>Ga0307515_10021503_pt1 | contig 11435 bp, 7 predicted proteins | sample 17_EM_MG_FD_194513 | JGI IMG/M metagenome (GOLD analysis project Ga0307515, IMG submission 194513) | Populus trichocarpa ectomycorrhiza microbial communities from riparian zone in the Pacific Northwest, United States - 17_EM | ecosystem: Host-associated > Plants > Roots > Unclassified | place... | reverse complement strand
CCAAATTTCAAGGTCAACTCTTTAAATAGCCCATAGTCCTTGCTTCTGCTAAAATGCGAAGCGATTAGTAGACTCCGCGACCACTCCCACAGCAAAAGAACAATAATTACCTAAGGTTTGCCCCACGAACAATCCTCGCACACCTTCGTTTGCCTTTACAAGCCATATACGCCTCTCCCTATACACCTCCTTTTATGACCATAGTAGATGCCTTACGAAAGCATGGACAAGCCGGATAAGGCCACATACAAATGTGCTTCAGGAATAGACTGTAATAAGGCAGAGAAAATGGGGATAACGCTGAGCCGGTATGATTATTCACGGTTAGGAATTGAGGAATCCTTAGGTATCGGAGGTCGGGGTTAGGCTTGGCATAACCTCGGGTTACGCACGACCCCCCAAGGTCCGCGACATATCGTCCACATATCACCCCCCCCCCTTTGGTGGTAGCCCCTACTTTTCGGACGCGTTTTTGAGGCCTAGGTTAGTACTAGGTTAGTATAGAGGTGGTTACAGGTCGGCCAGACCACGCTAAAAGGTCGGCCTACTATAAGCGCTAATGAACAATCCCTATATAGGGTAGCCTTAACTTAAAATATAAAGTTATATAGTTAACTAAGCCTAAATCGCTTATTCTACCATATAACTTACCTTTTAATTAAAATTATATTTTAAAGTTAAATATAGCTATAAAATTAAATTAAGTTTCTAATATATTTTAATTTAATTTTAAATATATATAATCTAAAGTTCTTTTTATTATATTTATAATTAAGAATTATTTAAAAATCTTTAGGTATTAAATAAGGCCGCCACTAATCATACACCCCCTACCTCATATGGTTTGGACGCTTCCTCATTAAGTTAGAACATCACGTGCGTTTGACTTATTTGCGCCTGCATCGCGAAAATCAAAAGTGCGACCGCGACACCACGATTAAGTCTTAATTTTAGTTATAGTACAAGTAGCAGAGTCTAAATTAGATTACGCAGTGCTATGTGAGGCGTTACGCGAATTAATTTAGGTGCTGCTACCTCTGTTTAATGTCTGTAAGCTGCCTCCGCGCCCACACCCGCGCCCCCGCCCGCGCTCGCGCGTGCGCCCGGTAGGAGTCTAGCCAGTATTTCACTCAAATACTAAGGGCTCTCTACGAGTAAATCCGTTGACGCGATTAATAATTATAGAGCTAGTTATAGAGCCAATTGGCCGACCGCGGCGACGCTCTACAATTATAGGCTCTTAGGTGTGAAGTTAAGGTATTTAATTTGGATGGGCGCGTACTTTGATTTTCGTGATGCAGGCGCGCACAAGTCAAACGCACGTGATATTCTAACTTAATGAGGAAGCGTCCAAACCAAATGAGGTAGGGGGTGTATGCGTATCAATTGGGGGGTGTACGTATATCATTTAGGGGGTGTATAATTAGTGGCGGCCTTAAATAAAAGTTATATTTATTATATTAATTTAAAAAGTATAAATATTTTAAAAAAAATTATATAAATAAGTTAATAATATTTATAATTAGTTTATAATATATTTAAATATAATATAAACTAAATAGGTATAGAACTAGTTTTAAATATATTTAGTACTAAATTAGTATATATTAGCTTATTTTTAATAACTTAAAAATAATTGATAAAAATAGGTTATTAATATTAGGTATAATAAAGCTATTATTTAAATATATATTAATTATTATAAATAACTAGTTATAATATGTTTAGAATTTATTTAATATATATAAATAATAATTTAAAAAAAAAAAAAAAAAACCTATAAAAATTAATTAAGTTTCTAATATACTTTAATATCAGACGTTCTGCCAAAGGTGAAGACCAAAATAGCTTAGTGCGCGGTTGAACCTCGGAAGAAGTTTTGGGTTCAAGATAAGTCAGGTTGAGTCGTATGACAGGCTTGAAGCCTCTGTATCGTGCGTAGCTTCGTTTCATCATTCGCGCTGCTTGCGAGAATGCGTCCCGGCCTGTGCACGGAAGATGTGTTTTACGGGGACCACCAGGGAAATACCTCTTTCTTCTATTGGCTATAGGCTCTGAGGGCCACCTGATATGGCGTAATAGAGCTGCGGCTTGTGACAGCAAAGGTCAAGCAGGCTCTGCTGAATGCGAGATTGCATGCTGGGGCATCAAAGGTCCTCTAGGCATCAAAAGTCGGACTTTTGGCTTCGAACCACAGGAACCCTGCGAAAAATTCAGAGCCCAAAAGTTCCTTTGGGTCCCGTGTATGGCGCTTCCGTTGATTGGTTCAACAAAAGCCCCCATATGTTCCGTCGCCATTATCCTCATGACGTCTGTTAATTATCGGTTTTCATTGAGATATAAAGAGCGAATGGTAGCCTTGTGGGCGTCCCAATTAAGTTTCGTAACGGCGGCCGTGGGAAAAGATTCCGCTGGTAATTTTATGGATTGCGATGAGAATGCAGCATTTGCGGTCTCGGGAGGAGAGGAGTATAAATATGTTGTCCTGACCTTAACGGGAGGTTAATTGGGTTGCGCCCGTATCCTAGCCGAATGTCATTGGTTCTTGCTAGAGTCTTTTGAAAGCCGAGCAGGGGTCTCCCGGCCCCTTCGTTATTGGCTGTTCGATAACACAGTGCTGATACTCGCCACCGCGGTTCTTCTTGGCGAGAGACTTGCGGCCGTGTCACGGTGACCCTCTCATCTTCTCCTTCCTGAGGCATCTTCCTCTTCACTCCTTGCTTCACAGCTTGCATCACTCTTGCTTCACTTCTTGCACCGCTTCCTTAAGGCGAGGCATATAATTCATTACGATACTAAACGACCACGCAACAATTCATGAGCGCCTTCATCCTTCGCTCCCCTTCAACTTTGGAAAACTACGTTGCGATGCTTCTCAAACGTCGCTCTCAGCCTTCGTCCAGCGGCCCAACACTTTCCACGCAATCCGTTCTCTGGATATCATACCTATTTTCCAAACACACACACCCTCCATGACACGTGCTCGCAAATGTTCCCAGACGTTGGAGCGAGGACTAGTTGATGGACTTAGTGACTGTCCTCGTTTTGAGGCGTTTTGGGCCCGTCGAAAGACACAGCAGCATCAGTCGCTCTGTTGCGGATCCACATCAGCTCTTCGGCCCACTCCTCCTGTTCCAGTGACATTTGAATGTTCGTCTTTTCATATTCCTCTTGGAACCATGCTGCGAGGTCTCTCATCTCTCTGACTTTAATGGCATCCGAGGATTCTAACTGCATTTTCTCGACTCCGGAAGCGATCGAGCGAGCAGCTACAGGCTGAGATGGTCCATGTCGATGACATCCATCACCCTTTTTAAAGCCATCGGACAGCTCCCTGTCCACAAAAGCCAAAGTGCATGAACCGCATAGGTCACTGCGCTCGAACGGACACTTGATGCCCTCCCGCTGCTTGGCCAAATCCTGGTGCTGGCCTCTGAATGCTTCTGCTCCACCTCCGACTTGTACACTCCCGGTATCAATACCGGATTCAACTGTCTCTGCATCGCCGATACCAGCAAAGGCGCCTGATTCGACGTCACAGCTCTCGTGTACTATAGGGTAGTCAGCTACGTTTGCACGCTTATCCAGTAGTTGGAGCTTTCCGACTGTTGAACGACCCTACAAGGCTTTATCCTGCGTAGGTCTTCCATCAACTCATCGTGTCCAGGTTCCTTCCAAATCCGAAGAGTCGTGGCATGACCCGTTCAAGACAGTGTTGTCTAACCGGACCACGAAATTGAATGCACAAGCTCATCTCCACTAACTCTACGCTTAGTCACTTACAAATTTTACCACTGTAACGTCTCATAAGTGCAGTTGCAAGAACAATTACAGCGACGACGGTTGCCGGAATAGCCAGCAGTAACGCGACAAGCTCAGTAACATCACTTCTGGACCAGCTTGAGGCGTTGTTCGTATGGATGTTGTCGCCCGTAATTGTTGCATTGATCAGCACTAAGTCAACACTAATTAACTGGAAAGCAGGAAGGCCCCCATCTAGTGCCATCATGGACGACGTAGCTATCAGCCTCCTAACAAACACTCACGCTGAACCAGCAAGATCATTCCGAGCCAGAATTGTATCCATTTACCGTGCGGGTCACCCAAAACATCGAGCTGGGACATTTTGTGTACACTTGAAGGCCCTTCTGCATATGAATGGATCTAGGGGGGCTTCGACTGCAAATATTGAATCACACCAGGGTCAGCGAAGTCTTCGACAAGGACCCTGCGACGTCGCCGAGGGCAACCTCAATTCTTGGACTTACGCCTCCTTGAAACGGTTCCTCGATTGGAATATTTTATAGTATAATTTGCTATCCGTGGATATACTGGCGGTGATCATTACCGGCCCTAGGTTGGCGAACCTGGAGCTGGCGAAAGGAGCACGGTATCCGGAGGTCTTGGCATAAATCGCCCAAGCCACTCTGTTGTATCCCACAGAATTTTCATGCCACGCACAAAGCAGCTTTTCCAACCTTTTAGCCCTAATACTTTGGTATTTTCCGGCTCATCACACTCTGACTCGGGCACAGATTGAAAAACTTCCTATCATTCCACTACGTTTTGGCAGAGCTCAACAACGTTTTACCAGCCGTCCCGAGTCCACCACGTTTGCCCCCCGGCCCAAGCATTAATTCCGGTTGAACACTGGGAATAAGAACACTTCAATGACGTAAAGGGACCGAATAAAACTCAAACCTTCCTGGGATGAGATTTGGACTACATACTGCGTATACTGAGCGAGGAGAGGGCAAGCCAGCAAGGCTGCGGAGGGCAATTGGCCAGCTGTTGCTGCTGTTGATCGCAAAATCTCATAGCACAGAGGGCCAGTTTCGATGCGGATGCGTCAGCTTCCTGGCTCAATGTCACGTTTGGAGCGTTAATCCTGTATTATTGTAATTATGGATGCACTGAAAATACTAATTTATTGTTTAATTGATTATAACCTTGAGAACTATGTACCAGTTCCGATTGCTGCACTCTGCTTGCGCTTCTCGTCAACATCAATTGATGAGCAGTCTGCTTCGCCTCCCCGAGCTCACAAGCATCTTTCGCGCGTTGAGGGATTGTGTTTTTCATTTGTCGTTTGCAAAATGAATTACTGCCATTTCGGAAATATCGGGAACTCGCTTAGAGCGACGACGTCGCGCATCCACCCCACCATCAAAATAATATACCCCCTATAGCCCTACCAATATAGCTCTAATATATATAAATAAGGGCTTATTTTATAACTCTATTTTAAGGCTATAAAATAAGGTTATATTTATATAATTTAAAGCCAAATTGGTAGAGCTATAGGGGGTGCTCGTTTTTGGGGGCAGAGGGGCTAGATTAGTCAGCGCAGAGCCTCAATTTAAGTTTTACGGCCACCCCCTATAGCCCCACTAATATAGCTCTATATTTAATAAATAAAGACCTGTTTTATAGCCCTAGAATAGAGCTATAAAATGGGCCTCTATTTATAAAATATAGAGCTATATTGGTGGGGCTATAGGGGGTATACTGCCGTTTTGGAAATATTAGTAAAAATCGCCAAGCCGCAGCAACACATTACCCTCTTACTAAAACAATCCACCCTATATATTTCCACCAATATTAATCCAATTTTTATAAATAGAGGCCCATTTTATAGCTCTATTCTAGGGCTATAAAACAGGTCTTTATTTATTAAATATAGAGCTATATTAGTGGGGCTATAGGGGGTGGCCGTAAAACTTAAATTGAGGCTCTGCGCTGACTAATCCAGCCCCTCTCCCCCCTGACGATGGTACTGGAGGAGTCCTCCACATGCGTTTCCTGCTTACATAAGCAGAGTCCCTTCTTGTTCGGTCTCCGCAGCAACTACTTCGGTATCCGTAGTAGTCACCCCGGACCCCGTAGATATAGGCCTATATCAAGGCCTATATTCCTCATAGTTAGATTCCATAGCTTTATTCATTCATTTATCCTCAGATCCAGTTCATTAGGTTATGAGCACTCGTTGCTACCAAGCTGCGACGTCAGAAGATTGACACCTTACCACAGGTTGCATCAAGGGTTACCACACCCGTGCTAGGTCATTCCTTACTGCTCTGCATCATTTCTTATTATCAAATCTACGCGTCAAGTTCGTGTATTTACGCGTCAAATCCTTTTATTTACGCGTCGCCATGGGTAAAGATTATCTAGGCATTCAACGCCTCAAGAAAGACGGCTCAAATTGGCCCCAATATTGGACGCAGCTCAGCACGTACCTACGTGGTAAGGGCCTTTTGCACATCATTCGGGAAGATGCGGGCCCACCCCTCTACCCAAAGCTCCAGGAAGAAAAACCTACGATATCTATTAATCGAGTACCAAAGGACGCCGACAAGGAGGAGCGAGACGAGATCCTTGAGAGGTCTCAAATCATTACGGACACTAATAATTTAATTCGCTCAGCTAATAAGGCACTCTCCTACGAGTACGATAAGGAGTTTAAACAGTACAGCAAGGAAGACGGCAAAGTCTGTTCAGTCATCCTTGGTACAATCAACAATGAGATCCTTACCGCCTTAGAACACAAGCAGACGGCGAAGGACTACATTAATTACCTCAAGCAGACGTTTGAGGCCCGTGGCTTAATCCATGAGGCCAACGTATGGGAGACTTTTGTTAAGCTCCGTTTTTAATCAGACTAAGTGGTTACTACTTTCTTAAGCCGTTACCAAGAAGCGGTTTAAGGAGTTAAGCAGGTAAAGCTTGCCCTAGATAACAAGATCATTAACTATTAATTTATTAACGCCGTTAACGAACACTTCCCTATATGGGCTCAAATCCAACGTGATAAGATTCGCGACGGCCACACGATTACACTGGTCTAATTAATCGCTGACCTCACCGACGAGGCTCGACGAAAGGACTTACTTAAGAGCTTCGCCTTAGTCAATAAGCCACCAGGTGACTCCGGTTGAGGACGCGGTAACAGCCGTGGTCGCGGCAATGGTTGAGGCAGAGGTGGTAGGGGAGCCGGCCGTGGTGCCTTATTAGGCAATTAAGGCTCTGCCAAGGATGCTTTAAACAAGTGTGGATGGTGCAAGCTAGGTCATCCAGGTGGTGAGGATGATTGCTGGATGAAGCACCCCTACCTAAGGCCCGAATGGTGGAGACCTGGAGAGAGACGACCGCGCTTAGGTAACGGAGCAGCCTTAACAACTACCAATGAGGCCTCCAAGGGGACATCCAATCGCCCCTCTTAAGCTACCAATTCGGCAACCAGAGGGATCTTTGCTACGTAGGCCATTGGGCCAGCAGCTATGGCTTTAGGAACGAATATTAAGGACTCCTGGATAGCCGACAGTTGCTTAAATATTTATATAGGCAACGATATTAGGAAGTTTGTGCAGTATAAGGAAATTAAACCTCTTTAAATCTAGACAGGAGGAGGCCTAATGAAGGCTATTGGCGTTAGATTAGTTGAGCTCACAGTTGCCCGAACTAACCACTCAGCCTATATAATTATATTTACCGAAGTATATTACTGTCCTAACTTCTTTATAAATGTTATCTCGCTTAATATTCTATAGGGGAAGGGCGCGTTCTTTGACGGTCTCTATAATATAATTAACTTCGTTAAAGACCGGGCGGAAATAGCCTATATCCCATGCGTTAACGGACTTAATACGTTTATACTAGTAGACAACCCTGCGGAGGTTCCTTTTGCAATGGCTCTGGCTACCGCACGATCGCGCCTCTATAAGAAAGGCGTGCTTGCTAAAGCTACTATAGAAACTTAGTACAAGAGACTATAACATCTTCCTCCTGACTAGATATATTAACTGGCCAGAAGTACAAAGGGGATTGTGGTTACTAAGGACAAGCTATTTTACTGCGAGGACTGTTACCTCGGAAAGGCCAAGAAGTAAATATTAAGACGCCCTTAACGACGTAGCAATCGCATATTTGAAAAGGTGCACGTTAATGTAGTTAGGCCATTAAAACACGAAGGTCTCCACGGTAAAAAGTACTAGGTACTATTTACTAATAACTGAATACGCTTTAGATAGATCTACTATATATTAAATAGAGGCTCCGCGGCCTCTACCTTAAAGTAGTTTATCCGTATAATTAAGACTTAAATAGAGATAACAATTGGCTGCTTCCGATTGGATGGAGCTGCTGAGTGGTTTAGTAAGGATATAACCAATTTCTTTAAGAACAAAGGTATAGTCACTAAGGCCTCTACCCCGTACACTATACACTAAAATAGAATAGTAGAGAAGGCCAACCACCTGGTTAAAGAAAGGGTTAGGGTGATGTTAATTAAGACTTAATTGCTACTAAAGCTTTAGCCCGAAGTCGCCAAGGCAGCTGTACACGGGCTTAATATATTGCCTATATCAGTTAATAAGGACAAAGCTCCGCCCGCTTAAGCAATGGCCCTCGCCCTAGGGGACACCGATTCTATAATTACGTACGCCAACTAGAAGATCTATAGCTGTCCCGCCTACGTCCATATTAATAAAAAAGACCCTTAGCGGCAGTGGGGTAATAAGTTCGTTATAAGAGCTTAGAAAGGACGATTGGTTGGCTACGAAGGCTTATATATATATCGCGTCTATCTACCTTATAAGAATAGGGTCGTTTAATTAAGCAGCGTTACCTTTAACAAATTAGGAACCTTTCTTACTACACCAATTAGTGAGGAAGAAGGTGGCGACGGTAATATCTGCTGGGTACCACTTGAGAAACTTCCTACCAACGACACTGTACTAGAGGTCTCTCAGTCACTGCGGGGAGAAGGCGAGGTCTCTTGGTTACCGCAGGAAGGAACTAAGGCTGCTCGGTTACTGCAGGAGGCAGACAAGGTCTCTCGGGCCTCGCAGTTGGGGGGTGACTCTTAGTCGGGGGGTGCCTCTGGCGATCACGATATCGTACCGCAGCCTAATTGACCTCCCCTTACTGATGATAAATAGGCAGGCCTTGACTAGCAAGAGCTTCCTAATCTAGGAGGACACCTTTATTAGAAAGGGACTCCCCTAAGGAACATCTACTAGGAGGATCTAGAGTAGATTCTGCCTAAGTACTTAGATAACGAACCTAAACCTATAGCAAACACTCGTATACGGTTAAAGCCACGGCTTAACTATAACGTACTCTATAGAACCGGAAGGAAGGAGCCGGCCATAAAGGCTACCTACCTCACCCTGTCCTTCGCCTATACGTTTATAAGTGCTCTATTGTAGCCTTAGTGGACAAGAATAACTAAAGGACTACCTCCGGAACCTCGCAACTAGAAGGAAGCCGTGAATTTAATATTTGAGAAGGAGTGGAAGGCTGCGGTAGATGAGGAATAGGAGTCTTAAATGGTAAATGTCTTATTTAAGATTGTTAAACTTCCACCTAGAGCCAAGGCTCTACCCGTTAAATGGGTCTTTATATATAAATTTAATAAGAACAACGTCCTATTTAGATGGAAAGCACGGCTGGTATTACGCGGTAATAAGCAGCGCCTAGGAATTGACTATGGCAACACGTTTGCAAGCGTCGTTTAACCTAGTATATTTAAGCTATTAATGGCCCTAGTTGCCGCATACAATCTAGAGTGTAAGCACTTAGATGTAATCACGGCCTTCCTTAATGGGAAGCTTAACCGCAAGAATATCTATATTCAGCTGCTAGAAGGATACCATTAGTATTAGAAGAACGGCGTTACTCTTATAGGCCTACTGCTTAAGGCTCTCTACGGTCTTAAGCAGGCCCTACGTCTTTAGTATGAGGAGCTTAAGAGCTTCCTTATTACCCTTAAATATATACCAATTCCAGCTGACCTATGCGTCTTCGTCAGTCAGTAAAGCGGCCAAATTATTATTATCTACGTCGATGATCTTATCTTAATTGGACGAGACATACGGACAATTAAACTCCTTAAAGAGGCACTTAGGAATAAGTATAAAGTAAGAGACTTAGGCCTAATTGCGTACTACCTAGGTATTCGAATTATAAGGAACCGCCAGGCGCGATCAATTCGACTAGTATAGGACGCCTATATTAGGAAGATCCTATATACGTTCTATATGGAAGACTGCGCACCGGCCTTTACACTAATCTACCCATCTGTGGTAGACTTTAAGCTACGCGAGCTTAAGGATCAAGCTCCGCCGGAGCTGGTAAAACGGTACCAATCGCTAATAGGCTCTCTATTGTATCTATGCAATTAGACTTGGCCCAATATGGCCTAGGCTGTAGGGAAGCTCTGTTAGTTCCTATATAACCCTACTAAACTATATATAGACGCCGCGATGCAAATACTTGCCTACTATATAGGGACGATCGACTTAGGTATAAAATTCGGCTTACCCTAAGGGCAGCAGCTACCTCCGAAAGCCTTTGCTGAGGCGTTAGCTACGGACTATACTACCCCTAATTGCAATAGGGAGTATAGCGGAAGCGCACTAGATAATATACCTGACCTATAACTACACGGCTATAGCGATGCAGCGTTCGCAGATGCGGTTGATAGGAAGTTAACTTCTAGCTATATTTATAAGCTAGCGGGTGGCCTAGTTTCATACAAGTTAAGCAAGCAGTTAATTCTTATAACCTCTACTATAGAGGCTAAGTATATAGCGATGACGCATGCGGCTAAGGAGGCCTTATGGCTCCGTTAATTGCTTACTGATTTGGGCTACACCGGAAAGGATCTACTACCGATATATCTGTATGGTAACAATCAACCAGCCATAAGCCTTGCTAAAAACGACGACTACTACGCGTGTACTAAGCACTTTAAGCTATACTGGCACTATATTTGTGATAAGGTTTAAAGCGGCGTAATCTACCTATAGTACGTGCCTACGAGTAGTATGGTGGCAGACGGTCTTACGAAGCCACTATCGACGACTTAGTTTAGGAACTTTGTCAAGCAGCTGGGCCTCGTTTAATGCGACATAGACACTAAACCTAAGTAGGAAATCGTATATAGGTTGGCAAAACCTCAGGGGGTATGCCATTTGACGACTCTAACTAATACTGACGACTTTTAAATGGGGGATAGGAACGATGTAGAGCTCGTAATAGGTGATTAATTATAGCTCAGGGAGAGGTTAAATAGGACCTATAATATACTTGGAGGATTACGAGGTGTTTCTTTTATATATAAACAAGTTCAACACTAATTTAGGAAGGGTTTGCTTCTGTTTTAGTGGAGCACTAGGGGGTGTAACAATAGTACTAGAGGAGTCCTCTATATGCGTTTCCTGCTTACATAAGTAGAGTCCCTTCTTATTTGGTCTCCGCAGCAACTACTTTAGTATCCGTAGTAGTTACCCCGGACCCCGTAGATATAGGCCTATATTAAGGCCTATATTCCTTGTAGTTAGATTCCATAGCTTTATTTATTCATTTATCCTTAGATCTAGTTCATTACCCCCAAAAACGAGCACCCCCTATAGCTCTACCAATTTGGCTCC
>Ga0307515_10021502_pt1 | contig 11435 bp, 5 predicted proteins | sample 17_EM_MG_FD_194513 | JGI IMG/M metagenome (GOLD analysis project Ga0307515, IMG submission 194513) | Populus trichocarpa ectomycorrhiza microbial communities from riparian zone in the Pacific Northwest, United States - 17_EM | ecosystem: Host-associated > Plants > Roots > Unclassified | place... | reverse complement strand
TCATGATTTTAACGTTTTTTTAGTTTTTTCATTTTTTTTCTTTACACTTTTTTTTTGAAAAAATATTATTTTTTTATTCTTTACACGTGTCCTATTTATACCTTTCTTTTTGTTCATTTTTTTAATTCTTTTATCATTTTTTTAATGTTTTTTTTCTTTACACTTTTTGTTTTTGGAAATTTATTTGTACACGAACTAAGGAACTAAGGAAATGGTGTTTCATTATAGCAATTGCAACATTATTCCATTTTTCGGCCATGTTAAAAAATAGCTTGAGATCTTACATATTTTTATTAACGTATATGATTCTTATTATATTTTATTATATGTAAGCGTCAACTTTGTGATTCATGGTTATATTTTTTATTTGATGTAAAAAAACATGCAAATAACACCTAAACATTAATTCTTTTGCGTTGGAAAAAAAATTATTCGACCTGCAGCTAGACGAGCTGAATAAACGCGTTAACACTTTGTTTTTTGCATTTATTGAAACAAATAGTTCTCATAGGCCTTTTGATTTATAATTATAATTTTTTTAAAAAATAAATTTGAAAAGCTTGCATATTTATTTTTTGTTTTTTGTCAAAAAACATTTATCCGACCCGTGGCGAAGCATGGGTCACAATACTTGTAACCACTATTCTCTGTGCGTGAAGAAAGTCTATGACATGGCTTCTTATAGGATTGCTGGTATGTTGCGCTGTTTGCTTAGACATCTGGCTCCCTAGATTTATATATTAGTATATTTTTGTACCTGATAACAAGATGTGTCTTGCTTGCCTTGGTAATTGAGTTGTCTGTTTTAAGGTTCCCCATCCCTCAATCCTTTGTTAATGTACCTTTTAAACTTCTTACAGGTCGAGCTTGAAGAGAAGGCCCAAGTTTTGCATGAAGATATAACAAAGCATGTAGGTACTTGACTAAAAGGAAAACTTAACCATGAACAAAATGGTTGGTTATCTCTTTTTCTTGTTTCTGTTCTCCTCATAGTTCATATTTGCTTACAGGTTGTTGAATGTTTCTGTACTGTTTTGCTAGTGAGGTTGACGTGTCAAGAACCCTATATAAAGTACAAATATTCTTGATGTTCCAATATGAAAAACTTAGAGTGCATTTATAAAGATGTGGACAATGTGCATTTGCATTTTAAATGAAAATGATAAACCAGGCATCAACCTCTGAACTATAATTTCATCAAAATATTGTTGTATGCAAGCTTGTAGGGGATTGTAATGCTAATTGACCATGATCTTGCAATTTTATCCATTGTAGTAAAAAAGATAAAAAAGATGAGTAGATACTGCAGGAAAAAGAGAGCCTTAAATATGCATTGCAAAATTGATATTTATACGTTTGAAGTATTGAATTATAAAGATTAGCAAGTTTATATTGATAACGAGAAATCTCAAGCACTTTATTTTGCCCCTTGATGCATCTCAAGTTTGGTTGCGCTATAGAAGTGAATTACTTCACTAGTAAGTAGAGAATCCAACTCGCAAATCTATCATCTCAAATGTGGTTAATTGGGAAAGTTGTAATAACCGCTATAACCTCCAAGAGAATCCCTAAACTTGTGAAACACCTAGGCTCAACTTTTATAACGTTGTGCCATTCCTTAATGCCTATTTCTTGTCATACCGTTTGTGCTGAATGCCATGCAAAATGATAACAGGGACAATCATTACATTGATGGTATTGTAAGATAAATAGTTCTTAATTCTATCTTTATTTTGACAGAGCAAGAAGTAAGAAATCGCCAAATGTTTCAAGGATGGTGGCTTGAATTGTTTATTACATTATTGTTGTTTTGAGGTTTTTAGATATGCTATAACATTTATAAATGTTTTTTTTTTCATTGAACAAGGAATCCTGATGGAACATGTCATTTTTTATTGATTCGTTATGTTTCTCTGTCATGTGCATTTGGCTTGTGAATGTCTAGGTATCAAAATGTGCGTCTATTGCCAATCATTATACATGCTTTATGAAAACCTGCTCAGACTTTAAATGTTGGTGTGGAAGAAGCCATTCTTCACTAGTCCATTATGTTTCTCTTTAATGTGCTTTATGAAAACCTAATTCATTATAGGTTGACGCTAAATTGTAAATACCGATTTTGAATGTAATTATCATATATGAACTGTGACAGAAAGCCACTTCAAATACTGGTTCCAGCATCTATACAGGGGATCATGCATGTTCCTCATGATTTGTTTAAGGTTTGATTCTTCAATTTTTTAGCGACTAAATGTGGATTTGTTTCAGTGGCTTCGTGGAGAACTTGCTTTTCTTCAAAAGCTCATTGATCGGGCAAATGAAAAGGGTTGGCGTAGAGAATATCCTTTCTTGGTATTACTATTCCCTCTGGTAGCACTATGAAGTCAACATATAATGAATTATATATTAAGTTTCCCAGACTAAAATAATCCAGTCTAAACTCTATTATAAATATAACAAGACACTGATTATCAGCAAGAAACACTGTACTTCAGGACAAAAATCAATCCAATTGAGCTTATCAAATAACTTGTGATTCTCTATGATTAGTGGTAGCAAAATTGCTCAATAATTGCTTGGCTCTGGCTGGTGCCCACCAGTGTTGGTTGAGGCTGGTATGCTTTGCTTCTTAAAAGCTGTGGACTACTAGTCATATTTTTTCAGGTAATTAAACATGGATGAGTTGGATAACTATCACTATTTCCTTGAGGAAATTCAAATCACAGGAATCGTTGTATGCATGCCATCATTCTTCTTGTTTGGTATTATGAAGAAACTTGTCACAACTTGATTTCAAGACCAAAAAGTTGAGGTTCAATCAGAGTGTAATAATGGAAAAGGGAGTGTGTAGAGGCTGCTCAAAATGAAAATTGCTCAATAATTGCATGGCTCTGGCTGGTGCCCACTGATGTTGGTTAAGACTGGTAAGCTTTGCTTCTTAAAAGCTGTAGGCTACTAGTCATATTTTTTCAGATAATAAATAGTGGATGAGCTGGTTAACTATCACAATTTCCTTGAGGAAATTCAAATCATAGGAATCATTGTATGCATGTCATAGTTCTTCTTTTTTGGTATTATGAAGAAACTAGTCACAATTTGATTTCAAAGCCAAAAAGTTGATGGTCAATCAGAGCATAATAATGGAAAAGGGAGTGTGTCGAGGCTGCTCAAAATGAAAAAAGGATATGGGATCATAAACGACACATAGATGTGTCTTTGAAGTTCCGTGCTAAGGCTTGTTTTTGCTAAGGCACTATGAAACTTTCTAGAAGTAAATGTTAATTTAATGGTGTACATCCTATCCATATGGGTAGAATCATTAATCCATATGACTGATAGGCTATTTAGGTTCTCTCAGAAAGTCAAAGTTTAGGGTCTAATTTATACTAAATTTTGATTCCACTCCCACGAGATAGGCTGTCCATACTTTGAACTGAGCATAAAATAGATGTGTAGAAAAACTTTTTTTCATGTAAATTTCTTCTCTTTTTATATAAAGGTTTTTTCTTTTTTTTTTTTAAAAAAAAAACTCTAGGAACCATTTTACATTCAAACAAAATAGTCAAAGTTTTCCCTTTCCTTCTTTTTTGCCTTCTATGATAAACTATATCACCAAAGGACTTGGTTTGTAGAAATGCACCGCCTCATGTTCATCTTTTCATCTGTTCCTGCATCACACTTCCTCTTTCTTTGTCTACCTGCTGCAGCATTATATTTTGAATCCTTAACTCGCTTGAGCTTTTACACTGTTTGATTACTTGGAAAGAAAGAAGCTGCTTGAGACTCCTGATGAACAGACACGGCTATTGCTTGACATTCCAAAAGTCATAGCCGATGAAATAGAAGACGAGCCTGCACCAGAGGATTTTCCAGTGAATATAAAACAAGGAAATGATGGTTCACCAAAATCATCTCTGGATGGAGTTCTGGAAATTCCCAATTCTGATGTAGCTTCAAATAAAACTTCGACTTGGATTTCTTTCAGCAAGAATTCTGCAGGTATGTTAGTAACATTCAGTTTTTCTTTCCAGTGATGTTGCACTCCTAGAAGGTGAATTTTTTTTTCCTCCTCAAGTGGGTGCATATTTACAACACACAACTGCATGTGTGTGCATGCATCTATTTGGTCTGGTATTTACAACTGGGGAAATGGAGAATTGTTGTCTTTGATTATGAAAGCATTTGGGGTATTTCCTTTTTCAGATGAAAGAAGAAATTTTTATTAGAAAGATGGAAAAGGAATAATAAATAAATGTAGAATAAGACATCCTTTCAAGTAGGAAAAAGAAACAACAATCTAGTCCTAAATAACAAGGCATACCAACCTCATTGGTGATCCACTGTAGAAGTGCTGCCAATTTGTCAGATAGGAATGGGAAACCACAAAATAAATCCATACTCTCTGAAAAACATCGTGAAGATTTAGATTGTATCTTGATTTTCATGGCTGCAGTGATTCACATGTGGGTTCGGACAATTCTGGATCATTTATAAGCAATTTGCAAATTAGTTATCATATTGCAAAATGCCTTGCACGATCCTTCCATACTGTGGGTTTTGAAATCAAAATACGTGCTGCGAGCAAGCCAAGCTTGGAAATAAGTAGGTCTAATATTTAAATACTAGGAAGCTTGTGGTACAGTACATGGCATGGTAAGCTTGTAGGAAATTTAAGACCTCTTCAGTTTTTGTCTCTTCTATACAGGGTGATTGGTCAGCTATATGGTGAACCCTGTGTTTACAGGATAACTTATCAGGGAGTTGTTGCTGTGTGTATCCTTAGAACATCCATGGTATAAAAAACTTTGCATGTGAGTATGGGTGGCTGTGTTAACCTATATATATTCATACAGGTCTTAATATCATCATTTGAAGTATTAAAACACTGATCCATTGGATGCACATTTGGCATGCATAAAGTTAAGATATCCCCTCTTGTACTGTAGAACTGATGCAGGATTAACTTGCTCATTCATCTCCTGATACCAAGCAGAGTCTATGGAAGGTTCCTTTGCAGTAAACGTTAAATATTCTTTTTTTTTTCCTGAGATCAGCCAGCATCCAAAATAAATGTGTCAAAATGAGTTGTAATTTTGGATGCCAATCCTTGTATAAAGCTTCCAGCATTGGTGTGAGGCATAACTCCTTCATTTTTATTAAACAATCTGAAATTATTTTCTTTCTTTCTGCAGGAAACCAAGCTGTCCTGGCAACACCAAAACAGAGCAACAGAATGGGTAAATTATACTCTTTCATATATTTTATTCCCTCCTCTTTGTAATACAATTATTTGGAATTGGGATATCTTTTTGTTTTTTCTTTGTTGTTTGAGAATTTGGAATCAGGATATCTAGATCAGAGGGGAGGAAACTGGAAATTGTTCGACAAATTATTATGTTCTAGAAGTGCTTGGTCAATATTCTCCTCTAAGTTCCTTACATGAACATAGATATCTTCATCATTTTACTTGATGTATTACAGGCATTCTGGTTACTGTTTTCTATCATAGGGAGTGATGCAATTCTATCACATTTGGTGGTAAGGGGTAATGACAGAAAATAGTGAGATTTTTTATTAGACTAGGAAAATTGAATTGATTTTTTTAAATTAGACGGGGGGCAATAAAGGATGCTGCATACTGACATACTTCAACCTATGCTACTCGCAAGATTGCCTATAAAACAAACAATAAAAATTTAAGAAATCCTGCTTGTGCTAGTTTTATATAGTCTTAACTCTAAACCCTCATATCCCTCAACATGTTGGGAAATGATTTTTCTCCACAAAGGATGCTGCATCCCCTTGCCAAACCTCCCTTCCATGCATTTATCCCCCTGCCTCCTATTGGAGGTGTGCATGCCGGCACTTACAGCTTCATCATTTTATGGTTCATCAGGTCTGGTTCACTGTCAGGTTAGTGAATCATTCCGCCAGAAAGTTAGAATCTGTATAATTCGCTTATTTTAGATGTTTTATACTCCGTTCTCTTGGGAAGAAACTATGAATTGGTTTTAAAAAGGAGGGAATTCATTTGCTTATCTTTGGTCGTCGTGAATGAATTAATTTCTATTCAGAAGGTTTCTCATCCGTGCAAGAATCAGCAGGGTAGTCTTAACCTTCAATTCTTATTGCTCATTGGTATCTCACGATTCTATTTCAGATCATCAGCATTTTGTTGAAGATCAGCCAAAGCAATTAACAAACATCATCGGGGAGAGCAACGATGAAATGCTGCCTGTCAACATAGAAGATAACAAGCACCGTCAATGCTCGATGGACGTGCTGGTGATTGATTTGAGCGACAGTGAAGAAGATGAAGGCCCGAGGCATAGAGATAATGTTCAGATTATTGATTGTGATCCGGGAAGTTTTTTGTGGCATTATTTAGATCCCCAAGGAGATGTACAAGGTCCCTTCTCTTTGACATTATTAAAACGTTGGAATGATGCTGACTACTTTCTTCCAGGGTTCAAGGTTTGGAAGACAGGACAGAGCCAAAACGAAGCAGTATTATTGACTGATGTTCTTCGCAGTATTATTGAGTGATGTTCTTCGCCGGGTATTTCCAGATGTAGAGTCTAATAGTTGATTGTCTATAACTTTTTCAAAGCCCCGCCCCTGGACAATCCCCCTCTGTTTTCCAGCCCTGCAGAGCGGAAACGAAGCACTATAATTTTCAACCTTTAAGTTTTCTGTTTTTTTAACCAAACCATGGTTTTATGTTTTAGGGTTTGTTTCATTTAGCATACTCTTTGTGCGCTATGCAAAATAATTATTTCAACGATACATTATGGGTTGCTATTATGAAATTCAATTATATGGTTTAGTTAAAAAAATAATAATTAAAAGAATGATGACAAGAATTAACAAAATAAGATAAGTCTTTTTTTTTTTTTCATTTGTATTATTCTAGGGGCGTATTTTTCTAAACTTTGTAATGTAATTCGAGAAAGTCGTTAGAAAGGAAGTGGAGAAAAGCCTTTTGCATGTTCACAATCTGACTACAGATAGCCTCGATCTGGGTGTACATTATCAGCATCGACCGGGTTCGTCCTAAATTTCGTATCTGGCCAAACCGGATTCGGTCTAAACTTAAATGCATTGGACTCTGTCTGATCCAGTAAAAACAATTTTTTTTTTTTTTGTGTTTTACTCGAAAAACTAATATTTAATATTACTCAATGACACTATATAAATTAGAAGGATATCGCATGATGACGTAACATTTATAGAATTTGATCGCAATCTCAATTTCGTTTCTGATGATATTTTACCTGATTTTGTTGCACTCTAAAAAAACTATGGAAATTGTAGTCCTTATCGGATGAATTTTGTACGTGATGGAATTGTAGATAGGTTAATGGAACAATAAAAAATATTTGATATAAAATTATTATTTATTTAATGATGTAATAGTAGTAGTTAAATCTACAATATTTAAATTAAAAACCATCAATATTAATATATATATTTTTTTAGTTATTTTATAACCTCAATTTGAAAAATATTTTTTACCAAACACATTAAACTACTTTTTATTCAACCTCAATTTCAACCACAGTTTTAACCAAACATATATATAACAAACTAAACTCAACTAAAAATACTTTTTATAAAACAACTTTTTTCAAATCATAACCACAAAAGCTACCACAATACCAAATACACTTGAGAAATCACCTAAAAATATAGAAGTGCCTTAAAGAAAAAAACAAAACTAAAATAGAAGTGCGGTATGGACTTTAAAGCCTAAGCACTCCTATCCAACCTTTATTAAAACAACATCAACCATGTCATTGTTCGAGTTGTGTTATGGGTTGAATTAAGTTTTTTTTGGACATAATTTTTTTTTAGATATTATTAACGTGATTTTTAATATAAATTCTGTTTTAAACTATATAGGAAATAACCTAATGTGATTTAGTCGACTTGACAGGTTTAAAAACAACCCGAACGACCGATAAAAATTTAGTTTAACTAAAAAAATCAAGACAACATCTTATTTGTTTTTTTTTTTAAATTGAAACAATAACATATTAAATCAATTCATATCAACCCAGGTTAACTTGTTAAATCCACTACCTATATCTGATAACCCTATTCTCAATCAACCAAAAGTTATAGGATGAAATTAAAAATAAAACTCAACCAAGAAAATGAGTTAACACAAAATAGGTTATCCCACCAAACGAGGTCATGAGATCAGGATAACCTCATAAAAAATAAATCAAAAAAATTATGAAACTCAATTTTCAATCAACTTAATATTGAAGAGTGAAATAAAAAAATCAATGAAGAAAATGACACAAAAAACCACTCGAGTCAACTGATTAAACTCGTGACCCTGGTCATGAGACCGGAATAACCTCATTAAACGCAAATTAAAATAAATCATGAAGACTAATTCTCAATCAACTCAATATTAAAGGATGAAAATTAAAAAAAAATCAACTAAAAAAAAAAATCAGAGTCAACCAGCCCAGCACATAGTTATAGGACAATGATAACTCCATAGAAAGTATAAAAAAAGGATATTATGATACTTAATTATCAATCAATTCAATGTTGGAGGATTAAATTGAAAAAAAATCAAATAAAAAATGACAAAAAATAACATGAATCAACCCAGGTTAACCTAATAAACTCAGGTCAGGATATTAAGATAACTTTATAGAAAGAAAACAAAAAAATAAATTTTTAATCAATTCAATTTTGAAGGATGAAATTAAAATAAAAATATTCAATTAAAAAACAAAAAATAAGTTTATATTTTATTGGATTTTAAATTAAAAAAATATATTTAATTTTAAATTAAGTTTGAAATTAAAAAAATAAAACAATCTATGAAAGTAAAAAGGACATTTATATTTCACAATTTATTGTTACAACGAAATGTCAAAATCTTAATATATATTAATAATAATAAATTCAAAAACATAGGATGCAAAAAGTTATAGTATAATAATTTATTACAAAAGAGATTTTCTCTTTTCTACATCTCTTTCTCTTAAATTTCAACCACTAAGATTCTTACAAACACGAAATAATTTAGTTGGCTTGGCACACGTGTGTATATTGTGATACGGAATTTTGTGATTATTGTATAATATACGACTATACGTTCTCTTTAAGATAGCCATTATTTTTAAAATGTAACCAAAGGAAACTCAACAAGATAAATATATTTGTTTTCAAAATTTATATCATTGGAGTTTTTACAAATATTTATTTTAATTATGTTTTGCTTTTTACAAAAAAAAAAAATCATCAAAATTCATCTTACATCAACCACTTTTATTAATATTCCATGTAATTTTTATTTATGTTTTTCAAAATTCACCAAATATTTTTTTTAATTATATTTATAATTATTAAAAGACTTATATGTCCCTCATTAAAATTAATTAATACGAAAAAACCATGAAAAGAATAAAAATGCCCATGGATATTAGTTTTAGTTTTTTTTTTTCTTTAAAGGGTGATGTAGTAATTTCATGGAGCAATCAAATCATTAAAAGACTGAAAAGCTTCTAGACCCTAATTTTAAATTATTTAGTTTTAAGGGTGTTTAAATCATTTTATTGTGCATCTAAAATATAAAAAGACCAATTTGTTTATAATCAATATGATAATGACAAAAACATTATATGTAAAAGATCATTTTGCACTCCATATATAGTCAAATGATTTTGTTTGAGGATGGACAAATAAATTAATTTTCTCTTCTCTCCTCCTCCTCGAATTCCGCGTTGACCCTCCAAAGTCTCAGAGCAACCCTTTAAGTTTTTTCCCTTTAGATTTTATCCCTGTTATTTTGATAGGTTTTTGTTTTATTTGAAATAATTTATAAAATTAAATTTTTTTTTCAATTTCATCCTCATTTATTTTTTTTATTTGTTATATTTGGTCCTCATTCTTTTAATTCCTATATTTTTTTAAATTTGAGAGAGTTTTTAAGATTGATTTTTTTTTTCATAATTTCATCATTCTTCAATTTTTTTTCTATCAAATTTGATCCTCATTCTTTTGATTGCTATTTTTTTTTTACCTTGGTTGATTTTTTAAATTGATATTTTTTTTTTCATTTTCATATTTCAACATTCAATTTGTTGGAATTGAGCTTCTTTATTGCACACTTATTTAGGATTTTACGGGTTGTAGGTTTAGAAAATTAACTCAGTTTTAGGGGTTCGATTGTTTTTTTATTTATTATTTCTGAAGCACATTTCAATGACCAAATTACCCTTGAAAGCAATTTTTTTAGCTAGCATCCCGTTCACATGATGCAACTTGCAAGATTTAGCAGTCATACGAGTCATACCCAAGCTTAACTGTTGTTTAATTTTTTCGAGCTTCTTTTTATTGACTTATTTTATTTTTTATTTCAACATTTTACATTTGGATTGTTGAGGATTAAATATCATTTTTTTTTCAATTTGTTTTCTTTGAGGTTGGCTTGGCCTCGTGACTCCGCTTGTGAATTTGACATATCAGTTTATGTTTACTCAAAGTGATTTTATCCTCTTTTATTTTTCAATTTTGTTGAGTTATCTTATAATCAAGTTTTGTTATTTTGTTTCTTTTGAAAAACATTAATTTTCTTCTTATTGTCGTCACTTTTGCCTTTTGTCACAACCTAATTTTTGAATTTAAAAAATAAAAAAACAAAAAAATAAATGAATACAAAAATATTTTGAGAATTGGTTTAAGACAACACAAATTAAAAGTTTTAGGACTAATAAGGATTGAATTATAAATATGGGAGTCAATCGGTCAAAAATTGGAAGAATTGATAAATTTGAGGACTTAATTAAACTTTGGATTAATTCAATTAACGAAATCATGAGCTTAAACGAAGAATTGATAAGTTTGGGACTTAATTGAGCTTGAAATTAATTTAATTAATGAAATATGGACCTAATTGTTAAATGTTAGAAGTTCAGGGGCCAAATAGAAAATAACAATTTTAATTAAGAAAACGACGCCGTTTCAAAAAACTATTCATCACCTTCTTCCTTAGGAACCGTTTCAGCAGTAAAGGCACCAAAATCATTTCAATCATGGACCACGTCTCCCAGCTGCTATCCCTCACCCCCACGATGCACAAACGCTTGGCATTCTCTAGCTATAAAAGCCAGAGAAAAGGCTGCGCAAAGAGAGGAAGGAGAGAGAACAAACAAACAAATAGAAGAATAGCAGAGGAGCATAGGACATAGAGAATCGAGGAGAGCATAAGATTGAGAACAAAACACACACAGACACGAAGGAACAAACACAAGGGAGAAAACAAAACAACGAACCGTGAGAACGAAAAGAATAGAAAAACCAGGGAGAAAACCAGAGAGAGCAAAAACAAGAAACATGGGACAGATGGAGAAAGGCCACAAAACCAAAAATCACACAAGGCAAGACAAAAACAGAGGAGGGAGCATCGC
>Ga0307515_10021501_pt1 | contig 11435 bp, 5 predicted proteins | sample 17_EM_MG_FD_194513 | JGI IMG/M metagenome (GOLD analysis project Ga0307515, IMG submission 194513) | Populus trichocarpa ectomycorrhiza microbial communities from riparian zone in the Pacific Northwest, United States - 17_EM | ecosystem: Host-associated > Plants > Roots > Unclassified | place... | reverse complement strand
CTTTTAAGATTATAGGGTTAACTTTCTAGGGCGGTATAACGACTTAGGCTTGGTAGTGGAGGCGTTTATTATTAGCGTCCTTAGGCCTTATTCTTAGTAGCTAGCTTAAGGCGTTAGGGAGCGTAGCTTTACTACTAGGTCTATATATAATTATAAAGTTAAACTATAAAAGGAATTCTACCCACCGGACTTAGCGCTAATTTAGCTGCTTAGTAATTATAAACGTCTATAGGTTCTTATAGTTAGTAATAATTTTAAACGGCTCCTTAGTCCCTTATAGCTTAGGACGCTATTCCTCTAAAGCCTTAATAATAGCTAAGAGTTCTTTATTATAGATCTTATAGTTACACTTTAGCGTAAAGTGCTTTACGGAGAAGAATGCAACTAGTTTTAATTTTCCGTTATTATTATATTAGAAAAGGACTCCGCTAGAAGCCTAATTTAATACATTTATTTCTACCACTATTTTCTTTATATAGTTATAGTATACTAATACTGGTGCTAAAGTAAAGGCTCCCTTAAGGGCCTTAAACAATTTAGCTTATTTTAGTCCCTATGGCTATCCGATATCCTTCTTTAGAAGTTTTATTATAGGTATAGCAATAGCAAAGTAGCCTTAGATAAATTGTTAGTAGAAGTTCGCGAAGCTAAGAAATTATTATAGTTCTTTAATTAATATTAGGTCCTTCTATTCCTATAAGGCCTATACCTTTTTAAGGTTTATAGTTATGCTATTAGTTAAGATAATTAAGCCAAGGTATTTTATTTTAGTAGAGTAGAACTTAGACTTATTAATATTAATCTAAAGTCTAGCATTACTAAGTCTTTGGATAACTTTATTTATATACTTAGTATACTTAGCGTATGTTTTAGAAAAGATAAGAACGTTATTAAGGTAGGCAGTGTAGTAGTTATTAAGGGCGTTATATAAAATATAGTTAATATAGTTCTAGAATATAGCGGGTATATTATAGAGGCTAAATAGTATAACTAGTATTTTATAGAGTCCGAACCGGGTAATAAATGCTATAAGCTACTTATAGCCCTTTATAATCTGGATCTAGTTAAATATAGTAATTATATTAAGTTTAGTAAAGTATTTAGTACTATAAAGTGCGTTAAGTATCTCGTAGATTAGTAGTAGTAGGTACTAATTCTTAATAGTAACTGTGTTTAGGCCTTAGTAGTTATAGTAGATTTATATACCGCTGCCGGGTTTAATAGTGAGGAGGAGTAGTATAGCAGCTAGTAAGGTTAATTTACGGATAAAACCCTTATCTAGTATCTTATTAATTTACTTCTTTATATACCTAAGTTTAGCAGGTAAAAGTGGTTTATTTTTATAGTATAAGGCTTAGTTTCCGGGGATGATTTTAATTTTATAGTCCTATAGTTAGTAAGGGGGCAGCTTATTTACGTTCTTAGGGAGGAAGTGCTTAATATATTTATAAAACTCCTTTAGTAGGCGTTATAGAATATCTTTACGGGTTAATCCTAGTTTACCTTTTAGGAAATTTTTAATATTAGTGTCGACTATCTTCTAACGTAAAAGCTTAGGTTTGGTTTTTAGATTTATCTTAAGAAAGTTATAAAAATAGGGGGGAAGCACTTTACGGGCTTCCTTTATTATATAGTCGCCTTTTACTAGCTAGCGAAAAGACCTTTTTAATAGGTTTAGTACTTCTATTAGGCCTATAGGCAGCTTTCTAAGTAGCTATTAGTACTTATCTTATTTAACTAGTTCTACTAGCTCCGCTATATAGATCCTTATTACCTTTATATCTTTTTATTTATAGAACTAGGTAAAATTAATAGTATAAGTGTATTTAATATTGTCTAGGTTAGGGCGTGTTTAGTTCTCCGGTGCTATAGCTAGGCTAGTATAGCTTAGTTAGCCTAGGGGGCAGAAATAAGGCGGCGGCCCTATATAGTACGCGCGGGAGACGGGTATAAGGTTAGGCGTTACGGTGGCGCGGTTTCTATTATTTAGGTCTTAGTAGTTCTATAGCTAGTCCTTATTATAACGCGAGCTATAGTGTGCGCATATAGCATATGGCTTAGTTCTGGGTATTAGGCTAAGCAGCTAGGGTTTAAATAGTGCCTAGGTTAGGGTTAGATTCTTAGTAGTGGCGGCGTAAAGCGGACCTTTTCCCTTGGTCTTGGTAGGGTTAGCTAGCCCGTCATTTTAGTCTTAAGTACTAGAGTAGTCCAGTCTTCTATTATCTTATTTCTTTGCAGCTATATAGGCTCCCCTTTATTAGGAACGTCTTCTACTATTAGGGCTTTACACACAGTCCTAGGCACTAGGCTTAGTAGTACTAAGTATTTACATAGGGCATCCCTACTACCGTTAGTTATCCCCTATAGGAGGTAGTGCCTAAAGCAGTAGTCTAAGTTAAAGTGGATCTTAAGTTTCCTAAAGCTAGGACGGGGCTTATACTTCTAAAGCTAGGGTATACCTAGGATAATTAGGGTAGTAGGTAAGAGTTTAGTAATAAAAAAGAGTATGGCTTTAGTATAAAGGCCGATTAATATTTAGGCGGTGAAGTAGTCTATAATAAGCGAAGTTAGGATACTATCTGCGAGGTATAGTGGCCTAGGTGCTAGCAGCTTCTTAGTTATAACGTTATACTTTCTTATAATAGACTCTACGTCAGTAAATGCTATTATAGTGTGGTGGGGTAAAATGGGCCACTGCCTAGCGTCTTGGTATTTTCCTGTATTTATAGAGCCTTCGGCTTCCTTCCTTCCTTCTTCCCTTATCATATACATATTACGACCCTACCAGTTACCGGAAATACACTCTTTTCTTTCTTTCTTACTAACTGATTATGACTGACTAACTGACTGACTGACTGACCAACCGACCGACCGACCGACCGACCGACCGACCGACAGACAGACTGACAGACTGACTGACAGCACCGTGACTTTCCTATCTTAGAGAGGTCGTACCCTCCCACATATTTTATGGCATTCCACGTGGGGACGACGGCAAGCTCTTTGGATTAGAAGTCTAGTGCTACATACACAGGAGACACGCAGGAATATACTACGACTATAGAAGAACCGCCAGCCAGACAGACAAGATAGTAGAGAACTAGAGAACTAGAGAACGAGGCAGTATTGAACAGCGGGGGGAACCAGGCAGTCCCTAAATAAAAAGACAGCGGAAAAGACGGACATCAGACGGACAGTTAGACTTAATGCACAGGCTAAAGAGTGGCAATAAGAAGCAAAAGACTACGGGTCTATTAACCTAAATCGGATTTCTTTACCACCTTAACTTGGTTACCGACTTAGTTATCTACGTAGTTACAGGAAGAGTAGGGTCTTAAATAGTTGCATACTAAGACATCGGGCAAACCAGCGAGCTAATTAGATAACTTTAACCGGCGGTTGGCGTTACTGAGATCTACAACCGAGCATGGCCAGACCTTTACTAAAGATATAAAGACGACAAGCCAAGGGCTAATTAATTAGATGGAAACGAGATCTAAGACATCTGGCGGCGAAGGAAGTCAGTACTACCATTCACGAATAAAGGAGACAATACCGAGCACGGTCGCAAGCACACGAAATTAGATCTGTCCTTAAAAGCTTCCTATTTTGGCTTAGATTTATCCTCTTTTAAGTTATCCGGATTATATCAGTAGCAGCTCTAGAGGCGTTCTGTGAAGAAGTAGATGTAAGTAGAAGCAAGAGGCTTAGTAGCACCCTACTGCGCGGAATAACGACAGGCTAAAATAGATGGACGTACCAAGACCTAATAGCAGTACCCTCCGATAGAGACATAGCTATACAAGTAGACCAGCCGCAGTAGGCACCTACTAAAGTACCACTAGGATAGTCATCGGAGACACCTTTATCTTAGGTAGCTATGCAAGCAGACCTACCGCAGCGCTTACCCGTGACACCTCGGACCAATAACCCTTAGCAGACGAATAATATGAGCCGCAAGGACCACCTGCAAGCTCCCGAGGAAGCTCTAGATGCATCACCTTATAACCAGTAGTCAACGGCTTAAGACAAGATCTACGTTATGGTCCAGCCTATGCCAGCCCCAGGAGCTGCGGGAACTCCTTACTTTGCAGGACAGAACGTGTCGCAGTTTATCGAGCAGTACGAGCGGCTATGCGTCCGACACCACGCAACGAGTAAGGAGAAGCACCAGGGTCTTCCGGAGTACTGCGATTACTGGATAGGAATGAGGATCCGAAGTCTACCTGAATTCACAGCTGGCAATTGGACGGAGCTTATGAGAAAGCTTAGGGCGGAATACCGAGCAGACGACTATTACCGACGTATGGAGATAAGAGACTTCGTAGAAGCTTTCGTTCGAAAATCTATAGAACAACCAGGCGAATTGCGTCACTACGTGTAGGACTTTACTACTATCTTAGCTAAAGCAGTAGCCGCAGGAAACCTTACTGAGTAAGAGAAGGGGTGGTGGTTTATGCGAGGACTCCCTATCAAATACCGTAGGCACATAATGGAAAAGACAGGAGCCGTAGCAGACGAGCCTAGTACCCTTATTTTTGAAAGACTGAAGGAGGCCGTAGAGTTAAGAATAATGGCTGTAGAGAACGCCGAGCGAATGGCTGTCCTTCTAGAAGAAGATGTCCTGAATGTCCAGCTTATATAAGAGCTACGGCAGTAAAGGAATGAGCTCGACCGACAAAGGGAAGGAAGGCTTCTAGACCTAGCTAGACCAGGCGTACGCGGGGGAGCCCTAATATATCAGCAGTCGCCTACTACGGATCAGGCTATAGTTTAAAGCCCAGCACTAGGATACGAAGACCGGCAGAACAGCACCTAACCTCCGCAAGATTCTCGACCTCCGCAAGACTCTTAATATCCGCAAGGCTGTCGATATCCGCAAGGCTGTTGATATCCGCAAGATTCTACTGCCCTTGGACGGTCGCAGCAGGACGTACGGGGTCAGCAAGGTACGCAAGGACAAGGCCAGCAGACCTGCTTTAGATGCGGAGGAAGTCACCGTTTCACCAAGCACGAGTGTCAAGGCTTAAAGGATCTTATTTAGCAAGGACTTGTACATCTGTCTGATTGAGGAAGACTAGTAGCTAGGACGCGCGAGCGACCTGGACCTGAACTACCGTGGCTCGGCAATGAAGGACGATTGAAAAACATTAAGAACTGGCTCCGTACGTACTAAGGAATAGACCTAGCTATAAATTAGAAAAGGGAAGGACAAGGACAGACGCAGCAACGGGCCCTATAGTATGAACGGATTTTACTGCTTTCCATGACGGAGTAGTACTATAGAATAATGACGAAATATGGACGAACTGGGAGGACTACTATTAAGTACGACTAACGGACTTAGTAGTAACACCCAGCTAGTAACGTCCGCAGACCCTTAGAGACAGCCGTGTGACTAGGACAGCCATTGACCTGCAGGCTCCGCAGTAGGAGAAGAATGTATGATTGGGGGATTGCATCCAGATCAAGTCACAGCCTGCGGATGAGATAGCTGAAGCTAGGAAGGAGAATAAATTATTCGATCCTTGGAGACGGTCTTAGAGACAGACGCTTAACTAGGTTAGCTATTAACCCGCAGTAGGCTCTGCAGTAGGTGTAGAATGTTTAAATAAGGGATAGTTAAGTTCTAAGGTGGGGGAAGGGACGTAGGTAACGGCCGTAAAAAGATTTCTATTTATTTGCTTAATTACTATATTTCCTAAAGCTCCCTTATTTACTTTCTTAATCGCGACGCATTAGGACGCGTTAGTCGCGACGACCTACTATAAAGATGTTAGTTTAGCTCACCGCCTGTTACCGAGCTATTAGCGATTTTCTATCCCGGGGATGGAAAATCCTAATTAGTCCATTCAGCAATAGAGCCGGCAGAACTCTATACCGCCCCTAGAATTTGATGGTACAGCTATACGATAAAAACGGATACTAAGAGCCTTAATTAATTACATAGATATAGAGCTAATTGTATAATACAGAGCCTAATATAGAGCTGCACGTAGAGCCTTGATTAAACAACTATACGGAAACCTTAATCAATTAAATAACTGTATAGAAGCCATAACTAGTTAAGGAATTAAATTAAGCCAGAGCCTCGATGTTAGTATATCGCCGTCACTAAATTAAATCAGTTAAATGTTGTTAAATTAAAGCCTTTGTCCGGGCCGACGTTATTCCTTATTTAAATAACAAATAATCGCAGTATAACTGTCACTGCTATCTGAATTCAGTACTGCGCTAGCTACACAACGAGGACGGATATCGCGGCAGGGAAGGGACCTGTATAAAGGCAGCAGTATAATATTGGAAAATAAGTACCGCGGAATGGTAAAGTAGTATATAAAGAAGCACTAACAGAGATGCTCTGCAAGGGATCGTATATAGGGCACAGCTGACCACGTTAAGCTTAAACTATCCTTATATAACTAAAGACGGAACCAAGCTATATCTGGCCAAGCCAGTAAAGGACTTTATTAAGGATTGCAAGGGAAACAGGAATTGAATGTATAGGAACCAGCGCTTTTCCTTAGAGGTTGTTTAATAAAGGACTATATTATAGATATAAGGCCAAGGGATATACAACGGAGGTAGTTATAATAGCCGAGAAGCTGCCACCGGATAATACTAAGGACGACTTAGGTAAAGCGCAGGACCAGCAGGATAATAACGAAGAGACTAAGAGCAGAAGATAACCCTAAGAAGGCTCTTAAGCTAGAAGAGGGTTAGGGATACGCGAGCGTACTACCAGTAGTAGGAACAAAGAAGCAGCCGCAAAAGCCTAAGGATATGCCAAAAGAGCCAAAAGCAAGGACAGCCTAGGGAGGGAAGAAAGCAGCTATTAAGGACGTCCTAGAAAAGTGCTAGGCCTATGGTAGTAGTTTAGAGGAAGCTGCCGCTTATACTTATAAGGAGGGAAGTCTTAGGACAGGTCTCTGAGTTAGACGTCTGGTAGACACTAAGAGCCTCAATTAACTATAGATGCAGAGCCTTAATTAGACGACAATATAGGAGCTTAACTAAACACCTACGGATGTAAAGCCTAGATCGTACGTACAGCAGAAGACGCCTTAAGTTAAGTTAGAGCCTTAGTAAAATCTTAGTTAGTCAGACGCCGCCTCTATAGTCAATTTAGATTAACTAAAGCTTTCAGTCAGGCCGACCTAACACCCTATTTAAACGTCAGTCGATCGTACGTTGTCACTGTTAGTTAAGTTAGTCACCGTTGCCGTCAGACGTCTTTAATCAGCAGTTAAAGATCCTGCAATGGTAGACAGATAGACGCTAGGCTTAATTAGGAAATTAGTATATAGCTAGCAGAAGGTCCGAAATATAGTTAATTAACGTCTCAAAGCCTCTGCGAGAGTCTCTCCCTTTAACCCCCTTATTGATCAATTGCCGCCCGTCTCGATGCCTACGGATTAGTTACCTAGAACGACCTTTCCTATAAACGTAGATACGGAGCTTTACACGGAGTCTTATACGGAGTTATATACGGAGTCTACGGATATAGAGTATAGGAGAAGCCTTAATCGAACGGCAGATGCGGAGCCTTAACCGACCGTACGTCTACGCGGGAGTTTTGATCGGTTGTCTACGGATGCAAAGCCTTAGTCGTATATGTAGTAAAAGACACCCTAAGTTAAGCCAGGGCCTTATTAAATCTCAATTAGCTGAACGCTGTCTCCGCATTTAAATCAGGACAGTTGGAGCTTCGACTAGGCCGACTTTCTACCTTAGCTGAACGACCGAACGATTAGCTGCAGCACGTCGTCGTTAACCAACTAGGCAGTCTTCGTCTGGTAGTTAAAGCAGATATATAGGCACGCACGTAGGCACTAGGCCTATATGGGAAATTAGTACATAGTTAGTAGATCGTTAGAAGCACTACTAGTTAATATTTTAGAACTATAGACGCAGACACAGACGTAGATATGGACGCAGAATATATAATGCAGAGCTACTAATATACAGCTAGATGTATAGCTAGATATACTGCCCGGCGCACGGTTAGACGTAGTTAGATATAGAGCTATGCGGACGTAAAGCTTAATAATATAGGGCCTGATGCAACGCCACGGATAGAGCCTTAATTAAGAGCTGTATATAATATAGACCAATGCAAAGCTAGATACAGAGTCTTAATATTAAATAACTAGCCAAACGGTCGAGTCGGGTTATAGCCTCTGCCGTCTTAATCAACTGCCCTACTACCGCCGCCGCTGCTGCTGCTATTCCGTCTGACTGTTCTGTCCCTACTATCTTAACTAATTGCTGTCTCTACTATTTTAAATCTGTACCGTTGCTAGATCTATTTTACTGCTAGATCTGCTGGATCTGCTATAACGCCTAGCTGTTCTAACCGACCTATTCCGTTCTAGTTTCCACCGACCACTACTCTAGCCAACCGCCGCCAACCGACTGTTCTACTGCTACTACTACTGCTACTACTGTCCGGACCAGCTATTCTACTACTACTATTCCACCGTTCTGTTCCACCGATTTAACTATTTTACCGCTACTGTTCTGACCGACTGCCGCCAATCGACTACTACTGACCGTCCTATTACTAAGTGTTCTGCTATTAAAAGTTCTACTACTAGGTATATCCTACTGCTTACTACACGGACCATGTTCTTCTGCTAACTATTCTGTTACTAACCATTCTGCTACTAACTGTTCCGTTTTATTTTACAACGCTAAGTGTCTGCTTTTATTACTGTTTCTACCACCGTTACTATTACTGCTGTTACTATTACTGTTACTGCCGTTACTACTGCCGTTATTATTTTTGGTTTACTGCTGTCCTAGTTACTACTAGTAGGAAGGTCGGATCTTAGGTAGCGGAAGGATACTGTAGGATAGCTCTATGGAAGGGCTAAGGATAAGGTTACCTGCGCTCTTTTAGGGATATACTTTCCTTTATCTATTCTACTTTTATTATACTTTTGTTTGGCTATTCTTCTATATTATAGAACGTTAGGGGATAACGTTCTTGGTGGGGGAGGTATATAGTGGGGTAAAATGGGCCACTGCCTAGCGTCTTGGTATTTTCCTGTATTTATAGAGCCTTCGGCTTCCTTCCTTCCTTCTTCCCTTATTATATACATATTACGACCCTACTAGTTACCGGAAATACACTCTTTTCTTTCTTTCTTACTAACTGATTATAACTGACTGACTGACAGCACCGTGACTTTCCTATTTTAGAGAGGTCGTACCCTCCCACAATAGTACTACCGGAGTTTACTAGGCTTACTATATTAATATAAACTTAGGGGTATAGGTTACGTAATAAGGAGAGTTGGGTTTAAATAAGGATTAATTTCTTATTACTATTTACTAATTTAAGATTAAGTAGTAGCTTACTAATAGAAAGGATTAATTAATCTAGTAATAGGGACCTAATTTTCTTGTCTTTCTCCTTATATAGTTTAGACTCTTAGACGCAACTTAGTTTAAGAGTTTACCTTTTAATAACTAGGGTATAGAGCTATTTTAGTGGGGCGGTTTAGTGTCTATCTAGCTAGCGGTATTAGTTTTAGTCTTAGTTGGGGTATAGAAAGATAATACCTCGCTAATAACGTGGCCGTGTTTATATTCGCTAGCGCGAAGTTACTAATACTAGGCGTTATTAATAGGTTGGGCTCCCATATAGGGCATAGTTTAGAGTAACTAAGCCGTAGGGTTAAAGGGGGGGGGTTGTCCGCCGCGGCTATAATAGGCTCCGTAGTTGCCGCGTCTATAATAGACTCCATAGTTACCGTATCCGCGGTTATTAGTTCGTATTATTTAATAGGGTAGTATTAGGACTAGGTTTACTATCTTAGTAGGGTTATAGGCGTCATTCTAGTGGCCGGGTAGGCTATAGGTAAGGTATAGTCTATTATTAACGCGGCGCTTACGCTCTATATCTAAGATTTTATTAAGGTTTATAGGTTCTCTAGTTATTACTAGGGTTAGAGTTAATATAGGGGTAGAGGCTTAGGTAGGTAGGTGGTGGTTAGCGTTCTTTTTAAGGTTGGCTTAGTATATATAGTTTATAAGGTTTTTAGTAAATATATCTATCTGCTTACTCTAACCTATATAGTCGCTGTTGTTAATTTTATAGGTAAGTTTAAGTACCAGCTCTTCTATCTTTAGAGAGATAAACTTTTAGAGTAGGTTTACCTTCTATTCGTCTATCTTTTTAGCGCAAACTATTAGCTTATTAAGCTCTCCCTTTTAGGACTAGTAATTACGCTCGCCCTAGGGGAAATAGTTAAGCTTGTTCTTTGTGACCTGGGTTATATTAAGGACCTTATAGTAGGTAGTAAGGTCTTTAAGCATATCTTCCTTAGTAGGCCATTTTTATATAGATGTGTTGTTTGGGTTCTTATATATAAGCTCTAAGCCCTACTTAATAAACTTATAGGCCTTATCCTTTAGTATATCTAAGATATAAAGGATCTAGGACTAAACTATATTAAAATAGTCCCAGTCCCGGTTAAAGACTCCCTTAATCTTAATGTGCTAGGTCTTAAAATTAGCTTATTATTCTAGTAGGGTACCTTTTCCGCTAAATATTAGCAGGTCTTTAGATCTCCGTTTTTTTTGCTAGGTTACTACTGTTATTATAGGGGTTAATTATTTTAGAATAGCGATAGTTTCTACTTAGGAGTTAATAGTTCCTATCTAGGAAGCGATAAGGGCACTAAGGTTTTTATTAGCTTTTTTATTAGTGGTGTTTATGTTATATATATACTATAGTCCTACTTTAATATTATTAAGGAACTCGTTGGTATAGTTAATAAGGGTAAAGTAAGCTTTACTGGGCTTAAAGGTCTTAGGGTATAGTAGGGAGCAGCGGATTATCTATACGATATTAGGGTATATCTCTATAAAGAGGTCTATAAAAACGTTACGGGGGTTTCTAGGTTTTAGCTATTTTGGCATTATTAGTGTTGCCTATTTAGGCGCTAGGTAAAAACTAAGGATTGTTTTAGGACTATACTATGGACATATTAGTTTTAGTAGAGGCGTATATAGGTTGCGATTACTCTAGGGCGGAGGTTAATTAGCTAGGGTATAAGGAATTAGTAATCGCGACGGGGCGTAAATTAAAGATACTATAAACTGTTATAGTGCTGCAATAAAGCAGACTAAATAACTACGTTATGGTATAAAGAGGGGAAGAAGGTGGAAAGGGGGTATTATATATAAATAGTAGGGCCGGCCGCTAAGTCACTAGTAGTGGGCTAGCTAACAGTAGGAAATAGTACAAGATAGTATAAAATAGTATACGTTAGGTCAGTGCCGTAATAGGGGTTAACTAGTTTAGGGCCTAAGGGTACTAGGAGTATAGGTAGATAGCAAGCTCTAGTAGAGCGTATATACGGCGTAAGCGGCCTATAAGGGCTAAGTATAGTATATTATATTATCTAGGATCATTAATTCTATAT
>Ga0307515_10021500_pt1 | contig 11436 bp, 12 predicted proteins | sample 17_EM_MG_FD_194513 | JGI IMG/M metagenome (GOLD analysis project Ga0307515, IMG submission 194513) | Populus trichocarpa ectomycorrhiza microbial communities from riparian zone in the Pacific Northwest, United States - 17_EM | ecosystem: Host-associated > Plants > Roots > Unclassified | place... | reverse complement strand
GGGAACGCATAACTGGCGAGTGGCATTGAACACATTGGTCAGGATCTTCCCTGACAGGCTAACCTTCTGATAGGGTAATTGCGTAGTCGGCTCACTCCCGACTTACACAAAAAACGTGACAGGCTCCTGGTCGCAGCCCTCGTCCCCGGCCCGGCACAGGCGAACCACGCCTGGGGCAACTACCACTGGGCCCGTACGTCGAACCCGTTCACGCTTCGCCTGGACAACAACGTCACCTCGGCGTGGACGACCTACCTCAACCAGGCGTCCGCCGACTGGACGTCATCGAGCGTGCTGAACACCACCGTGGTCAGCGGCTCGTTCGGCAGCCGCACCTCGTGCACGCCGATCACCGGGCACGTCGAGGTCTGTAACGGCGCCTACGGTTCCACCGGCTGGCTCGGCATCGCCTCGATCTCGGTGACCACCGGCAACCACATCAGCCGCGGCTACGTAAAGGTCAACGACACCTACTTCAACCAGGCCCAGTACAACACCGTGGCCTACCGGCGGCTGGTCATGTGCCAGGAGGTCGGGCACACCTTCGGCCTGGCCCACCAGGACGAGAACCAGACCAACCCCAACCTCGGCACCTGCATGGACTACACCCGCAACCCGGCCGGGCCGCCGAGCAACGAACACCCGAACGCGCACGACTACGCCCAACTCGAGACGATCTACAGCCACACCGACTCGTTCAACACCCCCACCGTCGCGGTCGCCGTGGCCGGTGAGTCCCGCGCCAGCTGGGGCACCCTGGTCGAGGGTCGGGACGGCCGCGGGGTCGCCACCTACGTCCGCGAGTTCCGCGACGGCAGCTACACCGTGACCCACGTGTTCTGGGCCGCCTGAGCACCTCGTGCTCGGCGGCTGGCGGCGCCTGCACCCGCCGCGACGAGCCATGGACGCGGGCGACCGTACGTCGCGGCCGCCCGCGTCCGGCGCACCGGCCAAGCACCGCCGGCATCGCCGCGACGATGACGAGATCGTGGATGATCACGAGATCGTGACGGGGCCGACCGTACCGGTCACGGTCCAGCCGTCCGCCTTGCCGACGACGACGTACGTGTGCCAGGTAGCGCCCAGACACGTCGCGAAACCGTTGATCCCGACATGAAACTCGCTGCCCGCAGCCGTGGGCCGCCCGAGAAGAATCGCTATGCCGTTGTCCCGGACGGTCGGACAGCCCTGGGGATCCTCGAGGACGCCGTCACGGGACGGGACGAACCGGATCGCGGCGACATCGCGGACGGCCGCGGCGATGGCCCGCTGATCAGCCGGGGAAATCGGCGTCGCCTGATCAGATTTCGTCGTTCTCATCGGGTCGGCCGCATCGACGTCCGCATGATCAAGCACGAAAACGGTCGAGAATTGCAGATTCGCGTTCTCACCCGGCGTCGTCAGGTACCTGCGGAGGGCGGCGGAGTAGATCTGCGCGTCGCGGCTTGCGGGCGCGGCCGGCGAACTGCTCGCGCCGGCCGGTGCCGCCGGCGGATCGCCCGCGTTCGCCTGGTTGCAGGCCACCGTCAACATCAGCGGAACTATGCCGAGAATCATCAGACGTCGCATGGTCGGATCTCCCTATCCACCCGCACTTCTCCTATTACCGACGTGAAATGACCTTCTCCGGTTCCGCGAAACCGCGCGAGACGTGCAACCCTCGTCGCGGTGGAGGGTTGCCTCGCAGTCGATGCCCGCCCCGGGCGGCTCGGATAGCTGAGCCTCGGATGGATCGTGCTGACCGCCACCGGCGTCGCACGCACTGCAGCGATGTCGCTGCACTCCCCTCGCGGGCGCCCTACCCGCCGAACCGGCAGACGCCTCTGCCGACCTACGGGTCAACGCGTACCACCGCGGTGCTGATCGGCCCGGGGGTACCCCGTTGCGCCCGCTATGCCGGCGCGGGCACGGTGGACTCATGGCGGAACGCGAACACCTCATAGCCACGCGCAATCCGTTCGCCTTCCCGTCGGGGGTGCTGGGGCGGCTGGCGGGGTGGGTGATGGGTCGCGACGACAGCCAGCATCTGGAGGTTGCCGGGTTTTTGGCGCCGATCGCCGGGGCGAGCGTGTGTGAGGTGGGCTGCGGGCCCGGGCAGCTGCTGGTGCTGCTGGCCGGAGGCGACCCGGCGTTGCGGGTGTGCGGGGTGGATCCGTCGCCGGTCATGCTGCGCCAGGCCCGGACCCGGGCCGACCGCGCAGGGGTCACGGATCGGGTGGACCTGCGGCCTGGGACGGCGGCCGCGCTGCCGCTGCCCGACGGGGAGGTCGACTACGTCGTCGCGGTCAATTCCGTAGCGATCTGGCCGGACCTGACAGCCGGGCTGCAGGAGGCGAGCAGGGTGCTCCGCCCCGGCGGCACCGTGCTGATCGCCTGGCACGCGGCCGGGTCACCGCGCCGGATCCAACGCCGGCTGGCCCGCCCCGATGCCTGGTGGAACCAGACGCTCACGGTCACGCGGACCCTGTTCGTGGACGTCACCCGCCAGGACCTGCCCCGGGTCACCACCGTGGCGGGGGTCAAACCGCCAGCTACCTGACCTGGTCACCGTGCCGTGATCGAGAATGCGAACCGTCACCACACCCTGGGGTTGGTACCCCTGGGGGGTACGGGTATAGTAGTTGGTGTCGGTGGGATTCACCCACCCTTTCCGCTGGAGGAGACGCTGCCATGGCGACTCAGACCTACACCGTGACCGGCATGACCTGCGCGCACTGCGTCAACTCGGTCGGCTCCGAGATCAAGCAGATCCCCGGCGTGACCGACGTCCAGGTCGACCTGGCCTCGGGCGCGGTCACCGTCACCAGCGACCAGCCCGTCGACGACACCGCGGTGGCCGCGGCCGTCGACGAGGCCGGCTACGAACTCGCGAGGTAGTCATGAACACTCCGGTCAAGCTCGGCGCCTTCGGCCTGGGGCTGGCGGTCGTCTTCACCGCCGCCCTCGGCCTCGGCCGCACTATCGGTCCCACCCCGGCACCCGCCGCCACCCACAACCAACACGCCGCAACCGGCAACAAGGCAGCCGGCGGCGAGGCGGTCAACTCCGTGCCGGTAGGGCTGCAGGTAGCCCAAGACGGCTACCGGCTGGTGCCGGTCACCACCGAGTTGTCCATCAGTGGCCCGCGGCCGTTCCAGTTCCGGATCCTCGGCCCCGACGGCGCACCGGTCACCCGCTACACGACCAGCCACGACAAGGACCTGCACCTGATCGTGGTCCGCCGCGACCTGGCCGGTTTCCAGCACGTGCACCCCACCCTCGCCGCCGACGGCACCTGGTCCATCCCGCTCGCCGCCCCGGCACCGGGGCAGTACCGCGTCTTCGCCGACTTCCAACCGGCCGGCCGCGCCGACGGGCTCACCCTCGGCGTCGACGTCCCGGCACCCGGCGACTACCAGCCGCGCCCGCTACCGGCCCCGGCCCGCACCAGCACCGTCGACGGCTACCAGGTCACCCTCACCGGCGACCTGATTCCGGGCGGTTCGTCGAAACTGACCCTGTCGGTGAGTAAGGACGGCAAGCCGGTCGCGGATCTGCAGCCCTATCTCGGCGCATACGGGCATCTCGTCGCTCTGCGCGATGGTGATCTGGCCTACCTGCACGTGCACCCGGACGGCACACCCGGCGACGGTCGCACCCTGGCCGGACCCGAGGTCACCTTCTACGCCGAGGTTCCGTCGGCCGGCAGCTACCGCCTGTATCTGGACTTCCAGCACGCCGGTGTGGTCCGGACCGCGGAGTTCACCGCGGTCGCCGGCCCGCCGGCACCCGCCGCGACGCAGCCCTCGGCGTCCACCGCGGCCCCGGATCCGAGCGCGTCGTCGCACGGCGCCGACGACCACACCCACGAGTAGGGAGACGCGCGAATGGCGACAGTGCGACCGCTGCAAACGGCCCTGAACCAGATCGAGTTGTCGATCGGCGGCATGACCTGCGCCTCCTGCGCGTCGCGGATCGAGAAGAAACTCAACCGGATGAACGGCGTCACCGCCACCGTCAACTACGCCACCGAGAAGGCCTCGGTCACCTACGCCGGCGAGATCACCACCCAGGACCTGATCACCACCGTGGAGAAGACCGGCTACACCGCAGCCCTGCCCCCACCCCCGCAGGCGGCCGCCGAGGTCGCCGAGCCGGTCGACGAATTGCACGGGTTGCGGACAAGACTGTTCACCGCGATCGCGCTCAGCATCCCGGTCGTGCTGCTGGCCATGGTCCCGGCCTGGCAGTTCACCAACTGGCAGTGGCTGTCGCTCACCCTGGCCGCGCCGGTCGTCGGCTACGGCGGCTGGCCGTTCCACAAGGCGGCCTGGACGAACCTGCGACACGGCGCCGCGACCATGGACACCCTCGTCTCGCTAGGCACCCTGGCCGCGTTCGGCTGGTCGCTCTGGGCGCTGTTCTTCGGTACGGCCGGGACACCCGGGATGACGCACCCGTTCACCCTCGACATCACCCGCACCGACGGCGCCGGCGCCATCTACCTCGAGGCCGCCGCCGGGGTCACCACATTCCTGCTCGCCGGCCGCTACTTCGAGGCCCGCGCCAAGCGCCGCGCCGGCGCCGCCCTGCGCGCCCTGCTGGAAATAGGCGCCAAAGACGTCACCGTGCTGCGCGACGGCACCGAGGTCCGGATCCCGATCACCGACCTGGCGGTGGACGACCGGTTCGTGGTCCGGCCGGGGGAGAAGATCGCCACCGACGGCGTCGTCTCCGACGGCGCGTCGGCCGTCGACCAGTCCATGCTCACCGGTGAGTCCGTGCCGGTCGAGGTCGGCCCCGGCGACACCGTCGTCGGCGCCACCGTCAACGCCGGCGGCCGGCTGATCGTCCGCGCCACCCGCATCGGCTCCGACACCCAGCTGGCGCAGATGGCCAAACTGGTCGAGCAGGCGCAGACCGGCAAGGCCGCCGCGCAGCGCCTCGCCGACCGGATCTCCGGCGTCTTCGTCCCGATCGTCATCACCCTGGCCGTGGCCACGCTCGGCTGGTGGCTCGGCACCGGCAGCGGCACGACAACCGCGTTCGGTGCCGCAGTCGCCGTCCTGATCATCGCCTGCCCGTGCGCGCTGGGCCTGGCCACCCCGACCGCGTTGCTGGTCGGCACCGGACGCGGCGCCCAGCTCGGCATCCTGATCAAGGGCCCGGAGGTCCTCGAGTCGACGCGGACGGTGGACACGATCGTGCTGGACAAGACCGGCACCGTCACCACCGGCCGGATGGCCCTCGCCACGGTCGCGCCCGCCACCGGGAAAGACGAGGGGGAACTGCTGCGGCTCGCCGCCGCGGTCGAGGCCGCCTCCGAGCACCCGATCGCGCAGGCCATCGCCCGGGCCGGCGCGGACCGTGCGCCGCTGCCACCGGTGACCGGGTTCGCCAACCTCGAAGGGCTCGGCGTCACGGGCACCGTGGACGGCCGGGAGGTTCTGGTCGGCCGGCCGCAGCTACTGCGCGAGCGCGGCTACACCGTGCCGCCCGAGATCGAACAGCAGGTTGCCGACGCCCAGCAGGCCGGACAGACCGCCGTCGTGGCGGGCTGGGACGGGATCGCCCGCGGCGTGCTCGCGGTTGCCGACGCCGTCAAGCCGACCAGCCGGGAAGCCATCACCATGCTGCGCCGGCTCGGCCTAACCCCGGTGCTGCTCACCGGCGACAACGACACTGTCGCCCGGGCGGTCGCCGCCGAGGTCGGTATCGACGAGGTGATCGCGGACGTGCTGCCGGCCGACAAAGTCGACGTGGTGAAACGCCTCCAGGAGCAGGGCAAGGTCGTCGCCATGGTCGGCGACGGCGTCAACGACGCCGCCGCGCTCGCCCAGGCCGACCTCGGCCTGGCCATGGGCACCGGCACCGACGTCGCCATCGAAGCCTCCGACCTAACCCTGGTCCGCGGCGACCTACGCGCCGCGGCGGACGCGATCCGGCTGTCCCGGCGCACGCTGCGCATCATCAAGGGCAACCTGTTCTGGGCCTTCGCCTACAACATCGCCGCACTACCCCTGGCCGCGGCGGGCCTGCTGAACCCGATGATCGCTGGCGCCGCGATGGCGTTCTCGTCGGTCTTCGTGGTCGGCAACAGCCTGCGCCTGCGCCGCTTCAAGTAAGGAGAACGGACGCCGCCCGCCCGCGTTCGGCGCGGGCGTGCGGCGTCCGGGTGTCTCAGGACTTGACGAGACGGGCAATCGCCGCGGTCGCCTCCTTCACCTTCGCGTCCGCGTTGCCCCCGGCTGCGGCCTGCACCACACAGTGCCGCAGATGATCCTCCAGCAGACCCACCGCGACCGCCTGCAACGCCTTAGTCGCCGCGGAGATCTGCGTCAGCACGTCGATGCAGTACGTGTCCTCGTCCACCATCCGCTGCAGGCCACGAATCTGCCCCTCGATCCGCTTCAACCGCGCCAGCAACGCCTTCTTCTCCGCGGAGTACCCGTGCGGCCCGACCGGTGTCGCCTCGTCCATACCCGGCAACATACCCCATACCCGTATCCGCCAGCATCGGCTGCGAGACCGGAACGGGCCTACCCCCGCGGGTGGGCCCGCGTTGATTTCCGCCCAGGGCGCCGGTGGTTCGGCAAAACTGAGGCCGTGGACATAGACCGCGTCTTCGGTCTTGTGCTGAGGATCGTTAGCGCCCCGTGTCTGGTGCTGGCCGGGTTGAACGCCTATCAAGCGATCACTGGGCGGCGGCTAAGTAGGGCGCCGAGCCGGCGTGATGATCGCACGATGCGGCGTCAGTCCGCCGTCGCCGCGGTGGTGCTCGGCCTCGTGGGAATGCTGACGGTCGCCTTGAGCTTCGCCGTCCCGTTCCTAAGCTAGGCACCGATCAGGCGGGCGCACCGTCCAGCGTGCGGTCGCTATCGGGGTCAAGATTTCGTAGATGCCTTTGGTCTTCGGGCTTGCGGAGCGGCGGGTGTGGGCCTGGGTCGTCCCCTACCTCGCTTATACCTCCGCGCCGTCCTCATCTAGCCGCGATCCGATTGCACAGCGTGCCTCGCGGTAACGCCGCGTGAGTAGAGTTAAACGGCCCATCGAGCTGGCTGTCACCTTGAGCTGGGCGGGCGAGGCTCCACTTGTGTACGGCTCCCGTACGTCGCTCTGCGTACGAGGCCGAAGTCGGCACCCCGACGCGGGAAGCACCCGGCGGCGTGCCCTCGAGTTCGAACACCGCCTCGTCGTCCAGCGCATAGCCGAAGTCGGGCGGGGGTGCCGGTGCGGTGGGATGCCGGGGCTGTCCGGACGGAACTCGACGACGGTGACGCCTGTCGGGATGAAGGGAGGCTCGGCCTGCTGCACCACGGTGACTGCGGCCTGCCCGCGCGTTCGAGCGTGGCTTGTGTCTGGTGGTCGTCGACTCGACGTTCGACAGGAAAGCCAGTCCCACGGGAATGGGGATGCGGAGGATCCGCTTGGCCTCGGCCGAAGAGCGGAACTCGATGCCGCCCTGCTCGCTCGCCGGCTGAACTTCCTGCACGACCGTGGCCACTCTTGCGCGAAGCGCAGTGTCCGCGATGTGCATGGCGGCGCTGCCCGTCTCGATAGCGATTGCGGAGAAAACGTCCAGGGTTTCGCCTGGCGGGTGCCGCCGGGGGAGGAGCCGGTATTCGGCACCTTCCCCCGGCTGAACGATGTGGTTAGTTGGCGAGTTGGTAGCCGGCTTGGCTTACCGCCGCGTTGACTGCGTCGTGGTCGAGCTTGGTGCTGCTGGTGACGGTGACTGCTCCGGTGGCGACATCGATGCTGACATCGCTGACGCCGGGAACCTCGGTGAGTTGTTTGCTGACCCGCGATGCGCAGCCGCCGCATGTCATCCCGGCGACCTGATAGACCGTGCGCAGCCCGGCTGTTTCGCCTGCCGGGGTCGCGGTCGTCGTCGCGCAGGCGCAACCGGTCTCACTGGTGCACATTGAATCGTCCCTTCGTCGTGGGCGGGTGCCGGTGAGGGGAGCACGGGATTAAGACCGCACGAGCCGAGCGATCGCGTCGGAGGCTTCCTTCAGCTTCACCTCGGCGTCCGGGCCCCCCTCGCGGGCCGCGTCGACGACGCAGTGCGCCAGGTGGTCGTCGAGCAGGCCCAGCGCCACTGTTTCCAGGGCCTTGGTGGCCGCGGACACCTGCGTGAGGATGTCGATGCAGTAGGCCTCGTCATCGACCATGCGCTGCAAGCCGCGGATCTGGCCTTCCACCCGGCGCAGTCGCTTGAGGTAGTCGTCCTTGTCCTTGATGTAGCCGTGCGCCATCACTCTGCTCCCATCACCGGGAAGTACCTTACCCCCCTAGGGTACCCCGAGTGTATCCGACGTCTGTGTGATCCAGCCGGCAGGCGAGCCCCTTGACTTCATATACCCCAGGGGGGTAACAATGGCGGCCAGTATAGATACCCCCCAGGGGTAAAGGAGGTTCGGTCATGTCCCGCAGCTCGACACGGTGGTGGGCCCTCGCGCTCATCGCCCTCGCCCAGTTCATGGTCATCATGGACACCTCGATCATCGGCGTCGCGCTACCCCGGATGCGCGAGGATCTCGGCTTCTCACCCGGCAACCTGTCATGGGTGTTCAACGCCTACGTCGTCGCGTTCGGCGGCCTGCTGTTGCTCGGTGGCCGCCTGTCCGACCTGTTCGGCGCCCGGCGCATCTTCACCGCCGGCTGGGCGGTCCTGCTGGCCGGCTCGGCCGCTGCCGGCATGGCCGGCACCGTCGAGTTCGAACTCGCCGCCCGCGCCCTGCAGGGCGCCGGCGCCGCGCTGATCGCCCCGTCCGCGCTGACCCTGTTGATGATGCTGTTCGGCGGTGAACCCAAGGAACTCACCAAGGCCCTCGCCCTGTACGGCGCCGCCGCCCCGGCCGGCGGCACCGCCGGAGTGTTCCTCGGCGGTGTCATCACCGAATACGCCAGCTGGCCGTGGGTGTTCTACCTCAACATCCCGATCGCCGTGCTCGCACTGATCGCCACTCCGGCGCTCATGCCCACCGGCGGCTCCCGCCGCGGCAGCCTGGACGTCGCGGGCGCGGTGACCGTCACCGCCGGTCTCGGCACTGCCGTCTACGCCATCGTCCGCGCTCCGGAGATCGGCTGGGGTTCCGGGCAGACCTGGCTCACTCTTGCTGGCGCCGCGCTCCTGCTCGCCGCGTTCTTGGCCATACAGGCCAAGCGGCGCGAACCGCTGATGCGACTGTCCATCTTCGCCAACCGCAACCTGTCCGCCGCGAACCTCGCCCAGTTGCTGCTCGGTGCGGCGTGGATCCCGATGTGGTTCTACCTCAACCTCTACCTGCAGCAGGTCCTCGGCTACAGCGCCTTCCCCAGTGGCGCCGCGCTGCTGCCGATGACCGTCCTCATCATGATCGGCATGATCGCGCTCGCACCCCGCGCGATCGCCCGGTTCGGCCCTAAACCGATGATCGTCACCGGCCTGGCCGTCCTCGCCGCCGGCCTGGGCTGGCTCGCCCTGATCCGCCCGACCGGCAGTTACCTGATCGACGTGCTGCCCGCCTCCCTGGTGGCCGCGCTCGGCATGGCCCTGGCTTTCATCCCGTCGCTGGGTATCGCTCTGTCGGCCGCCCGGCCTGAGGAAGGTGGCCTGGCCTCCGGCATCGTCAACACCAGCTACCAGGTCGGCTCCGCGCTCGGCCTGGCCGCCATGACCGCCCTCGCTGCCGCTCATGGCGCCGACGATCTCGGTGACCGGTCCGCCCTCACCAACGGCTACTCCGCGGCGCTGCTCGGCGCGGCGGCTATCGCCGCGGCGGCAGCCGTCTTCGCCGCCGTCGCCCTCAACCGCCGCGACACCACGCCGACAGCCCCGCAACCCAAGGCCGCATCGACAACCCGATGACCCATCACTGCTGTGCCCGGAAACTCCGCTGAACCGTCCAGCATGCGGCGGCTCGGCGGAGCACCGGACAGCGCTCCCGGACGCGCGACGTGACACCGCTTCGCGATCGAATCCCTGCACAACCCCCAACGAACCGATCTGCTCCTGGAAAAAGAGATGATTGGCATGTCCAGCAGCACTGCGCCTACCTACACGCACCCGTCCACCGCTGCAGCCGACCCGCCCGGGGCCACCGCCCGCGCCGCCCGCGCCGGGCTGTGGGCACTACCGGCATACGGACTGCTGCTGGGCCTGAGCACCCTGACCCACCAACCACCAGTCGACGACTTCGACGCCTACTCCCACTACATCACCACCGACGTCTTCCTGCTCAGCCACCTCGGCGCCAGTATCTTCGGCGCAGGCCTGGCCATCCTCGGCGCGATCTCCGTGACCGCACTGATCGCGCACGGCCGCGCCTCCCGCACCGCCATCACCGGGCTGGCCCTGACCACCATCACCAACGTGTTCATGGCCTCCGCGTTCGGCAGCGCAGCCTTCGTGCAACCCGGCATCGGCCGCGCCCACCTTAACGGCGCCACTGGCATGCCCGCCCTCAACGCCGACACCGCCTACGGTCGGGCGCTGTTCGCCACCGCCCTGAGAGGGAGTTTAATCCCGTTTTGTATTAATTTATAGATCGAAACATTACTTTTTGGCAGGTGATTCGTTGGTACGGCCATGTCGGATCGCCGTGCGTATCGCAGTGACTTGTCCGATGCCCGATGGGCCCTGATCGAGCCGATCTTGGAGAAATGGCGGGCCGATCGGACCGGTCGGGGTCTGGGGATCTCGCCGCCGAAGTACAGCCTGCGGGAGTTGGTGAACGCGATCTTGTACGTGAACCGGACCGGGGTGCAGTGGGAGTACCTGCCGCATGATTTCCCGCCGACCGAGTCGGTGTATCACTACTACGCTTTGTGGGAGGCCGACGGGACGACCGAGGCGATCCACAATGTACTGCGGACCAAGGTCCGGGTCCATAAGGGACGCGGGGCGGAGCCGACGGCGGCGATCATCGACTCGCAGAGCACGAAGACGTCGAGCAATGTGCCGGAGTCGGATCAGGGCGTGGACATGGGCAAAAAGGTCAAAGGCCGGAAAAGACATATAGCTGTCGATACGTTGGGGCTACTCCTCGTCGTGATCATCACGGCGGCGTCCATCCAGGACTCCGCGGGCGGCAAGGCGGTCCTCGATCATCTGTCGGCCGCGCATCCGACAGTCACGAAGTCCTGGGTGGACGGTGGCTACAACTCCGGCGTCGTGACCCACGGCGCGAGCAAGGGCATCGATGTCGAGGTGGTCCGCCGAGATCCGGACACCAAGGGCTTCAAGATCCTTCCCCGCAGGTGGGTGGTGGAGCGCACGTTTGGCTGGCTGGTCCTGCACCGGCGCCTGGTCAGGGACTATGAAACCCGAGCAGAAAGCTCCCAGGCGATGATCCACTGGGCAATGATCGACAACATGGGCCGCACCCTGACCGCACAAAACACCCAAACCTGGCATGACCCTCAGTCAGAAAACGGACAAGAATTACTTTAAATGCATTAAACGCCCTCTGA
>Ga0307515_10021498_pt1 | contig 11437 bp, 6 predicted proteins | sample 17_EM_MG_FD_194513 | JGI IMG/M metagenome (GOLD analysis project Ga0307515, IMG submission 194513) | Populus trichocarpa ectomycorrhiza microbial communities from riparian zone in the Pacific Northwest, United States - 17_EM | ecosystem: Host-associated > Plants > Roots > Unclassified | place... | reverse complement strand
CAATTACACCTACTCGGACTCCAGCTCGCCGTTCAGCAACGACTACTCCAAGAGCCTGCCGATCCCCGGCGTCTCCAAGCAGGCCTATAACCTGCAAGGCTATTACGAGACCGGACCGTTCTCGGCCCGCCTCTCCTACGCCTGGCGCGACAAGGCCTTTGTCGGCAACTACGGTTTCGGTTCCGGAACCGACGTCCACACCCTGGGCATCTATAACGACGCCTATGGCCAGTTGGACGGTCAGGTCGCCTTCGCGGTAACCCCGGCCCTGAAAGTCACCTTGGAAGGGTCCAACCTGACCAAGGAAGACGCCAAGACCTACCTGCAGTTCTCGAACCTGCCGTTCCGTTTCGTCGGCGGCGATCGCCGCGTCTCGGCCGGCATCCGGTTCAAGTTCGGCATGTAGCCCCTTCTCTACCTGACGGCGGGTCAAGCAGTTCCCCGCCCGCCGTTTAAACTTCACCGGGGCCGCCTCTCCTGCGAGGCGGTCCCGGACTTGTCTCTCGCCTAGGCTGGCCAGGCCCGCCGGGCGCAAGGAGCTTTCCTATGGTCGATCCCAAGAGCGACAACTTGCCGAGGTCCCTCGTCATCCTGGGCGGCGGCACCGCCGGCTGGATGGCCGCGGCCCTGTTCTCCCGCGCCCTGGGGCGACGCTGCGCCATCACCTTGGTGGAGTCCGAAGCGATCGGCACGGTCGGCGTCGGCGAGGCCACCATCCCGCCGATCCGCGGCTTCAACCAGACCCTGGGCCTCGACGAGCGGGAGTTCCTGCGCGAGACCAAGGGGGCCTACAAGCTGGGCATCGAGTTCCACGGCTGGACCCGCCCCGGCGAGACCTATTTCCATCCGTTCGGCGTCTACGGCGTCGCGCCCGATCCGGGCTATTTCCATCAATACTGGCTCAAGCTCACCGCCCAGAACCGAGCCGGGCCGTTGGACGACTATTCGCTGTGCGCCCAGGCGGCGCGACGCGGACGGTTTGGCCAGCAGAGCACCGATCCGCGCTCGCCGCTGTCGACCTTCGGCTCGGCCTTCCACTTCGACGCCGGGCTCTATGCCCGCTACCTGCGGACCTATGCCGAGCGGCTGGGCGTCACGCGGCTGGAGGGCAAGGTCAAGCACGTCGAGCAGCGCGGCGAGGACGGCTTCATCCAGGCCCTGCTGCTGGAGGACGACCGCCGGGTCGAGGGCGACTTCTTCATCGATTGCTCGGGTTTCCGGGGCCTGCTGATCGAGCAGACCCTGAAGACCGGCTACGAGGACTGGTCGCGCTGGCTGCCCTGCGACCGGGCCGTCGCCCTGCCCAGCGCGCGGGCGGGCGATCCCAACCCCTTCACCAAGGCCTCGGCCCAGACCGGCGGCTGGATCTGGAACATCCCGCTGCAGCACCGCGACGGCAACGGCTACGTCTATTCCAGTTCCTTCATCGACGACGAGGAGGCCGAGCGCACCCTGCGGGCCAATCTCGGCGGCGAAGCCCAGGCCGAAGCCAACAAGCTGCGGTTCGTCACCGGTCGCCGCAAGCAGGCCTGGAACAAGAACGTGCTCAGCCTGGGCCTGGCCAGCGGCTTCATCGAACCGCTGGAATCGACCAGCATCCACATGATCCAGGCGGGCCTGCTGAAATTCCTGTCGTCGTTCCCCGGCAAGACTTGGGAGCCGGCCCAAGTCAACGACTACAACAACCGCATCCGGCTGGACTTCGAGCGCATCCGCGACTTCATCGTCCTGCACTATCACGCCAACCAGCGCGACGAGCCGCTGTGGCGCTCGCGCCGCGAGATGGAGCTGCCCGGCAGCCTGGCCGAGCGTCTGGCCCTGTTCCGCGCCTGCGGCCGACTTTCACAGCATCCGGAGGAGATGTTCACCGCCACCAGCTGGCAGGCGGTGCTGGACGGCCAGGGCGTCCGTCCGCGCTCGTACGATCCGTTGGTCGACCTGCAGGACATCGACCGCGTCGCCGCGGAGTTCGAGCAGATCCGCAAGGAAATCCGGGTCGCGGCCGAGGCCATGCCGCGCCACGTCGACATCCTGCCGTCGATGGCTTGCGCCTAGCGGGCTTTCAGCGCGAAGACCTTGAAGTCGCGGATACGCAGGTGACTGCGGGTGGTGCGCAAAGCAAACCACCCGCGCGTGTAGGGCTCGGCGTCGCGATATTCGAACACCTTGCGGCCGTCGCGCCAGTACTGGATCAGGCCGCCGAACGCGACCAGCCGCACGGTCTGCCAGGCGTTGGGGACCAGCAGATCCTCCGCCCCCTTGCGGTCGTTCTCCGGCAGCAGCGGCCGGTCGCCGTCGCGGCCGACATAGCGGCGGAAACGCGTGGTGGTGTTGGCGTTGCCGCCCTGGCCCACATAGTAGGTCTGCAGCTGGTCATAGTCGGCGAAGGCGCCGCCGCGGGGCTTGGCGATCAGGTCGCCGGGGCTGCGCGGGTCGGTCGCCATCCAGAAGGCGTTCAGATCACTGACCCGGTCGTTGGGACCACCGGCCGAGACGGCTTGGGCCTGGTACTCGATCATCACCGGGCCGGTCAGTTCGGGCCGGAACCACACCGACAAGCCCTCGGGCGTATCGAGGTCCAGCACGCCGCCAGCGGCCTCGACGCGGGCTGGTTTCTCGGCTTCGACCAGCCAGCGGCCCAAGCCGCGACGAAAGTCATCCGTATACAGATGCTTTCCAACCCGCCATGGCTCGCGCGCTCTTGCACAGGCGCGATCCAGGCCCACACAGGCGCCCGCCGCGCCCAGAACCAAGGCTTGGCGGCGCGACAGCACGGGCTAGGTCCAGGCCGCCGGCAGCGGATGCGGGATCGCGTCGCCGACCAGGTCGAGCACCTCGATCATGTTCAGCGACCATTGCGAGGAATGGTTGGTCGAGACGCTGGGAAGTTCCACGATCGGCTCCGGAACGGACGGCCCGGCGACAGGCCGGGTGGTAAAGCCTTGGTCGGCGCCCGTGCCCGTGCGCTTCTCGATCAGGAACTCGCTCCAGGCCCGCTTGGCCAGGGCTGGATCGCCGGTCATCTTGGCGGCATAGGCCGTCAGCCTCGCGTGCCAAACCGGATAGGCGAACACCCGATCCTTGGCCTTGGGTCCCAGGGCCGCCATGCGCTCGGCCTCGGGCGCGCTGTAGAAGGCGCAGAACCGCACCCAGGCCTTGGTCCAGGTCGGATGGTCGATCAGCGTCGCCAACTCGAACACGAACTCGGCCCCGCCCATGATCGTCACCAGGTGGTAGCTGGAGTTAAATTCGCCGCCGATGTCGGTCAGGGTCGAGGTCGCCGGATCATAGCCATAGCCCGGCCCCGAGAACATGCCGTGCGACGAGGCCGAGATGGCGTCCAGGCCCTTGATGATCTTGTCGCGCCAGCGGGTGTCGCCGGTCCGCTCCCACTGGGTCATCCAGTTGCTGGCGAAGGCGAACCAATCAGGGCCGCTACGGGCGTGGGTCGGCTGCTCGGCCTTCTTGAGGATCTTGCGCAACGGATCCACCGCCACCAGGGCGTGATCGGCGTCGACCATCGAGGCCATGATGTCGCCCGTCCGCGCATCGGCGGTCAGATAGTAGTAGTGGCGGCGCAGCAGGGCCTGGCTGATCCGCGCCTCCTTGGCGCCGTCGCCCCAGTGGCTGACATTGTGCCGCGAGCCCAGGCCCTTCAGCGGACCCAGGTGATAGGTGTCGACCTCGCTGGTGTGGCGGGTCATGGCTTCGGCCAGGCGGAACAGATCAGCGCGGCCCGAGCGCAGATAGGCCGTCCAGAACCACAGGTCGGGCACCAGCTCGGTATTGGCCCAAGCATAGCCGCCGACATCGTAGCGCCAGGCGTGGCGGTCGTTGTCATAGGTGTGCATGACATCGCCGTGGTCCCAGAACCCGTACCAGCTGCGCTGCTCGATCTCGTTCAGATAGAAGCCGAGCAGCTTGTCGTGGGCGTCTTCCAGTTTCGCCTTGGACGGATCTGTCCGGTCGGGAAGGCTCCAGACGCCAAACAGGTTACAGGCCTTGTAGCGGGCCGGCGCGCAGACCAGCAGCGGCGGGGCGCTCGTGGCCTCGGCCATCTGCGCCAGCACCGCGCGGGTCGGGGTGGCGGCTGGGAACCACAGCGAGATCTCGCTGGTCCGAGCGATCCCCAACGGCGTGCTGTGGCCCTCCTCGATGTCCTCGTACTGGATCTCCAGGCCATGGGCCTTGTCGCTGTAGTGGCGCAGGTCCATCGGCTGGGCGCGCGGCGACCACAGCCACAGGGTGACGGTCGCCAGGTCGGTGGTCGCGCCGTTGATCTCCAGCTCGGTCGGATGGCGCTGCCAGAAATCGCGCAGGCCGAACGCCACGCCGCCGGATGGTCCGCCCAGATAGCCCAGGCCGCTGGCCCGCGTGCCATGCCCGGCTTGCAGCCAGGAACTGTGAGCGCCAGTACGCTTGCGGACGTCGAAATGGTCGGCGTCGCCTTGGAACAGCGAGAAGTCGTCCCAGGCCGGTACGGTCAGAAGTTGCGCGCGAGTCTTGGCGTCCATCTCGGCCAGGGCCGGGACCGGCTTGCCTTCCAGTTGGTCGGCGAAACGACTGGCCAGCGCGAACTTGCCCGGCTGCCAGCCCGGCATGTTTCGCACCGCCTCGCCCCATAGCCCGGCGCCAGGACCAGAGAAGCGGACATGGCGGTTGTGAAGTTCGTCAGTCTGCGGCGTGTCGAACCGCACGCCCAAGCCGGCGATGAAGTCGCTCGCTGCCTCGCCGTCGAAGGTGAAGGTGTGGGTCAGGACCATGCCCCCGCCGGCGCTGACCGCGACGCGCACGCTGAACGGCAACCACTCGCGCCCACCGACGCCGCGATGCATCCCGTCCAGCCGGACCAACGCCCGCACGGGACCCGATTGCTCGACCGTCGCCGAGGTCACCTTGCTTTCGAAGGCCTCGGTGCGAAGGACGCCAGCCTCTGCCTGGGAGCGGTCCTGGCGTAGGCAGACCAGACGCCCGTTCCGCAACGCTTCCCGTCCGCCGCGCGTCACGGAGGGGATCAGCGCCGAACCTTGATGCGCCAAGCGACAGACGAGATCTCCCGTCGTGATGGTGATCTGGTCAACTGTCGACGCGACCGTCACCGGCGCGGCGGGCTTGCTCGGCTTGCCCGGTTCGATCCGCACGGTCTCCGCCGTCAGCGGGCCGGCCACGGCATGACCCGTCCACTTCAGCGAGCCGTCCGGCCAGTAGGCCAGGGGCCAGGTCTGTAAAGGGATTTCACCGCCGGCCGACATGGCCCGCAAGCTGGCCGAAGGCTTCAGCGCGCCGCGCGGCCAGGGGGAGCCCCAGACCACGCCGCCCTCGACCCGCCGAGGCGCGCCGCCCAGCCAGGTGAGATCGACGCCGGACAGGGGCGCGGGTTTCGACAGGACGGGAGACGCCGCCGCGGCGGCGCTAAGGCCGACCGCGCCTTGCATCAGATTGCGGCGAGACATTCGAGGCATCGGCGTTCTCCCGTCCTGCCCGTCCGTGTCTCCGGACGATCCAGCGTCAGAGTCCTAACAGCGCCGTTCTGGCCCCGCAACGAGTTTCATATATCGATATATAGTCCCACTTTACGGGATAATTGGACAAAACGAGCTTGCGCCGCCGACTTAAGAGTCTTTTCAACCAAGCATGGCCTTATGGCCTCGCGGGTCCGCTCATCGATGACGTCGCATACCGACGTCCAGAAAGGACTCCCACGCAGTGAACGGCCAATCTTCCGGTGATCAAGGCGGCTATGGCGCGCTTGATATCCTGGACGCCAGCCAAGACTGCGCTTGGATCCTGCGACTGGACGGCTCCATCGAGCATGTGAACCAGCGCGCCCAGGCGATGTTTCCCGCCGAGTCCGTCGACCCGACAAACTGGCGAGGAATCTGGCCCGAGGAGAGCCGCTTCTCGCTCGACCGCTCCTTTACATTGGCGTTGACGGGCCAGCTGGCCCGGTTCCGCGCTTTCCTGGGCGTCGCCCAACACAGCCGCGCCTATTGCGACACCACCATCTCGCCGATCCGCGACCGTGACGGCGCGGTGATCCGTCTGCTGGCCACCGCCCGCGACGTCACTCAGGAGGTCGAGACCCAGGGCTTCCTGAAGACCGTCATCCAGCTGCTGCCCTCGCCCCTGACCGTGAAGAACGTCGACGACGGCCGCTACGTCCTGATCAACCGCGCGGCCGAAGACGCGTTCGGCCTGGTCGCTGACGAAGCGATCGGCAAGACGACCCGTGAGGTTCTCGATTCCGCGATCGCCCAGAAGCTGGTCGACAGCGAAGCCAAGGTCCTGCGGACCGGCGAAATGCACGTGTCCGAGGAAAAGGTCGGGTTCGGCGACGACTCCGCGCCGCGCTATTTCCTGACCAAGACCCTGGCCACCTATGACGACGTCGGCGCGCGCCACCTGATCACCCTGGGCGAAGACGTCACCGCCCGGAAATCGGCAGCTGCTTCGCTGCGCGTCGCACTCGAACAGGCCGAACAGGCCAGCCAGGCCAAAAGCGCCTTCCTGGCCAATATGAGCCACGAGATCCGCACCCCGCTGAACGGCATCATCGCCGGGGCCGACCTGCTGGCCAAGAACGAGCTGAGCCCGAGGGCCCGTGAACTCGCCAACATCATCCTGAACTCGGGCAAGAGCCTGGAACGTCTGCTGTCGGACATTCTGGACCTGGTGCGCATCGAGGCCGGTCAGGTCGTGGTCGAAAACGGCCCGTTCCATCTGGGCGACATGGCCCGGTCCGTCGCCGCCCTCTGCGCGCTGCGGGCCGAGGAAAAGGGCGTCATCGTCGAGACCCACATCGCGCCAACCGCCGACGTCATGGTCAGCGGAGATGGCGCGCGACTGCGTCAGGTGCTGACCAACCTGCTCAGCAACGCCGTGAAATTCACGGATCAAGGCTATGTCACCCTCGACGTGACGCTGGCCGCGGACGGCGCCGCTCGGCTCTCGGTCACCGACACCGGAATCGGCTTCGACGCGACCGAAAAGGCGCGGATCTTCGACCGCTTCCAGCAGGCCGACGCCTCCTTCACCCGCCGGTTCGGCGGCACGGGCCTGGGCTTGGCGATCTCGCGCGAGTTGGTCGAACTGATGGGCGGGGCCCTGTCGTGCGACAGCGTTCCGGGCATGGGCTCGACCTTCTGGTTCACCCTGCCCCTGGTCGCGCACCACGACGCGCTGACCGTGACGGCGCCGGAAGAGGTCGCGCAGCCGACGGACGGCATTCCCCGCATTCTTGTGGCCGACGACCATCCAACCAATCGCAAGATCGTCGAGTTGATGCTCGCGGATCTGGCCGAGATCTTCACCGCCGAGAACGGCCGCGAAGCCGTCGATGTCTACAAGGTCGCCGCCCCCGACCTGATCCTGATGGACATGCAGATGCCAGTGATGGACGGCCTGGCCGCTGTCCGCGAGATCCGCGCCCTGGAGGCCAAGACCGACTCCGGTCGGGCCCCGATCATCATGCTGACCGCCAATGCGCGCCCCGAACATGTCCGCGCCAGCCGTGAGGCGGGAGCGGATCTGCACCTCGAAAAGCCAATCACCAGCGCGCTGCTGTTCGCCGCCATCACCAAGGCCTTCGAGGCCGCCAACGCCGAGTCGGCCAGCGCAGAGTCCGAAAGCGTCGCGATCGAGGCCTGATCACCGCGATCTTTACCCGCCCTTCGCACATCGGCCCGATACTGCATTACCAGCAATCATTCGGCATTTTCATGGGTTTGGCATCATCCTTGGCCGTTTCGGCCACGACGTTCTCGCCTTCCCAGGGGACGGAGATCGGCGCGCGTCTCGAAGCGGCCCGGCAAGCGGTCGAAGGCCGCTTTCTGGAGGCCGGCGACGTTCTGTCGCGGGCCGTCGAGGGTGTCGGAACCCTGATCGCCTCGCTCGACCGCATGCGCGAAAATCTCGATGCCGAGACGGTGTCGAAGACCGCCGCCGACCTGGCCAACGCCGCCCAAACCCTGAAGTCCCTGCCCGACAGTCTCGAGGAACGGCGCGGCCGCGTTGGCGAGCTGGTCAAGGTCGGCGACGGCCTGGGCGCGTGCATCGAGGAGATGCGCCAGCACCTGGCCTACCTCCGGGTCTTCGCCATCAACATCAAGATCACCTCCGGCGGCATTGTCGCGGCTGGACCCGAATTCGCGATCTTCGCCCAGGAAATCTACGACTGCATCGAGATGGGCCGCGCCCAGCTGGACGCCTTCAACGCCGACCTGATGAGCCTGGACACCACGCTGCGCGCCGCCCTGGCGCACGAGCATGACCTGGCTCGCAGCTGTATCGCCTTGCTACCGGCCGTCCCCGACGCCCTGGCCGCCAGCGCCTCGGCCATCGCCGCCCACCACGCCAAGATCTCCGGCGTCGCTGTCAGCGTCGCGGCCCTGGCGCGCGACGTCCAGAAGAAGGTCGGCGGCGGCATCGCCGCGCTGCAGATCGGCGACATCACCCGCCAGCGGATCGAACACGTTCAGGCCGGCCTGGGTTATCTCAACGAACTCGACGGCGCTCTGTCGGCGGATCAACGCGATCGCGCCTTCGCCTTCGTGCATCGCCTGCTGGCCGCCCAGCTGGCGGCGACGGGCGAGGACTTCCACCGCGACGTCTCGCGCATCGGCCAGAACGTCATCGGCATGGCCGCCGACGCTTCGGAAATCCTGCGCCTGCGCGACCTGGCCTTCGGTCAGAGCGAAGGCGCCGAGAACGGCTTCCTGCGCGGCCTCGAAAGTAATGTCAGCCAAGCCCTCGGCCTGGTCGACAACATGACGGCTGGCGAACAGGCGGCCGAGGACGTCAGCCGCTCGGCGGCCCTGGCGGCCCGCGAGCTGACCGACCGCATCGCCGGCATCCAGAACATCCGCGCCGACGTGCAGATGATGGCGCTGAACACCACGCTGAAATGCAGCCGTATCGGCGAGACCGGCAAGCCACTGGGCGTCATCGCCGTCGAGCTGCGCCAACACGCCATCCATCTCGAAAAGTCCGCCGCCCACACCCTGACCTCGCTCGACGGGCTGTCGTCCGCGGCAGAAGCTTTGGGCCGTCGCGAGACCAATGAGGCCGACGAAGGCAAGGCCGCCGCCGCCGCGACGGTGCTCAGCGGCGCGGTCGCCCGCATCGCCAAGGCCGGCGACGGCGTCGAAAAGGACTTGACCGCTGTCGCTCGTCAGGGAGCCGATGTCGTCGACATGCTGCGCCGCGCCGCCGCCCGCTTCGACTTCCACAAACAGATCGGCTCGGTTCTCGACCAGGCCGCCAGCGACCTTATGAACATGTCTGGCGAGGACGACATCCCGACGCGCGACATCGCCGGCGCGCTGCGCCCGATCATGGCCAAGCTGGCCAAGCAGTACACCATGGCCCAGGAACGCGACGTCCACCGCGCCATGACCGAGGAGCTCGGCACGGACGCGCCGCAGGCCGCGACGGCGGTTGAAGATCAAGACGACGGGCTGTTCTAAGAAGCGGCCTGGCCGCCGACTACCGGTTGGCCGCCCTAAGCACTTCCATCGTCAGGTTCTGTAGCGGGACCACGCGATCCACGCAGCCGCGCGCGATGGCTTCCTTGGGCATGCCGAACACCACCGAGGTCGCCTCGTCCTGCGCCAGGGTGAAGGCGCCGGCCTGCTTCATCTCTTCCAGGCCGCGCGCGCCGTCGTCGCCCATGCCGGTCATGATCACGCCCACGGCGTTCGAGCCCGCCGATCGGGTAGCCGATCGGAACAGCACGTCGACCGACGGCCGATGGCGCGAGACCAGCGGACCATCCTTGACCGAGACGTAGTAGCGGGCGCCGCTGCGCTCGAGCAGGGTGTGCTTGTTGCCCGGCGCGATCAGCACCCGGCCGCGCCGCACGGTGTCGCCGTCCTCGGCTTCCTTGACCTCGACCGCGCATAGGCTGTCGAGCCGCTTGGCGAACGAGGCGGTGAACTTTTCGGGCATGTGCTGGACGATGACCATGCCTGGCGAGTCCAGTGGCAGCGCTTCCAGCAGCACCCGCAGAGCTTCCGTGCCACCCGTCGAGGCGCCGACGCAGACGATGCTTTCGGTCGTGCGGGCCATCGCCTTGACAGCTTTTGGCGGCGGCAGCATGGCGTCGGCAGTCAGTTTCTTCTCGGGCTCATGCGCAGGTCGAGCAAACTGCGGAACCACGCGCTTTGATCCCGCCAGCTTGGCGCCGGCGGCGGCCTTCACCGCGTCGCAGATGCGGATCTTGGATTCCATCAGGTGATCGGCCACGCCGATCTTCGGCTTCAGGATGATGTCGACCGCCCCGGCCTCCAGGGCCTGGAGCAAGGTCTCGGACCCCGCCTCGGTCAACGACGAACACATCACCACCGGGATTGGCCGCTGCGCCATCAGCTTGCGCAGGAAGGTGATGCCGTCCATGCGCGGCATCTCGACGTCGAGGGTGATGACGTCGGGAATCTCTTCGGCGATGCGCTTGGCGGCCACGAAGGGATCGGACGCGACGCCGATCACCTCGATCTGCGGATCGGACTCCAGCACCGCCGCGAGGGTCTGCCGGACCGTAGCCGAGTCATCAATGATCAGAACGCGGATCTTTCGGCCGACCAGCATGGCGCTATCGCTTCTGGAAGACGGTGTTGGCGATCTGGACGACCGGCAGATCGATGCCGACGATCGACTCCGAGTGGCCCAGGAACAGGTAGCCGCCCGGCGCCAGGTGGCTGCACAGCCGGCTCAGCACCTTGGCCTGGGTAGCCTTGTCGAAATAGATCAGGATGTTGCGGCAGAAGATGATGTCGAGGCCGTTCTCGACCGGATAGGCCTCGTCCATCAGGTTCAGGCGCGCGAAGGCCAGCTTGGCGCGCAGATGCGGCTTGATCCGCACTTCGTTACGCGACGGATCCCTGGCCCGCATCACATAGTGCTGGCGGCGCGCCGTCGAGACCGGCTCGATCATCTGCTCGGTGAAACGTCCGGCGATCGCCTGCTCCAGCACCTCTGTGCAGATATCGGTGCACAGGATCGAATAGTCGACGCCACGCTGGGCGGCGCAGAACTCGTCCATGATCATGGCGATGGTGTAGGGCTCGGCGCCCGTCGAGCAGGCCGAGCTCCAGATCTTGATCTCGCGCTTGCCCTTGGCGACCAGGGCCGGCAGGCCCTTGGCGACCAGGAAGTCGAAATGAGCCGGCTCGCGGAAGAACTCGGTCTTGTTGGTGGTCACTGCGTCGATCAGATGGATGACTTCCGCATCCATGCCGTCTTCCTCGAACAGGTAGCGGCAGTAGGCGTTGACGTCGTCGATCCGGGTGGCGCGCATGCGACGGCGCAGACGACCTTCCAGCATGGTGCGCTTGTTGACCGGCATCTTGATGCCGCTGTAGTCCTGGATGAACTGGGACAGCCGCTGGAAATTCCGCGAACTCAGCTGTTCGGCCTGGGGCGCCTGGAGGGCGGCTTGTGT
>Ga0307515_10021497_pt1 | contig 11437 bp, 7 predicted proteins | sample 17_EM_MG_FD_194513 | JGI IMG/M metagenome (GOLD analysis project Ga0307515, IMG submission 194513) | Populus trichocarpa ectomycorrhiza microbial communities from riparian zone in the Pacific Northwest, United States - 17_EM | ecosystem: Host-associated > Plants > Roots > Unclassified | place... | reverse complement strand
GATTTGATTCCGATCAAAATTTAAAATTAACATGCATGTAAGGTGACATGATCAATTTAGTAAGTTAAAAAATAACTCAAATAACTGGAAAAAAAACATTGTATGGTTTTAAAAGAATTTTAAGATGATTTTTTATATATATTTAGATGACAATATATTAGATCGATCTAAACTAAAAATAATAAGAAAATTGAAAAAAAAAGTTTTTTTTTTGCAATAAACTATATATTCGTTTATCAATTTATCAACGTAAGTATAAAATACGGTTAGAATCAAGGTCCTTATTCCTTCTATATCTTATATAAATTAGTCGTCAAAAAGTTAATTAGTTGAAAGAACACAACATTAAAGTAGGATTCGCTATTAAATTGCACCTTTTCTTTAGAACTTCATTTAGCTTTAACTTAAACATTGCCTTTTGTTCACATCACGTGTTTTTTTTTTTGTTTACATAATTTCTCTCTTTCTCTCTGGTTTAAAATTAACTTCAAGAGCAAGCGATGAACAAGCAGCTCGGTGGGAATATCAACAGCATAGATTAACTCATGACCGGAGCTTCTAGAGAAAATCTATTTCTTACTTCCCCGTATCTGGTCAGTATTTACGGACTTAACATCACAGTATCAATTGGACTTTGAACAGACACGTACGAGGAAACTCGGTTTTATGGGAATCAGACGTGGCAACATTAATCAACCAACTACTCCACTAAAGAGTAAAGAGCCAGGAGCTGTGCTTTGAACGATAATGTGTGCTCTTGTGACGAACATTAGACAGACAAACACCACTCATTAAGCACTTGTTAGTAAGATTTATTAGCCCTTTTACTAATTTTGAGGGAACTTTTCTTGTCTTTAGGCTCTGGCCAAGAGCTAATCTTGGTTTTTGCCATTCTTTGTATTTTTTTTTCTTTCCTTTATGCCCTTTTTTATTTCATGCCTAGCTAGACCATGACACTTCTTTTGGTAAAATATTTTACTCCAAAACAGGAAGAAGGATCGATTAATTATTTTGTGTATTTGGTATTGTGGTGTACATGGTGTTTTTTAAAAATATTTTTTAATTAAAAATATATTAAAATAATATTTTTTTCAGATTTTCTTTTAACATCATCACATCAAAAATATAAAAAAAAAACACCTAAAAAAAATGTTAAGAATAACAATAATGTATGGCACTTCATTCGGTCATGCATTGACCAATATACTGTATTAGTTGTATATTTGCTTAGTTGCATTTTATACTTGGATCAATCTCTTGTATAAAGCTATGTTTCCTATTTTTTAATAAATACTCATTCAAAGGCAAATAATATTTCTGAGAGCAAGGACGATACCTTAGCTCTATGCCCGATTTCATTTTGCCTTTTATTGCTTGTTATCTCCTATTATTATGGCAAATGAGAAACTTTCGATCGAGTGCAGCCCAGCCTGGTGCTGCCAATTTATGCTTTCTTCACCATTCCGATCATCAACGAATGATGCTTGTTTTGAGGCCCCTCGGCTGGGATAATTATTTGACATGATGTAGATCCATGATGATTTCTTTGAAAGATAAATCCAAGCTTGGTTTCGTAGACCACAATGTCGTCCGCCGCAACCAAACCAAACGAAAAACAAAAACGCGTTATGAGTTGTATTATTTCCAAAAAAAAAAAAAAAGTTAAAAGAAATATCTTGTCATTGTTAACGTGTTTTTAAGGAGGAAAAATAAAATTCAAACGTGCAGAGAGATTAATTTGATGACAAGTTAAAAACAATTTAGACAACTGAAAAAATAGTTTAATTAAATTTTTTTTAAGATGATATGACATTATATTTTTTAATATTGAAACAATAACATATTAGATCGACTTGAATCAACTTAGATTAAAATATAAAATTCGTGACTCGGGTAATGAGACTATAATAATCTCATAGAAAGCAGTTCAAAAAATATATTGAAACTCAATCCTCAATCAATCCAATGTAAACGAATTAAATTGAAAATAATAAATTAAAAAAAGATGAAAAAAAACTTGAATTAACTCGGATTAACTTGTCAAACCGGGATCATAAAACCATGATATCCCAATAAAAAGCAAATCAAAATAAATTATAAAACTTAATTTCCAATCAATCCAACATTGAATGATAGAATTGAAAAAATATCAATAAAAAAAAAACTTGAGTCAACCTAGTTTAACATGCTAAACTTGAGTTTTGAAACTGAGATAACCTCATAAAAACCAAATCGAAATAAATTATGAATTTTAATTTCTAGTCAACCTATATGGTGAAGGATGAAATTAAAAAAAAATAATTACAAAAAAAACCCTATAAAAACCTCGAGTCAACCAGGTTAATCTGTAAAACTTGTGATCCGAATCATGAGACTAGAACAACCTCATTAAAAAAAAAAAAATTATAAAGCTCAATCCTCCAATAAATCTAATATTAAAAAAAAGAGTAAAAAAAAACTATTATTCTAATGAATAATACTTTATGAGAACAAGAATAATGATATGATTTTTCCTACTCAATTAGTTTTTGTTAATGAATCGTTTTTTTTTTAATTTACAATCAACCTAATTAGATTATTGAATTAAAATTTATATATATATATATATATATGTATATATATATATATATATGTATATATATATATATATATATGTATATATAAAGTAAAGATTTCAAATTCAAAATCTCTTGAAAGGAGGAGCACTTGAGCTATAATTTAAAAACAATCCATAATGTAATCTACGTATTTAAACAATAACAAATCTCGAGGTGATTCGTGTAATTTATCCAGAAACAAAGTTGTTTAGGCTACTGTATTTTTTTTTCTTTACACAAAGCTAGGGAGTCGAATGATCTGAACATTATTAGAAGGAATCAAGGTAGGCAACATTTGAATTCAACATATTGGCTGGCGATCATTTTCCATGCATGAACCATGAATCGTTTTTATGATTTCCTTTCTGCAAAGTCTTCCCTGGTGATACACATGGCATAATTCCAAGCTTGACATGTCCCTTACCTAGAAATATCTGCTCTTTTCTATGCTGCCTGCAGTCCACAGAAAATGTGTATGAGCATGATTCCATGTATAAAAAGATCCAATCTTCGCTGCATAAATGGTGGTGGCCGAAATATTTTCCCCGGCGGCATGTTGGATAATATTCTTAATTCCCACTGCCTCACAAAGGCTGCAAGCACAAAGCATACGAATTGGTTAATTCCATTTTATTTTTAGAATTGTGTGTTTTTTTTTCTACTTGAAACTTGGTAAAGGTCTCCGAGTAGATATTCTTTGCAACTTGCAAGAGGAAATCTGCTTGGGTGCATGAACTTTGTTCTCTAGCAGAGAGATTTTCCATTAGTGCTGGTTTTGGTTTTGCAATTCACTATAAATCACAACTGATTAAATACATATTAGTGAAAAGAAGTTAAATCATTAAGTTGTTAACAATATTTCAATTAGCTACGAGAAAGAATCATGTTTACTGAAAAGTCCAACACCTGCCCTAGCAAGTGTGAGATTATAAATGGTGGATACCGGGTTACAATTGCATGAGAAAACCATAATTATTAGACTCGGGTTGTAGATTTTCTATATTAATCCTAAAACAATTTTTTTTAAAAAAATTAAACATTATTATTTTTGACAAACTTTTTTTTTAAAAAATCCTTAGAATTAATCTGTTAAAGCCTCACTCAAATTTAACTTGGCGAAATAAATTAATTTAAAATAAAATTTGATCCATTTTTGTATTTAATTTAGTCCTTATTCTTTTGATTGCTATTTTTTTTTTTTAGTGATTATAGAAGTTTTTTTTTTAATTTCATCTCTAAATATTTTATTTCATTTAATTTTTATATCTAGTTTGACCCTTATTTTTTTATTACTATTTTTTTTATTTTCTTAATTTTTTTTATTTTTTAATTTAATCCCTAGTTATTTTCTTTCATTTATTTTTTTATGCCAGATTTGATTCTCATTATTTGATTGGTACTTGTTTTGTTTTCAACTTTTGACGATTAGGAATTTTGCTTCATTATTTTTATACCATATTTGATTATTATATCCCGAGTCATGAGTCAGTTAAGTAACCCGGGTTTACTCGGGTTTTTTATGTTTTTTTTTAATTGATTTTTTTCAATTATATTATTTGACATTAGAATATCGAGCCTTTAACTTTGTGATTTTTTTCTACTTCCTTTCAATGGGGTTATCTCAGGTCACAAGTGAGTTAAGTTAACCCGGGTTTACTTAAGTTTTTTTCGATGTTTTTTTTATTGACCTAACTTTGGTCTTTTTTTCTAGGTTTTTTTTTTAATTTAATTTTTTTTATCCCGATCGCATATCGCAAGTTAGTCGAGGTAACCTAGATTGACTTAGTTTTTTTTCCCAACATTTCTTTTTTTAAAATTAATTTTTTTAATTTTATTATTTGACATTAAATTATTGAGCTTTGACCTTTGTGATTTTTCCGCTTTTCTTTATGTGGAGTTACTCTAGTTTTTTTTAATGTTTTTTTGTTTAACTTCGATCTATTTTCCAGGTTTTTTTTTTAAAAAAATTTATCCTAATTTTATATCGTAGGTCGTGTATTAATCGAGTTAACTTCAATTGACTCGGGTTTTTTTTTTTAGTTTTTTTTAAATTGATTCTTTTTAATGTTGATTTAAATATGCTAATTAATGCTGATAAAGTTACTTGCTAATTAATGTTGATAAAGTTTATGAAGCCTTCAAATAGTGACAACAAAAAATATGCACAATTCAATAGGAAATGTGATGCACGATATCATCTTAATTAAACCATTTGCCCCTGTACCTTTCCTCTTTTCAAATTACCCAGGAAAAATATATTTTGAATTCAAGAAACAGCTAATTAAAAGCAACCCCATTAATCTTCATTATTCTCCTGTAATCATAATTAAGAGTTGCAGTAAGACAATGCACGTGGCAAATAATAATCAAATCAATTAGCAAAACCAGTCTCCATTTCTTCCTTCAGAAAAAAAAAAGCTAATTTTATTGAAAGACTTTTTTTCGAAATTATTTGGAAAAAATCCCATCCATTGCTGAGTGAGCTTTTCCGATTGGATTAACATTATTCTAAAGAAAAAACGAAGACAAATAAGAATTTGCAGAAAAAATTATAAAAAAATAAAAGAAAGGTAAAGGGTGACCGACCCCACGTGCCATGGAAAGCAAAATGGGATTACAGGAGGAAAGAAGGTCACGTGCAAGGGATCCAATGTCCTCACTTTGAAAAATAAACCAAATTAAACCCTAAGAGGTCTCCTTGTTCTTGGACTGATCAAATATTCCTCTCTTATTTTTCTTGTCCAGCTGTGCATCTTGTTGGATGGTCAAAGGTCAAGGATCCAGAAGTGAACAGGGTTTGTAATGATGGGTTCCTTTAGGGCAAACAGTGTAGTAGAACTGTAGAAGAACATACAGAAAGCTGGTCAGCTTGTGAGCCGCACGAGGGGCTCTCTCTGCCCATATTTGATACTTCAGAGACACACTTTGCCCTGCTAAAAAGGGTTTCTTTATTGGCTCAGCCACATCCCCGGGGGCTATTATATTTGCTTTGCCCAAATCCTCGAGGACTCGTCATGTGCAAAGCCTCGCCACCAGATCCTGACTTATCATTTAATAAACTCACATCATGCGGGTTCATGAGCCCTGTCTGTATAGATTATAGGTCACAGATATCAGTCCAAAACCATGAGTCCGTTTGAGTCACAAGAATTGTGTTGCAGGACGATACTGATGCATAGCAGTTGACATGAAATGTCTAGCATATTGTTCATAGAGCACCTTGACAAGTCCAATCCCAGCAAGAAGTTCGGACAGATTAAACAGACTTCATGACAAAAACAAGTATGAATTTTATCTAATCATCAGATAAAGCTGAAAGCTAAGAATTTGTTAGCGCATTCTACAGACTCGGTGCTAGTAGTGTATGTTTGTGGACTATCTCAGAAGCATTGCTTTCAGATCACTCCCAGCAAAATCTACAAATAGAAAGGCTAGTCCCCTGGGATTAGTGACACTGCTGAAGTTCAAAGCAGGGGTCGAATCATTATATATATAAACCAGACAGTAATTATAGACTTCTTTTTATTAACAATGGCACTTTGCATCTCCCCAGGTTATATCACCTTTTAGGTCTTGTTTATTTAAAAAGTCTATACAATTGAAATATCTTATATACCAAACCAGCACCGGATATGTCAATGTCAAGTCCAGGGAGAATTGTGTCTAAATGAACTAAACCTTGCTTCATGGCTTCTGAGCAGAGAACATTATGAACGTTTGCTGAACTTTCTTTGAGTAGTTTGTAAGACCACATGTTGAGCACAAGTCTTCAATTTCCTCCTCCGTGAAGAAGTTAGAGTTCCGCGAAATCCTCTGTCAGACACATGAAGATCTTTAGATCCAATTATAGCATATAACAATGGTGAGTGTAGATGGAATTACCCTACAATTCTCTGGCTGTGCAAACTGCAACCAGTTTGGATGGAGTTCCACCCTCACAACGACCTATCATTACTAAAAACCTAATTTCCAAGGAATTGGGATGTGCAATTTTCTCTGTTGTATGTTGAGCTAACACATCACCTATTAATTTACATGTAACTCAAAGAAGCAAGCATTCCAAGAATAGCATAATGTTAAGATTAAAAACTAGCAGACCCAAACCATAATAGTTTATAAGACTTCAGTTAATATACATTCATGATAAATGAAGTCTTCATGAAAAATGTGTACAAATCTCCATGAAATGTGTTACGATATGATTGAAATGTGAACTTTTTGTGGCGTGGAAATCAACAAACAAATCTGGGTAAGTTTCACTTAACCCGAAATTTGTAGAAACTTGAAAACACTAGTACTTCATTGCTTTACTGCTTCCTTTGCTATATTCACAAACTAATTTCAATTTGGACAGTTCCTTTCACCGTTGCCAGCTTGGGTGAGAGCAATTCTGAATAACTAACATTTAAATATACAAACACATGAGCACATAAAATCAAAAGCCAAAAGGAAGTAACCCTAGGCATAGTAATTAATCCTCCCAGCTATTATCACTCTATGACTATGATTTGATCAAATGAAGGAAAAAAAGCTTATTACCTCTCGGAAAGGTCGTTCTATCCGTGGAGTGGTTGAACTATATCGAAGAAAAGTGGTTCCGACAAAAACTCCACCACTTCGCAATACACGACAAATTTCAGCAACCTGACATTATTAGATACGTCACTAGTTGAACAGCAGGTTCATAAAATAATTCTACATACAGTCAAATGATGAGAAAGCACTTAAAACACACATAAACACAGAACTTGGGAGAGGGGTTTATGATGTGTACTTCTCAGGACAAGACGCCACGGAACCTACTTGCTGATGACATAACAAACCACCTCTCGCAATTTCCCAAAACATACCCAGTGAACCAAGATAATTGCTGGATTTGATCAAAGCAATGCAAATGTTTTGCATATAATTTGATATCTTGTGCTATAGGCACTGCCTTGCCACTGGTAGAACGTTGTTATCAGTTCCATGAGACCAAAGTGCAGAACCACATGATGGGCACCTAAGGTAGTTGACTTTGTCATACTATAGATACAAGTATTATGCTCACAAACGCCTTGTGTATTAAGATTGGAGGCTGACTACTGTTGTCTGACACTATCTAGTAGATTCTGAAACAAAAGGTGATAACTTACATATTCAGCAAGTTATAATGTTTTTCATTTGCAATCTGTGTGTTGTGTGTTTTCAGTGGCAGTAATTGTTAGAGAAAATATCTGTAATAGAGATCTCAAGCATCCTGAGGTCTAGAGAAGGTGTCCTTTACTTCAGCTCTTTGCAAGGCAAAAGCCACGACTACAATCTTTCGTTTTTTTAACTCTTATCCTGGAGACTCAATCTACTCAGTGTTCCATGCCTCTTTACACCTAGTTTTGGTAGGTTATGACTTGAAACCCTTTTCAAATATGGTCAAGTAAGAAGTGGCGTATTGAACTTCATATTCTTTTTGCTTCCACTTTTGGTGCAATGAAGCACATTAAACTACTGATTTCCTGAACCCTGATAAAGTTTCAATCCAAAGATAGGAAAAGAAGTCCTCGATGGTTTAGACGTGACAGGAATTGACCACATCACAATCAAGCTTGTAACTTGTAAAGGACTAGTTTTAAGCATTGTATTACTCATCCTCTCGTCAATCCCACATCATGAGGTTAGAATTTTCTTTAACTCACAGCATATAATAACATGGTGTCTTACACGTCAATGGTCAATGCATAAGAGATGGCCCTAAGAGAGTAGCATGAGGGACAAGATCAAGCCAGCATCAGGATAAGGACATCAAAGTCACAAATCATGATAGACAAAAGATTGCAGTGCCTTTTCCAAATTCTAGTGGAATTTGGATCTTGCAAACCAGACTGGACTGGTATATCTGGAAGTTTATGCCATCAAATCCACAAAAGAAACAAAAGAAAGAAAGATCACTTACAGCATTGGAAGGAGATGGCCAGCAATGCATGGCAGCACCAGCATGAACAGCATCAACTGAACCCGATGCAAATGGAAGTCTTGAAACATCGGCCCTGATAAGATCAAGATTTCTGCACATTCTCCAGCAAAAGAAATTGTCAATCCTCATTTCAAATTGAAATATAGTTATGAAATTATAATTACTCTCACATAACAGCTATTGTAACTTTGAGACTCAAGTCAGGCAAAAGAAGCTTACGTTGTTGAGATAGTATCGTCTTGCTTGATGTAATCATAGCACTGACGAAGCATGTTTTCAGAGAAATCAAGTGCAATAACTTTTGAATATGCTCCAGATTTGGCAAATTTTCTAGAAAACAGGCCACTGCCACAGCTTACATCTACTAGAAGACCCCCTCTGGCAGGTTTGAAGTACTCCTGAGCCATTTCAAACTGCATTAGAGAAACCATCACAAAGTCAAGTTCATGTTTTCAAATTCAGTAGCAGTTTCAAAAGAGGAGAAGAATGAGAATGATATTAATTACTCCCATTTTCGGAGATGCCAATGCCATTTCATGGGAATTTTCAATGTTCCAAGTTACCAAGTTGCATAGAAAGATTTCATAAAACCATAAGTAATATTTGCTCAAACTAATCTTTTGAGATAAGCTTACTTAAACTTTCATGCCTAACTGGTGTATTTGAATTCCTAGAAACAAACCAAGGAACACAAACCTCTTCATCAGGACCAGGAAATCCACTTTGATTAAAGCTTTGGCGCCAACCTCGTTCATACAAGAATGAAACAAGTGGACTCCTGAGAAGATGAAAGTAACTGACATGAGCATGAACATTTCCTCAAACAATTCAGTTTTACTATAAAATCTGATTCCGATTTTCAAAATGCATTCCATTGTTCTTTATTCCTTCTTAAGTCAAAACCAAAATTGGGTACCCCATCTAATTAACAGTAACAGATCCATAAAATGCTACATAGGCGTGGGATGGACATTAATTCAAGGTTGAAAGGCCTGTAAGCTTATGCATGCATGCGCACTAATGCTCAAATTTGAATTGATCAAGTACATCATGGATGCATCAATATACTGAGCATGATTACGTGGCATCATCATCACCAGATGTATACCGGAATAGCTCGGTCCTAACTGGATTGATTTCAGTGTAATCCTTCATTCCAGCAGTAATTGTAAGATCCAGATAGTTGTCTTTGCTTGAGTATGTTTTGGTGCATTTTTTACACTTGAAACTGGACCGATATATTGCAGGCCTGCAGGTTTTGCAGTTATTACCATATCAGACAATTCGAAACAAAAAGAAGAAAAGGCTTTTATACCATCATGTGACCCAACTTACAAGTTAAAACCTGGAGGACCTTTTCTTATTAGAGGTTCATAACATACTGGACAAGCAAATATTGCTTGATTCTGCTGTGTGCTTAACTCCTGAAAGATTAAATTCTTGTCAAATCCAATATACAACAACGGGAGGAAACATATGTAGCAATAGGAGGAGCATTATCTTAACATAGTTATGAATAAACAGCAAATTTTTGAATTGTTGCCAGCAAACAACTCTGCTTAAGCCACAGAACTAAAAAAACAGCAGCTTTAAGCAAGTTACTCCCTTGCTATTGCACCGCCACCTAAAATCATTACTCCTCAGATTTAATATAAATAAATGAATGCGTGCTGAACGATGAACCTAAAAGCCACCAGTTAAAATTTATTCGAAAACAAGCCGGCATCAATATTAGCTTGAGAATTTCTGCACCAAATAGAATAACTAATCAATTCTCCTTCTTCTATCTAACCTCCACTAAAACAGATATGAAAGCCACCCTGCGTTAGTGAAAGTAAGAGGAGTCAAGACAACTTTTGGTGTCAAATGTGACCACTCAATACTGTATATGCTATAAAAAAAATCCATCAAACACTAAACACTGCCCCTTAATTTTTTCTTTCATTTAACTCAATCCATTGAGCTAGTTCCATAAAGTTTAGCCATTTAGGTCCTAATTGAGAAATTTTATATTCAAAATTCAAAACTTTCTCAGTAACCAAAGAAACATTCCTATTTTCCCAGACAAAATGCCAGATTCAACTAAAACCTTTTTAAACAACCCATTTTATTCCTTATGACATTCTCATCGCCTCAATTAATGAATAAAAAACAACCCAGAATAAGAAAAAAAAAAAAAGACATTTGACAATACAAATTCTCTCAGCAACCAAACAAGAACAACCCCTTTACCAGTACTTCACTGTCATATCTCAAATGCGTTAAAAAAACTATGATAAAATACTCAAATTCAAGAAAAACTTGTAGTGGCAAAGGTAATTTAGTAGTAAAACAAAAACTGAAAGCAATGGAATGTATAACCCAGAAAAAAGAAGAAAAAAGTGAAAAGAGAGAAAGTAGAGATGAAGGTGTTACCGGTTCAAGAGCGACAGCTGAAGTGGCGCGAATTGTAGAGGGAAACCGGAGGGAGGTGAAGCGAAGACGAGAGGGAGAGAATCGTGAATTATGAGAAAGATGAGGGTATTTCAGAGATATAGATTGGTGAAGAGGGTGATGAAGAGCATTGGAAGCCATTGCCATGAGAGATTTGAATACGTTTCAAAAAATTTCTCACCTTTTTCCTTTCTTGTGTGCGTGGTTTCTTGTGTGGAGGCAAAGACATGATCAGGGAGGGGAGTCTTCCTCGTTCAAATTCTTGTGGAGATGGTGGGGACAATTTTAGTTTAAGTGGACCTCTCAAATAATTATATTATCATTAGTGATACTTTTTTTTTTTAATCGTCTATCAAAACATCCAAACAATAAACATGGTTGATTTAATTTTATATCTGTTACATGAAACAAGTTGATTTAATAATTTGTTGGAAGCAGAGAAAGCTCTTGCTGCGTG
>Ga0307515_10021494_pt1 | contig 11439 bp, 12 predicted proteins | sample 17_EM_MG_FD_194513 | JGI IMG/M metagenome (GOLD analysis project Ga0307515, IMG submission 194513) | Populus trichocarpa ectomycorrhiza microbial communities from riparian zone in the Pacific Northwest, United States - 17_EM | ecosystem: Host-associated > Plants > Roots > Unclassified | place... | reverse complement strand
GAAAGATTGTCATGGAAAATCAGCCAAATAAAGATTTTACACTTCTCTGGAGCATTTAACTTCTATAGCCAGCTCCAATTCAAGTCACTTCGAACACACCCATCTCTATTCAGAAGCCATAAAGAGGCGAATTTCGTAGAATAAATCCTTGTCATAATAGCTGCCCAAATCACTATGTCTACTCCACCAAGTTATGAAGAAATGGGGTTAGCCATTATGCGGTATCTAACAGTCTCTGGAATATACATTGCCAGCTTGCTGAAGTCCCAAGCCCCGTTAGTCCATAAATCCTTCACTTTGTAGTCTGCATCTAACACATTCATGTGCTCAACAATATTGCTCAAATTCCCTTCTTCTAACCAATGTTCAAACCAGAATGAAATATCCCCTCCACCTAGTTTATAAATGAAGCCTTCTCGCAACTGAGTAAAAGTTTTAACAAGAGACAGCGACATGATAGAAGAATTAGGAGAAGTTATAGTTGTACACAGATTGTTATTACACAGATTCCAAGCTTGCTCACCCAAAAGAGCAACATTCGCAGCTCTAGTATCCCAAATTCCAGGACCTTCAATTCTCCTTGGCCACGAAATCGATTCTTAATTAGCTAGATGAAGACCACCCTCTCCATCGAACCTTCCCCAAATAAAATTCTTGATCAATTTATTGATACCATTACAAATCGATTGAGGGAGTCAAAAAATTTGCATGGCTTAAGTGGGGATTGAAGAAATAACTGCTCAAGCAAGCGTGGCCCTCCCCGCTTTATTAAGCAACCTTCATTTTCCAATCCACCAGCCTGGATTGAATTCTATCAATAATAAAGTTGAAATCTGGACGTTTAACTCTCCCTTGGATAAGAGGGAACCGAAGATATTTGCCAAGACTACTAGCAAATTTGATAGGAGAGAGCTGAGATATGTCATGTTTAATTCTCCGCAGCACATTTTTTGAACATATCATCCTAGATTTATCAGTATTAACTTTTAACCCAGAAGCATTACAAAAGTCTGTCAGCATATTAGTCATGATCTGTATCTAAGCAGTACTGGCTTTAGCCAATAACAGGACATCATCAGTGAAGAATAACTGAGATATACTTGGCCCTCCTCTCGAAAGGTGGATAGGATGCCAAATCTTCTCTGAAACTTTCTTCATAATTAAACACGTCAATTTCTCCATACAAAAAACAAACAAATAGGGAGAAATTAGGTCTCCTTGCCTAAGGCCACGAGTAAGAGTAAAGGAGGAACACTTAGACGCATTCCATAAGAGAGTGAGGGAGGAAGACCTCACACAGAACATAATTAGAGATATTATACCAGAAGGAAAGCCAAAATCCTCTAGAGTGGACTGCTAGAAGTCCCAATTCACCCTATTATAGGCTTTCTCCAAATCAATCTTTGCCGCCAGAGTACCCCACTTGATTTTGGAGTGATGCATGCAGTGCATTAGTTCTTGAGCAACTAAGGCATTATCAGTACTGCTCCGACCATGGATAAAGCTGCTCTGGAGAGGGCTAATTAAATCATATATATAAGGTCGCAGCATGTTCACTAGCACCTTAGTAATGAGTTTATAAACTAAATTACGAAGGCTAATAGGGCGAAACTACTTCAAACTTGTGGTCTCTCCTCTTTGGGAATTAACACAATAAGAGTATCAGTTAGATCTTTATCAAAACATCCATTAATAAAAGCAGCTTGAACCAGATGCTAGATGTCATCCCTAACCACATTCCAGTATTTTTTTAAGAAAAAAGTTTGGAGGTCATCCTTCCCCGGAGATTTAAAAGATGCTGCATAAACATCCTCAATAGAAATTGGTTTCTCTAAATTAGAGATTCCTTGTGGAGATAATTTAAGCAAAGAAACAGACTCCATAAAATGAGTAGTAACTGTTACCTCAGAGCAGAACAGATTCTTATAAAATTGGATGGCCTCTTCCTGTAGTTTAGAATCATCAATGCACCAAGTCTCATCAGAGAGAAAAAGCCTATTAATCATGTTCTGTCTTCTCCGTATAGTTGTATAAGCTTGAAAGAACTTTTTATTCCTGACATCGTAAGTAACCCATTATTCTCTAGATTAATAAAACCAAAGAATTTCCTCCTGTTGAAGAACAACATTATAATCATGACGTAAAGATTTTTCTAGAGAAAGAAGTGAATCATCAGTATAGTGCTCAAGACACCTCTGGACACCATTAATCCAAGCTTCAAATCGTCTTGTCCTGTGGAAAATATTCCCAAAAGTGTGTTAATTGAAAGAAATAAAATCTTGTCAAACCTCCCGCGGGACATTATGGTAGCCTCTATCTCAATCGCTACAAACAATATCCTGATAATCCGAGTGGGTAGTCCAGGCTGCCTCAAACCTAAAAGGTCTTTCACAAGTCAGTCTAGGTGGTATCCCACAGCGAAGAATAATCAGGTTGTGATCAGAATGAAGTTTGTAAAGAGGATCAACATAAGCTTTGGGAAAACTAGTTTGCCAATCCAAAGAAGTCAGCATTATGTCAAGCCATTTGGCTAAGTAACGAACCCCCTGAATATGTATGTGCCAAGTAAAATTAGGGCCCTGATGGCTCAAATCTGAAACCTCATAACCTGACATCATCTGCAAGAAACGTGAAGCCCTAGCCTAGGAGAAGATATTTCATTGAAGTCACCAATGAGGGCTCAAGGGCCGTGTACTTTCAACTTTATTGTATTCAAACAATCCCAAGGCTAAAGTTAAACTCCAGGAATGAGCGAGGCATAGACTGTCGATAAGAACTAGGAGCTACTTTCCATATAAATCTGAATGATAACACATTGCCTATTGATATCCAAGGTCGAAAGGGAGACAGAGCTAACAGAAGATAGAACCCATATGCCACCAGCATGTCCTTGGGCTTTAGAAACAGCTACAGGAGTATAACCAATATTGTACCAAAAATTCTTGACCTTCAAAAAATTGACATGCGTTTCCAACAAGACAAACAAAGAAAGATGGTACCGCCTTGCCAATTCTTTGTAGTTGCATTTGCTTATCTTATTAGCGCCGCCATGAATATTCCATGAGATTATAGAAAATTCCGTAAACATATTCATATTAAAAAGATAGATAATAAGTAGCAAAAGTATAGCAGAACAGTTACTACCTACCATCCATCTGCATAGCCATCCCTCATTAAACCCCTAATCACCTGAACAATTAATAGACATAGTCATGCCCTCAACCCTCGGCATAGTTCCTTCTGAAGTTCGAGTAACAGGAGAAAGCTCAATACCTAGGTCACGAGGAGTATCATTCAAAACAAAGGCCGAAGTATGAGAATTGACACTCGTCGAAGCTGAAATAAAACTTGGATTCAAACTCCCTTCCGCATGCTGCATTATTTCCTTGCCTTTGATGCTCTCGTCGTACCCTTATCAGACCCTTCAGCAATAAAAAAAAAATCAGTTATGTGATTTCTTTTTCCTTGTAACTGTCAACCAGTCACCATATGTTGCGGGAACAGTTATGTCTTTCATGGGATTAGATGATGTCATGGCTTCCGTTACCTTGCGTGATTCCTTCGCCACCACCTCCACATGAGCAGCAGCATTCAACTCAACCATGGTGGGTCTGGTCTTCTTGACTAGCTTGCACTCCTTGCCATGGTGGCCATAACATCCACACTTCCTATATATTATGTGAAGTTCTTTGTACTCAACATTATACCAATGATATTTAATCCAAACTCTACCCACCACTGGTTTTTTGAGCTCAATCTCAACACAAACTCTTGCAAATCCGCCTCTATCTACATTGTTGGTATGCATATCTACCTTAATGGGCTTACTAATGGTTAACGTCATGGCCATCAAGAGATTCTCATCATAAAATACTAGGTTTAGACTAGGGATACAAATCCAAACCATGGAACGATTTTAGCTAGCAGATGATGATACAAAATTCGTCGATCAGTGACTAACAGCTAGGTGATGATCAAACACCATCCAAGGGCCTTCATTGATAACTTTTGTTTTATCCATTTCAAGACCAAACTTTACCATAAAGAAGCCATTGGCAACATCCATCAGTTCAAAACCACCCGTCAACTTCCATAAATTTTTTAATCTCGTGTTCAACTGATAAAATCCAATCTTTTTGCCAAGAAGCTTGATGACAAGTAAATCTTTCCATGAAAGGTAGAGGTCATTGAAAATGTCATCTTTTATGAATACCTTAGGCAAAAGCCTATCGCAATTCTCAAACTTGATCTGCACCAAATTCCTCTCGAGAAGATATGCAGATCACATGCCGGGGGGACTTCTATTTCCCAATACTTTATTCCTAAAAGAGATTCTTCCATTGTAATCCTTTAATGGCTGCTCAACATCTCTCCATATATCTGGGGTTTCTCAAGTATAGAATTTGTCATGGTCAATAGCTGAGGGAAGTCAGCGCTCATACTAGGGCTAAAGGTGGAGTTTTAAGAGCCAAAAAAGGATACGAGTGTTTCTGTATAAATGTCAGTGATAAGATGATAGATGGTTGAAGATGATTAGTGTTAGGGCTGAGAAAAATTAGAACCCTTAGGGGTTCATGACTGCTTTATTTGACCATTGGCCATAAAGCTCACCAATTTGCATGAAGGGAAATAAGGGTAGAAACGTCTATTTATTTGGGTAACTATCATTAGAGGTTATTAATTAAGATGATAATCTATATTGATTGATGGATTAATGTTGGTTTGTAAAGGTGTCATGACATGTATTGTCCAATGATAGAGCACCTTTTAGGTATTGATTCCGATTAGGGTATTTTTAAAAAAATTAAATTTTTTATTTAAAATTAATTTTTTTTTTGGTTTAAAATTAATATTTTTTAGTATTTTTGAATCGTTTTGATGCGCTGATATCAAAAATAATTTTTAAAAAATAAAAAAATATTATTTTGATGCACTTCTGAGAGAAAAACACTTTGAAAAGCAATCAACCACACTCTCAAACACACTCAAGTTTCATTTTGTAGGCTTCTATGGTAGAAAAATACTATGTTATTTTCCACACACTCGTTGTATTTTAAATATAAAAAAATAAAAATAACAAGTTAATTCTAGTTAATTCATCAAGCCTGCGAATCGGATTATAAACTTGGATTAATTTATTTATTTTATGATAAAAAATATAAAAATTAATTTATAATCAATCTAATATTAAATAATAAAATTCAATAAAATCTTAATTTTAAATAATAAAATTAAAAAAAAAATATTAAAAAAAAAAACAACAACTCCTAAACGTATGTGCCCGAGTGACGCAGCACAGCTGGGCCTGTTACAGAAAAAAAACAATCTATGTATGGTGGTTGGAAGCAGGCCAACACGCCTAACCCAATATTTTTTCTCTTTTTATATGGAATGAACACGTGTCATTCACCTTCTTTAAAAAACAAATTGTCTGTCGCGTAAAACACTCTATTGTTCTCGTCAAGTCTCGAACCTGTGACCTCCACTCAGACCCACGCGTTAATAGACTGGACCGTGACATGAAAATATTATAAAACAATTAAAAATATAAACAGTTACAACTACCTCATGTTCTTTAGTTGTTTTTGTTAATGTTAATGGATGTATCTAATACGCTGTATGAATCGTCCTTTTGGTCAGTGAGTAGATCGAGCGTCACTGGGCGCGCATCCGTCCACGTGTTGGTTGTCCAATCAGGTTAGATGGCACGAGGATGGGTTGACTTGGCTCACAGGACACTTAGGGTCGGCTACCCAAGGTAGACACCCCTGCATGGCCATTCATCATTCATGATGCGGACCGCAGTGGGCCTATATTTTAGATATATGACCACCTCGGATATGTCCACATCGACTTTCACCTAGGACAGTGGTTACTGATGTAAAACACTCTGTATCTGAAATATAGTAATAATAATTTTTGAAATTTACTTTTTATTTTATTTATTTATATGTTAGAACCCATGGAACTATCCTAGACCTGAATTCCGAGTTTTAATCAGGTTATCCGAGTTAATTCTGAATTTTTTAAAAAATCAAAATGATATTATTTTAATAAAAAAAATAAAAGTTAACGGGTTATAACCGGATTTTTAACCGTGTTTTCACGGGTTTTAACTTCTTCTATTTTTTTTTTAAATCCAATCCGATTTTAATCCTAGATCAACATATTAAGCCAGGCTAGATTTCCAAACTATGGATATATGACCACCTTGGATATGTCCACATCGACTTTCATCCTATATATATGAACATGAAGCTTTTTTAATATGTTTTTTAATCAATTCATAATAAATTCAAGTCGCAGTTGATTCGGTTGAGGGTTGGAGAGCTGGGATAGAAGTTGATTTTTTTAATTGTGACAAACGCCGTGTGTCATGTGTTGCCTCTTCTTCTTTTCTTTTTTCTTTTTTTTTCTTTGGTTTATTTCTTGATACTCTAAAAACATTTATTATATTTATTATATTTACTTACTCTTCAACTTTAACATTAACATGGTTCTTAAATGCTATTATAATTTTTCATTTGAATTTTACAAATTTATTTTTTAATTATTTTGTATTTGAACTGAAAATAAGAACACATAATAAATGATTAATGAAATTTCAATTCAAATTGGTTGTTTATTATTAGAATGATTGAATAGATTTGGATCATGCTTTTATCATATTTATAATTTTATTAGCTTTCAATCACATAAAATATAGACATATGATTTTGATATTTTTTATAACTTGCTTTAGCAATTATAATTTTGTTTAAACAAAAACAATGTTTCATTTAAAAGCATTGTGTGACTAAGATGATCAGCATATATTGATAGAAGAATTTATCTTCATGGAAAGAACAAAAAACCATTATATATTCGAGTTTAATAATAATAAAAAATTATCAGACCTGAAAATTTTATTTATATTTAAAAAAAAAATTGATTTTGATCCCTCAACACAGCAAGCAAAATTTGGCAGATGAAAGTTGGATGACAAGTATTTAGGAGACAATGGCATGATTATAATAATTATAATTATTTATGTATTTTAATTTATGAGGGGGAACTCGACACAATCCTTTAAGCTTGGCATAACCATGGAAGGAAATGCTTGAGTTCTGCTAACGATCCATAAAGACGGAACAAGAAGAATACTTACATGTAAAGTGAAAGAAATTGGAATTGAAAGTCCCACATGTTCTTCTTGTCCTCAGCGTGCAAACCAATCAACCGCCCTTTTGGGTTGATTGGATGTGCAAATGGACCTTTTTCTTGAAAGGATGTCATGATAACTAAGTTCATACTTCATGGTGGCTTTTTTTTTCTTTTTTCTTTTTTTTGTGTGTAAATCTTCTTTTTTTTTATTCGAGGAAACCTCACTCTCAGAAAAGTGTATTTTATGGGTCCAGGTGAGCAAGTAAAACCTCGGCTGTCTCAGGCTCTTACAAGAGGTGCACGCCCTAACTCGAACTCGAGACCTGCTGTGCAGATCTCAAACCCTTTGTCATCACGTCATGCCTCTTGGAGACTAAATCGCAATACACTCACAACTATATTAATATTATTCAATATAAGTGCTGTTATGTTTTTGCCCTTCTAAAATTTAAAAAAAAAAAACAAAAACTATATGTTTTAATATTGAAACTATTTTTATCTTTTTATATGGCTCATTAATTATTTAGCATTTGTATGTTTATTTAAAACAAATATGGTAAAATAACTTTATTTTACTCTCCAAAACAAGTTTTTTTTAATTTGCTTGGGGTTGTTTTGCCTTTTCAATTCTTGAAAAACAGTTAAAACACAGGTTTACTTTTTGCTTCAAAAAAAATTAAAACAAGTGTGAAGGGTCATTTCAGTCTTCTCATCATGATTTTTATGTTAGTTTGATGACAACGGAGGCCAATCTGGTCTTTTGATGTCGGTTAATAAATTAAAAAGGACTTTTGTTGACGGGTGCTTACCACTCACCAACGCATAGGAGGTACTCATGCCTTTTAGGAAGCACGTGTGGTGCTTCTCAATAGCCAAACCAGGCCTTCCACCTTGTCGTTAAATGCACCAGCGCAACTTTTTCCTCCTTTTATGGCGCATGTAAACGACAATGAGGCGGTTTGTCGCTAGTTAACCTTTATTTGTTTGGTTCCTTCTTTTCTATCTTCTCCCTCAAAAATGCAGGTTCGTCCTTTTTGTTTTTTAGTATTTTTATTTCAGTTTTTATTATTTTTATTTCTATTTTTTTACTTTTGGTCTTTTTGTAGAAGTTTTGTTTTTTTTTTAAATTTAGTACTTAAATTCTAATTTGTTATATTTCTTTTCAATTTGTTCCTTATCATTTTGATTTATGATTTTTTTGCCCTTTTGTAAATCTTTTATTTATTTTCAATTTAATCCTCAGTTCTAATTTGTCATATATAATATTTTTAAATTGATTATTCTTCTTTTAATTTCTAATATTTTTTCTTGGCCCTTTTGTCAAGGTTTTGGTTGTTTTCAATTTCACCCTTCAATCCAAGTTTGTTGAGTTTTTTTTTTCTAATTTGTTCCATAAACTTTTGATTTTTTTTTTGTCTATTTGTTAAAACAAAATCTTATTTTCAATTTAACCCTCCAATCAAAGGATTATTCTTGCCCTCTAATTTATTTTTTATTTCAATTTTCATTTTCATTCTTTTAATTGTTGTTTTTTATTTTAGACCTTTTTAATCTTACTCTTCATCCTTTTATTTTAGATAACTTTTAATTGCTACATGTAAACAACAGTGAGGTGGTTTGCTGCTACTCAACCTTTCTTTTAATCTTATTTTTTCACCTTCATACCAATTTTTTTTTCTGATAACTTTTAATGACCCTTTCTTGATTTGTTGAGGATTAGCCTTCTCAGTGTTCCCAGTATGGTGTCTCTGGTCTAATGACTAATGTCATTGGTTTTAAAATTTATCTATCATATAGTTTTCAAACCTAACCCAAGAGTTGACTCGAAGCAACTCATGGGTCATGGTAAGCTGCATTATTGATTAATTATTTTTCTAGGTCATGTTTTTATCCGTTGGAAGGCCTAAATTTTAGCATCGCAATTAATTGTTAGATACAGCTCATTCCTAACATTTATTGCTATTAATTCATTTAATTTAATACTATGAGTATATGTTACGTACGTTGCAAGATTTATACCTTGAATATTAAATAAATAAATTTATTTTTGTGGTATTTTTAAAATTTTAGCTAAATCCTAATGGATAATCATAAACTGGTTATGATATCCATTTTGTATTTTAAAAACATGATAAAATACATTTTATTTTTTGGAAAGTATGCATGAAATTTTTTTAGAATTTGACCATATGAAATTAAAACATTTGGGTTAATTAAATTTTTTTATCTTTTATCTTTTTTTTATCATTCACTTAGCATAAAATGAAAAAAAGTAATAAAAAGAAAATGCAACACACGTATTCTTCTTTTTTGCTATATTTTTCCTTGCACACCCCACAATTACATGTTTACAAATAATAAAAAATTAAAATTTAAAAATAAATAAAACACACATCAAGGTTTTAAAATTTAGATATCCTAAAATTCACAAAATAATCTAGAGAAGTCACTAGAACTCAAGAACCACACTGGAAGATTCTGAAAGTACGGGAACAGTGGCAACGCTTAGAACCATGCACTGTCACCGTTGAGAGGGGAAATTTGATGGATTAGGAGCAGTATTTCCTCCTCTTTCTTCCTATGTTGGCAGTGAATCTCAATGTCACCTGCAAACAAAAATCACAAGCAGTTCGGTTTTGTCCCATTTTTAGATCCATTTCTTTCTTTCTCTAATGTAAATGAGGGTTGCGATTATAATCAAGAAAGAAAGAGTGGTTGGTTTTTTAGTTTTTTTTTGGGTTGCTGAAGGGGAGGAGGCTGGCACGAAGGAGCTCAGGCTTGAGAGAGAGCGATTGTCAGTTTTTAAAATTATTGGTGATGAGAGAATAAATGAATGGGCTGTTGGGTTGATTTTGGCACTGTTGTTGATGGGTTGATAGCGGTTGGAAGGAGTGATTTTATATGATTTGGTGAAGGAGAAGGGACAAGTTGCTAGGATGGTGTCGGGTTGTTAGGAGTTAATGGAGGCTAAAAGGGCTACCACGGTGAAAGTTGGTCGATGGTGTTTAGTTTATGGTGTTTTGGGTTTGGTTTTTTTTAGTTGTTTTTTTTTAAGAACTTGTAATTGGTATGGTTTGAAAGAAGATGAAGCGACAGCTGCAAGGGTGCTCTCGGTGTCAGTTATGATGTTAGGTGTTAAAGTCATACGATGGTTTTTGGTTGCGAAAATGGGTTGTCATAAGGATGGTGATGGCTAGCATTGTATGGGTGTTGTAGGCTGGTCGACAGTTTGCTTGGAAATGGTGATAGGCATGCTCAATGATGGTTACTAACAGTGGAGTTGTTATTATTGGGCTAAAGGAAGGAGTTACTAGCTTTGATGGCTCACGGTAAGGGTGGAAATTAGGTAAAAAAAGATGGGGTTGTGATCGGGTTATTGTGAAGAAGATTGCGGGGCTAGTAGTTGTCGCTGGTGTGTAGTGGTTTTGGGATGTGGTGTTCTTGGCTTATATGGTGGTTGTTTGGGAGAGTGATTATTTTCTTGTAAAGGGCGGCAGCTAAGTTTAGGTTTTTTTTTTTTGGGAGATTTGGAGAGAAAAGTGTGGGAAAACTTTTTTATGGCTTTTCTATATTTTATTTTTTTTGGTCTCCTCTTTTACGTGAGATAACCATCTATTTATAGGTAAAATGATTTATCTTTTTCTTCCCAATTGCTTGGTCCCCAAGAAACCTAAATGTTTTTTGGTCCCTCATTTTCTTCCTCTTCACTTGGTCATTTTTCCTATTTATTATATTTTTATTTTTTATATTTTGATATTTTTGAAAAATAGCAACATCAATGTTGCCTCAATAAGAAAAATGAATGTTTTGAAAATGGCATGTTAAAAGCTTAACGCATTTCAAAGTAATTTAACTTTTAATCTTTTGAGAAGATATTGAAAATGAAGCAAATACATCAAGAACATATATTTTTTTTATTTTTTTGTATTTTGAAAATATTTAGAAAAAAAACAAGAGGTTAAAATTTGGATTATGATAGTGACTATAACCTAGGTTATTGGATTTTTTTTCTTTCCTTAAAATGAACTTGTGGCATCTAAATATTTTACAAAAAAAAATAAAGCAAACCCGCAGCATAACGTTGGGGCTTGTCTAATTAGATTACTATTAGGCACACGTTAATTTTTAATATTTGGTTATGTTGTAAAAAATAAATTAAAAAATCACTTATTAATGTTTTTTTAATTTTTTCTAGCGTATATAAAATAATAAATGTAATTATTTGACCACTTAAAAAAATATAGAAAGAGTAATGATGAAAAAAAATATTATATCATATATTTATAAATAGTTTAT
>Ga0307515_10021493_pt1 | contig 11439 bp, 3 predicted proteins | sample 17_EM_MG_FD_194513 | JGI IMG/M metagenome (GOLD analysis project Ga0307515, IMG submission 194513) | Populus trichocarpa ectomycorrhiza microbial communities from riparian zone in the Pacific Northwest, United States - 17_EM | ecosystem: Host-associated > Plants > Roots > Unclassified | place... | reverse complement strand
TTTTTCTCCGTGCATTTTTTTTTTTTTTTTTTTAATAATCAAGAGAAGATATTATTAAAATCTAGCTATTATTAAAAGAATGATAAACCGTCTAAAAAAAACCGACAGTGGAGAAGTAAAAAAATTAATGAAGTATTAAAAAAAGTATTAACAATAATTCATGTGGTAAACAAGTACCTTCACACGTGATTCAAGCTTGCTCATGAATCACGAGTCGCACCAGTCGATGAGAAAGCATGTGAGCACAGTTAGAGAAACGATAAGGGCCGAAAGGTCGTTAAAGAAAATCATTTTGTCTTTGAATTTGCAATTTCTTTTGGTGTAGATGTCGAGACTGCATGATTATTTTGTATTGTTGGATGAATTAGTATGGAGTTCTTAGTATGGAGTTCTTGAATCATTTGAATTTATTTTTATTTGGTAAGTTGAGATATTTATAAACCTCGATCATGCTGGTTTATCTCATAGAGAGTGAAGCAATGATGGAAAATAGTTGTTTTTCCTTAGGTAACTTGAAAAGTTGAGCAGTTGATTGTTGTGCTTTATATTGTACTATTAGTGAGAAGGTTAGTGTTTATCATTGGTTGTCGTGTCTTGTTATGTCATTAATAGAGATGTCGATGCTTGGTAGGTACCTTTTGAGGTTATGTACGGGTAGAAAATAGTCATTGGCTAGGAAATGTAGCATCATACTAACAATTCACATGTAAGCGTCGATTAGTGCGACACCGTATCAAATTTATTGGAAGTCACAATTATGACTTATGTTGTGTGCCGATCGTTAAGAATTTACAAGATACTAGGCCGAGCCCAAGTAGTATTTTTTTTAGTCAATCAAGATAGGTATAGTTTGTTCGAGCTTGAAGCCGACCCTATTCACAAGCCCATTTGTAAGTTTTTTTATTTTTTTTAAATGGATGTAGCTATATTCTGCTGGCTTGGAGTACTATTACTATTTCTATAAGTTGAGAGAAGCCTAATATAAAGAGCTTTTTGGGATTCTAGCATGGTAAAGAAATGACAAAATAATAAAGTATCAAAAATATTTAAAAAAATAACACAATTTAAAGAGTCATAGATGATATCTGTAGTTTACAAGTCACAAATATAATATGCTACTCTCTCGAATTGTAAAACTGATGGGCACAAGATTCAATAAAGAGATAGAAGAAACTCTAGAGAGAGAGAGATCCAACGGTACTGATGGTGTCATCATTGAAGCTTCGGTATGTCTCTATGACCATTTCATTTTTTTTTTATTTTTTTTCTTTCCTAACTTTCCACAAATTACAAGGAGAAACGAAGAGAGAGAAAATGACATTGAAATCTTTTTTTTATTTTTATCTCTTCATTAAATCTTATGTCCAATAAATTTATAATCTGAGAGGGTCATATATGAAACATGTTATTTCTCAAGATATTTTTGTAATGTATTATTTTTTTATTATTTTTTTGACGACGGACGGTCAGAATCTCAAAGAAATAATACAGAACAGAAAGTAATGCAAGAGATAAAAGATTGAATGCAACTAGACTTGATTGGTACTAGCTGGTGCAAACATGGAAAGAACCTCGTTTGAAAGTCTGTTAGAAAGGGCCTCAAAGACTAATGGGGAGTACTGTACACACGAGCAACTGAAATTCTAGCACAACACTCGTCCACATGTTTTTACCTACATTTTCATTTATCGTGCTGTTTTTTTCCAAGTGGCAGAAGCACATGAAGATCACGGCTGATTGGCCATCTTCAATAAACTATCTGATTTTCGGTTTTCGAAAAAGAAAAGGCTGTACTTGTAAGTCAAAAGCTCTCTCAACCGTCGTGGCTGCATGGCTGCAATAAGAGCGTTGGCCTGCCCTACCATGTGAGTTGTGATTCATTTATTAATTTTTGATTTCATTGCCACTCTTCGTTTGTTTTTTAGAGAAACTTTATTCAAACAAGGAAAAATACAGCTAAGAAAGTTTACAGTGCAATCTCTCAAGATCAATCTAGAAACTAGCTAAAACCTTAATGTTTATTATTTTATCATCATTTATTTTTGTAATTAAGTGGTAAAGGATTTTATTATCATTCACCATTGAGATACCAAAGATTTTGTTGTTCTCGAGGAGTAATTATAATTATTTTATTAGTTACTCTATCGGCTACACTTTAAAAAAATAGACAAACATTAAAATAAAAAAGAATATAAAATTTATTACCCACTGAAAGTTATAAAAATATCTCATTAATTTTGGATATCTCTCTCATAGTTGTATCTCTCTATGAGAGAGAATTTACTAAAATTCGGCTTAAATTTTAAAATTAGCATTTAGAAGAATTTATTATATTTTTTAAATATAAACAAATCAATGTAGAGGATATATATTCATAAATTCGTTCATAAAAAAATCTTAATCTTAATTAACATACAAACTAATCCAAAAATATCCTCGTTATTAAATAAAAAAAGAGTCTTATCGTTATTTCAAAAACATAAATTGGCGAGTTTATTGTTTTGCCATCAAATTAAATGGATATGTTTTTATTCGAAGGGTTGGAAGTCAAGAAAAATACACTGAAACTTAGGACAAGCAAAACCCATAAGTAAAAAAATAAAATAAAATAACTGTGGGTGTTCATGGGTGGGGTTGATACCCATGATTATATTCCACCTAATTTTTAATTTTTTATAAATTATTGACCCGATTTATTAAAAGAAAATTTAGATTTGAGCGGGTTAAATATATTAAGTTGAGCAAAATATTTTTTGTAAATATTACAGATATTTATGGGTTTGAGCATGTAAACTCCATTATTCATCAACTATTCTAAGAAAAAAATACACTTTTAAAAGCATATAATTTTTTTTATCTTTAATCACAACCGTTATTGCAATATGTTTTACAATATCTCAAACATATAGTTAGCACTAAACATAAAAATAAATGGTATATTGAAATATAAGATAAAAAAAATTATATATAAAAAAATAAAGAAAGAAAATAACAAAAAAATATATTTATATTGAGTATTAGAGTTATTCAATAACTAAATGAGTAATATGAGTTGGGTCGGGTTGAGTGGTTTTTAAAAATCTCAACCCACATTCGACTTGTAATATCTATTTATTTGGTTTTTTGATCCACTATTATTTATAATATTCACATTAATTAACTTTGACGGGTTGACTCAGTTAAATAATACAAATATTATAGATAAATCAGGTTTTTTAAACACCCCTAATATCACAGAATTCTCTCTTCAACAAGCTCTCAATCTATATTCTGAGCAATTGACAAGGTTGGCAAAGATGGAGAGATTAATTAGTTTCAATGGCCGAGGAGAATTAATGGAACAAAGCCAACCCTAAATCCTGAACCAAATTAACCTGGCTTTATCAATGTAATGCCAACAGTTTTAGTATTATATATTTGATTGTTTATTGGAACTAGCATTGGCTTAACTACAGTACGAATCTTTAATTATTGGACAAAATCACATGACTATCAATTCTTGTGAAGTCCACAAATTCCCATAAGCAAGAGAGACAAATTATACAAGAATTTTTTTAAGCAATTCGGTGTTCTCCTTTGAATCCCATTTGGGATTTTCCAGGATGTACTTGATCAATCATTCAATTAATTAGTAATTATAATAAACATCAATCATTCATACCATTTCTTGTTAATTATTTGATTTTATTATACTATTCTAAGTTAATTGCATTTCTATGTTTTTTTTTATAACTAATTCAGTCAATAATTATTGATGAGATCACAAGGAAAAAGGTTTCAAACCAATCATGATCGATGCATTCTTTTTGCTCTCCCTAGAAATCGCATTGCTATAATTATATCCCTTTCAACCTGTCCCCAGATTTGAGTATATTTCACTGTTAAAACTTTTAGATTTACCAACAGATTTTTTTATTGGTATTTATACTCCTAGTTTATTAGCATAAATTTTACTGACAAGCTCATGGAAAACATTACTTTGACAAAAAAAATCTCGTCAGTAATTTATGGTCTGTCAATAATAATTTTACTAATAAATTTACTGGCAGCAAAAGTGCGCCAAATTATTTTTTACTCACTTCATTCCTTTGGTATTTTTATTGATGAATATAGCATATCACCGACATAAAAACCGTATGTAATTCCATCAATGGATTTTTTTTTATTTGTTAGTATTCCCGTCAATGAATTTTACATATAACCATCAAATAGACCATATGTAATTCTATCAGTAAGTAAACAGTGCCAGTAACATTTGCAGTAATTCCTTTTCAACTCTATAAAGTATATCATGTGCTCAATAGTTTTTGGTGACATGAATAACTTTTGCAGCATATGTGCAATTGAGAAGTATCTAAGTTTTCTATGTGCGATAAGAGTTCTTTCCCTATTAGTTCTAGGTTTACAATGAGCATACCTACATGTTCTGCACTCAGACAACTCTACATTTTCAAGGTAGTACAACATGCAGAAATTTGAACACGTATTAATTTTCTGGTATCCTAAGCCGAGGGGTTTCATCATCGATTTAGCAGAATAAAAGCTCTCTTTCAGTCTATTCTCTTCAAGTAAAATGTTTCTCACCTATTTAATAATTTTATCGTAACCGTCCTTACTCAATTCATGATCTGACTTGATGGTGAAAACCTATGCAACGACCATTAATTTATTATGATTTTTGCATCCGTCCTATAATGATCTATCAGAATCTTTTAAAAGATTAAAAAACCTGGTCACGTCTGCATTAGGTTCTTCATCTATTATTAGACATTGATCGACATAACCCTGATTTATTCTCATCGCATCCATAATCATATTTTTATAAGAATTACTATTGTCATCTACAACTCCATGCACTTTGTTATAACTGAAAATTGACCAAACCATCCTTTCTACCATGGTCTCGTGTTTAACATATGGTTCTCCGTGTGCAAATCAACATAGGTATCTCTCCATGAACCCTGTTTGTAAAAGATGCATCGTCACAACTTCCGAATCAAGAAACTTTTTATTTTTACATCTCTTACATTGACATCTAATATCGCCTCCACTAATATTTTTCGGATTAGATAATATGTAATTAATAAAACCCTAAATCTCATTACTATAATCCATCTTGTGTAACCATTTGGGTGCATCTCGATACATCCATTACTTACATCAATCCTATATAGAATATTGATGATAACATGTGTTAATTAATTAAGCTAAATAAATTTGCAAAAATTGGTTTAACTCAAACTTATTCAATCTATTTTAATAATACTTTTAATTCATTATCAATTATCTACATAAATTTAAATTTCTATACATTTACTGAAAATATCAACTCAATAATAAAATTAACAAAATATATAAAAAACTCGTTAAATAAGCCATTATTTATTTCATCACGAAACACCTAAGTGAAAAATTCAAAATAAATCTCATCAATTTACAAACAAATATAATTTACAAAATCTCAAACAAACCTTAATATGTATAAATCATACATTCATACAACAAATCTATAAAAACAAGCAAACACCCAAACAAAATACATATACTATAAAAATATGCAATAAAAATTAATATTTTAAAACTAAGTTCAAATAAAAAAAATGAGTAGTTTTGCTTATTTGAAGTGGGGTATCCTCAATAAAATTTAAATCAGAACAGGGATACTGATATACTAGGTGTTGGGATGGTCGAATTTGTAGAGGGAAGTTGATTTGTGATAAAAATTGGGATGGTCGGTCATGTTATAAATTAAATATTACAAACGGATTTAACCAACGAATTTAAATTCGTTGATAATTTTGTCTGTAAAAATGACACGTCATTGTATTTTTTGTTTTTTTTCATTGCTTCTTTTCGCACAGTAATTTCCCAGGTATATACAGATGAAATATTTTCATCGGCATTTACTGATAGATGCAATGATAATATATTCTATCGAAAAAATTCACCGTAATCTATCAATAATATATATTTTTTTTATCGATGTTTGTGTTTGTATTTGTTAATTTTTTTAATAGCAGTTGACAGTATTTTGAAAATGGATCTTAAAACACGTTTTGATATTTATTTTTTAAGGCTGTCCTGTCTAGTAGGTCGATGCAGGGAACCAAAAATATAATATTGATGGTCTATTCTTTTATTTATTTCCTTTTCTTGTGATCAGAGCATACAAGAAAACAATATATTTTTATTAATAACTATTATCTTTTGGCGGGATCATGGCATGACTTGCCTTACAAAACCAAATAACACGTGAGGAATTTTTTTTCCTCGGATGTGATTTGATTCTCACTCCTTCGGTGCAAATAAGACAATTTATAATCAATGGCAGTATTTTTTATGATCAATGAATAATTATGGTTAAGGTTTTAAGGTCAATGAATAATTATGGTTAAGGTTTTAATCATGATTATAATGACAATCAAAACTTAAATAAAATAATTAAAATAATGAATTATTGGTTATCCATTCCATTAATTACTAACTCTTTTATTATTTTTAAAGAATCAAATTGAACAAATAAATTTAATTATTGGTTATATATTTTGCATGTCTAAGTTATTCTAACATGAAACAATGCTCAGTATCATGATGGACATTAAAAAAAAAGCTTTCTTAAACTATGAAATGAATTACTAATTATTCATAACTAATAGCATTATTATAATTTTTCAATAATTAATTAAAAATAAGTATTATCCTTTTAGTTCAATTATCATGAAAACTAAGATCATAAGCATAATTTGCCCTTTTTATAACCATTTAGTTCTTAGTTTTTCCCTTTCATATATTGCCCTTTTCATCGCCGATCGTTTCCCTCAGATTTTGTTTAGACAATTCTGCCTTGGCTTCCTGATCTTCTTAGTGCCCTCTTTTGTTTCACAATTATTGTGATCTTTAGGATGCTTTTTTGCTTTGCATTATACAAGTGTCTGTGGTGCATGTCCATAATTATATATAATCTCTCGATGCATGTCCATGTTGTCTTATTTTCAAAATTCCTTCAGCTATATATATATATATATATATATATATATATATATATATATATATATATAATCACTCATGCATGCATGCAGAGTGTTCACATGACATGATCGATATGTATCTGAGATTTTTAGTAGTGGTCAAAGTTTGCCAAACTCGATTGTCTTTATTTTTATTGATACGCTAAACTCCATAGATTTTAATAAAGTTTTTTATATATAAAGTTTCATGATGTTGATAAGCTTATATTAAAAAAATATAAAAACATTATCTTAACATGTTTTTAATTAAAAAACAATTTACATCATATTATCAAACACATATGATCAACACTAAAGCATGCTTTTATTGTTTATTTATTATACTCACAATTGTATGTTAGAAAATTGAAAAATAATTATTTTAGAAGTAGTTTGTGTATAAGTAATTAATTTTAATGGTAAGAAGTTAAGTTATCAATGGGGGCAGATAAAATTAAATAAAAAACAAACAATTTATACATTGACTATAATAATTCTTATTCTCTTTAATAACTCGTCCTTTTCTTTTTCTTACACCAAACAACATTACTCTATCATTATCTTTATAATATCAAACCTCATTACCTCCTACCAAACATACCTTAGAATAGCTATTTATTCCGATTGCTCGTTATCTAAAATGGAGGAAATGTGTTCAAAATGTTATAAAATGCATGCATTTTCACAGATTTTTCTTTTGATAATTGGAATTTCTCATAGATTGGCAAGGAATACAAGACCCTAGAACAAGTAGGGTATCTTATATCAATTTATTGTTCATATAAACAATAAATAATGTTAATATATTTGTTTAATAGTTTTTAAAGGCTCACATGATTGAAACATGCGTGCAATACTGGAGATTATCGAATCCACTCACAAACAATATTTTTTTTTTAAATCCAATTAACATGTTATTTGGATTTTTTTCAAAAAAATAAAGGGAAAAAAAGGTCTACATGTGCCTTGCTTGCTACAATAGGTTAGGCATTGGACCTGACCCTTTTATGTCCTGTTTTTTTTTAACTCTTTTCTTTAGGTTTTTGTTTGGCACTGTAAAAAAAATTCACAAAAAAATACCTTTTTATTTTTTTTCATGGTTTGGAAATACCATTATAAATGTTTATTGAAATTTTACTAATTTTTATTTGAAAATTATTATGTATATGATTTAAAAATAAAAGTTCATGGAAACTCAATTCATATTTTGTTTATTCTTTAGATTTTTAAATATATTTTTAATATGATTTTATCACATTTATAATATTTTTAACTTTCAATCGCACGTAAAATACAGACATACTATTTTGATATGTTTTTTAAAAAAATTATTTTAACAATCATAAATTTTTTTTTTTAAACAGAAACAATAATTCAAATAAAAACATTGTATAATTCAGAAAGATAAATAAGAGATATATTAATAAAAAGTATATCTTGACTAAAAAATAATTAAAATGCTGTGTTTTCAGATTTAATAATTTTAATAATAATATCAAAAAATTCACATAGAAAAGTATATTTGACAATACAAACTAGTATATTCTATTTCATATACACTTAGCCTGTTATTATTGACAATTTCTTCTAGTTTCCTTGCCGATTATAAATTTTCTATTTCGAAATCTATCCTGAACTTGATTCTTTATATATATATATATATATATATATATATATATATATATATATTCTAATTACATCTCCATAGTCATTATCTCTTTACTTTTCATTTTTCCAGGCATGCATTTAAGCTTGTCTTCTTACAACGAACATATTATTTTATGTTCTAAACGTGATCCATGCTTTTTTGCTTTTCAAATCAAGAGCAAAGATGTTCCACGTGTTCCAATTGAATCACATGCTTTTTTGCTTTTCAAATCCAGAGCATAGATGTCCCACGTGTTCCAATTGATAATTGCCATGTTCTAAACGTGATCCATCAGGCACTCCAAGTATTCATTTCGCATTATAATGTAATGCCGCAGGAAATTTTTTTAATCAGATTACAGTTTTAAAATTATTTGATTTTCATTGTTTAAGCATGTTTTTTTATTTTAAATTATAGTAAAAAATCGAGTTTAAAAATATTTATATTTTATAATTTTTTAATACTTTTTTTTAAAAAATTACAACCATAAAAACTAAATGCTATCAAACAACTAATTTGTTGGCGGAATACATTACAAATGCTTAGTTTTCTTGAATTTAGTGTGGTTTTGAATTATTATTATTATTTTGTACCGAATTCAAGCTTATGCCATATGTTTTGAAAAGTGAAATTTCATTCTTGTATTTTATATTCTTTCAATCAGACCCTTTTAAATTCATCATGGCATATAAGGTTTTATCAATTAAGCCATTCTAAATAGTTTTCAATTACACTTGTTGCTCAATATCACTTACTTTATTTAATTGTTATCCTTGCAAGTCTCACACCGGCTCTCGAATCATTTTAATCTAGCTCTGTCATTGTCGCCATCATTGATATATGAAGAGAAAAAAAAAAAAACACATTTACATCATATTTGTTTGTCAAGAAGTGTTTTTCTAAAAAAAACAAAATTTATGTGAGATCAAGAGCGGCTATTTTTAGGGTTTATATTTCTCTGTATAGTGTATTTAATTTTTATTAAATAAATAAGGATAATGAAATTCGAACTCAAGACTATTTGGTCATCAAGACTCTGGTAACATGTCAAATAATCATCTTAATCCAATAGCTTAAACTATTATGTGGGATCTTAAAATATAATTTATATTATTTTCTAATAAAAAATACCTTTTATTTTAATAAAAAATTAGTATCAGATATTTCCAAAGGAATAATGATTATTGTTTGAAATCAATAAAAAGTCAAATATTAATTAAATATTAGCCGGCATTCATTTTGCCTCTTCGAGTGGTTTTTCTCTCTCTCATGTTTTTCGAGGGAATTCTTGCAGATTTTCTTGCTGGAAGGGGGTGTTCAATGGCCAGTCCGTAAAAAATATCCTTCGAATTATTCTTTCTAATTTACGTTCTCTATTTTATTTTCTTTGGATGGATAATAAAATGTTTATATTGATATTTTTTTAAAAAAATTTATTAACAAATATAGTTAAAAAATACATGAAAACTATATACACACACTAAAATACATAAATAATTGATAAATCAAAAATAAAATATTAAACAATATTTAAAAGCACTGAGATATGTTTTGTGTTAGAGAATAATATAAATCATATCTTGTGATTTCATTTAACAACTTAAGCTATTGGGTTAAATTGGTTATTTGACTTGGTATCAGACCCTTGATGATCAAGCGGTCACGAGTTCGAATCTCATCATCTCTATTTATTTGATAAAAATTAAGCACAAAGTAATGTGAGTCTGTGCAAGTTTCAAGTCCGAAAAACTTTTACTTGAAGGGATATATTAAAGAATAATATAAATCATATCTTGGGACCTCATCAGCTTAAACTATTGGATTGAATTGGTTCTTTAACATTGTGTTTATTTATTAATTTATATAATGGACGATGAAAAAGTAGCTTAACTTGGTATAGCCAATATTTTGTATAAAGTCTGATCATTTATATTTTTTTATATCTTTTCCTATTTTATATCAAAATATTTTAGATAACAAGTATCTTAGGGTTTGAATCTTAAATTATTTTCATTCCATTGCATTATCTTTAAGTTATCAAAATGTGGCCAGATGTTTCATTTTTTACTGATATCACATTAAAAAAAATCTTGATTGATGGCATATACTGAGTAAAAAATTCATATTAATTTGACAATAATTGAGGTGATATTACGATGTCTCAGTAACTTTTTTTTTTACTTTGTCCAAAGTGTAAGAAACCCTAATTGCGTAGCCATAGGGTTCACAAAAACATAAATTATTTCTGGTACAGGTTACCATTACTAGTCCAAAAATGTAGGTATTTGCATTTTCAATCCACAGATATTATTGACAATTTCAAATTAGTGTATTGTGAGGACCGTCCTTCGAATAAAAGTTTGATGATTTTTAGGTTGGAAAAGAATATCAGAACATGAATTTAGATTTGTCAATGTCTCCCATGCATGATTATGGTAGGCAACAAGATTCTCTTGCTGTGCAAGCTAACTGCATAGAGATTTCCTTCATGGAGTTATTTTCATGTCTCTTCTTCTTATGATTTTCTTCCTTCTTTGCCTGTGCATGTTTCTCTTTTTCAATAGACTTGTGAAGACGATCGAGGTATATATATAAAGCTTGGCCATCAAAACAATGGCAAATGTAAATGGAAGGAGACAAACGAGTAAAGATGTTCTAACAGTACCACTCATGAGCTCGTTTCTGCAGCTAATTAGCTGTCTGCACATAAGTTAGCCTCTCTCTTTATACAGACAAATTCAATACTTCGAAGTTTTACATGTTTCTGAATTTCCAAGAAATCTT
>Ga0307515_10021492_pt1 | contig 11440 bp, 8 predicted proteins | sample 17_EM_MG_FD_194513 | JGI IMG/M metagenome (GOLD analysis project Ga0307515, IMG submission 194513) | Populus trichocarpa ectomycorrhiza microbial communities from riparian zone in the Pacific Northwest, United States - 17_EM | ecosystem: Host-associated > Plants > Roots > Unclassified | place... | reverse complement strand
CGCACGCATCGGTGTGCGCATTCAATAGCTCGCGCTGCAAAAGCGCCCACTCCGGCGGATCCAACAGCGATTCGACGGCGATAGGCTTGGCGCCTCCAGCTTGAAGATAGGATGGCAAAGCCGTGAGCAGAGTTGCGCCGGCAATCCATTCCCGACGATTGAGCGGCCGATTCACTTCGAGAAGTCCAGAAGACGAATGCGCCCGGCGACGACAAAATACGCGAAGATCGCGAGCAAACAGTGTGCCCCCACAAAGATCAGCGCAGCATCGAAAGAGCCCGTGGCGGCGAGTAAATAGCCAATGACAATCGGCGTGACGATGCCCGCGCTGTTGCCGAACATGAGGTAGCGGACGCGCGTGCGGCGCTCTGAACTCTGCACAGCGGTCGCCACAATGACTGTCTCCCCTCAAGAAAGCCGCACACGGCGTTCCGTACTTGGCTTCGCAATCGCGCCGACTATGGATTGATCCCGTTGAGACATCAAACCATTTCGAAATCGACATCGGCCGATTCAATTTTGGAATCCGTTCGACCGCTCCCGTAAGGTAGTGTTCGTTTTTAGATACGGGATTAAGCCGAGGAGCGGGTGCGTCTTTTGTCGCCCGACTATCGTTGGCGCCCAGGCGCTTAGGAATCGAGAGAGGGGGCAGTCATGACAAAGGATGTCGGGCGTAAATTCCGTGCGCCGATGGTTCGCGGCGGTACTAAGGTCGCAATCGCCATAGCCGGACTTTGGGTCGTGCCGGCGATTGCTCAAGAAACCACAACGGCACCGCCGCGGGGCGCTCCGAACCAGGAGCCTGAAATTGAGCCCACACTGGAAGAGGTCACCATCACTGGTTTTCGCTCGAGCGTGAATGCGGCGCAGGAAGAGAAGCGCAAGGCGAGCGGCGTGGTCGATGTCATCAAGGCGGAAGACATCGCGGATTTTCCGGATAACAATCTTGCCGAATCGATTCAGCGCGTGCCGGGCGTGGCTATTTCCCGCGATGGCGGAGAAGGTCGAGCGCTCTCGGTTCGGGGCCTTGGGCCGGACTTCACGCGAGTTCGCATCAACGGCATGGAAGCAGTGGCCACCACGGGCGGCGCGGATGCGAACGGTGGCGTGAATCGCGGTCGCGGATTCGATTTCAACGTCTTTGCCTCAGAGTTATTCAACTCGATCACGGTTCGTAAGACAGCATCCGCCGATGTGGAAGAAGGCTCGCTCGGCGCTACCGTGGATTTACAGACCGCTCGACCGCTTGATTACAAGGATCCGTTAGTCATCGCCGGATCTTTGCAAGGGGGATACAACGATTTGTCAGAGTCGGTGGATCCGCGAATGGCGGGGCTGGTCAGTTGGCAGAATGCGGATGCAACGTTTGGGGTGCTCGGATCCGCGGCCTATTCAAAGAGACGAGTCAATGAAGAAGGTCACAGCACTGTGCGCTGGGGCCCGACCGGCGCCAATGGCGGGTTCGACCCTACATCGACCTTGCCTGGCTACACTGCTGCGGATATCAATCGCGTTCCGGCCGGAGACGGGACTAACTGGAGCCAGCTCGTCTACCATCCGCGTATACCGCGTTTTGACACTTGGGAATACGGCCTCGAGCGTCTTGGGCTGACCAGCTCGGCGCAGTGGAGGCCCACTGAGCGCACTCAGCTGACTGTCGATGCATTGTACTCAGATGCCGATACGTCCCGGGCCGAGAATTATATTGAGGCGCTGTCGTTCAGTCGAACGAGAGCCGCGAACGGCAAGCCCTTCACGATCATTCGCGACGGAGTCGTGAATGCGCAGAATGAGCTTGTGTACGGAGCGTTCGACAATGTCGACATGCGTATCGAATCGCGCTTCGACATCTTACAAACAAAATTCCAGCAATACACGGCGGGACTGACTCAGGAAATCAACGATAGCCTGCGAGTGAACGTGTTTGGCGGATATGCGAAGAGCGCATTTAGCAATCCCGTACAAACGACCCTTACACTCGATCGGCAGGATAGCGACGGTTACACCTGGGATTATCGAGGTGACGATCGGTTACCGACAGTCGGTCTGGGCTTCGATCCAACGGATCCGGCTTCCTGGTCGATGGCAAACGGTACGTCGGACGTTCGGCTCCGTAGCAACACTGCGGAGAATTCATTTCGCAGCGGTAAGCTGACAGCGGACTGGAACATCGTGGACGACTTCACTGTGAAGTTCGGTACGGAGTATCGCCGCTTCAACTACGACAGCAAGGAATTCCGCCGCATCGCGGTGGAAACACAGTCGCCGACGCTTACGGCGCAGCAGCTCAGCGAGCTGACGCGGTCGATCGATGGCTTGACCGGTGATCTGAATTTCAACGGCTACGTCATCCCGGACTTCGACAAGATCATCGACACGCTGGGCATTTATTGCAATTGCATACAAACCATAAATGGACGACAGGTCGATTTCCGACTCGTGGGCCTCGAGAACCCCAATGCGCGCAGTAACTGGTCCACGGTGAAGGAAGAGGAATACGCTGGGTTCCTGCAAGGTAACTTCGCTGTGCCGGTCGGTCCTATTACTTTACGTGGCGATGTCGGGGCTCGTTACGTAAGGACTCCGCAGGATGTGCTGGGCTATGCGGCCGTTACCAATCCGGACGGGTCCGTTGCGATCAGCCCGCTGCGAGTCAAACGGACCTATAACAACTGGCTCCCTTCGCTGAATCTTGCCGCGGAGCTCACCGAGAATCTGCTGTTGCGATTCAGCGCCGCCAAAGTGATTACACGCCCGGGACTGGGCTCGCTGTCTCCGGGCGGCGCGTTGACCATTCAAGCGTCCAACCGGGTTTACAACACAGGCAACCCCTATTTGGATCCCACCAAGGCTACCAACACGGACATTGCCGCCGAGTGGTACTTCGCGCCCGGCTCACTGTTAGCCTTGGGGTTGTTTCAGAAAGACATCAGCACACTCAGCGGAACGATGATCAGCGATTCCGTGCCGTTCAACACTCTTGGCCTGCCGCTGAGTCTGCTGGATGGCACGAACGTTCAGCCAACCGATTTGTTCGAATATCGCCGAGTGGTCAATGGCGACGGCGGCAAGCTCAAGGGTTTTGAGGTGAACTATCAGCATCAGCTGCGCTTCTTGCCGAGCTTCCTTTCGAATCTCGGCGTGCTTGCTAACTACACATACGTAGATGCGAATATTGCCTATCCAGGTCCTGGTGGCAGTACTGCGGTCTCGGGCCCGTTGACTAATCTTTCCAAGTATTCCGCAAACGGAACGCTCTTCTACGAGGACACTCGCATCAGCTTGCGCGGCTCGGTGTCCTATCGGTCGGGATATGTGACGGCATTCTCCGGCGGCGCTCGCGAGAGCAGCACTGAAGAGGGCGTGAATGAGGCGATGCAAGTGGATGCTTCCGCTTCGTATAAGTTGAGCGAGAAGTTCTCGCTAACGCTCGAAGCATTGAATCTCACCGATGAGTACCAGGACTTTTACATCGACGAGGATGATCGCGCGGTTTTGTATCATCATACGGGCAGGCAGTTTTATTTCGGTGCGCGCGCGAAGTTCTAACGTCGCTTCAAGTTGCGTGCCGAGCGGAGCAATCCATGCCTGGTATTACGCGCGTTACGCGGGTCAAAGCGACTCCGGAGAGAGTGTTTGAAGCGATCACCACTGCGCAAGGCATTAGCAAGTGGTGGACACGAGATGTGCAGCTGGATTCGGCCGTCGGCGGGGTCGGGGAGTTTGCGTTCTTCGAAAGGAAGGTCGTTACAAAAGTAAGAATCGACGCACTGCAACCGCCGCGTCGGGTGGCGTGGACGACGTTGGAGTCCAACGCCCCAGGTGGTTGGAGAGGCACGACAATTATGTTTGATCTACGTGCCGACGGCGGCGAGACCGTCATCTCATTTGCGCATCGGGGATTCAAAGAGGCGAATGAAGGCTTCGAGCGAGTGACCAGCGGCTGGGCCTATTATCTCGAAAGTCTAAAGCAGTTTCTGGAAACGGGGCAGGGCACGCCCCGTTGATGTGAACGCATCTTCATCTATATTAAATACTCGACTGCTACGTTTCTTCGCGCTCTCGATCGCAACAGGGAAGTTCATCATGTCGAGCAAGAAAATCTTTGCACTGGGGCTAGTGAGCCTCACATTCGGCTGCGCACAGGCCGCCACTTTCGACGATCTCGCTTTTCATTACGCACCGGTTCACTACCAAGACACGGATTCGAGCGACTACCCATCGGATTACATTACCGCGTTCGATTACGACTCGGACCGCATCTCGACGAACAACTGGGACAATCGCTCAAGCGGCCAGTGGCCCGCGACGGTGTATTACTCCGTGGTCGAAAGCTGCACACACTACTTCGTCACGTACGCGTTCTTTCATCCGCGCGATTGGTCGGACACCTTTTTCGATCAGGAGCACGAGAACGATCTCGAAGGTGCGCTGCTACTGGTTCGCAAAGACGGTTCGGCGTATGGATCGTTGCAAGGCATGATCACCGTGTTTCACACGAACTTTTTCTCCTTCACTCCGGCGGGCAGTCCGCTGACCAACGGACAAGAGAACATCGACGGCACGGTTTCGCTCGAAGCTCACAATGGCGTGAATCGGCCGAAGACGGTTCAGGAAGCCAAAGGCCATGGCCTCAAGGCTTGGCCCTATGCATCGGATTTCAATGGCGCCTCGAATCAGGATGGCGTGATTTATTACCCGACACGGGGCTCCGCGGAGTATCCGGCTTCGGGCAACGATCGCAACGTTCCGTATCGACTCGTTTCGATTACGGAAACGAACGGCATGTGGGCGGCGGCGCTCAATGACGCGAATCTATCGAGCTCGCAAGCGCAAACGTTTTATAGCTGGGGAACATTCAAAGGCGACACGAGCGGGGATTGCGGTTCCGGCTTGAAGTCGTGCAGCACGAATTCCGCGAATACGCCCTGGGGCTGGGACGACGGCGATGATGGCGCGAGCTATCGCGGGGAGTTCGCGCTCGACCCCGCTCATTTGTTCGATTTCTATTTCGACGGCCTCGGCAATTTCAGTCAGCAATACATCCACAACGATTTTCTCGAAAGCCTGCGCGCAGCCGGTTACGCCGCCGGGCATGCACCGAGTGGCTTTCCGTCGGAGCTGAATCTGACGACTCTGTACGGGAAACTCGTGAATTCCTGCAATTAGTGGAAATTGGGGCGTGAACCCTGAGCCGTTCACGTTTCCACCGATCTCAATTGGTCATACGACTGTCGCGCGGTGCTCAAAGCGGGCACCGCGCTCTTAGGTTCGAAGCATCAAGGAGCACATCAGCAAGATTCGGATTGTGATGGCTTTGTCGGTTGCATAGCTTCCATGGTGCGAGCAGCACTGAGGAAAGCGATATGGCCTGGCGATCGAGAACCATTGCAACGGGAATGTTGGCGGCGCTCTGCATTCAGCTCGTTCGGGCATCGGAGACGAATCCGATGCGGCAATACGAAGTTGTCACCGAAACAGGCATGCCGCATCTGGAAGAGAGCCTTCGGTATGCGACCACGCGAGAGCGCCATTGCCTGACCGAACAAGAGCTTTATGTATCGTTTCCGGTGCTGACGAGCCCTTCGCTTGCGGGATGCCAGTTACAAGATCGTGCACGCGATTCGAAGTCGGCCTCGTTTGAACTGATCTGTGAAACGGGGCACGGCACGACAGGGCACGCCGAATGGCGAAAAGATGAGCAAGTTCTGCATGGCCGGCTGGAGGTGAAATTAGGCGGGAAGAATATGACTTTCTTCCAGCGCGTTACAGCCACGCCGCTCGGCGAGTGCCAACGAGTGGAAAATGTCAGCAGCGCCGCGCGCTACCCGCGTGAAGGGTCTCGAGAATGTGGTGTGGGGAGGGGACCGTCGAAAATCTGGTGAACGGCTCGATTGCCGTCCACCAGGGTTGGCCGCAAGACAGTTAGTACCGAGTGACTCCGCCGGCCGTTGCGGGATACCACGGCGCCAACGGCAATCTGGAGATGGTGTAAGCCCTTACATCCAGCTCAGGTTCGGCCGGGCTGCCCGCGAGTGGCAGGGCGAGGTTGTTTGCGAACAGCACGTTGTTCACGATGACGAAGCTTCCGGGGAACAAAAAGCCTTTGACCGTGCCATCCGGGCGGATACCACGAAATTCACCGAACTCGGCAAGGATGCGGCCGGTAGTCGGCGAGATAACGGCGAACTCATCAGCCAGCGCGCGGCTGACGATCAGCGTGCCATTCGGGCCGAGCTGAATTCCGTCAGCGCCTTCCAGAGATTCCGTCAGGACAGACAGCGAGCCATCTGCAAGCTTGAGAGACAACAACCGATCGTCTCCAGTGTTGGTCAAAAAGAGCGTGCTCTCATCCACACTGAACACAGCGCCGTTCACGCCGAGCTGCGGAAAGGCAGCGGTTGCCAACAGCGGATCCTGCTTGACGGTCTGCACGCAGTTCGATGTTGTCGGGCAAATGTTAGCGGCGGTGACCGGGTTTTCGATCTTGAAGATTGAGCCCTGCAACGAATCCGTGATGAAGAGCGCGCCATCGCTCGCGCGGAACGCGAGACCGTTAGGCGCCGGGATCGAATCGGGGAACGTGATCGTGATTTGGCTGCGATCGATGGCAAATTCGGTGCGGTTTGCCGGCGCGCCGATGTTTGGAATGAGCCCGACCGTTTCCAGGGTAGTGCTCGCATCGAACGTGGCGGGAACTCGGTTGATGAATGAGGGCAGGCCGAGCAAGCTGGCGGGCTGCGCGAAGTACACCTTCTTGTCTCGGGGGTTAAACGTGACTCCGGTTACCGGAACGACGCCGAGCGAGAGTTGAGCGGTCAGCTGTCCCGCGCGGTTATAGCGGAGCAGGTAGTTGCTGCCGGATCCATCGGGCTGTACATCAAACGTGCCGACGAATAAATCGCCGGTGCTGGGATCGGCACCGAGGCCTTCGGGGAAATTCGCTTCCGGCGGCAGCGTGATGAATTTGTCGCCGAGATTTGGAAAGCTGGGAACGGTCTGCTGCGAGTAAGCAGTGGCGGTTGCGAACAGCGCGCACGCCGTTGCGAGAGATGTCATTGACTTTCGTGATAGCGAGAATCGTCGCATGTGAATCCTTTCTTGCGAGAAGGCGAATTGAAAATGTTGCTGCCGCCGCGAAGAAAACGCGGGGCGGGCAGAGTATGGAGATCGATTGCTACACGCAACGGTTGAATCGGCAATTTATTGTCTTGGCAATGCTTCTGAGTCGAGGAGTCGCCGATTGGAAACAGCGAATGTTGCTTTCAGCGCGTCGGTAAGTGTCCTCGGCGTCGGTGATGAAACAAGTTGTCGGGAGCTTCAGGAAACTGCGTTTCTTCGGTCGTTCTTGGTTGACTGAAGGACGCGAAGCAAGTGCCGGGCGCCGCCGCGGTTAGTGACTGTCCGTGTTCAACGGCCTGGTCGTACAGCGCACTAATTTGTTACTTGTACTTAAACATGACCCGGCGGTTTTCAGATGAATGGGCTACACGAGTGCGACGCGCACATTCAGCTTCCCCACTCATGCATCAACTTGTGCTTGTCTAAGGCACTAACACCTCCCTCACCACTTCGATTTCTACGCCGTAAGTCTCTTCCACGCCGATTCCGCCTCAAAAACCATCCTGGCACGCAAATTTTTTTTGTCCCCTTGCATAAAAACTGCCCAGCCCAGAATCCCATATCAAACCCCAAGTTGCGCCGCCGCTAGTGACCCCAGTCTTTGAAAAAAACGATCGTAAGTCGTCAATCGCGCCTTCTCCCCAGTTGACAGCGCTGTCTATATAAGTACTTTGATCGGGCAATCGAGCTACTTAGTGCATCTTTTGGGGGCGGCAGCTTTTTGCGTTGAGGGATCAATGCGTAGCTGCCAGGAAGAGGGGGACTGTGAATGGATTCACGACCATCGAGCTGTGAGTTTGCTGTGTCGATCGCCCTAGTTTTGGCGTTTCTCTGGACGCCGACGCTTAGAGCTCATTCGACAGATCTCACGGCTCAATTCCGCGGGGCCGATACGGCCGCGACGGACAATCAATTCAAATCCCATTTCAACTTTGTGAACGGCAGCGCCCCCGCCGTTCCGTTGAGCGAAATCACGGTATTCACCTGTTGAAGGACTGAAGCATCACGTGAAGTAGGGGGAGACTCACGTTCATGTCAAAGAGATTCCGTTTCGAGACATTGCTGATTCTGAGCGCGTTTCTCGCGGTGGCGTTCGCATTAGCGCCCGCCACCGCAAATGCTCAGTCCTACACTTGGCGCAATGTTGAAATAGTGGGCGGCGGTTACATCCCGGGCGTTATTTTCAACGCCAGTACGCCGGATCTTATTTATGCCCGCACCGACATCGGCGGCGCGTATCGCTGGAATCCGACGACGAGCCGCTGGATTCCACTTCTGGACTGGGTTTCTTTCGACGATTGGAATCTCACCGGTGTCGACAGTCTTGCCACCGATCCGGTCGATCCGAATCGGCTCTACATTCTGGCCGGAACCTACACGAATGCTTGGACGAGTCAGAACGGTGCGATCCTACGTTCCACCGATCGCGGCGCCACGTTTCAGAGAACGAATCTGCCGTTCAAATCCGGCGGCAACATGCCGGGCCGAAACATGGGCGAGCGCCTCGTCATCGATCCGAATCGCAATGCCACGCTGTACTTAGGCGCGCGCAGCGGCAATGGACTTTGGCGCAGCACCGATTTCGGTGTGACTTGGGCGCGAGTGACAAGTTTTCCCGCGACGGGCACTTATGTTCAGGATGCCAGCGATCCTAACGGGTACTTGAGCGATCCCATCGGCGTGACATGGGTCGTGTTCGATAAGCGCACCGGCAGCGCAGGATCCGCGACTCAAACCATTTACGTCGGCGTTGCGGATCTGGGAACCAGCATCTATCGCAGCACGAATGGCGGTACCACATGGTCCGCGGTTCCCGGACAGCCGACAGGCTTCATGCCTCATCACGCGGTTCTAGGATCCAACGGTATTCTCTATGTGACTTACAACAACAAAGGCGGGCCCTACGATGGTGAGAAGGGCGACGTGTGGAAATTCGACACGGCAACGAGCGCCTGGACCCTGATTAGCCCGATTCCTTCGACGAGCGCGGATGACTACTTTGGTTACGGTGGTCTCGCGGTCGATGCGCAGAGCCCGAATACATTGATGGTCTCAGCGCTGAACTCATGGTGGCCGGACACGATTCTTTTCCGCAGCACGAACGCCGGTGCGACCTGGACGCGCGTTTGGGATTTCACAGCGTATCCGGAGCGCTCGCTTCGATACACACAGAACATCAGCGCGGCGCCGTGGCTCGTGTTTACGGATCTGAATCCAGTGCCGCCGGTTCCATCGCCGAGGCTCGGTTGGATGGTCGGTGACCTTGAAATCGATCCGTTCAACTCGAACCGGATGATGTACGGAACGGGCGCAACGCTATACGGCACTGACAATCTGCTCGCCTGGGATGCGGGCATGCAAATGAGCATCAGAGTGATGGCTCAAGGCATCGAAGAGACCGCGGTGCTCGATTTGATCAGCCCGCCGTCCGGTGCTCCTCTCATCAGTGGCATCGGAGACATCAATGGTTTCCGCCACGACAGTCTCACCACTCCGCCGTCGCGCATGGTCAACACCCCGAGCTTCGCGGCGTTGAGTCTCGACTACGCGGAGCTGTCTCCCGCCTTCATTGTGCGCGTGGGCAACGTAAACAAAACCGATAACCCGACAGTCAATCGAGCGGGCTTCTCGTTCGACGGCGGCGCGAATTGGTTTCAAGCCAGCACAGAGCCTGGCGGCGTCAGTGGCGGCGGAACCGTTGCTGCCGCGGCTAACGCAAGCCGTGTCCTGTGGTCGCCTGACGGCACCGGTCCGCAGGTCTCGACGGACAACGGCAGCTCGTGGATCGCTTCTTCCGGCATTCCCACGGGCGCGGTCGTCGAGGCTGATCGCGTGAATCCGATGAAGTTCTATGGGCTCGCGAACGGCACGTTCTATGTGAGCACGAACGGCGGAGTCACGTTTACCGCGGCGGCCACAGGTTTGCCAACCACAGGGAAGTTCAGAGCGGTGCTCGGCCGGGAAGGTGACATCTGGCTCGCCGGCGGATCGGACACGACGATCTACGGACTCTGGCATTCCACCAATAGCGGCGCGAGCTTCACCAAGCTTGCGAATGTGGAGGAAGCGGACAACATCGGTCTCGGACTCGCTGCACCGGGGCAAAGCTATCCAGCGCTTTACTCGAGCGCACAAGTCGGCGGCGTGCGCGGCATTTTCCGCTCGATCGATGCGGGCGCGACTTGGGTTCGAATCAACGACGACCAGCATCAATACGCCTCCACGGGAGGGGCCATCAGTGGTGACCCGCGCGTGTTCGGCCGTGTATACCTTTCGACCAATGGCCGCGGAATCATCTATGGAGATTCGGGGGCGGCGACGTCGGATTTCTCGCTGTCGGCGAGTCCCACCAGTGTCACCGTAAACCGTGGAGCGAGCGCAACCAGCACGGTCAGCATCGCTCGCACCGCATTTACGGGGAGCGTTTCATTCACAGCGACCGGCTTGCCGAGCGGTGTCACGGCCGCGTTCAGCCCCACATCGACTACGGGCAATAGCGTTGTTCTCACTTTGACTGCGTCGAGCACTGCAGCCGCAGGTGCTGCAGCGATCACCGTGACTGGAACGAGCGGCTCGATTTCGCGCTCCGCCTCGGTCAATCTAACGGTGAATTCTCTTACTCCGGACTTTTCGCTTGCGGCAAGCCCGTCGGCGCTGACGGTCAATCGAGGAGCAAGCGGAACCAGCACGATTGCCATCGGTAGAGTGAATGCTTTCACCGGCAGTGTTGCGCTAACGGTCTCTGGCTTGCCGACTGGTGTGACTGCGGCGTTCAGCCCGGCTTCGGCAACGGGCGCATCCAGCGTGCTCACGTTGAGCGCTTCGGCAACTGCTACAACGGGCGCCGCGACACTCACGATCACTGGTACGAGTGGTTCGCTCACTCATACGACCACGATCGCTCTCACCGTGGCTGCGGGTAGCACTGGAACAGGCGGCGTCACCGTGACACCTGTGGTGACAAGCAGCAGCGCGTGGTTCAACGAGCAGCAGGTTCGAGTTAGTAATACCGCGACTCTCACAGCGCTGTCGGTCACGATCGTCGTTCAAAGAACGACCGGAGTGAGCTTCAGCGGCCAGTTCAACACGGTCGGCGGCTCATTCACTCAGACCAATAGCAGCACCGCGGCTGCGGTGACTTATCAATTCACGCTCGCGTCGGGTCAGACACTCGGCGCGGGCACCAATCGTTCGTTCGTTGCGCAGACAAGTGGCAGCGGAACGGTGCATCCCACTACTGGAGACACTTACACCGTGACTTACACAGCAGGCGGACAGAGTTTCACGCAATCAGGCACCTTTTAGTCGCACAGAGGCT
>Ga0307515_10021491_pt1 | contig 11440 bp, 9 predicted proteins | sample 17_EM_MG_FD_194513 | JGI IMG/M metagenome (GOLD analysis project Ga0307515, IMG submission 194513) | Populus trichocarpa ectomycorrhiza microbial communities from riparian zone in the Pacific Northwest, United States - 17_EM | ecosystem: Host-associated > Plants > Roots > Unclassified | place... | reverse complement strand
AAAATTTGTAAGAAATATTGATGGTGGAGTACAAGAGAAAGTTTCCAAAACGAGCCCACATCAGAAGTTATTTTAACTCAATTAAAAAAAAAAAAAATGGAATCCACAGATATTGTCCTGTGTCCTACATGCATGCACAAATGATTTACCTCCCCTGTGAAATGAAGCTAAAACAAGCATGTCTCACAGCACCATGTTACACGTGAAGATATAAGATTAAAATCACCCCAGAGAGTTCTTACATGCCTAAATTACACGTGAAGGTATACATATTCCATGAAAAAACACAATTTTCAGAAAGAAATATCTCCATTTGATTCCCTTCCATTATTTAATTTAATCACACCTTAACTTGTTAGTTTTCCTAGGCAAACCACTCAAATCCTGTGCTATCAGAACTCTTTACAACCAAGTTACAATATGACAACAAAAGTTGAGAGAAATTAGTTACACACAGCAAACCAGATGGAATCCAAATATATACAATCCAACTATAAAACCCCTATGGCTTCTCGTTAACCAGTCTTCCAAGTGACACATGATTGTGCCAAAAAGCTAGAAACGAAGCTTGTCAAACAAGATCCACCAATGAGCTCAATGGTCATATCTAAATTTCTTGAATCCAAAAGGTGTTTGCCACAACTGAAATTTCTCAAGTACCCCACCTATCAATCCAAGATCTCAATTGAGGTTTTTGTCTTATGTCCTAATAAATAATTCTACTTACCACCATATAGCACGCTCCATGGATGCCTAGTGGCTTATTTGACCCAATCCTACCCATCACTTAAAATGACTCCATCATACTTGAGAATGCACTCAGTGATGAACTTACAGGATTATGAAATGAAGCCTATTTAATAAAAAAAAAAAATAGATCGAAGCATCTTTTACATGAGAGAGTCACAATAAATTACAGGACACCTCCAGACAAGCATTAAATATTGCAGCTATCCAAGTACAAACCAATCATGTTATACACTCAGATGCAGAAAAAACAGCTCAAATCAATAAATTATCTGGTCCCGTTGAAAGCTTACCATTAATCGAACCATCCTTGGATGTTTGAGCAGTGGCTTTATTGAACTCCAGGCCAATTTCCTGTTCTTTAACATCCCTAGTATGCTCTCCCGTCACCGAACTGTATCCACTTTCAGGAAATTCCGCAACAGCATCCTTAAAGACCTCGTCTTCTGATCTATTTGATATGTTCCCTACTCCGCCACTACCCTTCTCGTTACTACTTCTCTCCAAACCTTTTGGACCTTGCGCAGCCAAATTAACCAGTATTAGTTAAGAAAAAAAATGCAATGCTTCTCCCGATCAGAGACGAAGTGCGAATCTTTATTTCAATTTAACCTTGAGCAGTCTAAGGCTCCCTACAATGAAGTCAAGCATCCACAACAGTAAATCCATTCTCTTCCTAAGTTTTATGGGGAAAAAAAAACATAATTCTATAGCAAGAATTCTCACTAGGGGTTTCAGGTTCTTCATCAGAAACATTGTCATCATCAGAAAGAGCCGAGAGGGAAGTCTCCTCAGAGTCAACAACCTTGTATCCTTCAAGAGTTCCACATATCTTATTGTGTGCACGCTTGCATCTTGCACTTGGATGTGGTTTCGGAAAGGGCCACCCACATCTGTGACACACATGAACTCCATGACTCCCATGCCCTGCAAGTTTCAGCAAAAACCCACATCACCAACCATCCACAGGGACCAACCACCCCAAGACAACTTCACAAAATAAACAAAGAAAGTGAATTTCCACAAAATGTGAATAGAAAAAACACAACCCAGAAATCCTTTTCCACAGAAAAGTTGAAGAAACCCAAAAAAAGACACAAGATTTAATACTAAAGAAAATGAAAATCCATGGAAATAAATAAAACAGAAAAGCAAGAGGGTAAAATCAAGAATGGAACCTGGTGTATGTGTATGATTCTTTCTGGGGTCTTGGCTATCCATTTTCCCAGTTGGAGAAAGAAAGTGTGAATGTGTGTAGTAGTATACAAAGAAAGACAAAACAGTTGACTATAAGCGAAAGCAGATATTTTTATAAATAAGAAATAAATGTGTGTCCCTTTTATTTCTTTTAATATAAAGATATTCTCGTAACAATCTTCAATAAGCTATTCGTCATTAAAAATATATATTTATAAAAAAAAAATTATTATATTTCAATACCAACGAACACACATTTATTAATAATAATAAAAAATCATTCTTGGTTTACTCCACTTAACTCAATAAAATTCAAAGCTAGTTTTTTTTTTTTAGAATAATGCACAGCAGAAAGCACTCAATCAATAATGATTCAAAAATTGACTAAGCATCATGTTTGCAGCATCACAGGGCTATGCAACAGCCAAACATGGCAACAGGCCATCTTATAAACAAGAAATTGGAATAGCCTATTCACGCACTGCCTAGAAAAAAACCTTAGCAGCAACAAGGGCTCGTGTACAAGATTGTTGAAATAATGATCATCTTTCAGCTGTCACGTCCATCTTCCTTGTTTGAGAAGTAAACATTTCAGCTATATCTGCTGCTGTGCTACATTCCTCTGGATTTCTGTCTGATACGGAGCGAGTAAATCTTGGGAATCAGTCTGAGATGCCATGCGATTGATGAACGAAACCTACAGCAGCTTAGTGAACAGGTGAAATTGTAAAGTCAGCACCTCTTATTTCCCAAACAAATTCCGGAGAAAACCACATGTCCGGCACATCCACAGTTCGATATTATGGTGGCTTTCTGGCCAAGATCCTATCTCCAGAGAAGAATTCTTTCATCTCTATATAAAAAGCATATGAAAACACAGACATGACACGACACACACTTTGGAAGTCCCAAAAATAGTTCCAATCACTATATCCACACACCTTTGTTATCTCCTGACTATCTTTTATTTTCATGGCTTCGCTTCTCTCTTCTTTTTCTTTAAGAACAAACTAGAACACCCCCACAAAACAATAATATGGTGAAATAATACGATGAAGGCAGTTTTCTTGAGCCAAAAATCCGAAGCTTTTGTTAAAAAACCAATTAAAGTTTTGAAAAAACCGACCGGTTTGGTTCGGTTTCTGTTTTATAAGCCTGAAACTGAAAAAACCAAACCGAAAAAAACTAGAATAAAACCGAGCCAAACCGGAAAAAACCAAGTCAAACCGGTTTTTGTTCTAAAAATCCGAGCCGAATCAAATTGAAACCGGTCAGTTTAAACAGGCTTCAGTTCGGTTTTGGTTTTTTTAAAAAAAAAAATTCAATTTAATTATTTTTTTATAAAAATCAAAACGAATCCCATCAAATAATGAGACTCCCTAATTTAATGAATATGTATATTCTTTTTCATAATATTTGACATCACTTTTTTCAAGAATTTTAGGCTTCGCTTGTCCAAAAACTGATCGAATATAAAATCATAATTATTAAGTTAAATGATATTGGTTTGTGGTTAATTAATTTGGGGTCTAGTCTAATATTTTATTTTAAATTCTTTTAAATATTGATGATTAAATTTGAGTTATCGATTAAACTTGCATGAGATTTATGCGGGTTAATTTAAAATAAAATTATTTAAAATAAAATTAATATATTTTCATAATTTTATTATTGTAATTTGAAAAAGAAATTAAATTATATTTTTTAAAAATAAATTCAACTTTTGAAGTTGTATTTAGTTCATAACCACAACACAATAATATAATAATATAAGTATGTTTGATATTAATGTTTTTCAAGTAAAAGTATATGATGTTTTATAAAGAAAAAAAATATATTTTCAAGTTAAAACTATACAAAAAGTTTTTTTAAAAAAATTAATTTAATATTTTTAGATAAAACAAAAAAGAAACAATTTAAAAAGAAAAACGACAACCACACCTAAAACCCAGCAGCAGAACCCCCTATCTCTCTGAAATTTCTGCCTTCATAAACCCTCCCTGTTTTCCCCTCTCCTGTCTCAAATTCTCCAGAGAAAATCATGAACTTCCTCCCTAAGTCCAACGACCAACAAATTTTCCCAGCATCCAAACAAGCCCCGCAAATTGACCTCCACCATGCCTTTACCACTCTCCAAGACCACTGCTCTACATTTCTCCAAAACCTCTCTCACCAATTCCCTCTCTTCAATCCCAACTTCCAAACCCACGCAAAACAATCACTCGACACTCTTATCTCACGCCTCAACCCCAACTCTCCCTTGTCCTCCAAGAACCCATTGTGGGCTCGAATTCCTCACGAGCCCGTTATTCAACCAGGCACTTCCATGTCAACTGAAACCATTGAAGAGAGATTGGCTGGCGTGCCTGTGTATGCTTTGAGTAATTCCAATGAAGAATTCGTGTTGGTTTCTGGGCTTTCAACGGGGAAGTCTCTTGGGTTGTTTTGTTTCAAACAGGAGGATGCAGAGGCACTCCTTGAGCAAATGAAGAGCATGGACCCTGGAATGAGAAAAGGCGGCTCTAAAGTTGTTCCTGTTGCGTTAAACAAGGTGGGTTTCTTCTGTTTTGTGTTTTTTTGGCCTCTTCTGTTCAATTTGTCGTTTTTTCTTCTTCTTTCCTTCTAATTCTGTGAGCTTTTGCAGGTTTTTCAGTTAAAAGTTGATGGGGTGGCCTTTAGGTTGATACCGGAACCTTCACAAGTCAAGAATGCACTTATGGTGGGTGTTCTGTAAAATTTGTTCACTTTACTTCTGCTTGGATTTTGCTTAATGAGAAGAAAGCTCTAGTATGTGCTGTAAAACTTAATTTCCAGCATTTCAGCACTTTTGCTACCATCTTGATCTTAACCTGTGGATGTTTGCATGTCTGTAAGCAACTAGAGTTAATCAGCTTTTTTTTTATGCATTCTAGGAGAAAAAAGTTTAGAAATTAGTTTACTTAATCATTTGTTGTTTCTTGTAAGCAACTAGAGTTAATCAGCTGAAGTTGAAGATCCATTTAGGTTTAACCACTTGGTATAATTGATTTATTTGAATTAATAATTTTGTTCATTAAAATATTTATTTAATAGGAGCATGCTATAATTAGCAGAATTAGCCAGTCTGATGAACTTGAATTTGTTTATCCATAGAACACTTGGAGTAAGTGTAGTATTCCACAATTTCAAATTGGGATCATCTTTCCCAGGTGCTCACTTTAAGATGATGTACTTCCTTGTCAAATCTCAATGCATATGTTTTATATTCATGCAAGTGCATACCAAACAAAAGTATTTAATAATCCACATTATTTATGCTGATATTTTTTCCAAGGATAAAAGCATGTTATCATATGATCTTTATTTGCGGAGTGCATTTGTTTTTCATATAATATTTTGCAAGAATTTATATATTTGCATTTTTCAGTGTCTGGTGAGGAATGAAAATCGGTTAACTGATACTACTTCAATAGACAGCTTGAAAACATAGTTTATTTTGGGTAAATATTTTACCTCATGAAGATGGAGAAATATTTTACAAAGAACTATCAGCTCACTATCTCTCCTAGCATCACCACCACCACCGCACCACTGCCATTGCAGACTTCATTTCATTATCTCATCAAACCACCACAATGTTATCAGTATTGCTACCACCACCATCTTATCACCATTATCAGTCCACTACCACTATTATCACTTTGTTATTTATATCTTTACTATAGCCCACCTTCTCTGCTTCCACCACCATCATCTTATTACCAACATACAATCACCACCATGAGTATTATTACCCAGTTGACCATCATAACCAAATTTGAAGCATAACTTATATTCTTTTTGTCATTGCTTGCAAAAATATCTTTAAATATTATCAATGTAAATCTTTTTGTAAAATTTTCTCTCTATAAAATGTTATATGCAAAACATACAGACCTTCATTTGAACACTTCTTTTCTGTGTGTGCTATTCATGAAATCTATAATTACCAACTTACTCTTCTCTTTTAATTTTTCTTATAAATGAGGGGTCTCTGTTTGTGTAAATGTACTTATTGATTGTATTGTGCTTATTTTGTTGTAGGAAAGAGAGCGAGCTGGTTTATCTGATGATTGCTTCTCCGGGGTTCCAGTTTTCCAGGTTCCAAGGACGTAACCCGTCTTCTCATAAGTGTTCTCCTTCTGATATATTGATTATTTGGATAACTATGATGCTGCATAAAAAATTTGGGATTGTGATCAAGTGAATAATTATATCGAGTAAATGATAAATGAAGCATTTTTGTCCCATGAATTGTTGTTGAGGAAACTGAATCAATTTTGGGAATGAACAACTCATGCCATGCATTAACTGCATTGCATCCTTCATAGGGTAAGAATCCAGTAACTAACTTCATCCTTGTACTACTTGCAACTAGTTTCTTATGGTTAGAATTAGACGAAGTAAAGTAGATTGCTCTGGGCCTGATAACTTAGTTCTGTAAATATCTGATGTTTTCATGGCAAGGTAACAGTACCAGTATATTTCCTATCTTTACTTTAAAGCTTTCTTGATTAAAATCTAGCAAGTACATGATCATATTTGCTAGCCATTTCTTTCAGTTTTCCTCAGTTGAGACTGAAGATATTGAACTAAATTAGTCGGTGAAATATACATTTGTTTGTCCACTTGCCACAGTTAGTAGGTTTCATTTTGAGATTGATGAGTCCATGGAGTAACAATAATGAATACCCGTGGAGTGTTGTGTGAGCATTCTATTGGCATTTGCATGATCACATAAATAATGGCTTTCACCTCTGGAGTTTGGTGTCCATTTGCCACAGAGGTTTTCCTCACTTTCAGACTGGGAAATGGGTCTGTTGAGGTTTGCAAAATTGAAAAATCGTAATTTGCTTGTCCTGATATCCCTCTTTACTCTTTGTGACACGATTTTTTCTTTTTTGTTCCTTTTGTTTCTATATAGTTTTTTTTATCCTAGTAGATTTGAATCTGGTCAATGCTTGGTCAAGCCTTGGAGTTGCCATGAGTTGGCTTTTGCTCTTCCTCCGCCATGGCTTGTTAGAAGATTACTTTCTTTTTTTTCTCTCTTTTCATTGAACTTACCTTTGGTCATTGGACATAAGCCTTCTTTCATATTTCTTTCAGAGATTTCTGGACTATAAAAGTTTGAATCATTTAAATATTTTCTTTTCAGTCAAGGAGTTTGGTATTGAAAAGTCAAAACAGAAGCTATCGTCCAGTTTTTTTTAGAAAGGTTAGTAAAGAAGATGACCTTATTATTATTTACTACTATTCTGGTTAATTATGTAGTGGTTTCATTTTTCTTGCCCTGGTTGTTTTTCTAGGAGGATTTAGAAAAATCACTTTTAAGAGCTTCCCGTGAGCAGCATAAAGTAAATCCTGCCTTCAAGCAGGGGGATATTGAGGTATTGCTTTTTTAGCCATCTTTTATTAGCATCGTTCATTTTCTTAGCTGCTTTTACTCGTATTATCAACTTTGTTTTGTAGGTTGCTGTTTTCGAAGAGATAATTAAGTGTATGAAGGTATGTTGACTTAGCTAATAAAACAGGCATGATACTAATTTTTCATTTTCAAGCTGTGGGTGATCATATAGAATATAAGGAACAAAGGAGCTTCAATAACAGTCTTTCTCATTTATTTGGGATGATTTCATCCACATTTTTGTTACAGCAATTCTTTTGCCTATCTTCTGGAAATATAACATGTAAGATTTTAAATTCCGAGGCTAAAATGACAAGAAATAAAATTTTGCAGGAGGGTTCTGCTACAACTTGGGATGATGTTGTCTTCATCCCTCCTGGTTTTGATGTTTCAACTACTCCTGCCAAGCAATAGGCAGCTGCAGATGTAGGTGATGGTTTTCTTGTCAGTTAACTATCTTACAGTTATACAGCCATGCATTCAGACTATAAAATATGCGGTTTCGATCAATTTATTTTTGTTCTTCATCTTTCTTTTGTTTCCAGTGTACCCATGTTTTACAACTTGGTGCAGACTGATGTATTCTGCTGCTGTGTGTTGAATCTAATTTGGTTGAATGAGGCATTTGAACTCCAAATGTAATGAGTATTAGCAAATGAAAAAAGGGTGGATATGAAAATTCTAAGCACTAGCGGTAGCTTTCCTCTTTTGATATTCAAGTACGAGCCCCGTTTGAGTTAGTAACTCATATCTATATGGTTGCCCCCATTGAGAAGGCTGATTAGCAGCTGAAACTTTAGATCGTAATCTCATTACACAAATGCGACAATATTGCACGCCCTCTGTCACAAGGAGCAGTGGGGAGGCTTTTTGTCAAATGGAAAACGCCATCCAAAGCCATCCCCTCTGGGCCAGGTTTTGTGCAGGTTTTGCTTTGGATTGCACCTTGATCCTTATCAAAATAAGGTAACTATGGGACATAGTCCGCTCTCCTCTATGAGATTCTTGTTATGGAATGAACCTCCAAAATCCAGCTTCCAGGGTACTTGCCATCAGACATGGGAGTTTCTCCTTGGAGGTAGAATCTTATCTTTCATCCTACCAATTCAACACAAATCTTTGCCAAGTATTTTCTTCTCCTGTGGCTGTCACATAAGAAACTCAATCACGCCATTGAATTGAATGTTTAAGGCTCAAGATTGGTCAATTTAATTCTAGAAACAAGAAAAAACTAATTTGATTACAATGGATTTCCTGAGCAATCGCTATGATTTATCTTAACTTGTATTATCCACCGGTTCAGTTTTTATCACTGTTGTGCTTTTGAGATAAAGGAGCTCCATCATGGCAAATAAAACAAAGAATACTTCATGTTTTTCAGACTCAGTTGATCACCATGTCAATCTAAAGTTGATCATTTTATATGTTGTTTCATTTGAAAAAAGTTCCTTAAACTTGACCATGTTTTGTCTCACCGGGGTTCTACCGGGTCGATCAAGTTGGGGTTAATGGGTCATTTGGATTTAACCAAGTTAATATTTAAAACAATTTTGAAGTGAAACTTAGCCTAAGAGCTATAATTATGCCATGTAGCCCTAAACAAGACACACAGGAGGTAAAAAAAAACAAAACCACAACTGGTTTGCACATTTCCAGTTCAATAAAGTAAGATTTCTATGGAGTTTTATGTACCAGTTCAAAGCAATGAGAAGGATTCCAGGGATAACAACAGAAGGTTGGCAAAGAGTTGTTGGGGCGTTGTTAATGGAGGAGACTTTTCATGCTGTAAATCTTGATTCTATCCACATACTTACTGAAATGATCATCTCAGATTCTTGCATAGCTAGGTTTGAAAGATATGTATCGTTTGAAATGGGCATAAGCCTCCAAAACCATGCTTTCAGATGGGAACTTGGTGTTCCTGACAAGCTAGCCATACTGTCATCATTCTTAGGGCTCACAGATCTTTTCGAGGAAATGATGTGACGGATTTCCTGTGCCCTACGGTGCCCGAAGTTTCTTCATAAAATATCAATTGCTTGGGCCATACGTAATCTCTCTAGACTCATTATTTGAACCCACCATTTTGGACGTTCTTCAAAACAAATTAAGTTTTTATAGTTAAAGTTTGAAAATACAAGTTTTAATAATAAAAATTAAGTAACTTTTGAATTTATATTTAGCCTAAAAACATATTTAATTGCACCGTATTATAAAGTAAAACGAAGGATAAGAACAAAAAGATCATGAAAACTACAGTATAACTTTTTTTAAAATGAAAAATACAAATTTAAAACATGTTTTCTTTTCTCTAACACAAATGAAGGATCATCATCATCTTCAAGGGGTCGCTGGCTTAATGAGCATTTCAATTCGAACATGAAAATTGACAAGGTTTAGCACAAGTGATTAGAACTTGTTCAAAGATACTCAAAGGCCCTAATTGAGTTCAGATTGTGTTAATTTAGCCTTGTACCTTGATGAACAATACACATTAGATTGTTTTTTAGGGTTTTATTTTTTTTTAATTAACATGGATGTCCGGGCCAGTTTGCGCACACCTCGACTAATCTCACGGGCCCTGAAGTTAACGACCATGTAAGCCTCCAGTGGCTATTATATTAGCAACCACATGGCTCGAACTTGAGATCACAAAAGAAGTAAATCTCTTGATCCCAAACTCTTACTACTGGACCACCTGCTAGATGGTTTATATATATGTAAGCATGAGAATTGCTAAAATCATGATGATAATGATAATGATGGAAAAAAAATTATGATACCCAAATTATAATTAATAATATTCACGACATCAGAAATAAACACGAAAAAAAAGAAATAAATAAGAAAAAATCACATATAATTCCAAAAAAAAAAATTAAGAACTTTAGTAATAGTTATAGCTTTAATATCATAGAATTTATCAATGATGAGGGGGGGTGTTCATTGATTCAAACAATGGTATGATTTAACACCAACTACTATGATATATAGAATAATTACTTTTGATATTTTATTGTGAAAGGGAAAGAAAATTCAAGCTCAACACGTGAATTATATTGTGAAATCTTCTTCGTTTCATCACCCATATTATCAACATCAAATCTATTTTCAGTAGGCCTCTTTTTTATATATATAAAATATTTAGGATTGCAGTACTGCAAACCATGTTTTTTAAATGTTTAAAAAAAATTGCTAAAAATTAATATTTTTTAAATTTTTGGATCGTTTTAATGCGTTGATCTCAAAAATAATTTTTAAAAAATAAAAAAAAATATCATTTTGATACATTCTAGGTACAAAAAACACTTTGAAAAGCAACCGCAACCATACTTCCAAGCACTTTGAAAAGCAACCGCAACCATACTTCCAAGCAAATGATGCAAGGTTCTTTCAAGCCATTATATTTGACCAATTATATTAAAATTAATTATATCAAATGTATTATCATCAAAATCCTTCAGGAAATCCCATGTATATTGAGTGTTTTGATCTTAAGATATAACAGATATCATAAATTCAATGGTTATAATTTATTTTTTTCCATGGGACTAATACTTTAAGATATATAAAAGTTAACGAGTAGCCTTGAAATTCCGGTTGAACATTATCCAAAAACATTTAATATAGACTCAATTTTCATTATATTAAGTTAAAAAAAAAAGAATATCCAATATCAAAATAAATTTTTATCGCAAAACAGATAATTGTAAAGATGGATTTGGAGCATTGAGTGATTATTAAGTTAAACATACTAGTGGTTTAATTAAGAGTGTTTAAATAACTTTGATGGATGTAACTTAACGGTCAGGTTTTGAATTTGTTTTCTAAAAATTATTAGTTCGAGTTCTACAAAATTCAGGGTCATTAGAAGTTTGCATGATCTTTAACTTCAGGGCTTGTAGGATTAGTCGAGATATGTGTAAACTAGTCCGAATATCTTATTTTTTTAAAAAAAAAGTATTTAAATAATAACTAGACATTAATACTTTAATGCCTTAATTTTATCTGCAGAACCCGGGATCGTAAAGTATTCCGGAGCAGGAATAAATGATAATTAATGAGTGGTTTGCC
>Ga0307515_10021490_pt1 | contig 11440 bp, 6 predicted proteins | sample 17_EM_MG_FD_194513 | JGI IMG/M metagenome (GOLD analysis project Ga0307515, IMG submission 194513) | Populus trichocarpa ectomycorrhiza microbial communities from riparian zone in the Pacific Northwest, United States - 17_EM | ecosystem: Host-associated > Plants > Roots > Unclassified | place... | reverse complement strand
TACTCAAAGATATTGTCACTCTCCGTGCAGAGTGTGGGTCTCCTTTGAAGGGTTTCACTTTTTCTGAGTTCTGGCCGAAGCCTGGAAGACGGGTTGAACTGATTGGGAGAAATGGGAGCTTCATGATAGAAAAGGGTACTCTGCCTGAAGGGGCTAAAAACTTTAAGTTGGACATTTAGCTTGGGTGGTATTTGTTTTAGGACAAAAATAGCTGAATACATGTAGATAGTGCCCTCCCGTCCATATGCAGGGTTCCGTTGTTTGCGATATCCCGTTTTTACCTTGTACTCTCTAAGGGAATATCCTCACAGGCCGATGGCATTAGTTACTCCCGCTAGGTCGTGAACTCGGACACAAATAATCGTGTTTGTTGGGGCCCGCTTACAAACGCGTAAGGCTACAAGTCCTATCCTGAGGCTCTTATATTACCATCCATCTGGTACCCAGGCACCGGAGCACGTAACCTGAAACATGCAGAATTGCCAATTTCCGACAATTACCAAGGAGATTAATTTCCTACGATTGTGGAGCAACCGGGAGCGCACGAGCTGGGGAGAGCATGCACGATCAAGCCTGATTTCTTCTTCCCAGCGTTGAAGCCATTAAACTAAGCCGACCAAGGAGAGTGAGATTTCCACTGACACTCTGACAACACAATATTCACGCGCACTTCTATCACCCGTCGATGAAACGGAGATATCTACTCGCATAGGAGCACCATGACCGTCATTAATTACCCAGGTGGCTCGACTTTGTGTTCATGAACTAGATATCCGATTCCTTGTTATTCGCTAAACTTGGCTAGTACAGTTTATACTCTTACAATTATAACCATAGTGGTCTATCGTCTTCAGACCATATAGTATTGAGTGCGCGTGACTCATCACGCGCCATATTTTGTGTTTTGTGTTTTTGTTCCTGTTTTGTATATTAGCGCACGGTTTTACCCTATATACTTCACCATTGTCTCCCTACTCTCTCCAGCGTTAGGTCTGGTCGTGCTCGTTCAACGTATAGCTCCCCGAAGCATCAACCTCATCATGGAACCTACTTATGGCACAACTGCAGGGTGTATCGTGTCGTTTTAGTCTAGGTATGGCTTTGCCTTCCTGATGCCGCGCCATTTCGCGCAACAGAGGTGCAGCTCTCGCAAGGTACGTACACTCTGCAATACCAGAGAGGTTGTATGGTTGAGAGACCTAGCGACCTCGCAAATACCGTCGCGTCCTACAGTTTGCAGAGTCGATCCACCCTCATGATTTCGAAGATGGGGACGTCGGGCAGGAACTGTTGGAGTGTTCTGACCCATCACCCTATTACGTAGATTGTTTGGTCTCTTTCTGTATTTATTCTGCGCGATGTTTGTCCCACATATATTCACGGTTCTTCCGCACTCTCATTGGTGTCTAGATCCTACAGGAACAAGGTAGTCGAACTCGTGGGCCAATAGAACCACCGTAGCGTTATTGAACCAGCGTCGTGTTGCTTGTCTCGGCGCTGAACTTATCCACCACTACCTTGAATTGGTATCAAGGGGCGTTCCAAGGATAACCTATCCATGCAACCCCGACTCTATTTCCCAAACCTTGTAAGCCCCTCGCTCGTATTTTGTTCGCGTATAGCACCACTTTAGCCAGGGAGCGTTGAGTTGAATGTAAGATGCTGAATAGCTGAGTCGGAGCTGATAATATGAAATACCGCCTAAGGCTGAACATTGAGGTTTGATGATCACCCTCGGAATTGAGGGTACTCGTCGTATCCAGAAGCTAAGAGACTCGAATGAAGTTCATGCACTCGCTCACCAAGACTTGGTACACTAAAATAACACCACAAGACCAAACGCCCGCACTTGGCTAGAAGCTAAGAGGCACCCTTAGCACTTGGACCCTGCGCCGACATGACTGCAACTTTTCTCGCTTTCGATTACCGTCGGTTGGACCATCTCGTACTCACTAGACCACCAAGCGACAACCAGATATTCCGTTTCATTACATGACAAATTCGCTCCGACTGATCCAAGGCGAAGAAGTCTCACCACATTTTCCACTGTAACACGTCCTGCACATCTGCCTAGTGTATATTCTTTTCTCAGTAGTGTCATCCATAGTCGCCCATCTCGCGACCAAGAGCGCAAATTCCGTCCCCAGGTTCGTCGGGCTGACACTCCGAGGTGAATGTCGTGCTCACTGTTTCTTGCTTCACGTACAGCTCAGGTGACTCCATATCCTCCCATTCTGCACTCGGTGCAACGCCTGGGTGTCTGCCTACGACTCTAGGAATCGTACCTTCCACTCTGGCGAATACCCTGAGGTACAGAGGAGGTCATCTATGGTTGCGCTGCGCTGCGAATAGCTCTTCCCTAACAGACTAGCTTTGCCACGACGTCGTCGAACGGACCACCTGGGTTGTCCTCGAAATTCCATCGCGGCTCGCACTTCGGCCAGTTCTCGCATTCGCGTATAGCTTGACTCGAGGTGCGCCTATCCTCGGTCTCGTCCCCGACATCCTCGTCGCTCCACATGAGACCCACTGATACTAGGTTCCGCAAAGAAGGCCATTTGACTCCAAACACGGGAATGTACTCGCTCACCTGCCATGAACTCAATCTTATGTCGCACTACGCTTCTGGACGCGATCGTCATTCTGGTGGATCGTGATACACAGCGGTGACAGCCGACATCGATCAGAACCGAACCTCATCGCCGTGGTCAGTGGGGTAGTGCTTCGTTGAACCCTCTCCATGCCCAAATTTCCTTTCACCCGCACGATCTCAGGTCAGACAACGTGTATCACCATGTGAGGAACGTAACAGATGGGATTGCAGCAGTGTCAATTCCCTCTTGCGAGGACTACCGAGACGCCTGCATCACCCAGAGTGGAGAGTAGCACCCGTACCCACCGAGTACTCGAAGAGCTCGCCCCTGCACCTTTTGCGCCCATCCTTCGAATGCTTTTCTCTTCCGAATACGAATCTTGGCAGTCGCCGGATTTCTGCCACTCCCGACGGGCCCGCCGCTCTTCAGGTAGCAACAACAGCCTCACCACTTGGACCCAACACCAGGTTCATACCCTAAAAATTGTACCAGATGTTCCGCGCTACCAATGAAACTGCCATTAGGTCTATTTCCTCACCCCAGATTGGAGAGTGAAGACCCAGGGCTTTCTCCAGACGCATGCCAGACCCTAGTCCGTCATGCTCATTATCTGTGTTGCTCATGCTCACTGCTCGTTCCTTCACTTACAGCTCAACTTGGTCTCTATGTTCCATCCTGTGCTCCATGCCGCTCCTGCTTGTCCCCGTGCCAACCTCCCTGCGGCGTTACAAGCTCGTAAGCAAACAATGCCTCGATCGCACCATGCTACCAATGCTGTATCCTCAGCAAACGATATTTACCACGGCGATCGGCCATCTGGAGTTGTCGTCCCTCACACCCGGACCTCATCGTTTGCTCACCCGTCAGACGTTCATTGTTCGGCATATCCATGTCCACCTTAGCGCTGAGGCGCGCCTGCTTTCTCTGACTTGTCCCGTCGCCGTCGCCAGGGCCACCTTGTGTCCTCTCCACTCAACTCGCGCACACAAAGCGAATGAATACCAGTTACCGGAGTCGATTCTCCAGCCCGCGTGAATCGGATGTGTTTCATACATACCTTCTGGATATACTAACCTCGTTCTGATCCAGAGATCCGCTCCTTGTCTCTCTAGTGAACAACGTCAACCATCGGCTCACCGCCGACGTGGTATTCATTCATTGAACACTCTATAGTCGAGACCCCTTCCACACTGTTGGGATGGGCGGGTGTACAAGCAGGGCGAACGAGTGGACTGTACGTCATTCCATCACGGACCTAGATGATGTCACACCAGTGATTTCCAATAGGAGGACTACCGAAGTGGACTCGCACCCTCCGAATCATCCAAGCACTCAGAGTACACCCCTCGCTTTCTCTGTCCACCGCTGATCCTCGGCGTTGGACGCGCACTCCTGTCGTGCGAGTGGCCTGTCGCTCTTGGAAATCACAGCCTCGACTGGAACTGCGGCTGTTCATATTGTGCTTGTTTCGAAGGGGTCAGAGGGTGGAGAGAAACTGAGTCATAGCGTCTGCGGTGTCTTGTATTGTAGTGAATTTGAGACAGGTTTCCTGAGCGAGGTTTGGGCAGAGATTTCGCTCCGAAGGACCTGTGAAAAGATGAGAACCTAGTGCAGTCCGCGAAGACTGGGAGTCAGTTGAGGTATGGTGGTAGCCACTCCCCGGTAGAACATGCGGGGCGTGGTTCTATCGTCACTCGTATGTCGGTTCTTGTATCGGTCCGCCCTCTGACTCGTCCTACTCGAGGCTCTCCTATACCTCGCACGCGCGAAAGAACGGCTCACCGATGCGAGTGAATTTACCTTGCAAGAACTACAGAGCCATGTACATCACCCCGACCAGTGGAGTACCTAGTGGAGTACCTTCTGAACGCACCCTTGCTTCGTTGACGTCTGAATCCTCGGCCACCAGACTCGTTCACCCTCAAACCACGGAAGTAGGCCGCAATCGAATCCCAGCCGCAACTCCGACTGGAACAAGTGCTTGTTCACGCTTCACGTAGGGCTCGTTGCGGAGGATGCAGAGAGCGGGGAGAATTTAAGTCGTAGTGTTATCAGTCGACTGTAGTGGAGAGGATTCGAGGCGTTTCTGGGAAAAAGGCTTGGACGAGGCTGGGATTTTCATGTGAAGGCCCGCAAGGCTGGTATCGCCCAATCACATGTCGCCAACATTCCAAGCAACAAGCCGATCGAGTCTGTGCTGTGCACAGCCCCTTTTATTTCGGAGAGAACTTCAGGCTGCTCATTGACCAGCGCGTGAGTCGGGCACTGACCTTATGAGTACCAATGAACTCCGCACACTTTATCTGACAGAAAACCTCCTATCGAGCGAAATCGCCCACTCAGTGACATTTGTCTGATCTGATAAACCATGCGCCTTTTTTGCGGATCGCGCACGGTACACGAGTGTATGCCGGCTGCTGCTGAGCACTCTTTGACTCTATCCATCTCCGCAGTGCTCGTGAAGTAGCCTTTGTCAAATCATGGACTGGTACTCGGACTGGGACTCGGACTGGGACTCGGACTTGGACTCGGACTTGCCAGAGAACCGTCCGTTGTTGCCACCCGGCAAAGCCGACCTCATTCCAGTCGAAATACTCTCTGAAATCTTTCTGCTCATAGCGCAAAATCTGTCATTCTATCAAAAGCCCTTGATGCTTGTGTGCCGACGCTGGCATGCCATTATGCTTTCAACTCCAGGCATCCATTCTCGATTGACGATCAGAAGGGCAACTCAGAACGAAGTCGTCCAGGCATTTGTACAAGGTAGAAAGACGCGCTTGGACGTGAGGGTTGATATGAATGATGAAACGGACGGCAGCGATTTCAATCCTGAGAACTTTCTTGCATGCTTCATGGCCGCAGCCCAGGCAGCGTCTAGATGGACCTCTCTTAACCTTATTTCACCTCCACCTCTTAGAGGATACACCGACGTCCGGATCTGGCAACCTTTGGTGCACCTTGAATCCTTCAAAGTGGCTCGCGGTTTTAGCGGGTTCCTTGAGCCACTCATGACTGCAATCATAAGAAGTGCTTCTCCAAATCTCACTTCAATCGAGATTGAAGATCCGGCTGCTGTTCTCTACCTTGTGCAACCTGCGGATTTGCATATCGCCCACTTCCTCACGACTCTTAAGATCCGTCTGTCCAAGAGGGTGGATAGCCCTGTGGATATCCTTCCACACCTTCACAGGCTGGAGGTCTTTGAGGCCCGAAACCTTTGCCTCCCATTCTATCCACCAGATACCTCCCTTCCTCTTATCCATACCCTGCGGCACTTGCATCTGAAGTCTGCTTCTGTCCAGTGGATGGCTGGACATGCTTTCCCTGCCCTAATGACATGCCGCATTACATTTCCGCACCATGTTGACACTATCCAGGCCCTCCAGCCCGTTACTATGCCGTCATGCGACTTGCTTACATATCACTCCAATGACCTTCACCCCCTTACACATTTTTACCTCCCTTCACTATCTAAATTAGATGTGAAAAGTGGGCAGTGGAATACCTGGAGAGGGAATCGTCAGCTCGCCGCTCTATACCCTGTATTTACTGCTGGAGCACAGAGCCTGACTGTCTTGCACCTGGATGTTACTTGCAGGGAGCAGTTGCTGATCTATATGTTGAGGCTTGTACCGGCCTTGAAAGATTTATCGCTGGGACTTGCCAGCCCCAATGCTTTAAGCATGACTTTCTTTCAGGCATTTATTGTCAGGGGACCTAATGTTGATAATGCATCTGACATGGTTAGCCTAATGAGCCAGAGCATGGCTCCATCCTGTCCATCATTGAGGTCACTTGAACTCCGGTACAGGAGGTGGCTGAGGGGCCCAGACAAGAAGGCACTCATCGTAGTCTTTAGTGACATTATGGCATCACGGAATTCGAAGAGACGTCTCTTATTCGAACTCTGGTTGAGCTTTGATGAAGCGCCCAAGTCAAGCTGGTCAATTGGTCCAATGAGGAAATTCCTGCATTTAGAGCCTCGGGTCTCTACACACGGCTATGTGAAGCTTATGCTTGGTATCTCGACTCTACATGGCATAATCCCCATATCAGGAGACATACCTCTGGATGGCGTTGTTCCATTACCTTTTAAGGAGGCGGAATATCTTGGTTTGTGGGATCATCGTTCCAGCATTTTTGCTGAATTTCAGTTTACTCATGAACACATGGAACTGATGGTATATAACTATGTCCGACCGCCACTGCCACCTTCACTGCCTTGTACTTTGCCCCTTTTGTCTGCACTCAGGGTCCTGCTAGTGGAAAGGGTTAATCCTTCATTTTTGGCTGGCCACACCTTCCACAATCTCGAGAGATGCAGTGTGGTGAAATCACCTGATTCGTTTCTTCCCTCTCCAAGTCTGTTCACGGAGACAGAGATGCCTGTCTGCACCATAGTAGTTATAGATGATCCCTACTTGCTTGCCACCTTCAAGCTTCCACAGATTCATGAGCTGGCCTTGGACTTTTCACATCCAGAATGCAGCACGATTTGGGAGAAACGTATCGCAGTGAATGCAAATCTGTCAGAATTGAACCTCCTGCATTTGAAGTGTTGGCCGTTTGATGGAGATCTGATCCCAATTCTTAGGTCATTACCATCGCTTGAAACCTTGATTATCAGCTCTCGGCTTGGTGTAGACTCATTCAAGGCCTTTCTTCCAATGGGTGCATATGGGACCTCTGGACTAAAACAAACAAGTGGTGAGGGGCAGAGGTCGCCCCTTCTCTGTCCTAGGTTGCAGTGCTTACAGATTAAGGGCCAAAGTCCCTCGGTGGAGCCAGAGCTGAAACCTATACTCAAGGATATTGTCACTCTTCGTGCAGAGTGTGGGTCTCCCTTGAAGGACTTCACCTTTTCTACCATCCCGCCCTCGCTTAGAAGTAATTTGATTGGGAGGAATGGGAGGTTTACGATGGAAAATATTGATCTACCTGAGGAGGCTGAGGAATCTGAACTGGACATTTAGTTTGTGTGGTATTCGTCTTATGACCAAAATGACTGTTAAAGTACATGTAGATAGCTCTCTCCCGTCCTTATGCAGGTTTCCGTTGTTGGAGGTATCTATATCAATGGAGGATATGGAGCAAGCAGCTGAGTACACCAGAGGTCACCCCTGTTACGGTGAGCCCATTAGTCCAGCATTCCCGGATGTGATAGAATTTGGCCGATTGGTACGTACCTTTGGGTTAAGGAGGGGAGAATTTGATGCAAAGTGTGGCTTGAATAAAGTGAGCGTTTTCATGACTGTGGATATGATTTACTTGCATGCTGATACAATGCAAACTTGTATTTGTAGTCTATCCATCTCTTTCACTACTTGGTAGAGTCCTTGTCAGGACAGATTAACAACTCCTGGGTCATCTGGAAACCCGCCAAACCGGCAGAAGCATGCACAAGGCCGACCATGTGATGGGCCGGATTCCTGAGCCAACAACCCTTGCAAATAACGAGTTCTAAGCCGATCCCGGCGGCGACAAGGTTGTAGGTCCGTTACGAGCGAGTGCGAATCGCCTTTCGTACTTAGAAGCAGGAAATAGATAAAGACTCGCTAAGTTGGAATGGCTATTGTCCAATTCCCTTCGTCTTGCCAGACATACCTACCAAGGACTTGTATGGACTTAGTATCACATTCACCAATCATGCCTCTCAAGGAAGACAGTCAGTTTCAGGCGACCTGTCCGATTTCTTTGTCAATTCATTGATATATATTGATGAAAACTGTAAGGTATTTGGTTTTACCCATGCTATCCGTATTTAGCCGGTCTCGGTTAGTTAGTGTTTGGGCATCATTATACTTAAACCCCTCGTCCACATCTCAGCACAATACATTACCTGTACACTCTGTCTCTCTCTTGAATAAAGGGATTCGATAGAACTCAGGTGATCTACTGAGTACAACGAGGCTACAAGTATACAACATTTACAAGAATGCATTAGAACACATCACCGTTGTTCAGCTCAGAGTCTAATGAGTGGTGCTGTCAAGGGGCTATATATATATAGCCCCGTCTTGTGAGCATCCTCCTGTCCAAACACGGGGGTGGGTGTTACATGACGTGGCTACTCAAATAGATTTACTAACCAAGGAACGTGACGGCCTCTTAACCATACTGGTCGTCGTATGTCAGCGCAGCTGTTACGTTTCGTAGTTCAACTGTAATGAAAGTAACGTCTAATAGCCTGGATCTAAACCTGGGGACTCTTCTTTCAGTCCCACGGATATACGAAATCTAGTGCGGACTAGTTACGTATACACGCGTTTGATAGTATAGAGTAAGAGCCTGACACTAGCCGGTAGTGTCAAGTGAATAGAATGAATAAGACGGAAGGAATCTAAAGCTAGACAAATGCACAAGGTGTTCTTTAGGTTCTAGACCTCAGATGTAACTCAGAACACAGTATACGAGATGTAATAGAGTGTGTAGCGTGGAAATGGAGCAGCGTGTGCGGAAGACAGTGATTTGTCTTTAGTGCCAGTTCTTTATCCTGGGCCTATTGTCCCTTGCACTCCGTATCTCTATTTAGATCGGCTTGCTAGTGGGCTCTTAAGGCTGTGGATAAATGTGTGTGTGGTAATAAAGTGATATTCCAAAAGCCCGCCTGGGAGACCCTTATATAAGAGCAAGCTCCGCAGCGAGATACGTGTCCACAGCTGCATAATCCTTCCAGATGATACGTTTCAGCTGCGCCCACGTAGTCACAGACCCTTTAGACATTACATAGGTTTCCCGCGCCTTCCCAACCGCTTTGTGCTTCACCAGTGGTGGACAAAGCAAGTTGGTGCAGGCGCGATACATGAACAATCATTCCCAACACGAACAGTAACTATTCCTCCTTACCAAAAGATACTAACTGGGAGGTATGTACTACCAGTCCCCGTTCCCCAGCCGACGCGAGCGTGCATCAAGTCATGTTCTCCCGCTAACACCCGTTCCATAACATGCCCCCCCATGTCTTGACGTGCGCACTACTCCAAATCTTCGTCTCCTTCATTGAATGCGTCGGTTGGGTCCAAGTACGATGAGCCGGAATGGCTGCCGAAAGGACTATAGTTTCTGATACCGTAGGGACTGAGGCCGACACGATCGGAATCGTCATAGGCCCAGGTTTGGTGGTTTTTGTCCCATTTGACAGTGAGTTCGGAGTATGGAAGGAAAATGAAAGAAGGACGTTCCATATTCGTCCAATCCGTAAGAAGCGAAATATCGAGGGGTTCGTTATAATACGCGAGTTCCTGTATGACATAAAGGTTGTAGTAGTGGAAAGCGCCAGTGTGGGAGATGAACTCGATGTAATAGCGATGGATTGAATCCAGTTCGGTGGTCCAGAACTGGTCATGTGTGGCGTCATTGGCGAAGTCGATGAAGGTGGATATACCATCGAGTTTTCCGTTACTGAGGCATGTCATAAAGGCGGTTTTATCGAATTGAGTGAGCTGTGCCCAAGCAACTCGCGTGAACTCTTCCTGCAATGTCGGCGAGAATGTCTTCCAATTGATCCATTTTTCGTCAGGTATAATGATTCGTAGTCCGTTCTTGGAATGCAAGACTTGTCCTTGCTGGCGATCGACTTGAGAATAGAGATTGGAGAGCGCAGCACACTGGAGTGGGTTGTCCGCAACGGGAGTTGAGGAGCTTTGAAGCCATTGGAAGCTTTTGCCGACGGCGTTGGAGTATACAACATTGAGGTATTCGTCCAGTACCTTGAAAAGGCCTGGTTCTCCGATAGCGTAGGATAGGAAATCCCGCTCAATGTGAGCGCGAGAGTGGGGCTCGGTGCAGAGAGGATGGTATCGACCGATTTTGCAGAAGGACTCGATCCCATCCGACCACCCATAGGGATACGTAACAGGGTCGTACTGGAACCCCTGTACGCGAGGCGGGAAATGGGATTTGTTCCGGTAGACCCGCAGGGAGTCCGGTCCCCCTATCGTGATTCCGTCGTTAAGCTGAATGTACTGATATGATTCAGTCGAGGAATGCGACTCTGAAGCAGGAGTCTTGTGGGTCGGGATAGTAGGAGATATGATCGACAGGTCAGGTAGATTCCAGCCGTAGCGAGACGGGTACGTCGCCGAAATCAATGTCACAGCCATACTGGTGAATGGCTCGGTTAATGACAACTGGCTGAGTGCGGCGAAGACCGCGTTGCGGTCGTACCGCGGGTACATGAAGTTGAGGGGCGTAGGCACCCTCGATTGCAACTTGAATCTGCTCAACTCCTTGGATATCTCCTCCATTTCCCTCTGATCGAGGGGCTGGAGGACCCCGTCCTGCCCGTTGATCGGCTGCGGGGGCTCGATCCGGAAAATGAATGGGAGAGCGTGCAGGAGGCCCACCAGATAAGTCTCCATACTAGAACTCATCCGGTTGCTCGTGCCGCGAAGCAGGGGTGAGCTCGCGATACAGCCCTTCTTGTTGGGCCTGTATGGGAGCGGACCCTCTGCGAAAGACCGAGGGTTCGAGGTGATTGGAAGGTGATGGGGATTGGATCGGTAACGTGGCCACGCCGCTCTCGAGGAGCTGCTCGTTGCCGTTAACGACGGGGGTGAGCGGTTGCCAGAGCTCGAGACCGCTGGAGCCGGCGACTGGGGATCCTGTTGGATGGAAATGACCCGACTCATCGTCACTTGGGACTGGGACGGTAAGCTGAGTCTCAGAGGCACCAGAAATAGGAAGGGTTGCTTCCGGTCGCGGTGATTGAAGGCTATCTGGAACCTGCACAGGGATGGTCCGGGTGTGATTCGAATCGTTGGAAGCGGTAGAGGAGTTCTCGAGAGTCGCCAGGACTGTTCGCGTCGAGATTCTGTAGAATATAAATGAATTTTTCGTAAAAACCC
>Ga0307515_10021489_pt1 | contig 11441 bp, 15 predicted proteins | sample 17_EM_MG_FD_194513 | JGI IMG/M metagenome (GOLD analysis project Ga0307515, IMG submission 194513) | Populus trichocarpa ectomycorrhiza microbial communities from riparian zone in the Pacific Northwest, United States - 17_EM | ecosystem: Host-associated > Plants > Roots > Unclassified | place... | reverse complement strand
GGTGGTACGAGCTACTGACGGTGTACCGACGGTGCCTGCTCTTAATAGGGAACGCCTGTAATAACAGGCTTGATATCTTAGAGAATGGTCTGTTATTACAGGCAAACTATGCCTCGGATAGGTGCCTTAGGTATGCCTAGGAGTGAAAATGGGACCGGGACTGACGACGAATTTGATTGGCAGGAATGTATCAAGCACTTGTAATTCTTCTGGATCAGCTTTGTGGGCATCGGCCAAGAACATCAAGCCTCTTGTTGATGCAAACTTCCACACAGAGGCCATTGAGTCTGCATATCACCAATCACCAAACCCGTTTTCACCAATCTACTATCAAAATCCTGGATCGAAGTCACTCTCTCCCAGTGGCCCAACAATTCTATTCGGATGTCCACTAGAGCTTTGCACTGTTGGAGAACTGAAGAAAATCCCTCCGGTTTTGGAATATCTCTTGGATTCTGCTCGTCATTGGCGTCACAGTTCTATGCCCTATAAAGTAGGTCAAGAGCACAGAAACTGCACAACTAACTCACTTTATTGTAAGTCAGGGGAACACTGGCCTCTGGTGAATGAGTTTGAACAAGCGTGGACGGGTGTGGAGGAGAGCGATCGCGCTTTCATTTCAAATCTTGTCCAAGCCAATATCAGGCCACTCATTCTGGTTTGTCCACTCCGATACACTAATACAGAAGGCTAAAAGACCCCTGCAGGAATTCTTTTGGTCCCTTTCGATGCCGGTAATGTCAGAAGATGATATTGCATTAATATTGACTCTGAAAGTACCATGCCACTCTCTACGCCTGATTTGGGATACTTGGAGTCAAGAACCCATCAAGGCAGCTGTTCTCCGAGCCCTACTTTCCTGTCAGGTTAGGTTTGGAGATCGAATTTCTCCTTTCGATATGGCTGACGCTCTGACTCAACGCCGGGTGTGTTTACTTCATTCCTATTTATTGCAAGTGAAGGAAGTACATTACTAAAATCTTTTCAGGCCCCTTTTGAATTTTCCGGGCTTCTCTTCTCACTGTTCAGAGATCCTGATATCCAGAGATCAGTTGTGAGCAATGCTCAAAGTGCTCAAGGGGAATCAGTCAGCTGGGTGCGCCATTTCAACATTGTTGGTGTTATGCATGTAAAACAATCTTTTCAGGCCTATGGCAAGTTGGACGGGTATCTCGAATCGCTGTCTAGATCTCCTTTCCGATGGAGGCCAGTTGTTAGCAATAGTCAAAGTGTTCAAGGGAGAGAATAGTAAAGGGGTGTGCCATTTCAACACCGTGGACCTTCTGGTGCCTCGCGTGGTGTTATGCATGCAAACCGGGGTAGTTCTTACTGCTGGGATCGTCTGGGGTATTGGTTTTTGGTAATGCCAACATTGCAACTTTGCATCGAAGGAGCAGTTTAAATTGGGCTTTGAGATTATTTGCAACTTCCTACAAGTGCATGGGCGCAAAAATTATATCTGCCAATCATTATTTTAATTGTCGTAATATTCTGTTGTGTTATCTTCGAGAGGCTGAATGCACCAAAACTTTGTGCCCTGGATGTGACATTGTGATTTTAGAAGTGATCCCGAGTAGTCAGTATGCACTGCCAATTGCATAACAATTTTGATTGTATTCGAGTGACTATTGAGGCCATCGAGGTGACAAGAACTAGCAAGATTTACAATGGAACGTCTATCCACTCCTTGGATGGTGAGAGAATGTGCAGTCCGGGTTCAGGGGGTCGAGTAACCGAAATCTATTCAGAGACAAGGAGCTTAGTGAAGAGTATACTATAGGGCTCTTGGTACGCAACTGTATGCTAGCCGATTCCCCAGGCTGGTTTACCCCCTTGGCTGATTGTCAAGCATGACGGATTTGAAGCAACGGACGATTGAGATGCCCCTGGGACGGAAAGACCTCTCTTATGAAGGCCTAGGACGAGCCAGGAGAATTTTAATTATATGTTCAATATATGTGAGTGACGGTGAGTACATTATCGGCCGGGAGCTGATTCCTGCAGTGGCGTGATACTCATCAGTGGAGAGTGCCTAGAAGGGGCTCAAGAAGACTGACCAAGGGGAAGCTTCGCGGTGGCGTGATCGTCTGGATGCTCCGGTCCAAAGTAGATGTGACTTTGAGGGATTTACTGTCAACTACTCTAGGTAGGGTGTGTTACATTATTTCCGATTTGCTATCCTCCATTACCTCCGTGCTTATATCACCGTAGGTGTGTTGAGTCTTCCAGTGTCATTGATATTGTTGAGGGTGTGTCGGGTGGCTGGCGGGATGGAGGATGAACTTTTTGGAAAGGGCTTTGCGCTTGACTGCGATGATGAGTTTGTGCCTTTGGGTTGCGTGCTTGTAGCACGTGGGGTAAAAGGTGGTTCATGGAAGGCACCAGGACTCATAGAGCTAGATACGTGTGGCCGGCCTTTTGCGCTTAAACCTGTCTCTTCCTACGCACCTCATGGTTTCTCCTGGGCAGTCCTCCGTCCACTTCACTGTGATCCCCTCGATCTCAGTAAGTTGGTGGGTTCGTTTCCTGCGACGGGCTCAACAGGTGGTGGTGTTGGGGTTGTTGATGTTCAGGTAGGGTGTGGTGTAGGTGTTTGCGTTGTTGTGGTCGGTGGTGTCGGTGATATTCCGATATGACATTTACCAGAGGAACAACTGAAGAGAGTGTTGGGGCTGGGATATCGACCCTTTTACCAGTCTTCGCATCCGTGGTGCTCACGCACTTGTGTCGTGAGAGCGGTTTCCGGTTCTGAAAAGGCCGATCGCAAACCTCGCACCGACGTCCCTTAGTGTCAGCCAAGGGTACCAGTTCAGAGGGTGGCAATTCGGGGAGCTTTCTATCCTCACGAATGCGCTCCCATATAGTGGCACGCCTGTGTTGGAGTGCAAGTCGTTTCCATTCTCGGACAGCGCAGTTCGTCTTCCGTGTTGCCATTGAATGGTCTACACGAGATATAATCTGTCAGATATGCATGGAGAGACTCGCGCAGGGGTTGGTCATGGCGTTGCCGGGACGTGCACCTGGTGGTCAGGCCCAAGAATGGCGTGAGCTAGTAACAAGCGATGCGAACAGGCAACTAACACAGGTATTGCAACAGAATACGTGAGGCATTATAAACCCTAACATCGTTAGCATGAAAGTAGTACTCAATCGCCTTTGTCGCAACGAACATTGCATACCCTGTCACGCTTTCAAGTCCCATGATCGTGTTCATTAACCAAGCGCCACAATGCATTCACAAGTGCCTTCAGGCTGTCTCGTATAGGATATCGCGCATGCAAGGCGGGGTTGGCGAGTTAGGAGGAAGTGAGAGAGACGTGGAGGACAATCCTTGAACCCCAAAGCAACAGAATATCCACGATACACGAAACAGAGCTGAATGATTTCCCATCGAACTCCAGCGAGGTGGTAGTGCAATATTGTGGAGGCCACCGCATCATCGTCGACTTGGAAGACAGGCAGGATTTCACAAAATATCATTAGATATGACACTATATGAAGGATCGGGAGTATTGGATATTTGGAATTGCGAACACGCTAATGATCAATGCACAACCCCTGAGGACTGGTGCCTTCCCCAAGTGGTACGACCGCTTTCGGGACAAAGCCACCCATGTGACGCACCTGGGATTCATTTGCAGTCTATATTGGACGCATAACGGTTCCTCATCTCTTGACAAGCTATAAGTTTATGACACCTAGGCCTCGCCCCAAACCAGTATATGAATAGAGAAGTTTGAACGTGGGAGACATCTATTCCAATACTGAAAGCCATTGAAAAAATGTACGGCCATATTATGGCCGTATCCCAGGGCCTTTAGGCCTTTTAGAAAAAAAAGTGGTACGACCCGCAGCCGCCGGCACCCGTGGTGTCCACCCGTCCGCTGTCGTTGTCATGTGTCGTCGCCGTCTGCCACTGCCAACACCCGGCGTCACCCACCCAGTGTCACCACCCCTCCCGGGAATATGTCTGATATTCCCAATGCTCCCGCAGCCCGCCGCCCTCATCCATCGCGCCTAAAATTCAGAGTAAAATACATAAGGGTCAGGTTAGTCACGCGCATACGAGAATGTGGTCAGCGCGCATATCTGCCGGTCTTTTTCATGTCTATGACCGATAGGGGCTGACGTTCTTGGAATTTGTAGTAATATGTAGTTATGTAGATATATATAAAATGTTTATTTTCTTTGCTGATCCTTGTAGCTCAACCCATAGCGGCTCTCACGTTGTTTGTTGCATCTTGGACCCTGCCATCGCCACGTGCCCCGCTGCCCCACTGCCCCACTGCCCATGGGCGCAATCTCAAAACCCTGAAAGGTGAGTATGATAGGTTGTCGCCCAACCTACAGCCCGCGCCCTGCGTTTATCAGCTCTGTAGGTTCCCCCCTCACCGCCTTCCTCGCCGCCTTCCTCGCTGCCCCTACACCTCCGTGGGCGCAGTCTTAATGCCCTCGGCATTCTGAGAGGTGCGTACAATGTGTTTCAAGGCAACGTCCGGCAGCCAACGGCTTACCACACTAAATCCTTGCTAGGCATTGACTGGACCGCGCAACGAACCTGGAAACGTACGTACATTATACACGCAGTTGCATCCGCTTCGCTGACACCTACCGCTCGACCTACAGCCCGCCTGCCGCGTTTCTCAACTCTGTAGGACCTTTCCCCTCCTCGCTGCCTTCCTCACTGCCCCACACCTCCGTGGGTGCAACCTTAATGCCTTCGGCATTCTGAGAGGTGCGTACGATGTGTTTCAAGGTGTCATTCGGTAGCCAACTGCTTACCACTTTAAGACCTTGCCAGGCCCTTACCGGACCGCGCAATGAGCCCGGGAGCAACTCTTCCGTGTGCGTACATTGTATACGTATTGTATCTGCCCCACTGACGCTCATCGCCCAACCTACAACCCGCGTGCCGCGTTTTTCAGCTTTATTGGACCTTCCTCCCTTCGCTCCCCTCCTCGCTACCCCTACACCTCTGTGGGCGCAACTTTAATGCCTTCGGCATTTTGAGAGGTGCGTACGATATGTGTCAAGGCGTCGTTCGGCACCAACGGCTTGTCACTCAAAGTCCTTGCTAGGCCTTTACTGGACCGCACAACGAACCCGGGAGCGAATCTTCCATGTATGTACATTATATACATATTGCATCCGCTTCACTGACACTTGTCGCCCAACCTACAGCCAGTGCGCCGTGTTTATCAGCTCTGGAGGACCTTCGCCCCCTTGCTGCCTTCCTCGCTGCCCCTACACCTCCGTGGACGCAACCTTAATGCCTTCGGCATTCTGAGAGGTGCGTGCGATATGTTTCAAGGCGTCGTTCGGCAGCACCCACTCAGTCCTTGCTAGACCTTTACCGGGCCGTGCAATGACCCCGGGAGCGACTCTTCCATGTACGTGTATTATACACGTATCGCATCCGCTTCTCCACCGCTTATCGCCCAACCTACAGCCTGCGCGCCCCGTTTATCAGCTCTTTAGGACCTTCCCCCCCTTGTCGCTTTCCTCGCCGCCTCTACGCCTCCGTGGGCGCAATCTTAATGCCTTCGGCATCCTGAGAGGTGCGTACGGTGCGTTTTAAGGCGTCGTTCGGTAGCCAACAGCTTATTCAAAGTCCTTGCTAGGCCTTTGCCGTACCGTGCAACGACCCCGGGGACGACTCTTTCGTGTACGTCCATTGTACATGTATCGTATCCACTTCGTTGATACCTGTTGCCCAACCTACGGCCCACGCGCCGTGTTTATCAACTCACTTCCCTCCCTCCTTGCCGCCTTCCTTGCCGCCATGACGCCGCCCTCGTCACCTGCACCTCACTACCAGGCATCTGATAGCTCAGCCCCATGCTCGGGTGGCGGACGACGTCGTCGGCAATGAGTCTGGTCCCGAGGGTGAGTCGCTGAGACTCAGGGGATGGCACCTGCCCACCCATGCGCCTGATTCACGATGTTTCATAGTCCTCATATGTATTTCTTGCTAAGTACTGCTATACAGAACGACCGTATCTTAAAGAAAATAAATAATAAAAACAAAAACAAAAATAATACATAGTTCACCCGAGGCGTGCCGGCCCATTCATTCGGCCAGACACCCAGTGATCGATCAGGCACCGCAAAAAACCACCACCAAGAAACAAAGCAATTTCGAAAAGAAAAAATTCTAGCAGCGGTAATATGCATGCTAGAGGGCTCGGATAAATCGGCTTACAGTACTGAAAGTTACCACTCACCGAGCACCCCCCACTCACCGAGCACCCCCCACTCACCGAGCACCCCCCACTCACCGAGCACCCCCCACTCACCGAGCACCCCCCACTCACCGAGCACCCCCCACTCACCAAGCACTGTGCTCTAGATTCATTGTACATAGCTTGTTAGATGTCCCAGATATAGAGATATATGTATTATTCTTCCTGCCTGCATTTGAGACATCCTGCCATTCAACATGAGCCGCGGCCAGTGGCTATGCAAATATTGCCCCGCCTGAGTTTTGTGACACAAGTGGGGTGGGCATGAACCTCCAGCAAGGCATCTAAAAAGTTAAAATAATTTCTTCACAACTGTTAGATACTTCTATCATGCTTCAAATTCTTTCTCCCATCCCTGATCATAGTTGGAACAGCATGGCCTCCAAGCAATCTGCTGCAACACTGAGAAAGGTGCTGCTCAGGGCCCAATCCTGGTGTAAAGGGAATTGTTACTACTTATCAGGTGTAATTGACATTGATTCAGGCAATAGGGAAGGAACAGCGGAATGCAGCCACAAGGAAATGGGGCTCACAAGGGATGCAGGGAATGAGCACAGAGGAGAAGGACATACAAAACAAGATATGGAAGATTGCAGAAGGTGAGTATAATGAGCAAAAGGCTGAGATAAAGAGAAATGGAATGCTTGTCAAACATGCTGGCAAGAAACTGCTGCTCAGGTGGTTTAATGAGGCCAACTATCCTGAAACACTTCTTCAGGAACTTAGGAACTCAAATCAAGCCTCCTCTCCCCTGGCTCCATGTCAAACTCATCAGTGCCATAAAACATTCATTTCTGATGAAAGCATTGGAGAATGGTCAAATGAAGATGGCCAGCACAATGATTGAGATTGTAGTTGATTGTACTACTCCATATCTTATAGATTGTCCCCATTTTATGGCCCAAATGTACTGGATTTGCCTCAATTTGCTTGTGCTCGGTGAGTGGTGTGGCCCGATCTGCCATCAGCCATATCGTATCAACTAGCTTGCGGGGGGCGCTCAAATTACAAACTTGAGTACTTGGTAATGTAAAGAAATGATCTATTGCTAACTCTATGCTACCGGAAATACAGGGAGTCATGGGTAAACTCCCCGCTCGGTGAGCGGTAACTTTCTGTACCTTGATAGTATAGAATTGAAATAAAATAATAATTTTACAACTGGTATTACAGCGATTTTCGGGGTATTGGGAACACTGATGCAGGAGTATTTCCAGTTCTGCAGCTTGATATAATTGCGCCGCAAACGGGGAAGGTAATATTACATGCAGGGGTAATATACTACAACATGTTGCAGCAGCCCACGTACTGTAAAATGGTGCTCAGCGCCTGCTACCCATGAAAATGATGTTTTCCGTGAATTGAGAGAGGGTAACAGCCCGTGGGCTACTGCAACATGTTGTAGTATATTACCCTGCATGTAATATTACCTTCCCCGTTTGCGGCACAATTACTTCAAGCTGCAGAACTGGAAATACTCCTGCATCAGTGTTCCCAATACCCCAAAAATCGCTGTGATACCAGTTGTAAGTTTATTATTTTATTTCAATTCTACACTATCAAGGTACTCTAAGCCAATTTATCCGAGCCCTCTAGCATTCATATTACTCCTGCTAGATTTTTTTCTTTTTGGGATTCCTTTGTTCTTCCGGTGGTGGTTTTTTGCGGTGCCTAATCGATCCCCGGGTGTCTGGCCGAATGAATGGCATGGCCTCGGCCAGCACACCCTGGGTGATGGCAAATGAATGGAATGATGCATGACGGATCAGGTACGGGCAGATGTGCATTTTTTCTCTCTAGGATACAGTTGTTCTATATGGCAGTACGTAGCAAGAAATACATGTGCGAGAACTACAAAACTACGAAACATGCAGGGGGGGGAACGTCCTACAAAGCTGGTAAATGCAGCATGTGGGCTGTAGGTTGCGGGACAAGCGTCGGTGAAGCATATGCAGTCTATTTACAAAGCACATACATGGAATTGTCGCTTCCGGGAAGTGTAGGTGCAGCTCGGAAGGTGGCGAGGGGGGGGAAGGTCCTACAGAGGTGATAAACGCGGTGCGGGGGCTGTAGGTTCGGTGACAAGTGTCAGCAAAGCGGGTACGATATGTGTACAATGTACGTACACAGAAGGATCGTTCCCGGGGTCGTTGCGCAGTCCGGCAAAGCCCTAGTGAGGACTTTGATTGATAAGCCGTTAGCTACTGGACGATGCCTTGCAATCCATTGTACGCACCTCTCAGGATGCTGAGGACATTAAGGTCGTGTAGGGGCGGCGATAGGGGCGGCGAGGAAGGCAGCGAGAGGGGGGGAAAGTCCTGCAGAGCTGAAAAAAGCGGCATGCAGGCTGTAGGTTGGGCGGACAAGCGTCAGTGAAGCGCACGTGGTATGTGTATAATGCACATACATGGAAGAGTCGCTCTCGGGGTTGTTGTGCGGTCTGGCCGAGCCCTAGTGAGGACTTTGAGTGATAAGCCGTGGGCTACTGAATGGCGCCTTGAAACCCATTGTGCGCACCTCTCAGGGTGCCGAAGGCATTAGGTTGCGCCCACAGACATGTATGGGTGGCGATAGGGGCGGTGAGGAAGGCAGCGAAGGGGGAAAGTGCGATGGATTCGGTAATTCCGATAATCTCCGACAGAGATTATACGAACGGAAGCCGAAAGGAAATGGAAAGGGGGTCTTGAGGCTCGTCCGTTCGCCAACGGAATTCGGGTTCTCCTCTCGTCCGCACGCGCCGGCGGGAATACAATCTCCGACGGGAAAGGAGGGGGAAGTGGGTACGATGACTTACGGGCTTGTCGGACCTAATTCCCAAGCGACTGCCCAAAAGCACAACGGGTGCCCAATCTGTCTCGGCGACTACGCGCTCCGACTAGGTACAACTCCGAAGGGGCTGACTGAAGCGGGGTTTCGGTCCGGCTGGCTAGCCCGGTGGTGCTGTGGGTGGGAGTTAGCACGCGAGGGCGGGGGAATGATCCACACGGGCTTGAGGGCCGGAGTCCGAAGGACGAAGGTGCGGGCGAGCGGGTTCGGGATTTACGAGAGCGAGGCGGGGCGCAATAACAAACGTCTATAATCGAGACGTCGAGTGAGGTGCATTCCTCATCGAGTCTGAGCTTAAATACAAAGTCCAAATCACATACATGCGGCTACGAGACTGCAGGAGGCGGTGGAGTGGAAGGCGGTGAGGTGGGTGGCATCGCACAGGGTAGGTGGTAAGAAGCAGACGGGGTAAATCTATCCTACGCGCCATTCAGGCGCCAGTCGCGGATAGGCGCTCGCGTTGCCTCACCAGACGAGAGGCGATTCTGCGGGCCCTCACGGATGATGCCTACGCCTAGCGAGGGCATAGCTAGGACTCACGAGTAGGACATACCACGTCGTCCTCATCACCCTTTCTCCACCCTCTGGGGGCAGGTTATACTCCTGTCGTAAGGTGGGGGATAGTGGGCCCTGCCTGAGCTCACTTGGGCAGACGGCGGGGTCACAGGGAGGGACGTTAAACCACTTCTGGGCGGTCCGGTAAGGTGCACCCTGTCAGCCGCAGGCAGGGGTCATCATCACTGATGTCGGACAGGAGGCCCCCCGCAGGTTTAGTGGGTATTCCGCGGTCGCTCCGGCTGTTGGCAACCCCCACACTTCTGGCCACTGAAGCCTTGGAGTCCCAGTCCACTCATGCTCGAGTGCCGGGAGACCAGCTCACTCCTGCACATGGTCGTGGGCGGGGCTGTATTGGTGCCTCCAACAGGCAACAGAGTCTTAAACCAGATTCCTGCGGGTGACGGTAGGGAGAGTTCTAGAGAACAGGCGGTGCCAGACGACGGGGCGCCACTCCACAGACCTGTCAGCTGCGGGGCCGGGAGACCACTTCCCCTCCCTGACTTGTCGTGCAGTCGGCGGCAGAGCCGCCTCCCTGACCCACAAAAAAAAAAAAAAAAAAAAAAAAAAAAGGGGTAAGAAGCAGAGGCGGGGGTGGTGTGGAGGTGGAAACTACACACGGGCAATGAGGTGGAGGCTATGCGAATGCGGTGGAACAGAGGTGGAAGCGAAGAGGGAATAGTGGAGTGCGCGGGGCGGAGGGCCTACACTATCGGAGTGAGTCCAGTAGCTAGCGGAGAATGATACAAGCGCGGGGAAATACAGGGAATAAATCAGTAAACACCAGAAAGAGTCCGTAGCACAAGACACGAGTCATAGGGAACGGGGAAGGGGACGAGGGGATCGGAAGTGGAGCGGAGATGGGAGTGGAATCTGAGGGCGGTTGTCGGAGCGACCGGAGGGAGCGGAGAACGTCGGAATTAAAAGGGAAAAGAGGAGAAAAAGGCGATATTATCGCAGAAAGGTCCTACCGAGTTGATAAACGCGGCGTGCGGGCTGTAGGTCAGGCGAGAGGTGTCAGTGAAGCGGATGAAACTATGTGCATAATGTACGTACATGAAAGAGCCGCTCCCGGGTTCGTCGCGAAAGGCCTAGCAAGGACTTTGAGTGTAAGCTGTTGGCTACACCGAACGACGCCTTGGCCCATTGTACGCACCTCTCAGAATGCCAAATGCATCAAGGTGGCACCCACGGAGGTGTAGGGGTAGCGAGGAGGGGAGCGAGGAGGGGAGCGAAGGGAGGAAGGTCCAATAAAGCTGAGAAATGCGGCACGCGGGTTGTAGGTTGGGCGATGAGCGTCAGTGGGGCAGATACAATACGTATACAATGTACGCACACGGAAGAGTTGCTCCCGGGCTCGTTGCGCGGTCCGGTAAGGGCCTGGCAAGGTCTTAAAGTGGTAAGCAGTTGGCTACCGAATGACACCTTGAAACACATCGTACGCACCTCTCAGAATGCCGAAGGCATTAAGGTTGCACCCACGGAGGTGTGGGGCAGTGAGGAAGGCAGCGAGGAGGGGAAAGGTCCTACAGAGTTGAGAAACGCGGCAGGCGGGCTGTAGGTCGAGCGGTAGGTGTCAGCGAAGCGGATGCAACTGCGTGTATAATGTACGTACGTTTCCAGGTTCGTTGCGCGGTCCAGTCAATGCCTAGCAAGGATTTAGTGTGGTAAGCCGTTGGCTGCCGGACGTTGCCTTGAAACACATTGTACGCACCTCTCAGAATGCCGAGGGCATTAAGACTGCGCCCACGGAGGTGTAGGGGCAGCGAGGAAGGCGGCGAGGAAGGCGGCGAGGGGGGAACCTACAGAGCTGATAAA
>Ga0307515_10021488_pt1 | contig 11442 bp, 9 predicted proteins | sample 17_EM_MG_FD_194513 | JGI IMG/M metagenome (GOLD analysis project Ga0307515, IMG submission 194513) | Populus trichocarpa ectomycorrhiza microbial communities from riparian zone in the Pacific Northwest, United States - 17_EM | ecosystem: Host-associated > Plants > Roots > Unclassified | place... | reverse complement strand
CCATCACACTGCGCGCCGACCCTTTGTTTCGACACGTGGTCGTTTATGCGCCATCAGACCGAAGCTTTGTCGCGGTCGAGCCGGTGAGCAATATGACCGACGCTGTGAATCGTATGACTGAGCCCGATCACGGTTTGAAAGTGCTCGCGCCCGGAGAACAGCTCTGCGGCACCGTTCACTTTGGAGTCGAACCGCTTTGAATGCCGCCTCGTTCGAATCGGTGCTCGATCCGCAAACTCGTTTGGGCGAATGTCCCGTATGGTCCGTCGCGGAGCAGGCGCTTTACTTCGTCGACATCACCGGCCGCAAGCTACATCGATTCGATCCGCGCTCGCGCGGTCATACAGTGTTCGAAGTGTTCGAAGAGATCGGATGTTTCGGCTTGGCTCGCGATGGCGGGTTTGTCGCCGGGCTGCGCTCCGGCGTGTGGTTGCTAGACAGCCAAGCGCGAGCGGTTCGTCAACTCGCCGCGAATCCCGAGAACACCGCAAGCAGTCGATTCAATGATGGCCGAGTCGATCCTGCGGGTTGTTTTGTGGCCGGTACGCTCGATGAGACCAAAGCCGCAGGAAACGCGGCGTTGTATCGCTTCGACGGCCGAGCGTTAACGCAGCTCGACACCGGATTGCTGACGTGTAACGGCTGCGCCTTCTCGCCGGATGGCAAAACGCTTTATCACTCCGATACACCGCGCTTCGTCGTGTATGCGCAAGACTACGATTCGAGCAGCGGCGCCGTGGCAAACAAGCGTGTGTTCGTGAAACTGACGCCACAAGGCGGCGATCGCGGCAGACCGGACGGCGCGGCCGTCGACGTCGATGGATGCTACTGGTCGTCTCTTTATGAGGGCAGCCGAGTGCAGCGCTACGATCCTTCCGGAAAGCTGATGGCCGAATATCCGGTGCCCGCGAAGAAGCCGACGATGCCGGCGTTCGGCGGTCAAGACCTGAAGACTCTATTCGTGACCTCGGTTATTGACGCGCAAGATCCTAACGGTGGCCGATTGTTCGCCATGCCGGTGGACACCGCAGGTTTGCCGACCACTCTGTTCGATACGAAGCAATCGTAAAAAGAGAGCGTTCGTTGAGTATAGCCACCGGCGGAGCGGCGTTGGTCGAAGCACTCATCGAGGGTCAAGCGCCGCGCGATGCGGATTCTGATCCTTGGCCCTTCATCTAGACACCACTGATAGACGCCACCGAAATCGAACGTTAGCTAGTGGCTCTCGAGCCGATCACGCCGGCGAGGCTCGCAATGCCGGCGACCAACTCTTGCGGCTCGATCGGCTTCGAGATGTGCATCTGAAATCCGGCCAGCAGCATGCGTTGCCGATCTTCCGCGCGCGCATAAGCAGTCACGGCGATGGCCGGAATGCGCGCGACGCGCCTGTCGTCGAGCGCGCGGACTTGCTTGATGAGTTGATAGCCGTCTTCATTCGCCATCCCGATGTCGCTGACTAGGATGTCCACTTGTTCCGCGCGCAGCATTTCGATCGCCTGCGGCGCATCCACGGCCAGCAGCACCCGGGCATCCCACTCTTCAAGCAAACGACCAGCAAAGACCAGTGAGTCCGCCTCGTCATCCACGACCAGCACAGTGATGCCCGTGAGCTTAGGCATCTCACGTTCTGTAGCTGCCGAGCGCACGGCTGTCGGTTCGAGGTCTTCACGGCGCTCCATCGGGGCCAACGACAGCGGCAATCTAATGATGAAGGTCGCGCCTTGTCCTTCACCCGCACTTTTTGCGCGCACCGTGCCACCGTGCAGCTCAGTCAGATTTTTCACGATCGACAGACCGAGCCCCAAGCCACCGTACAAGCGAGTCGTGGACGCATCCGCCTGCCGAAAGCGATCGAACACATGCGGCAAGAATGAGACGGGAATGCCGACGCCGCTGTCCTGCACGCTGATCTCCAATTCGGAGTCCACTCGCTCCAGCGCGACGTGAATGTTGCCGCCGGTCGGTGTGAACTTCAGCGCGTTCGTGAGCAGATTCCAAATCACTTGATGCAAACGATTCGGATCGCCGCGGACGCGATCGACACCGGGGTCTAAATCGATCAAGACCTGAATATTCTTAGAATCCGCCGCAGGCCGTACCGCATCGACTGCGGCCTGAATGGCGCGATGCAAGCTCAGCCCCCGAACATTGAGGCGCACGTTACCCGTCATGATGCGGCTCATGTCGAGTAGATCGTTGATGATCTGTGTTTGCGCTCGCGCATTGCGCTCGATGGTTTCCAGCCCGCGCATGACTTCCGAATCCTTGTCGGCATTGCGCCGCAGGATATGCACCCAGCCTACGATAGCGTTCAGCGGCGAGCGCAGCTCGTGCGACAAGGTCGCGAGAAACTCATCCTTCAACCGGTTCGCCAGTTCCGCGTCTTCGCGAGCCTTGTGCTCACTTTCAAACAACTTGTCGCGCTCGTCCTGAGCGAGGCGCCAGGCGGTGCGATCTCGCACCACTTTGCTGAAACCGATCACGAGCCCCGAGCCATCGACCAAAGGACTGGTCAGTCCCATGGCGTAGAACGGCGTGCCGTCCTTTCTGCGCAGCCAACGATCGTTCGTGGTCTTGCCGTGCTCGGCGGCGCGCTGCAGCTCGAGACGATGCTCGCCCTTGGCGACATCTTCCGGCGCATAGAGCAGCTCAGCAGGCAGGCCCAGGAATTCCTCCCGGGACCAGCCCAGCACGCGCTCGACCCCTTCATTCCAGGTGGCCGCGCGACCGTCCAAGTTCACAGTGAAAATCGCGTAGTTATCGAGCTGAGCGACCAACAAGCGATAGCGTTCTTCGCTCGCCTCAAGCTCGGCTTGTAGACGCTTCCGCGCCGATTGCTCGGATGCGATGGGTGGAGCGACGGCGACAGCGCTCGCCGCTGAGGCGTCATCGTCGTCCTCAGTGATCTCGGCGTAGAGCGTATCCCCTTGTGCGGAAAGGGAATAAGGCTTCGATGGGTTGTTCGATCTTGATCCACTCATAAGTGGCGTTGATCTCGTGTCTTGCGCGGCCGTCCCACCGCCCTGGCAGAGGAGCGCAAGACGCGTGCCGTCCAGGCAGACATTGTTCAAAAAGAGCCAAGATTCGAGTTGTTAGCTACTTGATCTTCTCGGCAGCTTCGGGAAAACGCCCCTACGCCCCGAATGTCAGTCCCCATTACCCGCCCGAATCGCGCAGGCCGCGCAACACCGAGCCTAATGCCCCTCCCCATGCGCCGTAGCCAACAGCCACCCCAACCCGGCCGCGACGAGGACGGCCACGACCTTTTGCGTCCGAGACCACTGCAGCACGCTTCCGTCCATCACAGCGAGCCCGCAGGCGGTGACGATGAACCAGATTCCGCTCTGAAGCGCCACGGCGCTGACCCCAACCGTCTTCATGAACCGTACTGCGGCAATATATAGAGAGAGGCCGGCAAAAAACGACAGCATGGACGCGGTGGCAAATCGCAGGTCGAGGCGGCCTTCAGGCCAGGCGCGGGCTGCGTAGACGAAGCCTTTAGCGTCCATCAGACCAGAGAGCAAAGTGAGCACGAGGACGATGACGCCGCTCAGGAGCCTGTTCATGTCGAGGGACTCGCTCGATGTTTTCGTTAACCCCTGAGACACCCGCGCGCTTTCGGAAGTGCGCGGCCCCGCCAGACTCAAGGGAGCTTCGAATTTTCGGCGCGGAGCATACTCAATCTGACCCCATGCCGCCCGCATTCTGATCGGGGAGCTTAGCTCGGACGTCGTGGGCCGGTGATTGCGGCCGACACGCCGCATTCGCTCAGCGCCTCCCTTCGCCGGCCTATCGGCTATAATTGGCGGCCCGACGTGTTCGGCCAGCAACGCAAGGGCGAAAGTGGCGGAACTGGTAGACGCGCTGGATTTAGGTTCCAGTGGGTAATCCCCGTGAGGGTTCGAGTCCCTCCTTTCGCACCAGCCCTCGATTCGTTTAGAGCTTCTAAGGATTTATCGTCATGCAGGTATCTTTGACCGCGACCGGCGGTCTCGAGCGCCGGCTCGAAGTCGCGCTTCCCGCGCAACAGGTTTCTACCGAGGTCGAACAGCGCCTCAAACGCATTTCGCGCACAGCGCGGCTTAAGGGATTTCGTCCCGGCAAAGCACCGTACGCGGTGATTCGCCAGCAATTCGGCGATCAGGTGCATGCGGAGGTCGTCGGTGACCTCATGCGCAGCAGCTTCGCGGAAGCGGTTACGAAGGAGAATCTCAAGCCCGCCGCCGGTCCGCGCATCGAGCCGCTCGACTTGCAGCCAGGCGCGGATCTGCGCTACGCCGCGGTGTTCGAGATTATTCCGGAGGTGAAGCTCGCTTCGCCGGAGAGTATTTCGATTGAGCGGTCGTCCGCTTCCGTTACCGATGCGGATCTCGATGCCATGATCGAGAGCATGCGCAGCCAGCGCCCGGTTTTCACTGAAGTGCAAAGGCCCGCGAAAGATACAGATCGCGTCACGCTCGACTACGACGGGCGCCTCGATGGTCAGCCGTTCGAAGGCGGCGAGGGGCGTGATGTAAACGTCATCGCGGGTTCCGGCCGCGTGCTGAAAGAGTTGGACGAGGCATTGAAGGGCGCGCCGATCGGTGAGTCCCGCACGATCACCGTAAGCTATCCGAGCGATCATGCGAGCAAGGCGCTCGCCGGCCACACCGCCGAATTCACTTTGACGGTGAAAAAGGTTGAAGAGCAAAGCTTGCCCCCCATAGACGACGAATTCGTCGCGGCATTTGGTGTCAAAGAAGGTGGCGTAGAGGCGCTCCGCGCCGAAGTCCGCAAGAGCATGGAGCGAGAGCTGGCGGATGTGATCCGCAACCGAATTCGCAATCAGGTCATGGACGCATTGTTCAAAGGCAATCCTCTAGACGTGCCGCGCGCCCTCGTAGATGAGCAGGTGCAGCAGTTGCAAGAAGACATGGCTCGACGCATGGGCGCCAAGGATCCCAGTCAGCTCCCGCAGCGAGAGTTATTTGAAGAGCCGGCCAAGCGCCGCGTTGCTTTGGGACTCATCATTGCGGAAATCATCCGCACCGAGAGCTTGAAAGTGGACCGCGAGCGCGTCATGTCACGGCTCAACGATATCGTGGCTACGTATCCCAACGCTGAAGAAATGCGGCGTGCGTACTTGCAAAGTAGCGAGGCAATGCGTCAGATCGAGTCTGCGGTATTGGAAGATCAGGCTGTCGATTGGGTGATCTCGCGCGCAAAGCTTTCCGATCGCGAGCACAGCTTCAAAGAGCTGACCGGCTTCGGTCAGCAACCTGAAGCGCAGTCGCTGTGATCATAATGTCCGAAGACGGGTAACGAATTGGAAGAACGGGGTTGGTCATGCAAGAACGCGCGTTGAATCTGGTCCCCATCGTCGTCGAGCAAACAGCGCGCGGCGAACGGGCTTATGACATCTACTCACGCTTGCTCAAAGAGCGCGTGATTTTCATCGTCGGTCCCATCGACGACTTCATGGCGAACATCGTCGTCGCGCAAATGTTGTTTTTGGAGTCCGAGAATCCGGAAAAAGACATTGCGTTGTATATCAATTCCCCCGGTGGCGTCGTATCGGCGGGACTGGCCATTTATGACACCATGCAGTTCATCCGGCCGGACGTGAGCACCATTTGCACGGGGCAGGCCGCGAGCATGGGCGCTGTCCTCATGGCGAGCGGTGCAAAAGCCAAACGTTTCTGTCTGCCACACGCGCGGATCATGATTCACCAGCCGTTGGGCGGTTTCCAGGGCCAAGCTGCGGACATGGAGATACACGCCCGGGAAATGCTCGGCGTGCGCGACCGACTTAACAAGATTCTTGCCAAGCACACCGGTCAGCCTGTCGACAAAATCAAACACGACACCGATCGGGACAACTTCATGAACGGGGACGAGGCGGTCGCTTATGGCCTCATTGACCGCGTTCTGGAGAAGCGGGGCGAGCTGATCACAGCGGCGGGTAAGTAACTGTTCACACTCCGGATTACAGAACGTCGGAGAGTGGGAAAACACTGGGCGGTGGGTCTTTGCCTCACGCCCCGGCACCGTGCTATAACAAACGCGCGCCTGCGGGTTTTTCTTCCGCGGGCGCATTCTGCATACGATGAGGGCTCTCGATGAGCGATGACTCCCGCGGCCGGCATGACGACGGCAAGCTTCTGTACTGCTCCTTCTGCGGCAAAAGCCAGCACGAGGTGCGCAAGCTGATCGCGGGGCCTTCTGTTTTCGTCTGTGACGAGTGCGTCGAGCTTTGCAACGACATCATTCGAGAAGAGCTGGAAGATCGCGCCGAGCGCGCGCGCGACAAGCTTCCGAAGCCGCACGAAATCAAGAAGGTTCTCGACGAATATGTAATCGGACAGGAACGCGCCAAGAAGACGCTGTCCGTCGCGGTGTACAACCACTACAAGCGCCTGCAAACGCGCACAGCGACCTCACGTCCTAAAGACGATGTCGAGATTGCGAAGAGCAACATTTTGCTCATCGGTCCGACCGGTTGCGGCAAGACCTTGCTCGCGGAAACGTTGGCGCGCTTGCTCAATGTTCCCTTCACCATTGCAGATGCCACCACGTTGACCGAAGCCGGCTATGTCGGCGAAGACGTGGAAAACATCATCCAGAAGCTCCTTCAGAAGTGCGACTACGACGTCGAGAAGGCGCAGACGGGTATCGTTTACATCGACGAAATCGACAAGATTTCGCGCAAGTCGGATAACCCTTCAATTACCCGCGATGTGTCGGGTGAGGGCGTGCAGCAAGCCTTGCTGAAGCTCATCGAAGGTACGGTTGCGTCCGTTCCGCCACAGGGCGGCCGCAAGCATCCTCAGCAGGAATTTTTGCAGGTCGACACGTCCAATATTCTTTTCATCTGCGGCGGCGCCTTCGCGGGCCTCGAGAAGATCATTCTCAACCGTACGCAGAAGAGCGGCATTGGCTTCACCTCAGAAGTGCGCGATGTGAACGCGCGCCTGCATGGCAACGATCTATTCCATGACGTAGAGCCTGAAGATCTCATCAAGTATGGCTTGATTCCCGAATTCGTCGGTCGTCTGCCGGTCGTCGCCACGCTTGATGAGCTGGATGAAGCCGCGCTCATTTCGATTCTCACCGAGCCGAAGAACGCGCTCACGAAGCAATACCGTCGCCTGTTCGAGATGGAGGGCGCGGAGCTCGAGTTCCGGGACGAAGCGTTGCGTGCGGTGTCTCATCGCGCCATGCAACGCAAAACCGGCGCTCGCGGTTTGCGCACCATTCTCGAAACGGTGCTGCTCGACACGATGTATGAGTTGCCTTCGATGCGGAACGTCGCGAAGGTTGTTATCGATGAAACGGTCATCGACGGACACTCGAAGCCGTACATTGTGTATCGATCTGACGACGGTCGCCTTGGAAACGTCGATGAGCCGCGCCGCGTTTCAGGTTCTAATCACTGACGGACAATTGTCACGTCAGTTAAAACTGCGTCCTACTTCAAGTTCCTGCCGCCCTTGCCGTTGAAACAAGGGTGGCGGTGACTTATTTCCCGCTACACTATCAACACTAACCCGGTCGGCCCCGTCGCCATCGGCGCCGCCTTCACCGTGCAAGTTTAACGAGGGCTAGAGCGTGTCCGAGACAACGTCCAGCAGTAGTCCGAAAGTCTCCGCCATCGAGAATGTGCCGGTATTGCCGCTTCGCGATGTCGTGGTCTATCCACACATGGTCATTCCGTTATTCGTCGGTCGCGAGAAATCCATTCAAGCGCTCGACGTGGCGATGCGCGGCGACAAGCGCATCATGCTCATCGCCCAGAAGCAAGCGGACGTGGACGATCCGAAGGTGGACGACCTCTACCGAATCGGCACCGTCGCCACGATTCTGCAATTGCTGAAGCTGCCCGACGGCACGGTGAAAGTGCTGGTCGAAGGCGTTGACCGCGCGCGCATCGATCGATTGCACGCGACAGCCGAACACTACGCGGCGGATGTAACTCTCCAGCCGGACGCGGAAGCGTACGACGAACGCGAGATGGACGTGCTCGGCCGTTCTGTGATTTCGCAGTTCGAGCAATACGTGAAGCTCAACAAGAAAGTGCCGCCGGAAGTGCTCACTGCACTCGCGGGCATCGAACACGCCGGTCGCCTTGCGGACACCGTCGCGGCGCACATGTCGTTGAAGCTTGCGGAGAAGCAAAAGGTTCTCGAAATTCTCGACGTGCGCAAGCGCCTTGAGCACATCCTCGTTGCCATCGAAGGCGAGATGGATGTGCTGCAAATCGAGAAGCGCATTCGCGGCCGCGTGAAAGCGCAGATGGAGAAGAGCCAGCGCGAGTACTACCTGAATGAGCAGATGAAGGCCATTCAGAAAGAGCTCGGCGAGATGGACGAGGGCGGTAACGAGATTACCGAGCTCGAACAGAAGATCGCCAAGGCCGGTATGCCGAAGGAAGCGCGCGACAAGGCCACCAACGAGCTCAACAAGCTCAAGATGATGTCACCGATGTCCGCGGAAGCCACTGTGGTCCGCAACTACATCGACTGGCTCGTCAAAGTGCCGTGGAAGAAGCGCACCAAGATTTTGAAAGATATCGCTCGCGCCGAGAAGGTGCTGGACGAAGATCACTTTGGCTTGGATAAAGTCAAAGAGCGCATCGTGGAGTACCTCGCGGTTCAACAACGCGTGGAAAAACTCCGCGGCCCGATTCTCTGTTTGGTTGGACCGCCGGGTGTCGGTAAGACGTCCTTAGGTCAGAGCATTGCGCGCTCCACGAATCGCAAGTTCGTGCGCATGTCGCTCGGCGGCGTGCGCGACGAAGCCGAGATTCGCGGACATCGCCGCACGTACATCGGCTCCATGCCGGGCAAGATCGTGCAGAACATGAGCAAGGCCGGCGTGCACAATCCGCTGTTCCTGCTCGACGAGATCGACAAGATGTCCATGGATTTCCGTGGCGATCCGTCGTCTGCGCTGCTCGAAGTGCTCGACCCTGAGCAGAATTCTACGTTCAACGATCATTACCTCGAGGTCGATCTCGATCTGTCCGAAGTGATGTTCGTGTGTACGGCGAACAGCCTGAACATTCCAGGCCCGCTGCTCGATCGCATGGAAGTCATTCGTCTACCGGGCTATACGGAAGACGAGAAGATGAACATCGGTCGGCGCTATCTGGTGCCGAAGCAGATGAAGCATAACGGCCTGAGGGACGAAGAGCTCAAGGTGAACGACAATTCGCTCCTCGACATCGTGCGTTTCTACACGCGCGAAGCGGGCGTGCGTAACCTCGAGCGCGAAATCGCGAAGATCTGCCGAAAAGCGGTGAAAGAGTTGCTGCTCAATAAGAAAGAGCAGAAGAACGTCTCCGTTTCGCCGAAGAACTTGGACAAGTATCTGGGCGTGCGTCGCTTCCGTTACGGCAAGGCGGAAGATTCCGATCGTATTGGTCAGGTCACGGGCTTGGCATGGACTGAAGTCGGTGGCGAACTGCTCACCATCGAAGCGGCCATCGTGCCGGGCAAGGGCAAACTGCTGCACACCGGCCAGCTCGGCGAAGTAATGCAGGAGTCGATCCAGGCCGCGATGACAGTTGTACGCAGCCGCGCACAAGTGCTCGGGCTCGAGTCGGACTTCTATCAGAAGCACGACATGCACTTGCACATGCCGGAAGGGGCAACGCCGAAAGACGGCCCAAGCGCCGGTATCGGTATGTGCACGGCGTTGATTTCCGCACTCACGAAGATTGCAGTGCGCTCGGATGTCGCCATGACCGGCGAGATCACGCTGCGCGGCGAAGTGCTGCCAATCGGTGGCTTGAAAGAGAAACTTTTGGCCGCGCATCGCGGTGGCATCAAGACGGTGCTCATTCCCGATGAGAACGTCAAAGATCTCGCCGAGATTCCGGACAACATCAAGGGCAATCTGCAGATCAAGCCGGTGAAGTGGATCGACGAGGTGTTGCAACTTGCGCTCGCCAGCCAGCCGACACCGTTAACCACGGAGGCAGCACCGGCCGACGGTGAAAAGCGCCGTCGTAATGGGCGTCGCAGCGTCAAGCCGGTTCCAGCTCACTGATCGCGCTCAAGGCTCGGTGGTCTGATAGATCACGCCCCGCTCGTCTAAAAGGATGGCGGGGCGTTTTCATTGGTGGTCGGCACATGCGTAGCTGCGACGATGGTTGAAAGGCGATCACTCCGAACAACGCTTTTTCGCAGCGGAAAGAAGGCCCTACCGCGGCCTGCGCCGGCCACTCGGTTGCTTGACCTGCACCGCGCAGCCCGCCTGCCGCTAACCCCTTGCAGTAGAAGCGAATAGAGCTTGCTTATCGCGGGCCGGGTTAGGCAGAATGCGCGACTTCTTGAGGGCAGGGGCATCGCCCGGTTCGCAGATTAAGGGTGCTTAGCTCAGCTGGTAGAGCGTCGCCTTTACACGGCGAATGTCGGGGGTTCGATCCCCTCAGCACCCACCAGAATTTTGGAGCGGTAGTTCAGCTGGTTAGAATACCGGCCTGTCACGCCGGGGGTCGCGGGTTCGAGTCCCGTCCGCTCCGCCACTTCTTTTGCTGAGTTTCTCGAGGCTTACGGACAGGTAAGCTTTGTCTACTGGCAAATCTACTGCCAAATCCGTTCGTCGTGATTTCGTTCGCAGAGGTGCGCTCTTCGGTTTTCCTAGTGTGCGCACGCTATCTACGGAGATGGATCTACTGGCGAGCCTATTGCCAAATCCAGCGTCCCGTGGAGAGCTCACCGAAGTACGGCGCGCGTTTGTCGTTTGGGTCGCCGCGCCGCCCCTGGAGCGTGTGTACCTCGACGCTCAGGAAGTCGGTCGCTGTCAGGCATTCCAATGGGCTTTCAGAAACGTCGACCATCGAGTGTGTCGATGCCGCTCGGGGGCGGGCTCGATGCCGTGTTCATGGAGGATACTGGCGATGGTGCCGCGCCCCACCTCATGTCCCAGATTCGCAAGCGCGCCGCAGATGCGCGTGTATCCCCGCGAACGATTTTCGAGCGCCATGCGCAGAATGAGATCGACGATCGTGTTCATCGCGCGTGGCCGGCCCGGTCCGCGCCGTTGGCTGTAGTCCCATTTCCTTGCCACCAATTCTCGGTGCCAGCGCAACAAGGTGTCCGGGGGTGACCAGTGTGTTCAGTCCGCTCAGCGCTTTGCGACCGAGTGCATACGCTTTTCGGGCAAGGCGGCGACGTTCGGCGTCGGTGGATGCCTTCTGTGCGTCGTCTGTGCAATTGGACACAACGGCATGATCGCGCGATCCACATCGTCGAAGCGGGCGACGAATGCGTAGCGCGTATCAAGAGCCTCAGCCAGCCCGCGCATCAGCGCTTGGAAGAACTCCACAGTCCACGCGCGAACGCGACACTCTCATCAATCTGCCGCAGCATCTCGAGGTCGCGCGGCTTGGATGTCTGGTCAACCGCGTTTAGCACGCGGTCCGAAAGAGTTTGCATGATGTCGCATTCGCCGGGACTT
>Ga0307515_10021487_pt1 | contig 11442 bp, 9 predicted proteins | sample 17_EM_MG_FD_194513 | JGI IMG/M metagenome (GOLD analysis project Ga0307515, IMG submission 194513) | Populus trichocarpa ectomycorrhiza microbial communities from riparian zone in the Pacific Northwest, United States - 17_EM | ecosystem: Host-associated > Plants > Roots > Unclassified | place... | reverse complement strand
TTTGGTTTGGTATTTAACGAGGTTTTTGGTTTGGTGTCGTGACTTGCTAGGCTCCCTCATTCTAGGATGTTGATGAACTGGCGAGCTTTGACGTTTAAGCTTGTTGATTTGTCGTATGCTTATATTTTGTGCTTGCAAAGATGATTTATGATGATTTTTGGCCCTGTTATTTAGATCATTTTTGGATTTTTTTTCCGCTTAATTTTCTATTTCATTTTTTGTTCTTAATTTTTTTTTTGTCATGGCCTAACAAACTTTTTTTTTTTTCCTTGTTGTTTTAAGGTTAAAGTAACAAAAACTTCTAAGGGATGAATTATGTATTTTATTAATAATAATAAATATTCCAATTAACTCAATTAAACTCAATTAACCAACAATATAATTTAAGTGCTTAAAATAAGAAGTATAAGAATATAAATTACAAACTCAGTTTTTAATATGGTTCAGCAAGTTTATATCAATACCCCAAGCACCAAGCTGGTCTTGAGTATTATATTCTTTACTAATCCAAGCCAAAGATTATAATATCTTTAATGAATCATCATCAAGCTTTTTTTTCACCACTTGAAGAAATACTCTCTTCAAGATTTTTTACCTTGGTGTTGTATGTCACCAATGACCAAGAGTTTTTCACTTCAACTCTTGAAGGATTATAATTGTTTGAAATGTAACAACACTCTCTCAAAGATTAGATAATATAATTAAAGCTTATATCTATATAGCTCACTTAATAACATTTAGAATGTATGAATGTGTTTAAGTGTAGTGAGTGAGAATTTATACTATTGTGCAAGAATATAAAAGTTTTAATGTACAAATATGAGTATGATTTAAGATTGAGAATTTGAAGTTGTTTTTGCTCTTAAAATATCTTGTATATGATATATATATTCAAAATTTGTACCTAATTCTTCAATTAAACAAGCTATGTATATGATTCTAGCAAGAAGTAGCCATTTATAACCGTTACTGTTCCTCTAACAGTTTAAATGGTCGACCGGTTCCTGTAGATTTCTAGGTGTTTATCCTTGATGAACAAGCGGTCAATCAATCACTTGGTATAGCTAAACGATTGACCGATTTAACTTAAAATCCAGATTTGACAGTTTTAAGCTTGAAGAATCTTAAACGACTAAATGCATATCAATCCTATAATGCATAAAATATGAAGTATGTGAATTCATTTTAATTTGTGCTATCAAGTAAAATAAAAAAATTTACATAATTAGCACTAAAATGAATTCTTAAGAACTAAGTTTTTACTTGATTTACATCTTGGACTTGTTGATTTATTTCTTCATTTAATTATTTATGTTTATTGATGATCTTCATATAAACATGTTTAGACTTAATATCAACCAAGCATATCATTAGCTTGTTTTTCTTTAATTGTTATCATTAAAATACATAAATATTAATATGTGACTCCAAGGTCAATAATATCTTTTTTTTTATGATGACAATTAACTAATAAGTATAGATATAAAAAATTAAATCTACCTCTATATTTTGCAATAGGGGTGATCATTTTTGGTTCGGTTCGGTTTTTATAAAAAAAAATAACCAAACCAAATTTTTTTAAAAAAAAAACCAAAATTGAACTGAAACCGGGTCAAACCGACCGGTTTCAGTTCGGTTCGGTTTTTTAGGGCAAAAACCGGTTCAAACCGGTTTGGCTCGATTTTTCTGGTTTGGCTCGGTTTTCTTGATTTTGGCTCGGTTTTTTCTGTTTTTGGCTTGGTTTTTTTGGTTTGGCTCCGTTTTGGCTCGATTTTTTTCCGGTTTCGATTCGGTTCGGTTCGGTTTTTTCAGTTTTTTGCTTATAAAACCGAACCGAACCAGCCGGTTTTTTCAAAATTTTAATCGGTTTAATCGGGTTTTTTTTTGTTCGGTTTTTTTGGTTATTTTTTTCCTGGTTTTCTCGGTTTTTTGGTTTTTTTGCTCACCCCTATTTTGCAATATTGCCCTATGAAGACTTTAACAATTATCAATAATCTATACATATATGTTTCTCTTCCTTAATCATATAATCAATTATTTTACATTTATTATCTATTCTCTCCAACTCTCTCCCTCTTTGTCATCAACAAAAAGTAATAGGAAAGCATAAAAACATAGAGAAATTAAATATAAAAGCATGCTATAATGTTCAAAATGTAATATCCATTACAATTAGTGAAACGAAATACAAAAAGATAAAATCATGAAAATGTGAAAATGCTTTTGCTACAATTGTCAGAAGGTATTTGATCTGTATTTCCATTTCCAATACTCATGTGTTAAGGAGTTTCCTTGAAAGCTATGTTATGCCTTTTTACCTCTCCCTATCCCTATACGCTGGTTGTATCGAGTGTATCGTCCATGTACGTCTAAAGTAGGAGCACCTAAAGCTATGATATCTGTAATTACATGCATCTCCTTTTTTGAAGTTTGAAGAAAGGGGCGTCCAAGACATCTTGTTAAAGAATAGCTAATGCATCGGTTAAAACCAGAGTGGGAGAATAAGTTAAGCTTTCTTTAACGTTAAGTTTACTAGGAACCTTTTCAAATTTTGAGTTCTGAGAAGATAAGCTTCAATCCTAAAAGCTAGGAGTTATCTATTTAATTGAACTACATCTCGTGCTAACAACTATGAATATTAAGATAACAGATTAGCCATCATATCCCAAATATCCTTCCGAGTGTCACGTAAATAGCTTATATCCTCTCAGATAGGGTGCACCTCGTCCTCAATATATGCGAGATAACCTTCCATCTCTATGAAGTACTACCAACATCTTCAAAAGAGGAAGTTATAGGTGACATCTCAAACATATTAATAAACTCATTGTCGACACCACATTCTTCTTCTTCTTCTTCTTCACCATGCTCTACCTCATCATAAACACCCATTTAGTCTTTAGAAACCCAAGCACCTTCGTCATTCAATACAAATTTCATCTTAGTAGGGGTTTTATGATCAATCTCCAAGTGTTTATAATACGTTGTTATATTTGTATCTATTAGCATGATATTGAAATGCTAAAAAAATGGTAGATAGACATTGACCATATGGTAATGATTTTTGTTTTTGATTGTTTGCCATAATCATATTCTTCATCATTATGTATGGTAAGGTGATGGGTCTTTGTCTAATTATACAATTTATCACGGGGTGACATCGGGCTGAGGTGCGTTTTAGGCCTCTTGAAAGGTTCATAAGTCTCCACCTAGTATTATGGTTACTAGGAAACCCTATGATCTACGAGAGTCTCGGTAAGGAACTGGTTATGCAAGGGGAAGAAACATCACCCTCAGTGCACCTTACTTAAGGTAAGTTACATTGTTGTTTGATTGTTTTTCAATGTCAAGTTTATATTTGTTGGCCTTTTTCTAAGGTTTAAAACATATCTCCCTTCGTGAGAGAGTCTCTACCTCATCGGGTTTAATCTTATCCATTCTAAAATTTGAATTTTAGCATCATATTTATTTTGCATTTTATATCTTTAATACCTGAGGTTGTACTCTACCGTGTAGTTTTACACCCACAAATATTAAAGTCTACACTTAAACCCTAATAAAAAAATAAACAAAATTGTTCCTAAAAACCATTTTGTTCCTATAATGGATTGAATTATAGGTCTAGGGACTAATTCCCAAACATCATTCCTTTCCAATTGGTTTAGCTCATCTTGTATGGCTAAAATCCATTTTGCATCCTTTCCGGCTTCCAAAAAAGATTTGGGTTCTATATGAGAAACAAGTGCATAATGCTTACTAATGTTTCTAATAGATACTCTAGTCTTAGTAACTTTAAAGGGATTACCAATAATTAACTCGGGATGATGAGACCTTCCATACCTTAGCTTCTTTGGTGGCACAAAAGAGTTAATTGTCATCTTTTATTGATTGTTTGTGTTTGGTCGGTCTTTTTGTATTTCTTTATTGATAGCCTTTCAATAAACTCAAATGTTGAAAATTTTCATTAATGTCATCTAGAATTTCAATAATTTTATTGTTTTGAGTTCCCTCAAGTACGACATGCATGGATTCCTCAAAACAAAGTGTTTTATTATTATATACTCTATAAGCCTTATTAGATGAGGAATAGCCAAGAAAAAATATCAATATCGGATTTTGAATCAAACTTATCCAAATTATCTTTGGTGTTGAGAATAAAACATTCTAAACAAAAAAAATTAAAATACAAGATGTTGGGTTTCCTACCTCTCCAAAGCTCATAAGGAGTCATTTTTTAACTCTAGTCTCAAGGTAACACAATTTAAAACATAGCAAGATGTGTTTATGGTTTTAGCCCAAAAACATTTAGGAATATCAAATTTATTTAACATAGTTATTGTCATATCTTGAAAAGACAGATTTTTTCTTTCCATAACCCCATTTTGTTAGGGAGTTTTAGGTGTGAAAAGTTATAGTGGTATCCTTTTTCTTCATAAAATGATTCAAACAAATCACTTATAAATTCACCACCATGATTTCTTTTTATGTTTGTGATTGAATTTATTTTTTGTCATTTTCAACCTATTTTGAAAACCTTACAAATTCATAAATAGTTTCATCTTTTGATTTCAAAAACAAAACTCATGTATATATTGTAAAGTCATCCACAATTACAAACACATATCTATTACCACTTATGCTTCTAGATCTAGTTGGTTCAAATAGATTTATGTGTATCAATTCTAAAGGTCTTTCAATAGAAATATAATTCTTATTCTTAAAAGATATTTTTACTTATTTACCCATTTGGAAAGCATTGCATAACTTTTTCTTTTTTAATTCAATATCAGGGAGTTCTTTAACAAGCTTATTTTTTACAAGTTTAAAAAGAATGTCCTTGCCTATATAGACTATTAGTCTTTTATGCCAAAGAAAACTATCATTAATAACAAGACAACTTTCTATCCTTATATATGCATCAATATTAATCTTATAAACACCTCTTTTTTTAATTGCCAACAAATAAAACTTTATTATTTTCAAGGATTAAGCAACATGCATGGTCAAACATAATTTTGTAGCCTTTATCACTCAGTTGACTAATACTTAACAAATTATATTTTAGACTATTTACAAGGAACATCTTTTTTATAGAGGAAGAGGACTTACCTCCAATAATCCTTCCTTTTAAGTTATCTCTAAAAGTGACTTTTCCATAATTAATCTTGGTAATGCTTGAGAATAATAAATCATCTCTAATCATGTGTCTTAAGCAAGCACTATTCAAGATCCACTTCTCATATTCCCTTGATTCCTCATTATAGCTTTCAATTGTTGTGAAGCACATATTTGCAACATGCTCTTCATCATCACTTGAGCTAGAGTCCGAGTCATCACTCATGTTGCTTTCATTGCTCGTTTGTGATAGCAGTTCTTCTTCTTATTTTGAAGGAGATGACAATTAACCTTTATGTGTCTTGTATTGTTTCAATTGTAGCATAGAAGCTCCTCTTTGCTAGATTCTCTCTTATTTCCATCCTTCTTGAAGTTTGAGAACTTTTTATTCCCTTGCTTTTTTATTAGAAAATTTTGGATTTGTCTTGTGATACATGCAATGTCCTCTTCCTCCTCTCCCTCTTCTTCTTCTTCTTCTTCTTCTTCTTCTTCTTCTTCTTCTTCTTTATTAACACGATGTATGGTTTCGAATGTCAACTTCTTGTTTGGTTTCTCTTTTAATTATTGCTTTTCCATGACGATTTCATGAGTCATTAGTGATCCAATAAGTTCTTCCAATTAAAGTTTGGTGAGGTCCTTAGCTTCTTGAATTGCCATCACCTTTTCTTTCCAAGTCTTTGGCAAGGATATATGAAATTTGCTCACAATATTGGCATTAATATAAATCATACCAAAAGCAACCAAATTATTAGTGATAATTGAAATTCTAGTAAACATATTGGTTATAGATTCATATGGAAATATTTTGAATAACTCATATTGATATATAAGCATATTAATTTTGGATTCTTTAACTTGATTAGTACCTTCACGAGTTACTTCTTAAACATGTCATATATCCCTAACATTTTTATAAGATGATATTTTATTAATCTCACCCATACTCAATGCACAATATAAAATGTTTATTGCTTTAGCATCCATAGAAATTAACTTTTTATCCCCATCGATATACTCACTCCTATCCTTAGGAATTGTAACACCATTTTTGGTTTTAGGAGGTTTGTGGGGTCCATTCTTAATAGATAGCCATAAATCATAATCTATGGATTGAAGTTATATTATTATCCTAACTTTTCAATAGGCATAACCATTACCATCAAAGAAAGGTGGCCTAGAGGTTGATGATCCATCATTTTGAATATTAAAACTAGTGATTGTTATTCTACTCAAAATCTAAGCAAACTTATATAAATGAGAACTAGGTTATGATATCAATTATTGTTCTAAGATTAAAGCAACAATAACACCTAAGGGGGTGAATTAGGTGTTTCGCTATTAATAACAAACATTACAATTAACTCAATTAAATACAATTATCACAAGTAACCTACAATATAATTAAAGTGCTTAAAGTAAAGAGTATGGGGATAAAAATTGCAAATTCAGTTTTTACCGTAGTTCAGAAAGCGTATATCCACATCTTAAATACCAAACTAATCTTGATTATTGTATTCTTTTGCTCATATTACGATAGGAATATGCTCGAAGTTACTACTGTTTACATATGGCATAATATGGTGGCATTGCACTATGAGCTGACGTGGTAAAATCTAGTGACATGATGAAATCTGGTGATATGTTGTTTGCATGACAAAACATGGTGATGTAGCGCTTGCATGTTGAAATATAGTAACATGGCTGAATCTGGTGATGTGTTGAAATCTAGTGACATTGCGCTGATGTAATGAAATATGGTGGTGTGATAGTAGTGAATTAATTTGTTTGAGAGCCTCATGTGGTTTCTTTATTGTTATTATTGTTGCTTGAGGTGACTATGCAAGGAGTGATGGTCTTCTCAGTTACTAGTCAAGTGAGGCAGCAACTAGGATGGCTGATCTATAATTGGCGACGAGAAGACCTACTATGTGGGTTGGTTAATCTGTTGTGGGAGGCCAATTCGCTAGTGGAGTGATTGGTTTGCAGCTATGAGGTGAAAATGAATGTGTCGTGGCTAAGGTTTGGGGCAAAATAAATTTAAGAGCGTGTTTGCCTTATTGGAAGATTTTTTTTGTCTAGATCAACTGTTGATGATGATAAATCTAAAAATCTTCACAAGCCTTTATAGATTGATTAATTGTAAGAAAAATTAAAAGTATGTGCTTTGATACTAAATTTGATGCGGAACAATGAAAAGCAAATTAAAGCAAGAAAGATAAAAACTTTTTAAAGAAAGAAAATAAGAATTAAAAACAAAGAAAAAGAAGAAAAAACCAGAAAAGAGAAGAATGAGGATTGGAAAAGTCTGCAACTCTGTAATTTTTATTCAATTCATCGAAACTCCTTAACATTCAGAAAAATAGAATATAAATACTAAAACCCTAACTAGAACAAACAATTGAGCTTATAGTCGACTAAATAAAATATCTAACAATAACTAAATAAATCTCAATAAATAAATCTAAATAAAATCCAATAACACAAGGGTTGAGTTATCCTTCATCATCATAGATCATACGAACATGTGAACCATGTCTCTAGTCTAATATCCTCATCAGTTTTACATGTTTGACTATCCTTTTATGAATCATCTTCAAGACAACATTGTTGTTTACTTGATGAGTGTAGATATATCATAAATGTATATAGTAAAATAACTTAGTGGATCATAAATAAGAAATAAGAACAATCTGAGTGCTTCAAAAGAAGCTACCTGCATATATGCAAACGAGAAAATATGAAATATAGTTTGTATGAGCATAAAAAAAATAAACTACCAAATGGGCCTTAATCCTCAATCTAAAATAAGTAATTATTTGTCAATATTAGATTCAGTATGTCTCTAAATTAAGTGAGCTACACAATAATGCTTCTAAGGACAAAAAAAAAAAAAACCCTGCTGTTTATCTCACTTATTGTAGCTACAGTAGAAAGGAGCTTCCTGACCAACCCCATGAGGAACAAGGCCTTATTTTCACTAGGGATCAAATATTCTATCCATTTTTCTAACAGATTTATAAGCTTGCCTTGAGCACATGAGGTGAATCTATCTAGACTTGTAGTTTTTTCCATTTGGAAAAGGAGTGGAGATTAAGACCACATCCACAAACAACTAACAAAAGTAAATAAAGTAAGACCGTCATCTCATTTCACCTAATGGCCACCTTACTTTTTGTTTGCCCCCTTCCTTTTTAAATCTTATCAGAGAGGGAAAAGCTAAAAATACAAGCATAAAACATGCACTACTCTCATATTTTGAATGTTCAGATTGTAAACCTCCAATAAGTTCTTTAGGAAAAATTTTAGATGTAAGCTGCAGAGATTGGTTAAGTGAATCACGTTCTGATGTGGTCGTTGGTTTCCCCCTGTCTAAGAATCTTTCTACTTGCTCTGGCTCTCTGATACCACATTCAGAGGAAAGGAAAATTTGTAAAGCGTCACTGATTTAATGGGTTTTTGGTAGTTTTTGTCAGTTGAACTATTGGTCAATTAAGTTCCCCCTAAAAAATAATATTTCATAGACTTGATTGAAAAATTAGATAGTACAAGGCTTAGTGTGCTGCAACTATGATAGGTCTAGGGGGAAATTGCCAAAAACCAGTGTTGATGTGAAAAAATTAAAGAAAAGTAGGTAACAAGATGGTTTCCAAGTTGTAAGAAATTGAATGGTGTCCAATGAAGTTAACTATCATTGAAGTTTATATCCATAAATCACTACTAGAAAATCTACGGATACAAACATAATCACTGACAAAAAAATTTCATCAGTATTTTAGGGTGATCTTTACCAACTGAATATATTCCATTGCTAATCTGTCTGTATTTATTGATGAAATATTTATGCCGGTAAATATCGAGGGAATTACAGTCGGAATAAAAAGAATTTTAAAAAAACCAAAAAGTACGATGATGTGTAATTTTTTATGGATGATTTTACCGACAGAATTACAGTTGGATTCAAATAGGAAAAGTCATACAATGACGTGTCACTTATATCAACAGAATTGCCGACGGATTGACAGATAGAATAATTCCATCGATAATTCCATCGGTAATAGTTAATATATGACCTAGCCGTCAACCCTCCCCTCCCCTATTTCTTCTTCTCCCCTCTGCAACTAAACAACCCCTCTAAATCTGCAACTAACAACCCCCACTCCCACATCACCTCCCATCTCAACATAACTCATCATTACTCGATTTTTACAGTCATAACAACAATTTTATTGTGGATTTTCCATTTTAAGTAAGTAAATCTACTATTTTTTTTAATTTGAATAAAATTTTGAAATGTCAATTTTTTTATTGCATATTTTAGCAGCACATTGAGAGGTTTGAAATGAATATCATCGAGACAATATGCAAACTTGAGATGATATTTCCTCCATTGTTTTTTGACTTTATGGAGCATCTACCCATACACTTACCATATAAGGCAAAAGTTGAAGGCCCAATCTAGTATATATGGATGTATCCATTCGAGAAGTTAGAGATTACATATGCAATGTAATCTTCGATATTATTTTCATTGTTTTTGTTAATTGAAAACATTCATTTTATTCCATGTAGGTACTTGTTCAATCTTTAAAGAAAAAGGTAAAAGACAAGGTGCATGTTGAGGCATCGATATGTGAGGTTTATATTGTTGAGAGGATCTCAACAATTATCTCGTCTATTTCGAGCCTCATTTGAGAACAAGAATCAATCGCGTACCAAGGCATAACGACGGTGGTGAAGTGCCTTCAAGTGAGAACTTGTCAATATTCTCCAATCCTGGACGACCCGCATAAAAAAAAGCTGTCAGGGGAAGATATTTGTTTGAAATAGAATTCAGACAAGCACATAATTATGTGCTATTTAACTGCAATGAACTGAGACCTTTTATTCAGTAAGTATACTACTTAAACTTTGTTATTAATGGACTATTTCTCTCATGTAATATCACAAACTCATACGTTGTTGACTATCTCGTTGGCAACATCGTCAACATTTACAGTCTAATAACTCACAGCTGATCAAATCTTAAATCTTTCGATTACAAGATGAACAATTTGCGACGTGGTTCAGAACACATGTAAGTACTATCACAAACTCATTATCTATCAGGATACTTAATTTCATTACAGAATTCTCAATCACTATTCATTGTTGTACTTGATGTACCAGGTTTATAAAATGAAAAGAAATGCTAGTGCTGCATTATCTTTACTGGTCCTAGAAGAAAAGTGAAGTGCTACAACGAGTATTTTGTTAATGGGTACATGTTTCATACTGGAGAATATGGGCAGGGTAGAAAGATATAAGAGTGGAGATTGTGTTAAGGGATCGACTTCTAGTGAGTTTGAAGTTGACTATTATGAAAAATTAGAAGAGGTAATTGAATTGCAATATCATAACGAGCATAATAGAGTCTTTTTATTTAAATGTTATTGGTATGACACCATTAACAGAGGAATCAGAGTAGATTCCCATCATGGTTTGGTCGAAATTAACTCAGAAGCTAGACTCCACAACGTCAACGATGTCTTTATTTTCGCCAAGCAATGTCAGCAAGTTTAATACACATGCACCCCTTCCTTTAGAAAGGATTGTTCAAGAGTTGATTAGTTATCCATATTGAAAACCAAACCTAGGGATCGTGTCTAGGTTGTTCAAGATGAGAACGATGACTCAAATGTTGGGGATGATGTCTTTCTAGTAAGTGAGTTGGTTGAACCATATCGAGTTGCTCCATCGATTGACTTGGAAGAAAATTTAAATTTCCGCGTTTTCAATAATATTTTTGTTGATGTTGATGTTGATACTGACACTGAGGAGTTGAATGTTGTTCTGAACTCTAGCGAACAAGCACAAATCGATGAAGATGATGATAACAATGATATCAATGTAGAAGATTGTGTTGGAGCTAACAACGAGTCAATTGAAGAAGAAGAAGACAATTCTAACTAATTATAAAAACATGAAAGTACTGTAATGTCATAAATGATAATGTAATAATTATTGATGAAACTCTCAACAAAAAAGTATTTATTTTATAATTGTTATGTGAACTGATGTTATTGTGTTGTGCGTGCAGCTTTCAATTTAAACATTTGTAGGATGGTTAGTTAGGGAATACAAATACAATCTGTCATTCACCGTTCAAAACATCGATGGAAACACTGACGATTTGTGTTCGTTGGCGTATTCTAGAGGCAAGGGGGTTGTTCCCCTCCCATTAGCATTGTTCACTATGCAGGGCACCAATGGAAACGCTGACGGTTTGTGTTCGTAGGTGTATTCTAGAGGCAAGGGGAGACTGTTCCCCTGCCCCTAGCACTGTTCACT
>Ga0307515_10021485_pt1 | contig 11443 bp, 10 predicted proteins | sample 17_EM_MG_FD_194513 | JGI IMG/M metagenome (GOLD analysis project Ga0307515, IMG submission 194513) | Populus trichocarpa ectomycorrhiza microbial communities from riparian zone in the Pacific Northwest, United States - 17_EM | ecosystem: Host-associated > Plants > Roots > Unclassified | place... | reverse complement strand
GAAATAGGAGTGCAGTGCCCCCGGCAGGATTCGAACCTGCGACTCACGGTTTAGGAAACCGATGCTCTATCCCCTGAGCTACGAGGGCGCGCGGTCAGTCTAGCCGGGCGGGGCCGGCGGAGTGTTGGGGTGGTGGCGGAGGCGGACGGAGAGGCAGGTGACGCAACCTTCGAGCTTTTCGTACTCGGTGATGTCGACGGGGACGGGCGTGTACCCGCGGGTTTTCAGCAGTTCGATCGTCTTGGGGGCGGTGGTGGAGATCAGGAGCCGATCGTGGCCCAGGTCGACGACGTGGGCTCCGCTCTCCTCCGGGACGGGGAGGAAGGTGGGGAAGACGTCGGGGTCGTCGACGAGGGGCGGGTAGCCGATCACGGTGCCGTCGGGGAGGGCGGTGACGGCGGATTTCAGGTGGAGGACCTTCGCGACGGGGACGGCCACTACTCGGGCGCCCAGCGGCTCCAGCGCGGCGTGGAGGGCCGCTATTCCTGCGGCGTTGGTGCGGCCGCCGCGGCCCGCGTAGACGACGTCGCCGACTTTGAGGATGTCTCCGCCGTCGAGGGTGGCGGGGGCTTGGAGTTCGTGGACGCGGTAATCAAGGGACTCGACGGTGGTGCGGACTGCGGGGGTTTCGTCCCGGCGGGACGGGGCTCCTGGGCGGGTGATGACGGCTACGTCGCGGTACATGACGACGGTGTCCTCAATGAACACGGCGTCGGGGCAGTCGTCGGCGGGTGGGACCTCGTGGGTGCGCCAGCCGTGATCGGCGAGCGCCGCCACGTACGCGTGCCACTGGGCGACCGCCAAGGGAAGCGACACGGGCGTGCGCTCGATGTGGGTCACCAGGCCGTCGGCCAGGGCCGGGCCGGGGCGGCGGACGAGTGCGAGCATCGAAACTCCTCACTGCTTGGTGCGGCGCCTCCGTCTGTGGTAAACCTCCACGCACAGATTGGGAGGCGGCATGGACGCAGACGTCATTGTGGTCGGGGCGGGGCTGGCGGGGCTGGTCGCCACCGCGGAGCTGGCCGACGCCGGCCGGAAGGTGATCCTCCTCGACCAGGAGCCGGAGGCCTCCCTCGGGGGCCAGGCGCACTGGTCGTTCGGCGGCCTGTTCCTCGTGAACTCCCCCGAGCAGCGGCGGATGGGGGTGCGCGACTCCCACGAGCTCGCCTGGCAGGACTGGCTGGGCAGCGCGGGCTTCGACCGCGACGAGGACGCCTGGCCGAGCAAGTGGGCCGAGGCCTACGTCGACTTCGCCGCGGGTGAGAAGCGCCCCTGGCTGCACGCGCAGGGCGTGCGTTTCTTCCCGGTCGTCGGCTGGGCCGAGCGCGGCGGGTATCTCGCCGACGGCCACGGCAACTCGGTCCCCCGCTTCCACGTCACGTGGGGCACGGGTCCGGGCGTGGTCGCGCCCTTTGAGCGGCGGGTTCGCGAGGCGGTGGCGAAGGGCCTGGTCACGCTGGCCTTCCGGCACCAGGTCGACGAGGTCGTCACCACCGACGGCGTGGTCACCGGGGTGCGCGGCACGGTCCTCGCCGACAGCTCGGTCGCGCGCGGGGAGGCCTCGTCGCGCGAGGCCGCCGGCTCCTTCGAGCTGAGCGCGCAGGCCGTCGTGGTCACCTCCGGCGGCATCGGCGGCAACCACGAGCTCGTCCGCAAGGCCTGGCCCGAGCGCCTGGGCACTCCCCCGCAGAAGCTGCTGTCGGGCGTCCCGGCGCACGTCGACGGGCGCATGCTCGCGATCTCCGAGAAGGCCGGCGGGCGCATCATCAACCCCGACCGCATGTGGCACTACACCGAGGGCATCGAGAACTGGGCGCCGATCTGGGACAAGCACGGCATCCGCATCCTCCCCGGACCGTCGAGCCTCTGGCTGGACGCGACGGGGAAGCGCCTGCCCGTGCCGCTCTTCCCCGGCTTCGACACGCTCGGGACGCTGGAGCACATCATGCACACGGGCCACGAGTACACGTGGTTCGTGCTCACGCAGAAGATCATCGAGAAGGAGTTCGCGCTCTCCGGCTCCGAGCAGAACCCCGACCTGACCGGCAAGAGCGTCAAGCAGGTCCTCAAGCGGATCCTGCCCGGCGCGCCCGGCCCGGTCGAGGCGTTCAAGCAGAACGGCGCTGACTTCGTCGTCGCCGACAACCTCACCGACCTCGTCCGCGGCATGAACGGCCTGACCGCCGAGCCGCTCCTCGACGAGGCCGTGCTGCGCCGCCAGATCGAGGCGCGCGACCGCGAGATCGGCAACAAGTTCACCAAGGACCTCCAGGTCACCGCCATCAGGGGCGCCCGCAACTACCGCGGCGACAAGCTGGTGCGCGTCGCCTCGCCGCACCGGCTGCTCGACCCGAAGGCCGGGCCGCTGATCGCCGTGCGCCTCAACATCCTGACCCGCAAGACCCTCGGCGGGCTGGAGACCGACCTCGACGCGCGCGTCCTGCGTGCCGACGGCGAACCGCTGCCGGGCCTGTACGCGGCCGGCGAGGTCGCCGGTTTCGGCGGCGGCGGGATGCACGGGTACCGCTCCCTCGAAGGCACGTTCCTCGGCGGCTGCATCTTCTCCGGGCGCCAGGCCGGACGCGCGGCGGCCAAGGCGACCGCCTGACGCGAGGACGCAGTTCGACCAAGCTCCCGTCGCCCCGCCTTCCGATGCAGTAGATAGAAGGAAGGCGGGGGACGGGGGCGGTAATGGAGCACAAGGCGCGGCACTCTCACGGGCGGCGCTTCCGCATGCTCCGGGTCGCGGGGGTGCTGGTCGCCGGGCTCGTCGGCTTCTACGTCCTGCCCGTCGACGTCTCCGACACCGCGTTCGTCCCGCGCGGCATCGCGTGCGTCGCCGCCGTCGCGGGACTCGCCTGGCTCTTCGCCCGCCAGATCCGCTCGCAGGTGCGGGCCGCAGACGACAGCGGCGTGCGGCTGGAGTCCCTCTTCTATCTGCTCTCGCTGACGGTGTTCACCTTCGCGCTCGCCTACTACTTCCTCGCCGAGGCGCGTGCCGGTGAGTTCGTCGGCCTGGCGACGCGCACGGACGCGCTCTACTTCACCGTGACGACGATGGGGACCGTCGGGTTCGGCGACGTGCACGCCCAAGGACAGCTCGCGCGCGGCCTGGTTACCGCTCACATGGTCTTCGACGTTGTTTTCGTGAGCGCTTTCGTATCCGTTCTGACGGCCCGTGTCCGACGGCGGGCGGAGCGGCGCCGCGCGGATGGTCCCGCCCGGACCTGAGGTTCGCTCAGAACGCGCACGGGCGCCTATCGCGGCGGCTCCCACCCACCGGAACGCCCGCCCCGCTCCGGCCCCGCGCCCGACGGCCGCAGCCAAGCCGCGCGACCGCCCCCGGAAACCCTGCGTTCCAACAGGTCCGGACCATCGCTGGGTGCGGCACCGGGGCGTCGGCGGCGGTGCACGCCCGATCGGCGTCATGTTCCGGAAACAGTCCCGAAGCCGTTATTAAAGAGTGTTTACGCGCAATGGCCCTGCGCGCAAAGTCGCCGCGCGATACGCACACCCGTCCCGACCCCCTCAATCTGTCCCCCCGGAGGCCCCAAAACGCCTGCCGAGCACGCTAGATTCCTTATCCGGACAGCAAACCGGACTAACTATCGGCAGTGGACATGCCGTCACTCTCCGTTGACGATCATGTACTGAGTTGGAAGATAACGATTCGATACCGCCCCTAGCGCGCAATATCGCGCAGGAGTTACGCTCCAACGCACATCGCGCCGGAGTGAGCCCGCTCACTCCGCACCGGATCACAGTCGATCTTCGGGAGGAGCTGAGTGGCAACCGTCAGCCCTTCCGCCGTCACCGCGAAAGCGGACGGCGGCGGCCGGTCTATCCTCCGCCGGATCTGGCGCAGCTACGTGCTCCGCCGCATCCTGCGGGCAATATTCATCGTGTGGGTCGTGGCCACGGGAGTCTTCTTCCTGGTGCGCCTGCTCCCGGGAAACCCGGTCGACGTCTACATCAACACCCAGATCGGCCAGTACGGGATGACCTACGACGCCGCCGCCGCGCAGGCGGCCGCGTTGTTCTCCTTCGACCCGGGCACGCCGCTGTGGCAGCAGTACCTCGACTACCTCGGGGGCATCGTCCGCGGCGACTTCGGCATGTCGATCCTCTCGCCGGGGACCTCGGTCACCGAGAAGATCGCCACGCACCTGCCCTGGACGCTGTTCTCCGTCGGCATCGCGCTGATCATCTCCGTGACCCTCGGCCTGCTCCTGGGCATGGCCATGGCCTACCGGCGCGGCGGCATCCTCGACCACACGATCTCCACGATCGGGTCGACGCTGCACGCCATCCCCAACTACCTGCTCGCGCTGATGATCGTCGTGTTCGGCGCGGTCCAGATGGGCATCATCAACTACGGCCAGATCCGCGGGAAGCTCTCCCCAGGCATCCAACCGGAGTTCTCCCTGCGCTTCCTGCAGGACGCGTTCTACCACGCCAGCCTGCCGATCCTGACCTACGTCCTCACCACGGTCGGGACCTGGGCGCTGGTGATGAAGTCCTCGACCACGCAGGTCCTCGGCGAGGACTACGTCATGGTCGCCCGCGCCCGCGGCCTCACCGACGGGCGCATCCGCACCTCCTATGTCGGCCGCAACGCGATCCTGCCGCTCGTCGCGCAGATCGCGACCCAGGCGGGCTTCGTCGTCGGCGGCGCGATCTTCGTGGAGAAGGTGTTCCGCTACGAGGGCATCGGCATCACGCTGTTCGACTCGGTGCAGTCACGCGACTATCCGGTCATCCAGGGCGTCCTGCTGATCGTGACGGTCACCGTCGTGGCCGCGAACCTGCTGTCCGACCTGGCCTACAGCGTGCTCGACCCGCGGATCCGCACCGAGGAAAAGGAGGCCTGAGGTGGCACAGGTGAGCGCCGCTCCGACCACCGGCGCGGCAGGCCGCGGTGCGTTCCGCGGCTTCTTCCGGGAGCTGACCCGCAGCAAGACCGGTTTCGCCGGCTTTGTGATCGTCGCGCTGATCGTCGGGATGTCGGCGCTGGCGCCGATCTTCGTCGACGGCAAGATGCCCACCGACCTCGACGCGATCTGGGGTCCCCCGCGCGCCGGGCACTGGCTGGGCACCGACATGGCCGGCAAGGACACCCTCAAGCAGATCGTGCTCGGCGGGCAGACGGTCGTCTTCGTCGGCTTCCTGGCCGCCGCGATCACCACGGTCATCGCGGTCGTCGTCGGCTCGCTGGCCGCCTACATCCGCGGCCGCTTCGACAACTTCATGCTCCAGCTGACCGACATCGTCATGACGGTCCCGCAGATCGTCCTGCTGGCCGTGCTGGGCGCCTTCTTCAGCCTCGACAGCCCGATCTACCTGGCGCTGATCATCGGCTGCCTGACCTGGCCGGTCCTGATGCGCTCGATCCGCGCGCAGGCACTGTCGCTCAAGGAGCGCGAGTTCGTCGAGGCCGCCAAGCTCCTCGACCTCGGCACGACGCGTGTCGTGTTCGGCGAGATCGTGCCGAACATGGCCAGCTACATCCTCATCAACTTCATCATCGCCGTCACCAACGCGATCTACGCCCTCGTCGGCCTCTACGTCCTCGGCCTCGCGCCGCTGGCGGGCGCCAACTGGGGAATCATGATCAACAACGCCTGGATCGGCGGCGCGATGTTCCTCCCCGCGGCGATGCCGTACATCCTCGCGCCCATCGCGATGATCGCCCTCCTCCAGCTCGGCCTGATCATGCTGACCCGCTCGCTGGAGGAGATCCTCAATCCGCGGTTGCGGGACAAGTAGAGAAGGGTGTGACCGTTGCCGACCACTGATCCGCCTGAGACCGACGGCCCGATCCTGTCCGTCCGCGACCTGCACGTCGCCTACAAGACCGGCGACGGCAAGTCCGTCGAAGCCGTCCGGGGCGTCGACTTCGACCTCTACCCGAACCAGTCCCTCGCGCTGGTCGGCGAGTCCGGTTGCGGCAAGACGACCCTGGGCCTCGGCCTCCTGCGGCTGCTGCCGAAGCTCGGCAGCGTCCCCAAGGGCAGCATCACCTTCAACGGCCGCGGGTCCGCTGTGGACGTCCTCGCGCTGCGCAAGCAGGAGCTGCGCAAGTGGCGCTGGCGGGACGCGGCCATGGTCTTCCAGGGCGCGATGAACTCCTTCAACCCGGTGCTGCGGATCATCGACCAGATGGCCGACACGATCCGCGCCCACCCCGACGGCGAGCGCAAGCCGTCGAAGAAGGAGATCTGGGAGCGCAGCGCCGATCTGCTGCGTTCGGTGCGGCTTGAGCCGAACCGGGTGCTGCCGAGCTACCCGCACGAGCTGTCGGGCGGGATGCGCCAGCGGGTGCTGATCGCGATGAGCCTGCTGCTGGACCCGAAGCTGCTGATCCTGGACGAGCCGACGACCGCGCTGGACATCCTGACGCAGCGGGCGATCGTGGACGTGCTGCACGAGCTGCGGGCCGAGCGGAAGTTCGCGATGGTCTTCATCTCGCACGACCTGGCGATCGCCGCCGAGCTGGCCGACCGGGTCGCCACGATGTACGCCGGGCGGATCATCGAGACCGGGACGGCGCGCGACATCTTCTACGGGCCGCGGCATCCCTACACGGTCGGCCTGATCAAGGCGGTGCCGCCGGTGGTCGGCGACCTGCCCGAACTGGCCTCGATCCCGGGTGCGCCGCCGAGTCTGTCGAACCTGCCGGAGGGCTGCTCGTTCGCGCCTCGGTGCGACTACGCCGAGGACCGGTGCACCGCCGCCGATCCCGAGCTGAACCCGATCACCGAGCGGTCTGCCGGGACCACCCACGCGGCGGCCTGCCTCCGCTGGCAGGACGTCCGTTACGAGCGCAAGGTGGTGGAGCGTGTCTGAGATCGAAACGGCAGGCACCGTCGTGCACGAGGAGCCGGGCGCGGTCCGTCCCGAGCCGCTGATCACCCTGCGGGGCGTCTCGCAGACCTTCAAGTCCAAGAAGGGCTCCCTGAAGGCCGTCGACGACGTCGACCTGTCCGTCGGGCCCGGGGAGGTGCTGTGCCTCGTCGGCGAGTCCGGTTGCGGGAAGACCACCACCGCCCGCATGGCCGCGGGTCTGGCGAAGCCCAGCCACGGCTCGGTCGAGTTCGAGGGCCGCGACATCTGGTCGATGTCGAAGCGCGAGTTCGCGGCCTACCGCAAGTCCGTCCAATATGTACACCAGGATCCGTACGCGTCGCTCAACCCGATCCGCGACGTCCATCGCACCCTCGCCACGCCGCTGCGCAAGCACGGGCTGGCGAAGGGGCGCAAAGACGGCTGGGAGCAGTCCGCGAAGCTCTTGGAGCAGGTGGACCTGGTCCCGGCGGAGTCCTACCTGCCGAAGTTCCCGCATCAGCTGTCCGGTGGGCAGCGGCAGCGGGTCTCGGTGGCGCGGGCGCTGTCCCTGAATCCGAAGCTGATCATCGCCGACGAGTCGACGTCCATGCTGGACGTGTCGATCCGGATCGGGATGCTCAACATGCTCGGCAGGCTCCGTGACGACCTGGGCGTGGGTTTCCTTTTCATCACCCACGACCTGGCGATCGCGAAGTACTTCGGCTGGCACGGCCGGATCGCCGTCATGTACCTGGGCCGCGTCGTCGAGTTCGGTCCCACACCGCAGGTCATCAACGACCCCCAGCACCCCTACACGAGGGCCCTGCTGGACGCGGTTCCCGAACCCGATCCCGACCTGACCCGGACCAAGAAGGCCGGCGGTGGCCTGCGCAGCTCGGAGATCCCGAGCCTCGCCGACCTGCCCACCGGTTGCTCTTTCCACCCCCGGTGCCCGCTTCATGAAGCCGACACCTGCGATGTGCTGCGGCCCGAACTGGAAGCCGTCAGCGCCGACCGCGAGGTCTCCTGCCACGTGGTCGGACGTGCCTCACCCCTGCACGTGCCCAGTCCCAGGACCGGTGGGGACGGCGAGTGACCTCGCTGTTCGCCCGGGCGGTGATCAACCTTGCGGCGTTCCTCGTCGCCGGGTCCCTCCTGATGCTCCTGCTGGTCAAGGCCGGTACGGCAGAGCAGGTCATCACGTTGGTCACGCTCGGACTGGGAGTCGTGCTCGGCACGTTCGCGATCGTTCTAATCCGTCGCAACAGACGGCAAACGCCTCACAAGGAGGACCAGTGACCACCCAAGATTTCGACCTGTCGCGACGGCGGTTGTTCCAGCTGGCGGGCGTCGGCGCCGTCGGCGCGGCCGGCGTCTCGGCGCTCGCGGCCTGCTCGCCGGCCGAGCCCGAGGGCGGCAGCGGCAACGGTGAGTTCCACGGCGCGTGGCCCTTCAAGGTCTCGCCCGAAGGGCACTTCAACAACGCCGGTACGCCGTTCGCCGGTGTGCCCGTCCGGATCCTCACCGACGGTCCGTACGGCGACCTGCTCGCGCTCCCGTCGGCCTACTACTACTGGGTCGACAAGAAGTGGGAGTACCTGCTCGCCGAGTCGCACAGCACGGACGCGGCGGCCAACACCTACACGGTGAAGATCCGCGCCGGGCTCAAGTGGAGCGACGGCAAGGAGATCACCTCCGAGGACTACCTGACGACCTTCCACGTGCAGTGGATCCAGCGGTCGCCGCTGTGGAACTTCGTGGAGAAGATCGAGGCGCCCGACGCCAGCACCTTCACCATCACGATGAACAAGCCGTCGACGGTCGTCGAGCGCTACCTGCTGCGCAGCAACATCGTCGCGACCGCGGTCTACGGCGAGTGGGCCGGCAAGGCGAAGGCCCTCATCGAAGGCGGCAAGACGATGGACGACGCCGAGGGTGTGACCCTCGGCAAGGACTTCCAGAAGTTCCGTCCGGAGAAGTACACCGTCTCCGGCCCGTACGACATCGACTACGGCACGATCTCCGACTCGCAGATCACGCTTGTCAAGAACGCCAACGGCTTCGGCGCCGACAAGGTGAAGTTCGACAAGATCGTGCTGTACAACGGCGAGACGCCCGACATCACGCCGCTGGTCTCCGACGGCACCGTCGACTACGCCACGCACGGTTTCCCCGTGGCGTCGGAGGCGGCGTTCAAGTCGGCCGGGTACCGGATCATCCGCCCGCCGAACTACTCGGGCCCGGCGCTGCTGTTCAACATGGACAAGTTCCCGGAGTTCAAGGACGCCAAGGTCCGCCGCGCCTTCGCGCACGCCATCGACCGCGCCGCCAACGGCAAGGTCGCCCTCGGCGAATCGGGCAAGGGCGTCGAGTTCATGGCCGGCATGTCCGACGGCAGCCTCGACCAGTGGCTGACCCCGGAGGACAAGGGCAAGCTGAACAAGTACGCCTTCGACACCACCCAGGCCACCACCCTCCTCACGGAGGCGGGCTGGACGAAGGACGGCGACACCTGGAAGACCAAGGAAGGCAAGGCCGCCGAGTACGAGGTCCAGTTCCCCTCGGAGTTCGCCGACTGGTCGGCCGCCGGCACGAACGCCGCCGAGCAGCTGTCCAGCTTCGGGATCAAGGTGACCCCGCGCGGTGTCACCTTCACCCAGGCGCCGGTCGACATCGACAAGGGCGAGTTCCAGCTGGCGATCCAGCAGTGGGGCGCCTCGGCGCACCCGCACCCGCACTTCTCGTTCGTGGCGGACCTGTTCACGCACAACATCCCGATCGCCAAGAACCAGGGCGGCAAGGGAATGGCCTTCGAGCTGAAGACCACGTCGGAGATCTACGGCGACGTGGACCTGACCGCGATCGTCAACGACGCCGGTTCGGGTCTCGACGAGGCCGCGCAGAAGGCCAACGTCACCAAGGCCGCGATCGTGTTCAACGAGCTGCTGCCGATGGTCCCGCTCTTCGAGCGCCTGGGTAACAACCCGGCCAAGGAGGGCGAGCGGGTGAAGGCGTTCCCCGCCGACACCGACCCGACCGTCCAGAACGCGATGTACGCCGACAACTTCGTCGTGCTGGGTCTTCTCACCGGGAAGATCGAGCCGGCGTAGCGGTCGGCGGCGGCGCCGGGCCTTGCAGGCGCGGCGCCGCGCCGGGGCCGCGGCCGATGTGGGATAGTCCACATAGGACCGAGGTCCGCAAGCCTGAATGAGGTCAGGCGGCAGAACCCCCGGGGCGACCCGGGGGTTCTGTCGTTGTGACGGGGCTTCTGGCTCCACGTCCGGCCGCGGTTCACCGCTTCCTTGCGGCGGGCGTCTCTCCCCGCCGCCCTTCCTCAGTGCGCTTCGACGTACTTCGCCGCGTCGCCCGCGATCCGCGCCAGGACGTCGGAGTCGGCGAGGCAGCTGATGTGCGTGCGCCTCGGCAGCACCACGAGCCGTCCGTCGCGGCACACCTTCAAGAACGCCTTCTCCTCGGCGCGGAAGGGGTCGCGGGCGCCGTTGACGAGCCAGACCGGGCCCGGGTAGGCGCCGAGCTCGGCGCGCGGGTCGAGGCCGGACAGGGCGTCGACGACCTGCGGCATCGTGGTCGAGTCGAGTCCCCCGGCGACCATCGCCTCGGCGACGGCCTGGGGCAGCGTCTTGCGGAACGCCCAGGCGCTGAAGCGGTCGGCCCGGCGCTGGTTGGCCGAGGCCATCCGCGCGGCCATGCGGTAGATCGCCAGCAGCGGCCCGCGCGGGGTCGCCGTGCAGCCCAGGGCGACGAGCCCGGCGACGCGCTCGGGATGGCGGGCGGCCGTCGCGATGCTCACGTACCCGCCCATCGAGTGCCCGACGACCAGCGCGCGCCCGCCGACGGCGTCGATCGCCTCGGTCACCGTGTCGACGGCGTCGTCGAGGGTGAAGCGCGCGCCCCGGCGGCTGCCGTGGCCGGGCAGGTCGGGGGCCGCGACCGGATGCTCCCGGCCGACGATGTCGGTCACCGGGCCCCACACGGTCCCGCTGATGCGGATCCCGTGCACGAACACCATCGGCAGCACATTCGGCATGACGCCTCCGTTCACAGCAGCGTTAGCGCGGTCCGGCCGGCCACCAGGCGGCCGGCGTCGACATATCCCTCCGGGCGGCCGTCGAGCTCGGCGACGAGCCGCGCCCGCTGCCGCGCCACGCCCGCCGGGTCCGACGAGGCCAGGTCGCGGCACTCGGACGGGTCGGCGCGCAGGTCGAACAGCTGCTCGCGGCCGTCGCCGGACAGCCACACGTACTTGTGCCGCTCGTCGGTGATCCAGTGCATGGACTGCCCGAAGAGCTGGTGCTCACCGTGCAAGTATTCGCGCACGCCGCCGCTTCCGCCACGCGCCAGGGGAAGCAGGCTCCGGCCGTCCACAGTGGGCGGTTCCACCCCGGCCGCCGCGAGCAGGGTCGGCATGACGTCGCGCAGCTCGACGACCTCGTCGCTCACCACACCTCCGGGCAGGCCGGGACCGGAAAGCAGCAGCGGAATCCGCGACGAGCCCTCGTAGGGATAGGCCTTGCGCCACATGTGGTGCTCGCCGAGCATCTCGCCGTGGTCGCTGGTGAAGCAGATCCAGGTGTCGTCGAGCTCGCCGAACTCGGCG
>Ga0307515_10021484_pt1 | contig 11443 bp, 11 predicted proteins | sample 17_EM_MG_FD_194513 | JGI IMG/M metagenome (GOLD analysis project Ga0307515, IMG submission 194513) | Populus trichocarpa ectomycorrhiza microbial communities from riparian zone in the Pacific Northwest, United States - 17_EM | ecosystem: Host-associated > Plants > Roots > Unclassified | place... | reverse complement strand
CCCGCCACGCATCTTGAAGCTTCTCGCCTACAGAAAGTGGATATTCTTTCGCCAAGATGGCGTCCAAAATCCGTTCCGCCATACTCGAAAGGCAAGAACTCGCAAGCACGTTCTTCACGATGCCCCAAAGCTTCGAAACGAGAACAAATCCGACAGCTGGGCTTGCTGGACTCCGTTTGACCGGAGATGAAGCAGAAGTGGACGCTCCCAGACTCGACTTGGTGGGGCTGGGGTTACTTGGAGGTGAATTCGGAGGAGGCAGAAAGTTGACGAGGACATCGGCAACCTTCATAGTGAGCGAAGGTGAGGTGGCCAAGTGACCAAGACCTTGGGTCAGCTGTGTCTGGCTAAGCAGCAACGCTTGCCACATTTGCGCGAAATCAACCTACAAACAAGGTCAGACGAGCTTCTGTCTGAGAGTGAAAACAAACGTACCGGGAGATTCATTTTCCGCTCGGGCACAAGCCGCGACACCAACCCAACCCACATACCAAGCAACTCATCCCAATGCTGCGAAACTTCATTCTCCGAAAGTCGTGATACGATCCCAACATCAACTCCACCGATCTGATTCGCAACGGCCGAAAGGTTCGCCTGGGACGATAAAAGGATTGTGTTGTCGAAGAGCTGAGGAGCCAGGAACGCGTTATACCAATCCTCCGCGACAACCTTGGAAACATCCCGACTCTCGACCGATGTCGAAGCCCCGATTCCACTGAGCATCCGAACGAGAACTTTCCTCCCGAGCTCTCTAACATGCCGATCCGGATTCTTCAACATATCCTTGACGATTCCCAACGCGTTCCCAACATCCTCAATGTTCTCCGCCTCCCGCTCCTTCCAAGTCTCATCCGAACCCCTCTTCGTGGTGCTGTCGATCGAAGTATCCCCTTGTTCAGGCGACCACAAAAGGGTCGCAACAACCGCAATCCCGATGTCGCTCCTCAGATCCTGCCTGGAAAAACTATAGACGGACCTCATATCCACCACCTTCTCCAATGGTTGACTTTGACCTGTTTTGGCTAACCGTTCAGCCTCTCGCAACCGAGCAAATGCCCACACGATGCACTTCCAAACGACCGAGTGAAGCTCTTGAACACCCTTCCCGCGTTTCCACGCGCTGACTTTGGACAACGCCGGGATAACCAGTTTCAGGCACCGCGAGTGCAAGAAGAAAGACGCGTCGGAGAGGACTATCAGGGAGGAGATAACGACCAATGCCCATGAGGGTGTGTTAAAAGTTTGGCCGGTTTCGAAATCAACATTGTCCAGAGCGTCATGAATACGTTGGGCTAGTGGACCGAGCTTCACGGCGGAGACGTTCGGAGTCTTCGGGGTTCTCGTGGTGTTTGCGTTGATGAATGCCACGATCTCCTTCGATTGGGACCTGCGGATAGGGATTGGAATGTTGCCACGGACGGTACCTTGGGCCAAGGCGCATAGAACCTGGGAGGCGATATTCCGGACGTTCGAGGAATTATCATTGATGAGGTATCGCAAAAACGAGGGGAGAAATTCCTTGAACGGCGGAACGAAACACCCTGGGTGTTGATTGAGAAACTTTGTGGTAACCTTGTGTACAATCCTCTTGAAAAAAGAACTAGGATATATGCATCCTCGATTGAATACTCACCTTTAGGCACTCCACCTTGAAATTAGCATCAGGGCTCCCTTCCATACACTTCATCAGGGACTTGAGGATTTCGGAGGCTTTGGGCGCTAGCACCTCCTGGGGGAGATGCTGTTCCTGAAGAGTCCAAAGACAGATGAACCTGATCTTGTATGCGCTGAGAGAGGGCAGTTTTGTCGCGAAAGTGATCTTGAGTGTATCTCCTAGTAATAGCAAAAGTTGTTCCGCTGCCGAAAGAGGGGTTGGCTCATCACATAATCATAGGACGAGGTGAACGCACTGGAAAATATTCGCTGGAAGGGTCCCACGCGGAACACAACCGAGAGAAACAGCAGAGCACGAATGCACACGAGAGAGCGGTCCCTGCCCCTCTTCTCTTCATGTACCGTCAATTTCCTCTCCACGAATGATGCGCCAGAAGGGATATTCGACGGAGCCAACGACCCAGACGAAACAGAGAAACCATTCCGCGGATGAACCTCAAGAAAAGGATCCACGAACGCGAGCCGGATGTCTCTCTGGATAGCCGCACATACGGTTGACGCCTGGGCCTTGACGTGTTCGAGTGCAGCGAATACGTGGTCGACCCGCGAAACGTCCTTTGTGGTGGCAATCCCGTGATCAGCTTTGGTAGTCAAGGTACAGTAAACCTCGGCGATGTCGTGTGGAGAGAAGACACGCGGCGTATTGACGGAGTCACAGAGGATATCAATCGGAACAGCGAGGTATTGTGGGTCATCTAATGGATCGACCACCTCCTTCACCGGTCCGCCAGACGAGCTGACAGGTATTCGAATAAGAGAGGATTGAGGAGTCGGTGGGGGTATACGTGGTTTCGCGTTCACGTCCAACCTGGACATGAAGAAGGGAGGTAACGGTTGAACATGTTCCTGGTGAGACTGGAACTGCAGATCCGCGCGAGCGAGTCTCGAAGGACCCTCTTCAAACTGCGTGCTTGTCTCTAGTTGCGGAACCCGAATCATCGTCGTCGCGTGCGGGAGTGGTTTCGCCGGAGGTCGCACGGTGATGACGAGCAAGACAGATCCGGGCTTGTTGTTCCGTCGCGGTTGGCCCTGGGGAAATATTAACGCGACCGCGCACGTGACAGGTACTAGGATCTTTTCGTACACATACATTATTTATTACATTGCAGTTCAGACAACGTCCTGGTAACTGGGCAATTCGCTTCCACCACCTCCAGAAGAACTCGCGAAATTCCCAACATGACCTTCAACCCTCCAAGCCCAATCGTTCCCTTCCTTCCACCTGAACACGTCCGTCCCAAAATTCACTTCAAACTCATTATCTCCTTCCACCCCAATCGCAGCGTAAACATCGTACTTGTCCCGAGGGATGTAAATCCCGCTGAACGCGTTCGGGAGTCTCACGCCGTTGTACGTGAAAAAGACGCTGCTTGACGCGAACTCGTATCCCAATCCGATCGAGTCTCCGGACGAGATCTTCCTGAGTAACCCGCGGGTTTCGTAGTCACGACCACCCTCTGGGTCTTCGTAGAACTTCCTGAAATCGTCGAGGTGAAGTCCGGCGCTGAGACGGTTCCATCCTGGGAGCCTCCAATCAGGGTACGGAAGGCATGCGGTGCCTATCGGTGAATCGTGTCAGCGGGGGTGATACGCCGGGGCCTGGGGATGGATTACCGATAACGATGTTCAGTCCCATCTTCCTAACCACGACCTCATAATAGACCCCCTGCTTCCCCTTGATATCGTACAAACCCGCCATGATGGGCAAGTCGCTGAAGATACAAACGTCCTTGCACCTCCTATCGGTAACAATCTTGGTCACCCCCGCTCCTCCCTTTTCAGTCCCAGATTCGACGCTGCCCTTGAACCTGGGAGAGGAAGGAAGCCTCATCCCCCACGGTTTACAACCCTCCTGTGACAACCTCTCGACCACATCCGATGGGAGGAGCTTAGATCGTTCGACGGGATGGCGGGTGCAGTACCGCTCCGCTTCTTTGAATTCGTCGACAGGGGCATCCCTGTATTTCCCGTACGTATAAGATTTCTCGACAGCTGGGGTCCATTGAGGTGGAGGTGCACCAGAGCGCTGAGATTGCATGGCCTTGTCTTTGTCTTTGTCTTATCGAGGGAATGATGTATGGTGGGCACAGTGGTGAGATCACTAGGATCGTGGGTAGAGATTGCACTGGATGGGACTACACCGCACTGCGATAAAGTCGACCGTCATCCCAAGTCCTCCAGTAACCCTTGGCCTCGCAAATCCAAGTCAAAAGCGATCGTCACCGTGCGGAAGACCAGGTCGACCAACTCTGACCTCGATCTTGTACATCCTCCTCCCCCGTCCCCACCCAGAATGGCGACGCTGTTCTGCCCCTCGTGTTCCAACATCCTCGTAATCTCCGCCGAAACAGGGTTCAACAAATGGGCATGCAATACCTGCCCCTACGAATTCCCAATCACAAAACAAATGACCTCTCGCACCCGCCTCGAACGTAAACAAGCAGACGACGTTCTAGGCGGGGAGGAAATGTGGAAACACGCCGACTCTATCGCAAGTGAGCTTCCAATCCATCCTTCCTTTCGCCTGCCATGGGGGGCACGAACCCTCGGATGGATATGCATGTTCCGCAATCGCAGGTCGTGTTCCCAGCCTTACCACAGCTTTACTAACCATTTACGCGTACGCGCATCCGCATCTGCACAGTCACTTGTGAAAAGTGTGAACACGGCAGAGCGTATTTCTACCAGCTCCAAATCAGGTCCGCCGATGAGCCCATGACCACCTGTAAGCCCGCTTTATGCCCCCCCCCTTTCCCTGTGCTTTTTCGTTCCTCGCCTCAGAACCTCGTCACTGATCCGCCCGTTTCTTCCCCTTCCAGTCTACCGGTACGTCCACCTCCATCACACGCGGACCACGCCTGTTTGTGACATTCTCAAAATTTTTCATCTCCAGCTGTGCGGGTTGCGCTTACCAATGGAGAGAAAACTGAGGGTCGCGAAGTGGTTTGTTGATACGGTATTATTATATCTCATGTGTATATACTCTAACATGCAACAGCAATGCCACGCCGGAGATACTCTAAACGGTATATAAAGTGTCAAACAGAGGACGTGAAAGCAGGATGGTATATCGATTTGGGTCGGACCCCCGCCCGATCAACGCATTACACCCTGCAGGTGAGGTCTGCACCAATCATAGCAAGAGTAGCACCAAGGCACCACCCCAATTCCGTCCCATCGATCTGCTTCCCGATTTTCGCTTCCCTGTCTTCACCAAACTCGTAACCGAGCCGAAGGAGGGTATACATGAAAGTCAGGTCGAGACACCAGACTGGTCGGCCCTCCAGCTCTGTCATGACCGCCTCGTCGGAGCCCCACCGTTTCGCCCACGAGGCGGGACCAGCGCAAACGTCCTTGGCAAGTCCCGCGATGGAGGAGATGGTAAGTAATTTGTCTCGTTGATCGACGGGGAGGAGTGGATTGATTCGATCGTAGAAGTAGGAAAGCAAGAGGATTTTTCCCGTAGGGAACGTGTCCATCAGGTTTGGCTGATACACGCCGTTGAACGAGCAAGGTTTGACTTCGCAGATACTACAACACGATCAATACACAGTTGCAGAGGGAGAAAAGTTCAACTCACGCGTCCTTGGCCATGACGAGCTGAATAAATCGGCTGCAGCTCTCGAAACCACCAATATCAGCCCCATCCATCGAAAGTGTCCTCTGATCCTCTCCTTCCCCAATTTTCACCTCGTCCTTGGTTCCGCTCGCCAAACAAGGGTTAGCAATGACCCTCTTCTTGTTAGGATCCTTATGCTCAGGAGCCAAAAACTCGACGAGCTTGTGAACGTGTTCCCTGGCCTGCTTCAACCCATACCCGAGGTACGAATGTTGGTAAAGGACGCGCTTCTCTCCACCAAACGTGAGGTCGTACTTGTGCTCTCCGTCCTCGAGCATCGAATCCGGTCGCTTCTCGTCGAAAACGGGCTCAAAGACGATTTGGGTGGATGCACCTCCAAGGTCCAGAACGGCAAAGGTGGATTTCTTTTCGGGAATCCTTTGATTTCCAGGAGGAATAGCAGAGCCGCCGATCGTGTGGAGGAGGTAGTTGGCGGTGATCCAAGCGAAGACTCCCTCGTCCTTCCCATCCATAATCGCCACGTCCTCGTTCGACCTCAAGTTGAATTCGTACTTCTCCCTCAGCCTTTGCGCGACAGCACCCAGGATATCCTTGCTCTGCTTCTCGCCCAGCAGCCTCAACCCAGCGGTGGCCTTGACAGCGACAGGGGTACACTTCCACAGATCCACGGGCACGACCTTGACCGCCTCATCCATCAATTCGTCCAAGCTCTCCGCAGCCTGCTGAGGACTTGACTTGTATGACGAAAGTCCAGGCTGTCGTTGCTTGAAAACTTCATACTCATACGTCGCAGAAGGTCCGCAGTTGTTGAATTTGTAGATATGAATACGCGAGCCTGTAGACCCGGCGTCGATCATCAGCGCGTATTGCACGAGGGGAAGGTTTGGTTTATAAGGGGTGGTGCAGTGGACGGTTTTCGATAGGTCTGGATCGTCATCGGGAGATGTGGGAGGTTTGAATGTTGAGAGTTTGTTGTCCCCGGTGTTCGTATCAGGTTTAGGGGGAGGCGGGTGCTCTTGGCCGGTGCCTTGCCCAATGTTGTCAGGAGGGGTAGGATGGTGAGAATCGCCATGAGGAGATGTGATAATCTCGTAGTAGTCGTCAGTAACAGAAGCTAGTGGGGAGAACAGATCCAGTGAACAAACACGTCAAAGGGCTGAAGACACAGACGCACATGGTACTTTCTTTCCTCCAAACACCGCTGGAGTCTCCCTCGGCCCAAAGAGATAGACGAGCGTGACGAGAGCTGCAGCCCCAACAGCCAACTTTTTCCACGCAAAGTTCCTTCCAACGATTGGCCGCCCAGGACCATGTCCACCCTCCAACCGCTCGTAATTCCCACTATTCCTTCCTGAAAACATTCCACCCACGGGCCTAGCCTTCACAGTGCTTCTGAATCCTTTTAAGGAGTCGCAGGGTTCGTCAGAATCTAACCGTAAGCGCAGAGAGAATCGTCAAGGTCAGTGAGGGACCGACAGGCGCGAGAGGGAAGGAGGAAATGGTCGGTACCGGTTAGTGCTGGATGACGCTCTACCGAGACCTTCCCGTGCGGGATCGTTTTCCGACGGCGTGTAGAATTCGAAGTCGATTGTTTGGGGGTAGGAGAGACGGGGCTTTTCAAGGAGTGAAAAGGAGGAGCGTTGGTGGTAGTGGGATCTATCGTGGTGGCGTCCTTGTCGAATGGGGGTCTGGCTGTTTTCCAATTTGATCGAGTCGGCCAACTCCGACATGCCCTTCGTCCCCAGATTTCTCTCACTGTGCTTACCCCCGCCCGCGCTTTGTTCGTACCTTGGAGGGTTGTGAACGACACCCAGGGATTCTGAAAGAAACCGTCAGGACCTCATCAACATCCGTGGCGTCGGTCCTGTGACCTGTAATTGTATAAATCCGCGCTTCTGGAATCAGAACGCAATGGCCGGTTTCCCCGCAAGCAGTCCAAACGTTGAGGTCAAAAGGGCCGTGAACCCTAGAAGCAAGGATTCCACAAATATAGGTACAGTCGTACTGATACCAATCGTTAATAAACTTCACTCTTCGAGCCAACCGCAGATGCGATGATGTACGAGATGTACGGCGAGGCCGTGATGTAGAACCGGTTCCATACGTCTGAGATGCCAATACGGACAGAATAATAATTCGATGCAAACCTTGCGTGGAGGTTTTCCAGAGTATCTTTGAAGGTATCGGATGAATCGCCGGGGGAAAACCGACGGCGGACAACCAAGGACCGTCACAATCCTTTGCTCGCTGTCCTGACAAGCGCCATATCCATTAACTTTCGCCGTGTGTAGTACGAGACACGTGGACCCCCGTCCTCACCTTTCCACTCTCCCATCCACACCGGCGGTAGGATACTACGATGAGCGGCGAGGAGAATGCGAAACCGGTCAACGTTGACCCTCGATGGTGCGTTTAAGAGATGCAGAATTGAATGCAATGAACAAACTGATTCCAGTCCATAGCATCCAAGAGGCCCTACGGATGTACCTCCAACCCATCAAGAACGATGACCCCAAGGTTGATTTCTACACCATGTACAAACGAGAGACTATGGAGTACGACACCGAATATATGCAGAAATACAACGAGGATCTCAACACCACCTTGATTTTCGTGCGTTTCCGTGTTCCTTTTATCACCGTATGGCGTTGACCACATTCCCAGGCTGGTCTGTTCTCAGCGGTCAGCTCCGCCTTCGTCATCGATGTCCAATCCAAGCTCCAGCCAGACCCCGCCGAACGGTCAGAAGCCTACCTCCGCGCAATTCTCCTCAGTCTCAACCGATCCATCGCTCCAAACGAAGCCCCCGCCGCTCCCTCGCCGTGGAATGGTCCCCCCACAGAAATCATCACAACCTCAGACCTCCTGTATGCAAGCCTTCTGATGTCGCTGCTGGCCGCATTCGTCGCGATGCTGGGCAAGCAGTGGCTGAACCGGTATCTCCGACACACCGGCGGATCGATGATCGAACGCTGTGGCGACCGCCAGCGCAAATTCGATGGCCTGGAGAAATGGCCGTTTCGGTTATTCGTCGAGAGTCTCCCCATCATGCTCCAGATCGCCCTCCTTCTCCTCACCTGCGGCCTGTCACGGTACATGTGGTCCATCAACACCTCCGTCGCAGGCGTCGTCATCTCCTTAACCGTTCTCGGCATCCTGTTCTACGTCGGGATTGTTGTTGCCGGAACATCCTCGTACGAGTGTCCGTTCCAGACACCGGCATCGATAGGTCTCCGACATCTCAGAGACAGTAGGACAACTCGGAAATTATTGGCAAGACTGTCTCCGTCCAATCTCATCTCGCTCGTCTACGCCGCTCGGAGAAATACCCGGAGATTTGTGGTGAGGCTGTCTCTGCCCAATATCTTCTCGCTCGTGTACGCCACCTGGATGGACGCACGGCAAACGTTCGTTTCGGCATCCCACTTTGTTTACGACACCATGCGACACCCATTGTCCTGGAAGGTTTCGCCGTCCTTCATCGTGTCTTGCATCCACAGTATGTCTACGAAGGTCGGACACCAGACCATCATTCTAATCCTTCGGATCGACCGAACATTCGGGAACGCGAAGCAGAGACTGGCTCAAGAGGTTCGAAAGTTCGGGCATACAGTACTGCTCCCGCTCACCACCAAGGACGCGAACCATCAGCCACGTTCGCATCGAGACGGCCAAGGACTGCGAGTGCGTGTATGGAACCTGGAAGCCCTTCGGAGACAGAACGGAGATAATGCACGTTGTGCGTGCTGGGTTCTCCGGAGCATCACTGATCCTGAAGCCATCGACTCCGACGTACGTCTTGCGGGGACCATCCGATGGTTCGATGGCGACTCCCACCACGACCCGCCGTACGATTTGATAGTTTCTACCTTCGAGGCCTGTTTCGATTCGACCAAACAGCCGTATCCTGGTATGAGGGACCGGGCATACCTCTCAGCACGGGCTATCCTCCAAATCAACATGAGGGCAAGGGCTCAATCCCATGAGCTTGCTTCCAAGTATCCGATTCCGGCCATTTCTTTGGGTTCATTCAAACACACCGACCCCGACCTTCACCACATTATTCACATGCTCGAACGTATCCTTGGCACCCATGGACCCATCCTTAACTTCCCGAGGGGGGACAAAAACACTCACGCTCACTCGCTGTGGATGTCGAATTTGTTTGTGGATTTGACCTGCGCGGGCCTAATCCCGACCTTGGAATCCTACGAGTCCTACCTCAACGCAGCTGTCACCGATCACAGACCTATGATTGCCAACATCCTTCTCGTCTGGGATATGTTCCTGGGTGGGTACGTTGAGGAGGAAACCTTGTGGGCTGTTGACAAATCGTACGTAGTAGTCTTATTGTCCCTTTTTCAGTCTGCTTGACGTTGTGTACGCAAGCGATTCATTGGAGACCATCCTCTCTCACTTGTCAGTAACAGTGATGAACAGTATCACTGACGGAAGCTGTCTCCACCATCTCAATTACCTCCTAGAATTTTTAGCAGCATGGGAGAAACGGCCTGCATATTTGACTCCGATGGCTTACCAGTGGTGTTCCGCCATCTCCGAGGCAGCTGGAAGGCCGGATCCGAGCGAAATAACCATCAATCTGCCATCCCAACTAAAATTTTATCTGCGATACCAAATGCGGCTCCGACCACAAGATGTGGCCGACTTTATTAGGGATCCAGATGGATTCTCTGAAGTTGGACCTGGCCATGATCCAGTCCGTTTGGACACCACCTCCCACCACTCTCGCGGACGCCCACAACCCTTGACCCCCCCTATGTATGCGTACCTTCTCTTCATAGCCCTCGAGATTGGATTCCGCCATGTCACACCCAGTCGTGACCAGTCAGTCCTGCTTTTGGATCACACCTCTCATCACAAGTGGGTGTTTGAGACCGCATTCTCGAGTGATGATGATGATGTCATTGCGGATGCTGTGCGTGTATGGATCGTCAGCAGTGACAGTACACCGCTTGGTTCATGTGCACGTTATCTTGCAGAGCGTATGGAGAGGTATACCCCCTTCTCCCCGGGGTTACGGGAGGCGAGTATCCATACCATTGAGCGCATCTGGCGCAATGAGCTTGAAGTGTCAGGATTGGATACTGTTCGTTGGTTGAACCGTCTCAACATCAATGTGGATGATGCGGTGGATGGGGATCGTGGGGGAAGTTGGGCACGGGTGTTGGTAGGGGTGATGCGCTCTCCAACGGGACTCGAGAGTTTGCCCTCTCGTCACTGGCACTTGCTGGATGAATTAGTGGCTTCAAAACATTTCTTGCATATTGAAGCACGCGACATGGAAGTGATGAGATCACTCGAGAAAGCTGAGGACTGGGAGAAGTTGGGGGTATGGATGGTTGTCGTGTGGTCTGGCCAGCCGATGTTCGAGTCAATGGGGGGCATTGAAGAGGTGACTCTCAAGTTACTCTCGCGACGACCATCAGCTTTCCAGAGATTTGAAGACCTGTGCAAGGCACTCACCTGCTCGGGCTGGATCTGTCGGGCGCACAAGGGCAAGCTCCAACGAATATGCGATCAGGTGCGAACGGGACAATTGCCGGTGTAAGTTTCTGTTCGGCCCAGCGCCTTCCCGTTCTAACACCGTCATTTTTCGCTTCAGGCAATCGGTTTATGCCCAGCAACTTCTTCTCCTTCCTTTCGTGGGAGACCACGGCTTCTGAAAGTGTTTATTGTCTGTACCATGCCGGTGTACAAAACCTGAGTGTGCTTTTTGGAATACACGGAGGGATCTACGATATCGTAAACCCAACAACCAGTGTCCAGTCGCTCAAGGACGTGAGAGTGTCCTCCCCACTGTGCCGATATCCTCGAGGCTTGTACACCCGGACTCGGGGTTGCAGAACACAATTTGGATTCAATTGAGGCTGTGAACGATCCAATTGGCTCGACGACCTCCATCCTAGTGTTGTTCAGGCATGTGCACCGGGACTGAATGCCTTCTCCAATCCTCCGCCCCACCTTCTTTTAGTTCCGCCAACTTAGGGAGGGATCTGGCGCGAGCGGTTGCAAAAAAGGTTTATCCAAGACCCTTAGGTCACCCGCAATAAATCGGCAACATATTGAACGCACACTCGCCACGAATCCCGAGGCTATGGAGATTTTACAGAATGAAAAGTGAATGGGAAAACCTCGTTACCGGCCCACTTGGACAGGAGATGGAGTACG
>Ga0307515_10021483_pt1 | contig 11443 bp, 5 predicted proteins | sample 17_EM_MG_FD_194513 | JGI IMG/M metagenome (GOLD analysis project Ga0307515, IMG submission 194513) | Populus trichocarpa ectomycorrhiza microbial communities from riparian zone in the Pacific Northwest, United States - 17_EM | ecosystem: Host-associated > Plants > Roots > Unclassified | place... | reverse complement strand
TTTTTGAAAAAAAAATTATTTTTAGCTTTAAATTAATATTTTTTTTGGTATTTTTGGATTATTTTGTTGTGCTAATATCAAAAATAAATTTTAAAAACTGAAAAATATTATTGCAAATAATATTTTGAAAAACAACCTCAATTATACTCTCAAACAGAGCCTAAGTCTTGAGTACCATATCAAGGTTCCAATGGTCTCTTTTTTTTCATGTTAAAAAACATGCAATCTAGTATGGACTAATATTATTAAATTTGGTTTGGCTTGATGAGTTGATCTAAGATTTATCTAAGGTTGGGTTTTAAAAAACCAGTTAAGAGTTGATTTGATAAAACTTAAATAACTTAAAGGATCAATTCTCGATGAAAATTTAATTTTATTTTTTATTTTTTTTTAAATAATGTCATTTTAATATATATATATATATATATATATATATACACACACTTTTTTTTATCCAGATTAATTTACCCAACCTAACCTCTTATCTTGGCCTTAATCCATGTTATGAGTGAAACCAAATTTAAGCCTGTACCCAAAAGAAGTTAGAAGAAGGCTCCTAATTTTGCCAGAATGAATGGCATTACTATCATCTCGGAAACTACCACAAAAATAAAATCGGTGGCATCAGCAGCTTCACACACCAGTCAACCAAACCTAGATTTCATCTTAACCACATGGTTTTATGCTCCTATGCATGATTTTTAGGATCATTGAGTGGTTTATTATGAGATAATTGTAGAGTCATAGACAAATAAGCTTGCATGCGAAAAAAGTTGACAAAAAGATTTCGCAACCAGAGTTTGATATGCCTTTCTTGAAGGCTTAAACAGAAGCTGAAATTAACTTGTGATTGTTGAATTTAACATTTCAGATAACCTAGATCGCGTGTATCTGTTGCAGAGATGGATAACGAATCGGTGAGAATTCCAGAAGTCGTTCTAGTTAGCTCCGATGGCCGAAAAATGCCGGTGTTGGGGATGGGCACATCAGCTTCTCCACTAGAGGGATCTGACGAAACAAAAACAGCCATTCTTCAAGCAATCGAGATTGGTCACAGACACTTTGATACAGCCACGTTATACCTAACAGAGGAGCCACTTGGAGAAGCAATTTCTGAAGCCTTATCTCGCGGGCTGATCAAATCACGAGATGAGCTCTTCATCACCTCGAAGCTATGGTGCAGTGATGCTCATGGTGATCTTGTCCTCCCAGCCCTTAAGAAGAGTCTACGGTATAACAATATTCGTTTTTACTAATCAGTCATATTGATTAAAAGCCAGGATTATCAACTTTGTCGTAAGCAAATCTTGATGCTTATCCTATGATGTTCCTCCTGATGATCAATTAATTTACGCCATGCATGCATGCAGGAATCTTCAGCTGGAATACCTTGATCTTTATCTAATTCATTGGCCTGTGAGCTCGAGATCAGGGACCTATGAGTTCCCTATAAACAAAGGAGACCTTTTACCTATGGATTTTAAATCCGTATGGGAAGCTATGCAAGAATGTCAAGATCTAGGTCTCACGAAATCCATTGGTGTCAGCAATTTCTCTTGTAAAAAGCTTTCAGACATCCTTGCCTTTGCAAAGATCCCTCCGGCAGTTAATCAAGTAAGTTTGCAATATGACTTTTGGCTTTATCATTAAGCATCACTTCCTTGATTTCAAGAAATGAAATATATATATGTATTAAAAGTGAAAGTGTGGGAACTAATTGGAAGGTAGAGATCAATCCATTATGGCAACAAAACAAGCTAAGGGAATTCTGCGAGGCCAATGGAATCGTTTTGACAGCTTATGCTCCTTTGGGAACCAGAGGAACCATTTGGGGAAGCAACAGGGTTATGGAGAATGAAGTACTGAGAGAGATTGCAACTGCTAAAGGAAAGAGTGTTGCTCAGGTATGCTCATACTCCTAACTCTAGCATGCATGCATCCTCTTTTCTTAACATTTAACACTTCTACTCGTACAATTACATTTGGATGGATAAACACACATGCACGCGCACACAAGAATAGGACTGAATTCATGGGTTTTAAAAACAGGTGTGCCTCAGGTGGGCATTTGAGCAAGGGGTCTGTGTGGTGCTGAAGAGTTTCAACAAAGGAAGGATGAAGGAGAACCTTGAGATACTCAACTGGACATTGAGCGAGGAAGAATCCAGGATGATCGGTGAAATACCCCAAAGCAGAGGATGTCGCGGAGAAGATTACATCTCAGAAAAGGGGCCTATCAAGACAATTGAGGAGCTTTGGGATGGAGAAATTTGATTTAGTTTTTAGATCCTTAGGTACAAACAAAAACTTAACGTCTCCTGTTCATCGTTGTCGCACTCTTCCATTTCTGCCAGTATCATAAAAGAATAAATTACCCTCGTCCAAACTCCAAACTAAACATAACGGTTAAAAGGGAATAAAAAGTGGTGTAATATATACAGAGAGAAAGTTATTGAAACTTACAGGGAGGGAAAGCAATAACACATTACTTCTCCTGCTGGTTTTGCTTCTAATCTACAAATTGTTAGGTTCAAAAAGATTTATTCTCTTACAATCCCTACCGTGACGCATCATTTTATCCCTAACTCGAGCAAACCACGACTCGATTCCGAGGCAATTAAGTGCCGCCATTCAATTGACCATCGGCCGAAGTCAGCCACTGTAAAATTCCATCCCATATGGAAGAGCCTCAGGCCAGGGTCTCCCCTGAAAGCTATAAGTACTGGTCTCGGACCGAATACTACAGTAAATCAATGCCACATGCAAACCCTCAGCCAATGCCTCCTATCCTTTCCATCCATCACGGGGTCCGTAGTCCGTGCAACAAAACAATGGAAAGAAAGCTCAACAGACATATCAAATTTCCCATGCCAAATCTTCCAACATGTTGCTACAGTACTTGAAAATATTCAAGATATTCTAAGAGCATTTAAAGGAGACTAAAGAAAAAAAACCCTAGGTTGAGAGTTCTTTCTCATCCTATAAATATTAATCCAACAAGCAGAACGGATCCAAACCAACGAGATTGACATGGGGGAGGAGTTTGCTGCAATAAGACAGAGTGTTTAGATGCAATTAAGAGTGAACTGCTATCGACAAAAACAAGGCTATCTTTCTGCAAAACAGAATATGTAGTGGCATACTGATGTGTCCGAATTTCTTTTATAGAAGGAGGCATTAAAAACAATGAATCCAGCGTAAACTCATAATGTCTTTGTTTTACTAGAATAATGCTTACGGAGTAGGAAAGAACAAGCTGCGCTTACATGCTCTACAACTGTTGTTGAAGGCCTGTCTTTGAAGCTTCAAAGATGACGGACAGCAACAAATTTGAAGCACGGCATATATATATTGAGAGAGAATTTGAGATCACAAGCAAATAAGTTAAACTGAAACTAGAAACGAACGGCTCTATGCTGTTATACACAGGCAACTCCATCCGAGACCAAGAATCTGGCAGAACAGGAGCTGACCGTCCTCATTGCTGCACCAGCTTGGCAGACGTGTTCGGTTGCTTTCAAAAATCTTAAGCATGTATGCATCGCGAACTTTTCAAGAGTAATGATCCACACCATTTAATATAGTGGAAGTTAAATCTTATTATTTCTGCTATCAATAAATTAAAGAATGCCATAAAGATTTTTGGTTGCAGTATCAAAGAATAGCTCCCGAACAAGATGAAGCAACTTCTCCATGAGATTAGTTGTAGAAGTTTTGCGCAGTAGTGGACAACATATATAAATAAACACAATTAATTGTTTTCCACCCATGAATTAATTCATAACATTAGCCATTTCACCAGATTTGCTGTTGGCTTAAAACATAACTACAGTAAGATGATAGGTTTATCTGGGATTAATCCATCAAATAATTGAAGAAACAAGCACAAGAACAATACCTCATTCCCTAGCTAGCCGTTTATTTAAAGCTTCATTTCACATATTCGCAGCCTGTGCTGGCTCCACACGAGTCCACATAGCAATGCTTTTGCTGTCCTAAACTAAAGCAATATTATTATGCCTTTAATATTATAGTATATCATTTAGCTGTCCCTCCCTCCTTCCATTATCCTCTAATCTTTGGGTGGGTGAAATATGTGTCTTTACCTGCTCGGTAAAGACAGGAAGGACAGAGGCACCTATGATTTTGCTGAACAGGAAAGATGCCCCATATCATATCCAGGTTTAGGGGGAATAAGAGATTCCAGAATTAAAAACATCATTCACACGGCCATTGATCCTTTTCAAGCTTAAAGTTCTTGAAAGATGAATTTAGCTGTCCAACTTTCATAGTAGTCTTCGATTCTCCATGAACCCTCATCATGATCAAATCCAATCCATACAGTTAATTCAGTTGGTCGGCCATAACTTGTGTGTGTGTCTATATATATATATGCGCTACAAAGAAGCCATGCCCATCTTGGCAACAGAAAAGGACTTCATCAATGGTGAGAGGAGAGAAATTGGACGGTGACGACCTTGCATATGTTCTGATAACCATTTAAAAGTAAATGGAGACAGGTTAATTTGTGGGTTCTGATGCGCCCGTTAGAGATCCGGTTTGACTAAAGTAAATTTGCCACTTTATTTATTTAGATCTCTTTGTACTAAGCTTTTGGTTTCTTTAGATTTGCCTTTCACGATTATCAAGTCAACCACTTCTCGGTACATAGTTGATGGTTGATGTGCGATTATTTTTTATTTGATTTGGTTTTTATTTATAAAAATAATTAAATTAAAATTTTATAAAATATATATAAAAAAATTAAAATCGGTTTCAGGTTTCAATTCAGTAATTTTAAATTAAAAACTAAAACCCAACCGATGTTTGTTAATATTAATATTACATTTTAAGCTTATGACCCAAATTCAGTAATTTGGCTTATGACCCAAATTCTAAAGTTTGTATATAAAAATATTAATAATTTAAATTATTTTATAAATAGCTTAAAACATTTTTAATATTACATCTATGGAATCCATGTGCCCTATTCATCAATTGATGCTGGTTCAAAAGAATTAGAAAAAAATATTATCACATAAAACAAAGAAAATCATTTTAGGATATATGCACGTAACATATTCCACATTTAAATGTATGTTTAATTTTTTTAAATATTATATAGTTTTACATGATTCCATAGTTTTATTAGTTAAAGGTTCCATTAAAAAACAATAAAGATGTAAATGATATATAATTTAAATATTATACTACCACAAACTTTTAAATAATTTAAGAGGCTTTTAGTGAAGATTGATCTAGAATGGAAACATCTTGTTTTTTTTTCTTTTTAGTATTTTTTTTTTTTTCTTTCTAGTATTACTTATTAACAAAAAAAATTTAAAAGTACAAAATTATTAAATATTTTATGTTTAATAAATACGGTTTAAATACTTTAAAACTTCATGAATTATCAAATAGTTAAAGTGATTGTGGCGACAAACGGGTAATTTTTTTTTTATTATTATTAACGTTGGTGTTTGGGTCAGCTTGCGTGTATCTCGACTAATCTCACGGGTCCTGAAGTAAACGACCATATAAATTTTTAGTGACCATCATATTAATAACCACAAAACTCAAACTTGAAATCATATAATAATAAATCCTTTAATCTCAAGTTTTAATATTGAGCCATTATATTTGTAACAATTGTTTATATAGATTGTTGCCATGACCGACGTCAACCTCTTGTTGAAAAAAAAATTAGGTTATTGCATGCACAGCTCAATTTTTCTTTTTCTTTTTGTTCTCTAAAAAAAAGTTAGTTTTTAATGTGTCAAGTTAAGTGTGTGATAAGTAGTGAATGGTATTTATACAAAAATGTTTTTCAATAAAAAGTATATAAAAATAAATTTTTTATAATTTTATACTTTTGATATCAACATATTAATAAATATAAAAAATATAACAATTTAATATCATTTCAAATAAAAACATTTTAAAAAACAAACTAAAATACTTTATTAAACAGAACTTGAGGTAATTTAAGTAAAAAAATTAGATCTTTTTTAAGTGTGTGTGGTGAAAAGTGTTTTCTAAGAGTTTTTTTTATTGAAAAGTACATTAGAATAATATTTTTTAATTTTTTTAATATTAATACATTAAGATCTTTAAAAAATATATAAAAAAATAATTTAAACCACAAAAATAACACAAGAAATGATAATCTATATAATAATACAAACATTAAAGAAAAAAATATCAAACAATCTTTTTTTAGAAGATAATTCAAGCGATGTTAGAGATTTAAAGTATATTTACAACAGTGTGGGGCAATTAGAATTTTATAAAATTTTAATTTTTTATTTAAAATTAATATTTTTATTTTTTTATCATTTTAATATATTAACAATAACAATAAACTTTTTAAAAATAATTTTTTAATATATTTTTAAATAAAAAATACTTTAAAAAACCCACAAATTTACTTACCACACAAACTTGGATGTAGCGCAGGAAAAGTCCAAGGATGAAAAAGGTATTATGGGCCCACCACTAGATCTCTTTGGGACTCCCGAATCTCCTCGTTCTCACTCTTGTCGCGTCTGCTGCTGGCAAAATAAATTCACTATGTTTTGTCACCATAATTTCACATCACTCCTACACATGCTCCGTTGTTCTGTGAAAAGGACAAAATTCAAGTTCTCGATTTTTCTAAAATATTTTTAAAATTAATATTTTTTAAAATATTTTTAATAATTTTAATGTGTTGGTATAAAAATTAAAAATAATAATTTTTTTATTTAAATATATTTTTAATTAAAAGATATTTTACCTTATATTACAAAACATATACTAAAAATCACTCACTCGTGCATCTTGATTATTATTTTTTATTTACTTACATCACCAATTAAGTTTCACATTTAAGATTTGTCTAAAAGTTCAAGATTATTAGGCTACTGAACCAATTTATAAATAATCAAAATTATTTTTTTATTTAAAAATATATTAAAAAAATATTTTATTTTTTAGATTAATTTTTAATATATATACATCAAAGCAATTTAAAATTAAAATCAAAATTTAAGCTAAAAAACAATTCAAATGCACAGTATACTTGCAAAAACTCATTCAATATGACGCGTCTGTGAACATGACCAATATCTCACGATACGAATATACAGGGTTAGATTTCATGTTGATTTGGAGATCTCACCTAAGGGGATTTCAGAATTTGAGCCTTGTCAAGGAGGGAGAGAAATTAAAGATTGAAAGGGACACACACTAAAACGTCAGGTGACAAGATTTGTTAGAGGGAGAAACTAAAGATTTGATTTTGAGAGAAATAGAAAGAGATAAAGAAAAATAAGAATAAAAAAACAAAGAGACAACCCACTGAAAGAGACAGGTAGGCATCACAGAAATAAATAATAATTTATTTATTTTTTAAAATACTGTTAGAAGGAAATACTGACTTTATTTAAAAATTAATTGGATAAAGTACACTAATCCGAATATAGATATTATAATTGATTTTTATTTATTTGTACGGTGATAGAGGAAAATAATGAGATTATTTTATTTAAAGCAATGTTTAGTTATTGTTAGGAAAGATAGTGAAGACAGGAAGAATATATCTCTCTTGAATTGAAATTTTTTATAATAATTAGTGATGTTTTATTAATTATGTTTTTGAAACTTTTTTAAAAAATAGATAAATATATGAATAAGGCAAAGTTGACCCGTCATTCAAGTAATTAAGGATTTAGTCTGATTCATATTTTAATAAAAAATAAAAAAATTTAACTCGGGTTGACTCGAGATCGAATTAATCCTAAAAAAACAAGTCAAAATCTATTTTTTTTAAATAATATTTTTTTAATTTCTTATAAAATAAAATAAAATAAATTCAAGTAAACTTATATAACCATCTAATATTTACCCCCAGTTAAATTCATATATCAGGTTTAAAAACTATAAGAGATACAATATTTATAGACTTTCCTTAAAATAGTTATGTTTACTTCTTTTCTTTTTAACAATAAATATATAATAATAATTAATAAAATATTATTAGTTATTTTTCAGCACAATTATATCATACTTTAACAATACAAATTCATCTCTAGAACATAATAAATTTATATTTTTATTCTTTCGAACCAAACATATTTTTATTTTTTAAAAACCAATCTTTCAATTCTAAATTTATAACCTCATGCAACATAAAAACCAGAATATATATATATATATATATATATATTAGCATTGTTGGGTCCTTTGTCAATTATGCCATTACCACAAGCAGGGCAGAGCATATACAAAAAGCAAAGGGCACGAGACGTATAGAGCCGTGTTTCTGCCTGCTCTCGAAGGAAAATCGGGTATGGGTTCTAACAGTATTGTTTCAAATCGTTGGATGTCAGAGAAGATGAACTGCCTCGATCTCTCACCCAATTCTAAATCAGATAATGAAGAGGAAGAAGTTCATGTACTGGCAGTGGATGATAGTTTTGTTGACCGCAAAGTCATCGAGCGTTTGCTCAAAATTTCATCTTGTAAAGGTAAGCTTCGTCCGTGTCTTTGATTCGATTACGAGTGATTAAGTATTCTTAACTTGAGGTTGAAGTTTTGGTTTGGATTTTGTTCGCAGTGACAGCGGTGGACAGTGGATGGGGAGCTCTAAAACTGCTTGGATTATTAGACGACGACGAAGAAGACAAGAGCAGCTCCTCCTCCTCCTCCTCCTCCTCATCTGCTGGTTTTGAGGTCAGTGAAAGAATAACATATCATATCAATTATTTTGAGTTTTTATTTATTTATTTATTTCCTGATTAATTTTATTTCTCAGGGGTTGAAGGTGGATCTAATAATTACCGACTACTGTATGCCTGGAATGACAGGATATGAGTTGCTCAAGAAAATCAAGGTGGGTCTTTACTATTTTAATTTTTTGAATTAAATAAAGCAAAAAATGTTGATAAATCTTGTGTATTGAGCAGGAATCATCTAGTTTCAGAGAAATACCGGTTGTGATTATGTCATCGGAGAACGTGATGGCTCGAATCGACCGGTGTGATATTTCATTACTCCATCAATTCTTCAGTGCATGGTTTTTAAAATATTTTTTTCTATACTAAAATTTGGAATAAAAACAGATGTTTGGAGGAAGGAGCTGAGGAGTTCATAGCGAAACCAGTGAAATTGTCAGACGTTAAACGACTGAGAGATTACTACATGGCAACCAGAGAGATCAGATCAGTTCAAAGCAGCAGCAATGTTAACAAGAGAAAATTACAGGAGAGTTTTGATGTATCTACATCTTCATCGCCACCCTCTATCTCACCGTCTCCTTCGCCTTCCTCTGCGTCTCCACCATCACTGTTCTCATCATCAGCGCCGTGCTCTCCCTCGTCTTTAGATTCTCCGACTAGACGGATCAAAATGACGAGCTTCGATTAGGTCCTCACCGTAATACCCATATTCTAATTCGATTTACCCTCCGATCAGACAATGCTGGCAATTCTCCGTCGATTTTTACGGTTTTTGTTGCTAATACACCTGCCCTTTTTATTCTTTCGGTTCTTTTTACTCCTGTGGTCCCTGCTTTTTTCCATTAATTTATGTGAGAATTGATAACATCGGACGAGCCTCAAGATGTGTTCTTGGATTTCTATGAAATACTACGAAGATATATCATATTATATAATAATAAAGGGGAATGGAATTGAAAAGAGGAGTTTTGTTAAAGCAATTGGCATGGTGGATATTGACATGGTAAATATGTTACTCAGAACTTAGTATAAGGTTGTGTTTTAATTTAAATTGGGTTTGATGTTGACATGTGATTCGAATCTTATTTCAAATAAAAATAATAGATGGTTTGGTTGAATTGAGTTGATAACTTCTTGATGATGATATGGTTGAATTTTAATTTGAATTGGATTTTGATATTGATCCAATTGATGTCAAGTAAGTTTTAAATAAAATATAAAAATAAAAGAATTGGATGGATTAATTTAGATTGATTTCATAGTTCAAAAACAGAGTTTTGTTTTTTCTAAGTAATAGGAGCTTTATTTTCTTGAGTGATTTTATAATTGTTTATTTTTTGTTTGAAGATTTATTTATTTTTAATAATATCATATCAAAATTATAAAAAAAAATTAAAAAACTAATTTAATATATAAAAAAAGAGACTTTAGAAATGCACCAAAACTTCTATGACGGCACTGTTGAAAAGATTTTGACGAGACGAATTCAACGACATTAAAAAAGGTCATTAAAAGTGATCGGAGTGAGTCACACGAGTGGTATAAAGACAAGTGAACCCCTGACACCTTTTGATGGATTTGTTCACACCGTTTATTGTTTGTGATCTTTATTGTTGTTGTTGGATTCTCTCATCAAGATTTTAACAACGGTATTGGTGTAGTCATCAGAGTTTCGGTGTGCCTTCAAAAATTTTTTTTTCCTCTTCTCTCTTCACGGATTACAAGGAGGAGAGAAGAGAGAGAAAAAACAAATAAAGAAAAAAAATTACGAAGACACACCAAAATTTCAATGATGGTATTATTAGTATCGTTGCAAAGATCTCGACGAAATGAATCCAATAATACTAAATAAAGTCACAAATGATGATTTAGTTGAATTTTAATTTGAATTGGTTTTGATTTTGATTTATGATGTAAAATAGTTTTTAAATAAAATATAAAAATAATTAACTTGGATGGATTAATTTAAATTAATTTAATTGTTCAATAGCACAAGTTTTTTTTTCTTAAATAATACGAGCCTTTTGAGCTTTATTTCATGAGTGATTTTTTAAGATTGTATTTTTTGTTTGAAGATTTATTAAAATATATTTTTTTAATATTATCATATTAAAATCATAAAAAAAATACTAAAAAAATACTAATTTAATATTTATTCAAGATAAATATATTTTTTTAAAAATATCCAAATACATGGTATCACACTTCCAATCAGGATCTAAGAGTTTTTTTTGTTTCTAGCATGGTAAAAAATATATATGATAAAACAATATAGTGTAAAATATATTTAGAGAAATAACATGGTTTAAAGAATCGCAGATGAATACTGTGATTTGCTAGTCGCAAGTATTATATGTAATTTTTTTTAATTGTAAAATTGAGGAACACAAGATTTAATAAACAAAAAGGAGAGATAAGAAACAAAAATTACAAGAGACAACAAAAAGTTACCGGATTTTTTTTTTGTTTTTTTCTCCCCTTTTTAAATCCTTTAACCATTAATTTTATAATTTAAAAAAGTAGTATATAATACTTGCAACTCATGAATCGCAGTGTTTATCTACTCCACTTTAAACCATGTTATGTTTCTAAATATATTTTTAAAAAATTATGTTATTTTATCGATTTTTTTTACTGAGCTGGAGTTCAAAAATACTCCGGGATCTAATGTCTGAATTGTCGAACATGTTTCCTGAAGGAGGGCCAGCTGGAGTTGGCCATGGATC
>Ga0307515_10021481_pt1 | contig 11444 bp, 5 predicted proteins | sample 17_EM_MG_FD_194513 | JGI IMG/M metagenome (GOLD analysis project Ga0307515, IMG submission 194513) | Populus trichocarpa ectomycorrhiza microbial communities from riparian zone in the Pacific Northwest, United States - 17_EM | ecosystem: Host-associated > Plants > Roots > Unclassified | place... | reverse complement strand
TTCAGTTAAGGGTGAAATTGAAATAAATTAAGAGAAAAAAGTGAAAATTGACCAAAATAAGAAAATTCAAAATCCAAGGTCTGTAATGATGGAGAAAAATATTCCAGGATTCAATATTTGTCTTACGTTGTTCTTTTCAAATTAGTCCAATTCAATCCATTTGATTCAATTTAGTCCAAGTGGTTCCTTGATTTTTGTCTAGTTAATTCAATTAAGTCCAATTGAATCAAGCAATTAAGCCTAGAATCAGAATCTCTCATTTTTAGCTTTCCAAATCCTAGACATCCAGCCAAGATTCCAGCTTCAATCTCAAAATTCCTCAATCACAGCCCAAATTATTTTTCAATCCAATCTCCAGAAATCAAGCCTCTGAACCATTCATCAATAAATACTTTTGCCTTTTCTCTCCATAAAAAAGCAAGGAAATTCACAAAACAGAGGGGGGAAGACAAACCAAGAGGGGCCTCTCATTGACCAAGAAGAACGACATTGAAGGGAAGAACAGAGAAAAAGAACACCGGCCTCCTCCATTCACCACTACCATCAAGAATACTGGAAATTTTTCTAGTGTTTGATCATCATAGCCTCTACCAGCAACCATGAAACCATTAACAACTTAAAGACACTGTCCACCACCACGTCTTCATCTTCCCTTCTATTTAGTGCTGCCACACCCATACCACCATCACTGTTAACAGCTTAGCGATAAGCCACCGTGACAGCTTTTCTGGATCAAACGTCATCCGCTTCCTCTTACCCCTTCACAGATCATTAACCTGTCATCAACAACCAAAATTCGGCAACCTTTGCCTCTCAATTCAACTTGAACCACAATAGACCCAAAATCTATCATACCTACATCGGTCTCCACCTACGGTAGTCTCGCTCTGATCCCCGTCATCAATAACCGCCCAAAGCTAGCTCGTTCTCTCACCAAGATCACCATCGATTTCACCACAATCTGAAAACCCAATGTTCTTTTCAATCGGACTAAGCCTGCCACAATAATACCTCTCTCTCTCTCGGTTTCACTCATAACGTCAGCAAGGAAGGGATGTCTATGTGAAATTGGAAGAATTTGGGCTGCTAATTGATTCTGTTTCTGTAGGTTTTTGGCAGGTTTACTGAAAGGATGCATGAGTTATACACATATGCCATCCGAGCAAAAATAATTGGTCAATGCATGTATTACACGCGCGTCACGTGGATCACATTATTTTCCAGCAATTTTTGGTGTTTTTCCACCCCGAAGGTTAATGTTAAATCCCAAAACAAAATATTTGTTATTATTTATGTTTTTATATTTTGTGTATGTTGATATTTCTTACATTTTTAAAATCCGAGTTTTATGTTTGATAATGTCAGTCTAGTTAGAAAACAATGAATAAAAAATAATATAATAACAGGGGGGGAAATGAATAAATAAATTTTTTTTTTAAGTGGATTTTTGGGAGGTCAGTGTGATCCTATCGAAGCCCATTAAATAAAAATAATTACTTTTTGATTTATTTTAGAAAATTAATTACTTTAAATGGGTCAAAATCCAATTTTATTTTTACCATCCCAATGGATTTAATGTCCATTGTAGAGGTGGTTTAAATGATAAGTCCTCTTTTTATAGAACCAATGTCAAATCTAACGAAAATAAATTTTATTTTTTAGGGGGTCAAATGTCAAATTTTTTATGAATAATCAAATGACAAGTTTCTTTTTAAAAGGTATTGATGTTAAGATTTGATTTTTTGTAAATAACTAAATCCACAAATCTTTTATATTTAGGGATAAATATCAAATTTTCCATTAATAAAAATTAAAAATAAACTAAAAATAATCGGGATAGTTAATGACAAATCACAATGATAAATTTAGAAAAAAAAATATAATAAAAGTAATTTTTTATAAGAAATGATGTTATAACGATAATGTTATTTTTCTTTTAAATATAAAAAACTCTTTACTTGAATATCTAAAATTAGTATACATTTTAAAATATCTAGTTTACTTTAATTATTATTATTAGGTGGCGAGTTTTAATTTTGCATGATATATATTTTTTTATCCTTGATTTCAAGGATTCCCAAACCACATAACCGTGTGACAATGTATATCAAAGCTTTTGAAAATTTAATTAGATAATCCTGAAATTAGGAATGTATTTGGTAATTTTTATTTAATTCAAGAGATAGAGGAAAATATAAAGTTATTTTTTCATCGGGTCATTCTATCCAAGTCATTGATTTTTTGTATGTATTGTTTTTGGATCGTTTCACATAAATGACAATTTTATTTTTTATATATTTAAACGATCATTTTATTCTTTGTATATTTATTTTTTGGACATTTTGATGTATTTGTTTCATTGTTTGGGATATTAAATAATTTGGTAAATATGTGACGGTTACTTAGATTTGTCAAACCCTTGTAAAAATTGTCTTTTTAATGTTATAAAAAAACATGTGATTCAACACACGAATCCTTAATATGGAAATCAAAGTTCTTAAAATTTTAAAATTATTTTTCTTTCTTTAATTTTTTTTTCTAGCTTTGGTTATCGTTTTTTCTTCAATTCCATCTTTTTACATTGTATTGATTTGGAATTAAATTTTATAATTTATTTTAAATTGATTTCTATTGGATTATCATGACATCAAAAAAACTTCCCAATATTGGATGGATGCTTAATTTTTCATGAAAAAACTAATTTTTGTTGCCTTCAAAAAAAATAAAATTTTCAAGACCAAGATTGATGGTGAGGAAAAAAGGTGTTTTTTTTCCTTTTCAAGTTTTCAAGTATTGTTCATCCAATGCTTTTTTTTAAAAAAAAAATCCTTTAGGATTTTTTTAGTATTGTTTTGGTTAAAAATTCATTTTGTTCACATTCAAATTCTTAAGTTTAAGAGAGAAGAAAGAGTCATTGAAAAATAATGAAAGAGAGAGAAAACGTTCGGTTACCCAAATTTCATGAACAGACAAGTCAATTTTGGTTCACTTTAAGAAATGAGTGTCATTGAGATATTTCTGAACTTTTATATTGCAAGAAAAAGAAGATCAGGTTTCAGGGTTTATTTTAATTTGATATTGTGTTTCTAGCCGACTTAAGGGTGTTTTAAGTTGATTAATTAGTTTATTAAGGTACTAAAAGTGTTTATTACATGTTTTCAAGTGAAAATATGCTAAAATAGTTTTTTGAGGTCCAAAAACCACTAGCATGGTTTTCCAATCACCTCTTTGGTGGTTGAAATCTGATATGCTAGATGGCGCATCATTTGTTTTATTTTTTCAAATAAAAGGAGGATAACATGTCAATCTCTCTTAAGAAAATAATAAAAAAAAGGAAATGCAATCAAGTCTGGCATTACAAGCCCACACTGGCCTTTCTTTCTATTGAGTTAGGCCTGTAGATACATCTAGCCCCTTTCTCTGTTTTTTTTTTCAAAACTTTGTTTTTTTCATTGAAATGCACTATGAGAAAAAAAAATAGTTTAACATGATTTTTAAATAATATTATAGATTTGTATTGGAGTTCCTTTCAATTACTATGTAATTAATATGCAAAAAAAAAAAAATTAATGATTCCTCATTAATATTTAGAGAAGATAAAATTATTTTTTTAAAAAAGTCTTGATGAATTTTTTACACTATTTCATCGTTTTTCCCCTTCAATCACATGCAAAATATTGAGATATTGTCTTAATTGTTTTTAAAAATTTGCTTTTGTTATTATGATAGGTTTTTATTTAAAAAATAATGCTTACAATAAGAAAAAATAATATCATTCAAATAATCAAGACATGCATTGATAATGAAATGGACTATACGTTGAAAAAATACTTTTCTTCTCGATAATTTTTTTTTTTTTTGCAAATGTCTAATTTTATAATAATTGGATTAAATAAGAAATAAATTTCAAAAAACAATGTTATTAAACCCGGTCAAGACCACGATAAAGGTCACGAGTTAGCTAGGTTAACCGTGTTTAACCTTGATCAATCTAATATATCGTCATTCTAGTATTTGTATTTTATAAAAAAAACATTAAATTAATGTTGTTTAAATTTTGTTTGTTTAGAAAGGTTAAAAGAGATTTTAGTTGGGTCAAGCCAGTTGTTAGGTCAACGATAGGTCAATAAGCGTAGTTGAGTTAAATAATATTATAAAAAAAAAACACAAGAGTAGCTAATGAGCCACTGGCTAGTTAGAGCGTGTTTGGCAGTGTGGTTGCGGGTGCTTTTCAAATAACTTTTCATGCTAAAATACATGTCAATGATTTTTTTTCATTTTTTAAAAATCATTTTTGACATCAGCACATCAAAACGATCTAAAACGTACAAACCATATTAAATTTTAGCAAAAAAAAAAATTAATTTTTTTGGGAACGCGGGTTGAACCGCGTTCCCAAACGCTTCCTTAAAAGAAACTCAAGGAGCCGTGGTGAAAACACTATTCACCCTGCCACTATTTATACAAACACATATCACGTGGATTGCTACAGGTATTATTTGTTTTATCATCCCTGATTTGTTGTTTCAAATCACACCCTTACAAGCCCTAATTAAAGCAAATTAGCCCTAATTAAAGCAAATTTGTTGAGGAATAGCAAAATTTAAAGATAGAGGAGCAAAGTAAAAAAAAAAAAAAGGAGTGGTTGTTTCAAACTTGAGGTAAAAAGTTTACTTTGATCCTCTTACTTTTCAAATAACAAATTTTAAAGCAAAAACACCCTCCTTTATTTTGAATCACCTCTTTAGTAAAAGGCAAACAAATCTTCTACCACCACATATGAGTCGCCTTCCTTTATTTATTTTTTTTTAAAAAATTAGGGTTAATGACATGTCTACTACATTTTCAAATATAAAAAAAGCACCCAACCAAGTGCTCGTTTTGTATTCACAACTGAAAATAAGAAAGAGTCTAATTTGATCACTCTGCTACACATGTGAATTAGATAAGGAGACACTGACAATGACAGTACTGACCAAACCCGGTTTAGTTTAGTTTGGCTTAGTTTGGTTTGTTGGGTGGCTACCTTCTCGCAAGCAGCTGGGCTTTCTTTCTTTCAATTTCTCTTGCTTTTAATTTTGCCGTCTTTTGTTTTTTTCCTTGGATCCAAGGATATCCTAATTATTATGGGGAGCAGGTGCTCCCACTGTTTAATGAGAACACCGCATGGCAATTGTGGACGACATTGTCCTAAGAATTTGTTTGATACTTGGTACGTTATAGTTGAGGATATTTTAGATTTATTTTTTATTATTCATATATAATTGTGTTATTGTTCATATATACCTTTTATCTTGTATTACTGTAAAAACTTGAAATTGAAAAAAGAAACTCGGACAGGCACAGAGACCACCATTCGAAAATGAAAGGTGCCGCCGATCTTTTTATCCTTTTCCCAGGTACGTAGTAGCTAGTTTATTATACCTGGTAACACCGCAGAATGATTTTCAGCTCCCCCATTTAGGGTTTACTTTGATATTTCTCTGGAAAGAAACAAAAAGGAAAATGTACCGGCACTTGTAATTAATCAAACACAACACAACCTTTTCAGTTCCAAAATAAACGAAGAGATCATATGGAGATGTGATATAGAGAAGGGAGAGCTAAATGAAAGCAAAACAAGAAATTAACTTGAACATAATCCGCTACCTTAAGGATCTGTTAAGAGGATAACAACGAATTAAGCGTTAATTAAGTAAAAATTTTGTAGTCAATAAAACAGGCGACAGGCAGCTCGTTAGACATCTTTAACTTGCATAACAGCATGTAGACGTTGCACCAGGAGAAGACCTCAAGCATTCTTGAACCTAGCTGCAAAGGCACTCATAAGATCTGGGTACTGAAAAATATCTTCCAAAAAGGAGTCCTGACCCACTGGAAGATTTAGTGACATCTCATTATCGTATGATACTTGGTCATGACAACTAACCCCAGTACGGTAACAGCCCTCAGGCTGCCCTGATGACTTCATTCCTTCATGATCAAGATAAGCACCCTGGTGCTCATTTTTAACGAAGTACTTCGTGCTCCTTCTCAATCCATCTAGCGACTGACCACCAGATATTATTTCAGCTGATGGTGCAACCATCGACTCTCCATAGCTTTTTGAAAAGTCAATCTTTTCAGTGGAGTGCTTAGGCAAAAACCCTTGAATTATTTCTTGCAACAAACCAGAGCCAGATGGTTCTTGTGGAAAGAATTCCAACTCTTCAGCTTTTGAGTTGGGACTATTCAGGACTCCAGGAGTATAATTCTGATTAAACTCCATGTGGGGTAGACTAGTGACAGTTGAGTCTGCCAAAGTTCCAGAGAAATTATATGGACTAGTACTACTGGTGTTACTAGAAGGGTTCCCCAAAGAACCACCTGCGAAAGTACTAGGAGCAGAATAGGAGGACCCATTGATGCAGGGAAAGTGATCATATAAAGGTTGAGAATGATTTTGAGACGACGAACCTGAAGAGGAGTTTACGAAATCACGAAGAAAAAGCATGTTCAGAGTGGAAGTGTTAGCGGAACTGCCACTAGTACTCCTCTGTGGAGCAGACCCACCAGCAGAGAAGTCACCCACATGAGAGTGACCGAGAGAAGACCAATTTGAAGAGGGCACTGTATTATACTGGCGAGAGGGCTGATGATGAGATGATTTTGAGAAAGTAAATGGAGGGAGCAAATTATGGGAGTCAGTTGTTGCAGAATAAGTCTCAGGGTACACAAAATTAGTACGAGCCTTGATACCTCGCATTACTCGAGCTGCATAGTCATAGGCACAAGCAGCCTCCTCAGCAGTGTCAAAAGTCCCGAGCCAACGCCGTTCCTTAGACTGAGGATCCCTTATCTCGGCTGCATAACGACCCCATGGCCTCCTGCGGACGCCACGGTACCTCATGTTTCCACTATTGCCACCACCTTCTTTCAGTGACCTTTTGTTTGTCGTGGTGCTAGGCGCGGACTTCTTCTGGAGGTCGGCGATTATGGGTTCGTACGAGTTGGATTCTGGCACATGGCTCGGCACTCCGTTGAGCCTTCTAAGTGCTTCTTCCATATTTTTGGAACTGGAGGATTCGTAAAGATAGGTGCTTTACAAATGAAGTCGAACAAGAAAAACAAGCTAGACCGGAAGGAAGAGATGTGATTTCGGCGATTTCAAGACTGAGTTTGGCACCTGGACTCTGGGGTTGCCTCCTGTATTTATAGCTGGAGATGACTCTCAAATATAGAGATATGGGGGTCTTGAAAACTGAAGTGGCAGAACTCGTGCATGGGGCAACATAAAATTGATACAGAAAAAAAAAAAAAAAAAAAGAACAAAAAAGAAAGAAGGTGGGGAGCAAAAGATACTATGTGTTGCCTGGTGAGTAAAAAAACTGGAAGTGACTAGGATTTTTTACTGGTCCAACCGTCCTCGAATCAGACGACTTTGAACTTTTTCCGAGTTTCCTTTTTAAAAAAGTTATTTCACTTTTATTATAATTACAATTTTAAAAAACTCAGAAGTGTGGGAAAATTATTTCTCTCAGTATTGATGATGAATTGGGGCTCTTTTTTTTTCATTTTAATTATCAATCTTTTTCTCTAAAAAATAATCATTTGGTGGCCAAAATGTTTATCAATTGTTTCTGATTTATTAAAAAGTGACAAGATTAACAAAATAAGGATTAAAATAAAAAAAAAGGGGAAATTAGATGGTTTTTTTTAAAATTAGCACAAAACATTAATTTTAGTCCTCAAACTTTTCACTTGATAAAGTTTTTGTCACTCTAGTTTTTGGAAATTTACTTTTGGTCCAACACTCTATTTTTCTTATTTTCTTAGATCCTGATACTTGTCGGATTCCAGTTATAGAAATAGAAAATCATCGGTTAACATTAATTATAACTATAAAAAGTCAATATTAGTATCATCGAGTTCCATTCGATGAAAGGAGTTCCACTATGGTATTTTTTGAACTACACGTTGTTTGAGAAAAGTAGATCTGACCTCCATGAGTTTTTAAATTTGAGTTGATGTATTTAATTCATGACTGATTTTTGGTGTTTTTGAAGTCATGAATGAGTTTATTTAAGTCTATATGTTTTTTTATGTGTGTTTAGGTACAAAATAGGCTGAAAAATAAATTTTTGGATATAAAATACTCATGCTCAGACTTTTTTATGACCCTTAAATAGTTGGATTCTGGAGCAGCAAATGACACTTTTTTTGTGTTTTCTTAAGAAAAAACATTAAAGGGTGTATGATGTAAAATAAAAATAAAAATGGAGAGGGCTAACATGCGAGCCAGACCTTCTCGTTTTAGGTCAAGCATGTTAGGTCACCCAAACCTAGGCACTTGCCCCTTGTTTATCGGGTCCATTAGTTTTTTTTCTTTGCTTCTATTTTTATTCAATTGTATTCAAATAAATAATTATATAGGTTATTTCAGTCTCGTAATACGAGTCATGAATTTTACGGGTTAACCTAGGTTAGCTCGAGCTTTTTTTGTTTTTTGTTTTTAGATTTTTTTTCAATTTCATCATTTAACATGAGATTTATCGAGAACTAGGCTTTATTTTTTTTTTCTATGAGGTTATCGCAGTCTCATGACTCGGGTCACAGTTTGGCGGGTTAACTCGAGTTAACTTTTTTTGTTTATTTTTTTTTCAATTGCATCCTTCAACATTTGATTAATTAGAGGTTGGACTTCGTAGTTTGTTTTTTTATTTGTCTTTTATAGAGTTATCATAGTCTCATGACTTGAGTTTCGAGTTTAGTGGGTTAACTCAGGTTGAATCGAGTCAAATTTTTTGTGATTTTTTAATTTCATTTTTATCTTCCAACATTGGATTAATTGGGATTGAGTTTCATAATTTGTTTCAAATTTCTTTCTATGAATTATCATGGTTTACTTACCTAGATCGTGAATTATCATGTTAATTATTATTATTTTAATTTCTTCATCTTTCAATTTTTTTTAGTTTTTTAGATTTGATCTCTATTATTTTGATTATTATTTATTTTATTTGAGATAATTTATGAAATTATATTTTTTTTCAATTTCATTCTTATTCAACTTTTTAATTTGTAAGATTTGTTCCTTATTATTTTAATAAACTTGAAAAAAATAAAACATTAATAAGTTATTTTCCAGCTTATTTTCCATAACATAACCAAATACTGGAAAATGTTTTCCAACTTATTTTCCATTACACTATCAAATATAAAAAAAATTCATTTAAAAAAAACTACTTTACAGCAAACAAACGGGACGTAAATTAGAAGCTAAACTAACATAGCTATGAATTATCAAGATTAAATAGAATTCTCAAACCTAATTTGAAAATGAATACGACAAGCAATATGAAAATTAAAGACTATTGTAAGACAATAATTACGAAACCTAATTTAAACATGAAAACTATCGAAGTTGTAAAAGACAAAATATGGTTTCATAATATCAAAAAGATAGTTTGGTGACATTAATAAGTTATTTTCTAGCTTATTTTTCATAATATAACAAAACACTGAAAAGTATTTTCCAACTTATTTTTCATTACACTATCAAATATCAAAAAATAATTCACTTTTCAAAAAAAACTACTTTACAGTAAACAAACGGGACGTAGATTAGAAGCTAAACTAACATAGCTATGGATTATCAAGATTAAATAAAATTCTCAAACCTAATTTGAAAATGAATACTACAAGCAACATGAAAACTAAAGACTATTGTAAGACAATAATTACCAAACCTAATTTAAACATGAAAACTATCGAAGTTGTAAAAGACAAAATATAGTTTCATAATATCAAAAAGACAGTTTTGGTGTTGGGATAATAATAATAATTTTTTATAGTATTTTGTATTTAAAAATTTATTAAAATAATATTTTTTTATTTTAAAAATTATTTTTTATATTAGAAATTAAAATAATCTAAAAAAACAAAAAAAAATTAAAAAAAAAAATTTTCAAAAAAAACTTTTAAACAGGCTCTACAATTAAAGCTAAACTGTTGGAGATAAAATTTATTATTCTCATTTTACCATTTATTATTCCTTTTTCTTCCCGGGATGTGACCATTAAATTTTGTACCCCCCTCCCCTATCTTTGTACTCTGGACCACCCTCCCCCGTGAAAGGACACTTTTAAAGATGAGTGGTGTTGCCATTGCTTGATCATATTTATTTTCAGAAAAGTAATTTGTTAACATTGAAAGTTAAGTAGCCAGAGTTAGCTAGTGTAATTAATAAAAACAATATATTCTAATAAAAAAAAAAGTAAATGCGATAATCTCTTCTTTGGATCTAGCTGATGGGAGAATTTACCTGCACTAGATATAAACGTCACCTTTTGTTTTGGAAAATGTATTAGAGTCCTAATTTACTTTAGTAAGTTAAGACTTTAATTAGCAAATGCATTAGATGTTGGCAATGTGCCAAATTGTCAACTCTGCACCTATGCCAGCTATAAACTCTGATGCAAAGTAATTGTCTTCGACTATTTCCAAGAGCAATAAAGAGCAGAGTGTGATCGAAAACAGTGAAAATTTTGATTGTCTTTTTGGGTTCGTGAGAAACTGATAATAGACAGTAATTGATTCAGTTTGAAGATAACTATTAGGAGTAATGATTTGAGTGTCATTGCAAGGGTTTTTTCTTTTCTTTTTAATCTCTATCACCTTGTATGGAATTGGTGTGCTTTGGGAATTTTGAAGAGGAAAAAACACACGCACGTATGTGTGTGTGTGTGTGTGTGTTTCCATCTACCATGGTAGGGATAAAGGAGTCTGGTGTTCTCAGGCAAGGGAGGTAAAGCTGCTACTTATGTGATCTCGAAACTTTTCTAGGAAGTTGAAGAAACACGCTCTGGCCCTTGTAATTATCATTTTGAATGATTACACTGGCGGCGCTCAGAAGTTGTTTCTCCCACTTTGGTTTTTGTTTCTTTGTTCTCTCCTTAAATTTAATATTTGCTGGCATATGTTTGCAATTTTCATGGTGGTTTTGCGCTGCCATTAGGGTTTCAAAAACCAAGGATTTATGGTCACATGGACTTGTCTGTCTTGTGTAGGCGTGTTTAATAGGGTATTTAAGGGATGAGTTTTAGGGTTCTGTTGGCAGATGGAGACTAAAGTTGTTGTGGGGTTGTACCTCAAGTCAGAAAAAGTGGTGGCGATGTCTCCTAATTAACAAAAAGTTAACCTCCTCCACTACTTACCTCCGTCGCTCCTCTAACTTACCCTTCAAAGTTCAATCGCAACTATCAAATTCTCTCGTCTTTTTGTAACCTCACAAATTCAGCAGATTAATCATCAACTCAAAGACTAGCAACAAAAGTTAAAACCTTTCTGAACAAGGAGAGAGTGTACAACACTGCATGCATGCATATGTATATATATATATCCAGGCCACATCCTTAATGCTTCATGCATTTACGATAATGAAGATGGGATGGTAGCCAGTTGAT
>Ga0307515_10021480_pt1 | contig 11444 bp, 9 predicted proteins | sample 17_EM_MG_FD_194513 | JGI IMG/M metagenome (GOLD analysis project Ga0307515, IMG submission 194513) | Populus trichocarpa ectomycorrhiza microbial communities from riparian zone in the Pacific Northwest, United States - 17_EM | ecosystem: Host-associated > Plants > Roots > Unclassified | place... | reverse complement strand
GTTTTGGCGGCAGAGCCGCCGCCCTGACCCACAAAAAAAAAAAAAAAAAAAAAAAGTGGAGAGAAGCAGAGGTTGGCCCTGACCACTACTTCTGGGTAGTTCCAACTGGGCAACGTCCTCAACAGGGCAGCAGAAGGTGGTCACGGTAGGCGGCTGGGGGTTGCAGATGACCCTGGGCTCTGGCCCCCAGTCATGGTTGTCATCGCGGGTCGCGACGAGCGGGAGGCTGGCTTGGGCTGCGCGCCTGGGCCTGGCTGACTACAGTTGCACTCTCGTTTAGGTACATAGTTACATCTCCCCATTTTACAGTAATTTTCCTGTACATAGTTTGAGCCCCCCAGTCGCCACGTCAGCGCGACGCGATGCCAGTGAGTAAAGGTAGGAAACCGGTGCAGGGGTCGTGCCCCCCTGTATCCGAGAATCTCTTTGCTCCATAGGAATAATGGTACCCAGGCTGGGCAATCCTGAAAAGGCGTCACCCTGCCCCCTGGGGAATCAGAACATAGTCAGTGTTGCCGCTCTGGCAACTCCACTGGGTGCCTGCGGGCATGACCCCTTAGCCGATACGTCCGCTCTGGGGTCACCAGTGGTCGCCAGAGTGCTCACTGAATTTTTCCGGAATTTCTGGGTTGCCCACGAGGCTCCCTCGAGTTCCACGCTGACACCATGCGGCCTCCATGGAGGTCCGTGGACACCCAGCTGAAGAGGGGGCATGACATGCTGTGCCCCTGACAGCATATTGCCCGGGCGGAGGCCGTTGGATGCACAAAAGTGTCCATGGACCTCCGCCCATGTACCCCGTTATGCCCGGGTGGGGTCCTTGGACCACCACCCATTCCGGCCTCTCCTCAACCATGGTTGAGTGACACATAGAGCATGGGCTTGTGGGCCGGGCCGGTTGCACCCACCTCTCAGGTATGAGGGTGTGATCGCCCCGGGAGCGCAAGAGGTTACATAATACTCGGGGTTGGCCTGACGGACCACTCTAATTGGGTGTCTTGGGTATGAGGGCACATTGCACTCAGAGCGCAAGGGGTTTTTAATAGCTGGGAACTGGCTGTATTGGCCTTCTCTAGCCGGGTCGCCGGTGAGAGTAGGGAGCGTCTTGTGGGCGTGCGCGCTGCAGGTGTAGATAAATCCGTCATGGATCTTTAAATGGCAGGGTGCTTATGGCAGGCCAGCCTAGGGTGTTACCACTGGGGATGTATAGCATGAAGTGTTCCCACTGAGCAGTGTCTTAGGACAGTGTAAGTCTCTAGGGTCGCCGTAAGTCCCCGGCATGCCGCTATCCGTTGTTCCTCCGTGGGAGCAGGCCTGTGACGTCTACCTCCCGGCAGGCGGGTGCGTCTATCTACCGACTTGGGTGAATAACCCTGCAGGATTCCCCCCCGATTCCACATATCCCTCCGCGGCTGCGGGCCTGAGTTTGCTGTGAGAAAGCGACGGGCACTTCCTAGTAGACAGGTGGTGGCAGTACACTCAATGATGGCTAAATCTGCGCCGGCATCTGTGAGCCCTGAGGGTAACTGGATGAACCGGTAATGATGAGAGAACCCCCACTCCCCCTGGGAGCCTTTGTGCATTTCACCTGGTGATTGTCAGCCCGAGACACCCGGTGATGACGAGTAAACCCCTGAGTCCCTCTGGGAGCCCCGGGGTGTTTCGCCCAATGATGCTAAATCCGGAAGTCGGTGGCGCCGGACCCCGCGAGCATGTGACTCCCCCACCCTCGAGAGTGTCGGCCTTGCCGCATAGTTGGTGTGGGGAGTATTACCATATACGTTGTCCTCATAACCCTTCTCATGCCCTCTGGGAGTGGGTTCTACTCCTGCTGTACGGTGGAGATAGTGGCCTCCGCATGAGCCTGCTTGCGGGCATAAGGCGGAGGCCCAGGGAGGGACGTTAAACAATTTCTGGGTGGTCCGGTATGGCGTGCCCTGTCAGTCGCAGACAGGGGTCACCAGTGCCAATGTCGGACGGGAGGCCCCCTGCAGGTTTAGTGGGTATTCCATGATCACTCCGGTCGTTGGCGACCCCCACACTCCCGGCCTCTGAACTAAGTGGCGTGCAGAAGGCGGATTTGGTGTAAGTCCTGTCTGCGGCTTAGTGTATTGGTGTCTCCAACAGACAACGGGGTCTTAAACCAGATTCCTGCAGGTGATGGTAGGGAGAGTTCTAGAGAACAGGTGGTGCCGGATGATGGGGCGCCACTCCATGGAACTGTCAGCTGCTGGGGCCGGGAGACCATTTCCCCTCTCTGACTTTTCTTGGTTTTGGCGGCAGAGCCGCCTCCCTGACCCACAAAAAAAAAAAAAAAAAAAAAAAAAAAAAGTGGAACGAAGTGGAGGCAGGGGTGATGTGTAAGTGGAATCTACACAGAGGCAGTGAGGTGGAGGCTATGTGAACGCGGTGATACAGGAGTGGAAGCGAAGAGGAATTAGTGGAGCACACAGGGTGGAGGCGGGTCTACACTATAGGAATAAGTCCAGCAGTGTGTGGGAATGATACAAACATTCGGAGACATAGTATACGAGCGGTCATCACAGGGAAAGAGTCCATAATACGAAGCACAAGTCACGGGAAGTGGGGAAAGGGATCGGAGGGGTCGGAGGACAGTCGGGATAGGGGTCGGAGGGATCGGGGAGAGCGGAGATTGTCGGAATAAGGGGGAAAAGGAAGGAAAAAGGTGATATTATCGCACTGTGCATGGCTGCCTTCGGGCGTGGAGTGAGAATGGCCATGTGGTGGTGTGACGTTAGTGCAGTGGAACTCTGGTGGAGGTCGGGGCTCAATTGCCAGGAGATCCCTTCAGGGTGACGGTGGGAGCTCAGGACACACATGGTCACACCTCGCAAGACAGAGATGGTGGATAGGTGGGGATCCCAGATGCCTCCAGGCCAGCAAACCACCTCCCACCAAACCGGAAACTCCTGAGAAACCTCGGGCTAAGGGAGTGGGCGGTGACAGCACATTACCCCTGTATCGTTGCTTGCAGGATGGACAACCTGTATTGCAGTGTCATGTGGGGGGAGGGCTATTGTGTGGTGGGGGGAGGGCTATCATGTGGTGGGGGGAGGGCTATCGTGTGGTGGGGGGAGGGCTATCGTGTGGTGGGGGGAGGGCTATCATGTGGTGGGGGTACGGTTTCCTGTCCCTACTCGTGATAGTTGGGGGAGTTCCCCATGTTGGTTTGAGAGGACTCATCCTCTGTCGCTGGCCGCCTGGTTAAGTTGATTCCACAGTGGCGTCGAGTGACCATCGTCATTTCTTATGCCGCCTCCATGGAGGGAAAGAGAAAAACAGCTATGATAGAATTGGCGGGAGGGCTGAGGAGGGCGTGAGGGTCTCCACTTTGCGGGACGTCATCAGGGACGGGCTCAGACTGTGAGATGCTGTGAGGCAGGCTCCTTTGCAGGGAGTTAGCGGTTAATTGAGTTAGCGATTTAGGAGTTAGAATAGTCCACGAGGGCGCCCCTTTTACTGGGGCCATGGTCCATGCAATGGGGGCACAAACACGGGTCTGTCCCTGACTCCTCTCCCCTCCTCAATTTCGAGCCAGGATGGTCTGCTAGGCGCCCATACGTGTGCCAATGCTGCTATTCCACAGATCACTTCATGGAAGAATGTCCCCTCCTGTTCATGAAAGTCAGAGGAGTTAGCCTGGTTAGTTACCCAGCAAGGACCCTGGTGCTGAAGAAGAAGGCTGTGGAATGAATCATCTCGCTAGAGAAATCCACGTGGGAGATCCCTATCCCTTGAGCCCCCTCCCACGCCAAAGTCCCTGCCTCTCCTGGCCGCCCAAGAGCTAAAAACCAAGCAGGCCCCTCATGCCCAAGAGCCCCCCTCACAGTAGTACTGGAGGAACATGATTCAGTCATGGACAACACAGCCTCATCCGCTTTGGATGACAAGACAGATGCCAGGATGTCAGTAGCTGCCCCCCCTCCACCAGCAGATCCTCCTTTCGGGGTAGTAGACAGCCTTGTCAAGTTCCTCCTCTTACGGCTACAAGGAAGTATCTTGGCCAGTTTAGGTCTCACTGAGAGCCTCATCCAATCCGTGTGCAAGCACCATAAAGGTTCTTTGCCCACAGTCGTGGCATCCCTTCAGCGGGATGGTTGGCTTCCTGTGTCTATCTCAAGCCAGGTCTTGTCATTCAAGTACAACAAGTTCCTTCTGGATAGCCCCACCCCCCAAACTGGTGGCGGTATGTGCTTCCCATTTGATTGGGTGGTGTTAAACTGACAAAAACGTCTTTGACACATAAATGCCCAGGCCATTTGCCTATACACACACCAGGTGCTGTGCACCTGGTTCCAAATACAGGCATTAACGCCACTACATGTATGCCATTACGCGCCAGCCATGGCAACTATAACTAATGAATATATACACAGACTCTCTGCCCACAATGCTGTGAAGCTTTGATCCTCCAGTCGCACCTGACAAGGATGCCACTGCCAAAAAGAAGGCTATGGCCCCACATTCAGCATCTGACAGTTGCACACACATTAGCGATACGTCACTGCCCACTGATGCTCATCCTACCCAAAGCACGGTGGTCCCCAAGCCTGTCCCAACAATCCACCTGCAGGGTGCAGAGGCCCCAACCACTGCCATAGCTCCCCAGGTCATCATGCAAGCCGAGGATAAGGCCACAACTGAGTACACGTGGCCAAACTCCACTGAGGATGTGGACATGACAAGTGGAGATGAGCCCTTACACACGATGCTCCTCCCTGATAAAGATATCACGCAGAATCCAGCAGTTCTGAAGGCCATGACATCCCTGGCTCTGGGTAGAACAGTAGAGCAAGACCGAGATGACATCATGGTGGGAACCTCCCTCCCTATCATCTCAGCACTGCTCCTCCTGTCCCTGATACCAATCAACAAAGAAAAATCCCTCCTCTTCTCCAGCATTAAGCCACTCCAGGGTGACGCCCTGATCAGGGCAGCCGGTATAATGAAAGACAATCTCCCCCCCGGGCCGTCAAAGAAGAAGATGCTGCACTGGTCTATCCTGGTGCAGGTCCACATACAGAATGACACCCAGTCTGCTCTGACACAGGAACCTGTCTACTCTATGGGCTCGCCATCTGAGACTTATGAGGACATCATGTTCTCTCAAGGGTTGAAGAAAATGGGCATAGCATTTCCCAACTTGCCAGAGGAACACCTCACCATTGCACTACAAAGACACAACAATGATCTCCCGACAGCCATGACGTGGTTGCAGAGTGCAGTGGACATGAAAGACATGCGCAGCACTCTCCTAAATGCATTCCCTAGTGCTGTAGAGTCAGACATCAAGGACACCATGAAGGAGTTCAAAGGCGATTTTGTCCTGTTGTTCAACAGACTGGCAGCCTCCTACGACCCGACTAGCGACTGGGACAACATGACTTATGTGTGCCAACAAGGTGTTATGGACATCGGAGAGGATGTGCCGGAGTTCCTGTACAACAACCCTGGCACAAAGTCTCTCGAAATCCAGTGGTGGAGAACATGTGTCGCGATTAGGAGACACAGGATATCAGCATACCCTCATGTAGATGCAGTCTGGTCAAAGATCTCCCAGATAGCAGTGGCGCCACGCCCCATCACACCATGCTTTATCAAGTATGTTGAGGATCTTGGGATGAAACATGTGAACCATCCCTCGTTCCTGAAAGCCATCAGAACACTCTGTGCCCAGCAGGACTTCACCGGATTACTGGCCACTATCAGGGAACCAACCCCACAATCCATCAGCAATGACAACAAGCACCCAGAGGGCAGGTGTCCTTGGGTCTATTTTTGACAAGGTTAAAGAATAGGCTGACCTTTTTCATCCAGAGGCAGGCAAAAGCACACTGGGGGGGATGCTTCGCCATCAGTGACTGGAACTTTGTGGAACATGCAGGAGACAGACACCCCACTGGGCACAGTCAGAGCCCATCATGGAAAATCTTAGAGTGCTTCAAGGATATTAAGAGACTATGCAGCATGGTGGACATATTGGGGCACGGCCCATCGCCTAAAAATTGGTCTTATAGCAAGATGACTCACAATGGACTGGTTCATTCACGCCTAGACTGCATATACAGGCCCTCCAAGGGTTGGACCAGCGGTAAAGTCCTGCCAATGGCTACTAATTGGTCGGACCACAGGGTAATAATGGCAACAGCTTACCTAAGGAAGCCGAAGATAGAGAAGGTTTCCCCAGCCCCTAGGCTGCCAAGTGTGGAGGCCCTAGAAAAGACACGCAAGTTCTGGCTGCGCGTGCTGACAGGCTGGAAGGCCCTGACCAACTATGGACCAGTAACGCTGGAAAGGTGGAAGTCCTTCAAAGACGAGGTACTATGCGCAGGTTGAGCAGAAGTAGCAGCCATGAAGATGCTGGGCAAAAAGAACTGGGTCAAAGCTCTGAGGAGCGAACATGTGGCCCCTAACGAAATTCTGTCTGCAGTTGCCTGGGCAAACATGTTACTATGGGCGAGGCAGGACCCCCCTGCGCAGACGGTGCCATGTTGGCCTGCTGCAATTCCGGCCTATGAGATTGCCCCCGTCAGGCAGCGAGGATTCATCTCGAGCCCAGACTCTCCCTGGCAAGTCCCCGTATTAACAAGGGAATCACATCACTCAGCCCGCCCTGGCGGCATCAAGGATTTCTCAAAGCCCAACCTCAACAAGGGTGTGGCAGCCCTATTAGATGAAAGAGCAGAGTGTTTTGCAAGCGCAGCGAAAGCTAAGTGGGAAAGAATGACCAGGACACATTCCTTGGAATGGTTTAAGCAATCCTCTAACAAGGAACTTGATGAGCAAGGGAGTTGGGCCTCTGTGTCGGTGGAAGGCCTTTGACATCCAGGAGAGACGCTGGCGCAGACTGGCCTGGCGGAAATGGCCATGGTGGCCAAAGACTATTTCTACCACTTGCATACCCCTGAGCCTTCACCCCCAGAGCGTGAAGAAGCCCAATGTGTCCTCTTAGAAGACATCAAGCGACAGGGTCAAGATGTAGGTGACCCTGACCCAGAGACGCTAATGCACAGCTTGTTCACAGTCGCCGAGGTGAAGGCACTCCATTCCAAGATGCCAAACACAGTGCCTGGTCCAGATGGCACACACTATGGATTCTGGAAAAAGCTCATGTCCATACTAGATGGTCTCCAGGACAGTGCCGCCCCACCAAGAACTTTCTGGAGTGTATTTCTAGATATTACAGAAGATATCACGCTGAGAGGTTCCTCTCAAGTAGGCTTTAAAGACATGAATATTAGCCTCTTTTATAAGAAAGGGGATCCGACATTGGTCTCAAACTACAGGCCTATTTCTTCAATGAACACCAACTGCAAAATGTACACTAACCTGCTGAATGGCAGGTTAATGCCCTGGGCCATCAAGAAATTACACCCAGATCAAAAGGGGTTCATGCCTGGAAGGCTGATGAACAAGCATACTCGGCTTGCTGCAGAGGTGGCCCACCTCTGCGATGCAACAGAGATGCCCGGCTGTATAGTGGGCCTGGATCAGGCTAAAGCATATGACTGGGTTGATCAATCCTGGCTCCTGTCAGTTTTAGTGGCCTTTGGCCTGCCCGGAGAGCTTACCCACCTCATCAGAGACCTCACAACGGATTGTAGGTCTAGAGTGAGAATTAACAGTGGGTATAGTCCTTATATCACACTGAAACGAGGGGTGAGACAGGGGGATCCACTATCCTGCCTGCTTTTCAACTTCTCTATAGAACCACTGGCTATTAAACTAAGGCAACAAGTAAAGGGTCTTCAGGTACCGGGCCTGGACCTGGTAAAGGTCATGCTGTATGCTGATGATGTTAACCTGTTTTTGGGAGAGGGAGATTCTGTCCAGGAAATCTCCGAATGTCTGGCTGAAGTTTCCTATGCCATAGGATCAAAATTTAACATGGATAAGACAGACGTGAAGCCGGTGGGGCCTCATGCTTTCCAGGAAAGGTGCTACAAGAACCAAGATATGGCAGGATCCACGATACCCAGCGCATGCATCTTGCCCCTGGCAGATCCATTACAGATACTTGGTGTCTGGATTGGAAGTTGGGATAATGCCTTGCACAGGTGGACCCAAATCGACTCCCACATCAAGAAGATAATTTCCCAATGGAGGGCAATAGGAGCGAGTGTCAGGAACCGCTCTCTGCTGGCCAAGGCCCTGATGCTGTCAAGATGCCACTTCCTTGCGGACAGTAACAGAATTCCCCCACATATCCTCTGGAGGATTAGTAATAGAATAATGGGGTTTGTGAGAGGAAAGTTCTCCGCAATGTCTTACAGAACCATGGAGGCACCTCTGGTGGAAGGAGGTCTTAATAACCCCTCGCTTGTGTCTAGAGTTTACGCCTGCGATTTGAAGTTCCTCAGTGACCTAGTCATGGGGGATCAGTCTACACCTTGGAAGAAGTGGACCTGGATGGACCTGAAGATGGCGTCCTCGTCCAGCTGTGCGGGCAAGTACCAAGGGCTGAACCCCTTCTTACAGCAGGCGTATACCAAGCCATCCCTCCTGCAAGGCAGAGTCTCGCAGGCCTTCTCCACTGCAAGGAGATTCGGCCTGGACATGACAAGCACTGCACCATCCATCGCAGCCTGGTGCGGTGCTAGGTTGCTAAACCACCCTGCATTGCCCAGACCACATTCCAGCATGGTCTCAAAGATAGTCAGACTACAGAAGCTGGGAATACAAACAGTGGCCCACTTGTACACCCCCCCCCCTGTTCTGCTTAGAGGTACAGGCTTGAAGAAGATGGTGTCATGGCTACAAGAGGCCGTGAGCACATCTAGCTGGTCTGTGTTCTGCCCCCAGTATGGCTGGCCCCTGGACACTGATGTCAATGTATGGCCGGACATGAATGGGCCCCTGGGTTGTGTCCAAATCTTCACCTTGCCGAAGTCCTTAGTGTCCAGAAGGATAATCAAGGATGCATATAAGAAGACTAGAGTATGCGTGTATAATGAGGATTACACTCCTGCACAGGCGCCAGTCCCCAGAACTACTGACAGCATAATTTACAACAGAGACATACATGTCTGGACAGATGGTTTGGCCTTGGACAATGGCTTGGATGTGTGCACTGCCAGATCAGCATGGACCTCTGATCTGCTTTTTGATGATAAAGTAAAGCTCGTGGGGGCTACACTTTCTAACAATGTCACGGAAGTTGCCACGGTGGTCCTATGCCTCCTGGCATGGAGGGACGCTCACGTGGTAATCCACACTGACTCTACCTTTCTTTTGGGACTGCTAAAAGGAGGCCTGCTGGCCATGGAACGAGATGGATGGGGCAATGCCCCAAGGCACCTGAGCCATGGTCCCCCCACTCAATTACTACAGTATCTTCTGTACCTGCTCAGAGATAGGACGGGATGCATTAGTTTCATTAAAGCGAAGGCCCACAGTAACGACATTCATAATAACATTGCAGATAGACTGGCAAATGAGGGCCGCCAAAAAGGAAGACTCTTTGATATCGGGGCCCTTCAGGTCCCGGCAGGATGGGTGGATTTTGCGCCAGTTCTGTGCCACCAACCCCTGGATTACCTCATGAAACTTGTGGTGCGCCATAGGATACCCGTGCCAACCGGGACCACCAAGTTTGAAAGATTCTCGGATAGATGGACAGTGGGGCTGGGCAATATGTTTGGAGTTGCCCTGGACCCCAGGAAGCACGTGGGCAACATCTGGCACCTCTGTATCCCAGAAGGATTGAAGGAGGTCCTCTGGAAGGAGATGAATGGCACCCAGGTGCTGGGGACTAGATACTTCGGCACAGCTAACAGGAAATCAGACATGGGACAGGTTTGCCCTTGTGGCCAAGGGATGTCTCTAGGCCACATACTGATAGGCTGTACTAAATATGACCTACGGCCTTTATGCTCCCTTCTTTTGGATGCTCTCCGGGGTGTCTCTCCTATGACCACCTTCAAAACACTGCAGCTGGATGAGTGGGGTTTCTCCCCCTGGTACCCTCTGCTGGCCCTACAAGCATTGGAAGACACTGCCTTGCCTATCTTTAAGGGACGAAAGAAGATCCTTAAGGAACTGAGGGCCTCAAGACCAAAGCGAGAATGGATAATAGGTAATTACTACTGGGCGCTATGGAAATGGTGCATGAAGGAAATACACGATGACAGGTTCAAATTTGTGCCCCAGTCCTGTGCTACCTTGCTTAAGTGAATCCTGCTGACACCTTGCCTGGAGACAAAGAACAAGGAGTCTGCGGACACAGCCGATCAGGCTCCTGGGGCCAAGAGCAGGTTGACGGATGGCACCTACGGGTGAGGCTGACATCTGAGACCACACCCTCAAACAGTCTACATCGTCCTCATGACCCTTCTCTTGCCCTCTGGGAGTAGGTTCCACTCCTGCTGTACGGCTGAGATAGTAACTCTCAACTGAGCCTGTAGAGGGTGTAAGGCAGGAGTTCAGGGAGGGATGTTAAACAATTTAAGGGCGGTCTGGTACGGCACTCCTACCCGCCCGTGGGTAGGAGCCACCTTGCCAATGTTGGACAGGAGGCCCCCTGCAGGTTTAGTGGGTATTCCACAGTCCTCTGGCTGATGGCAACCCCCACACTCCCGGCCTCTGAAGCCTTGGAGTCTCAGCTTTTCACCTCTGGGCGCTGGGAGACCATCTCATCCTTTGGTGGTATTGTGTGGGTGGGGCTGTATAGGTGCCTCCAACAGGCAATGGGGTCTTAAACCAGATTCCTGCAGGTGACAGTAGGGAGAGCTCTAGAGAGCAGGTCATGCTGGCTGATGGGGCACTAATCCTCCACGAACTCCCTTCTGCGGAGGCCAGGAGATCCATCTCCTCTGTAGGGGATATTCGGGAGCTTAGTGGCAGAGCGACTTCCCTGACCCACCAAAAAAAAAAAAAAAAAAAGTGGAGAGAAGCAGAGGCAGGGGTGGTGTGGAAGTGGAAATTACACATGGGCAGTGAGGTGGAGGCTATGCGAACACAGTGGTATGGGAGTGGAGGTGAAGAGGGAATAGTGGAGTGTGCGGGGCAGAGGCGGGTCTACACTATCAGGGCGAGTCTAGTAGTGAGTGGAGAATGATACAAATGTGAGGAAATACAGGATACAATCGGGGAACATCAGAAAGAGTCCATAGTATGAGACACGAGTCATGGGAAGTGGGAAAGGGAATGAGGGGAGCAGAAAGGGAGCAGAACTGAGAGCAGGATCAGAGGAGGGATATTGGAGGGAGCGGAGGGAGCGGAGATCGTTGGAATAGAGAGGAAAAGGGAAGAAAAGGGTGATATTATTGCAGGTTGCAATGAAGGAAATGGAGGGGGAAAGAAACCAAAATGGGACAGTTTACAACAAAGTGTCAAAGCTTTTTTATAGTAGTTTGTGCCAGATTTTGTCTTTGCAATGTTCTAGACATTTCAGGAATTGACACCTTGTTGCCAACCATGGCCTA
>Ga0307515_10021479_pt1 | contig 11445 bp, 11 predicted proteins | sample 17_EM_MG_FD_194513 | JGI IMG/M metagenome (GOLD analysis project Ga0307515, IMG submission 194513) | Populus trichocarpa ectomycorrhiza microbial communities from riparian zone in the Pacific Northwest, United States - 17_EM | ecosystem: Host-associated > Plants > Roots > Unclassified | place... | reverse complement strand
GCGAAGTAGTCTACTACCTATTTTCCTTATGTATTTATAGAGGCTCTAGAGCCACATTCAATAGACAGAGTTCTTCTCAGTGACTTGTCCGTCCGACAGAAGTCAAAGATTCCACAACAGCCTCGGGAGATCGGCGCTGTGGCGACCGAGACGACCCTGAAGCGTTGTTTCTTGGCATTTGATCTCTGTAGAGTCTTGCACACCGATTTGATGACTCGACGACGAACAAAGATCTTCTACGGGTGGTGAATACTGAGGAGTACATAGTTCGATTTCGCTATGGATGCCAAGAAAAGAAGCCAATAGCTTAGGACCGGTTCCAGGGTATTTACGTCAAATAACAACGATTGCCAAATATGAAAAAAGAACGGACGCCTCCTAATGCAATTGAATGAAGAAGGAAATGGGTTTTCAAACCGCTTAGATGTTGACGACTCCAGGCGTCCATGTATCTCCAATCCTCTTAACTTCGCGAATGAACCTGCGGCTGGTTATCTGAGTTGACCCTACCCTCTGCTCTGCATTTGCCGTTATCGACGAGTGCTCATCTGGATCATAGAAAGGGTTGTGTAGTAGGCCGATATATGCAGTCTGCAATGCCCTGAAAGCCTGTGCAAGGTTAGCCTCACAAGACGTACGACAAATGTCTTTAAATTACTAACGGGCTTCAAGTCAGCATCTCTGAGACCAACCAAGGCTGAACTTCTGGTTTCAAAAACGTTTGCTTGACGTCCGTCCATATCCACAACGATGACGAATTTGACGCCTGTATTAGTGAGCCAGCCGTACATCGCCAATCGTTCGTCCACAGCTTGGAGCAGCCCGAAATCTTGATCTGCGGTCTTATGGGGAAGACGGGCCTCAAATATGTCGAGACATGAAGATAAGAGAAACGAGAATTCTAAGGGTGCCCGTTCTTCCGGAGGGAAGAGTGAGATGTGAAGTGGATTATTCTGAAGACATGAGCACAATGAGTCTTCTAAAGCATCATATGTATGTCTTCTCACATGTTTTCCAATTACCCCAATACATGCTATTGACGGAACTCGACTACCCATCGTATTTGGTTGAAGTTTGAGTATGTGAGGAGCAGGGCTAACTGCTTATTGCAAGATTACCTTCCACCAGTGAATTTCGTAGATCAGATGAATCTAACTGCGGACCTTCTATTTTAGTGTCTTGCAGAATTCCCGTATTTGAAGTTAGCCACTGTAGCTTTCAAAACTGGTAAAATTGAGATGAGGTGTTGTTGATGCACCAGAACGCACCCACCAACCACAGAAGTGCGGAAATAATCATCACGTGATCCGACTCGGCATTAAACTTCGACATCACCACTGTACCGCAATAGCTACTTCTGATCGCCACATCCATTCTCCTCCCTCTCCACTCCTTCTCTGCAGTCTCTCCTTTGTTTAGTCGTCAAAATGTTGTCGACAACAAGGTCTGCAGCCTCAATGGCGCTGCGAGGTGCGCGTTTCCCCTGCAATCCATTCAGCGCCGGACTAGCTAACATATCTAAACAGCCAAACCCTCGACAGCCCTACTCCCCTTCCGCGCAGGATCTGCAGCTTTTCTCTCAAGTACATCTTCAAAGCCGGCGACACAAACACAGAGGCCCGGATTAGTTGCTGACGGACCACCGGCCCCGCCTCCTATGAAAAAGGCGCGACGAGATGTGCCATTGCCGAGCCAGGAAGGAAAGAAAGGCGCTATGCAATATGCATTGTATGTGGCATGATTAACCCTTAGATAACGGATTGGCCTAGAAATGGGATATATGGAGATCTTAGAAAGTCGGGCAGTGCTAACATGGACATTACAGGACCACTCTCGATCAAGTTGCCAACTGGGCTCGGCAAAGCTCATTATGGCCCATGACTTTCGGTCTCGCCTGCTGTGCCGTCGAAATGATGCATCTCTCCACTCCCCGCTACGATCAAGATCGCCTCGGTATAATTTTCCGTGCTTCTCCCCGCCAGTCGGACGTTATGATTGTGGCTGGCACTCTCACCAACAAGATGGCTCCCGCACTACGACAAGTGTACGATCAGATGCCAGATCCACGATGGGTTATTTCCATGGGCAGCTGTGCAAACGGAGGCGGATATTATCACTACAGTTATTCCGTCACAAGAGGTTGCGACAGGATTGTGCCCGTAGATATTTACGTACCGGGATGCCCTCCAACGTCAGAAGCGTTGATGTATGGTATCTTCCAACTGCAGAAGAAGATGAGGCATACCAAGGTGTGTATCACCCACCTTAATGTTCTCAACTTTCCCCAAACTGATCCCTGCATAGATTACACGTATGTGGTACAGGAAGTAGTGGAAGCTTTGTGCTTTCGTCGCTGCGGTCTCGCCTGGAATATGTACTACCTTCATGAGCATTTAGAAGGGGCTCACTTGTACAAATTGAACCTTCATCTTGCAATTCAGTCCTACTTTGTATTGTGGGGAGCTTGACTGTGACGAATTACCCATGATTAGATTACGACGACAGTTCAGCAACTATTGATCCTCGTAGTAGCGGTGAGCTTCAATCATGAAACCATGAAACCTTTATTCTTTAGGTCTGTGTCCATATCAATACTAAACGGGTCGTCACTCCTCCCTCTCCATCCGCCTAATCCTCACCACTTCTGCCTCCGCTTTCCTCACTGGCCAAAGCGCCGAGCAGCCCTCTTTAGCGGCTCTCGCTGCTCTTCCACACGTCGATGGCATATATCTAGATGAGGACGAGGGGGGGATCTCTGAATCCGCGGCCACAAGATTCTGCACATTGAGCTTAGGCGATGGGAACGGTTGTCGCGCCGCTAAATGCAAACTTGCTGGCTAAGATGGCGAGCGGTTTGTGCGACAATCTGCTCCTATCCACCATCAAAGCGTGGGATACAACGGGGTTGCTAGATCCCGTACGAGAGCTACCAAGACAAACCCCAGAGTCAGCAGAGAACGGCGTTGAAGTTGGCGAGGAGGAAGAAGCGCACTGGGATCGGAAGAAGATCATTGTTGCGGCACGGCGATGAACACGGTCATGTGAAAGCATCCGATTACGAAGCAGCATATTAAGCTGTTAGAGGGTGAATGGGGGTAAAGAATGGAGGGTGGATTGAGGTGCTGAAACCAGTGGAGAAGGAGTTGGAGTGTGGAGATACTGGAGTAGGCGCGATGAGAGACTGGATAGACATTGTGCATGTTATTGAGGTGAGGTTTGGGTTGAAAAGGGCGGATCTTGTCTGCCTAAAAATTGTGCTAAGTTCGTCTCAGGACATTACTAGTGCTTATCATAATAATATTTTTAAGAGCATCGCGCGTGTACGTGTTAGGGAGTTGACAAAGGGGCTAAGGGTTATTCCAAGCTACAAATCGATAGTCAGGTGGAGTCACTCGAAGGACTGAAATCCTCATAGGGGATACATTTTGAGTCCCGAATCCACCGCAAGCCGGTATAATTGGTACGGTCGCTGTGTCTCGGTCTTGTTATAATTCAGTGTGCGTGTGGTGCGCAGTGGGTTAGGGAGTTCAAACCAAACTGGGTTGACTAGTAGGAGTGATATGGGGTTACTCTTTTCAAGGCGAACATGTTGGACTCCAAGATAAGGTATGGAGTGGTCATTCTCCTCACCGCTTTTTTAGTAAGAAAAGCTTAAGTAACAATAGCTATTAGAGGTTGTCGATCATTCAGATACATATTAAATCCCCAGGACCGCCCCCCCAACATCTTTTTATCAGTAGCCCATACTTTGTCGCCCATACTTTTATCTTCGGCTCTTTTACATACTCATAATATCTTGAAATATATCTATGTTAAGAGCTAATTTGATCAATCCTATATGATTTGCTACGACTTGGAGCCGGAGCGAAAGGGTAACGAGAGGAGTTTAAGCCAATTTCGAATTGTGCTCGTCTCTTCAACTGTCCTATCCAAATTCCTCTTAGACGCCTCAGCTTGTTGACCACGATTAGCCAGTGCCGGAAGGATTGAAGGTATGGCAACTGGTGGTGTTGTTACTTCAGGGAGCTTCCCCTCCTCAATCTCCATACTTGACACCGGCATCCCCGACAAGCTATTCGACATCCAGTGTCCCCCTTCGTCGTTTCCCATTACCCATTCTAACCATTGCCCTGATATACTGTTATAGCTCACAAAACACCAGTGGGCCTCAAACCAAAGCGGATCGCTCCATTCTGAGGATTGTGGCTTCGGTGGCATCGTCCTCTGACCACGTAATGCATCCTCCTGGAGTTTCGATTCGGCGCTGATAACAGCGTTAATATCTCGAATGATTTTCCACAATTTGACTGTCAGGGACCAGCGTTTCCATTTCTGCTCTCTCCAACTGTAGCTCACGTAGGTTTGCAAATGTTCAGACCATAGAGGCGATGTATGGCTGTAGTCCGTTATCGGAGGCGGTCTAGGGCGCGTTGCGGGACGCGTCTTCTGTTGGCGACGGGCCTCTGCATCAAAAGCACCGTCGATTGTCGGACGCAAGCCTGCCCCCATCTCGAAAGGTAATGCGTGTATCTAGGTGTGTTTCCGATATTTTGCCAAAGGGAACAAGAGGGCTATCTGGGCATTCTGCACTTTAGAAACACCCCTTCTAAAACGCGACGAGGAGCCTCTTTTTATAATGAGCCAACCACCCAACTCACTATCGTCGCTCAGCCACAGAGACGCAGCTCTTGTGGGTTACATTCCAGACCTGCAGTTGAGCATGCAGGCTGTGCCACCACATCAACCTCCTGCCCGCAGATGGTTCAACACAGCCACTGTAGGAGCACGTCGCACACACCCTCTCAATTCATTGTGATTCATGAGAAATAGCGATGTCAATATAGAAAAAAGATATGGCAGACTCGATAGACATTAACACTCTACCATCGCACCAGCTTCCATCATCACGACAAAGCTCGATTAAAAATAGCATAGCATCATCATCCGTTCCAACCCCACCAGGCCGCGAATACACTCAAGAAGAAGCCGACACCATCCCATGGAAATACATCGGGTACCGAGTGTTTTCGCGCTGGCTGGCGAGTAGCCAAAACTTCTTGATCGTGCGCAAATTCGGCGTAGCCAATACCAGAGTGATACTCTCGCTTCAAGATCAAGTTGCTGATCTGGAAGAGCAACTTGCTGAGATTGATGACTACTGTGCGAGAAGAGGCACAGGGGAGATTGACAACGGGACATTTCGGAATGACCCAAGGGACGATCGTAGAAAAGTCATTGAGAAGCTACAAAACAAGTTGAATGAGTACAGTACGCACCCCTTCCCTACTGATTCGGTGCTTTGACTTGCTTGTCGAACAATGACCGCGATATATGAGTAACGACCAAGCAATCCCCGGCCCATTCCGGGCTTGGCCATTCCGGTTTTCCGGCTCACCTTTCCTCAATCCCTGACAATAGATCCACAGATACATTCGTTTCCTCTTACTCGGGAATCCTCGGCCGTCCTCCCGTCCGTCCCCTTGACATTCAGTCCGTTCGCAACTGGCTTTTCATGAACCACCCTTCCGCTATCTCCACCGCCGAATCGTCTTTCATAAATCACACCGATGACCTCATAGCCGTGCAATCAAAACAGAAATCTCCCGTACGCCTTTTCTTGGAAAGGTCCAGCTACTTCCGCACCAACTACTTCAAGAGCGTCCCTTCGGACCCTCTGATAGTTGAGCCGGAGAATTACTGGACCAACGATCAACATATGGAGCGGTTCGCTGGTATGCTCATTGGCTCTGTTGGCGTTTTGATGCTCATCGCGCCCCTTTGGGTCCTCAACTTTGTCAGCGGACCAGTGGCAAAGCTAGGCGTTATTACAGCTTTTATTGTTACGTTCTTTGTGACTGCCGCTCTAGCGACGACGGCGAACGTGTCTGAGACGCTCGCAGCAACAGCAGCATATTCTGCAGTTCTGGTGGTATTTCTACAACTAAATAATGGGAAGAGTTGATTGGCCTTACCGATATCATAATGGAGTGTTCTGAATTTAATCATAAGATACCTGTAGATTTGACTATGTGCCTTGGCAGGCAACTCCTGCCTTAAGCGAAGGTTCGATGCCGAGTGCAGTAACTTTACCGGCTACTATTTTCCTCACTTTAGTGGGCCATTGCAGTATGGGCTCGGACGACTCCTAGTAAGTAACGGCCAATACGCTAACAAACTATTTCTAATGAAGTCAATATATTCTCCATAGAAATGTATCAAGAAGTCAGCATACCCCAAATGGTAATCCAGACGTTGAAGTGAGTAACCAGAACATCAACGGTGTAGGTCCATGAATTGATATCGCGCTTACCTCGATGTGGCCTACGCGGAACGGTATGCTCAGTGAAGGAAATTAAGGGTAAGCTGGGAGCTAGTATGAGTGGCAGAAGCATTCCTTTGGTAGTAAATGCGATGCGAAGTGTATTCTGTGGATTCAAAGTTCTACCCTGCTAGCAATTTCAGAGCCTCTTGGCTTGCGCCGTCTTTTTGTTGGGAATTGTTCTTTTCACTACCGCAGTTATGGATATATGAGGGCCGTATAGGGCTGAGGTTGGAGCCTGGCCTTCACTCAAGGCGCCAGGTAAGGAATAATTGGCATGGGGCCATGGTTTGCTTACCGCCAGCTCAAGTTTATATTCGACCACTATTCTACTCATCGAAAGCTTATCTCCACTGTATCTTGGTTTCAATGGAACGGATGATCTGATGACCTGCGAGGGTCGAAAGAAACTTCGTACAGAAACGCGAGGGCGTAAATCCGGAGCTGACTATAATAATGTCAACGCAACTTCATCACGCTTAGTAAAAAGTTATAATATGTCACGGGATCTCTATATATCTCCCCTCTCTTCTTTTATCCCTTTCGCGTTATGCATTGTTATTGTTCAAGTACGCTTTGTCTCTCCATACATTGGTAGCCTTGACTCGACTAGCGGCTAAATACTAAGTTTTGAATCCTCTACAACAATATAATAATAAAGTGGATAAGAATCCGTTTGGACGAGACTTATGCTTGGTTGAAACAAAGAGCTGTCAATCCAGAATTAAGCTTTACCTCCGGAAATCTTCACGGCGTAGGTTTTGCACTGGAGACTAGAAAAATTATTTATTCGATGGACTTCGTACATATGCATTCATCCACCTCTCAGCTCTATATCCTGAGCCCTTCATCTTCAAATTTATCTCCTCACTCACCATTTCCTCTACACTAAAGATAAGCCTTAACGACCAACCCGACCAAAGCAGAGGGAGATGTGAGAGCTGCTTCCAATTATCGCACAGCACGGCACTCTTTTACCGATATCGCTAAATTTTCTGCCAATATACTGAATTCTAGGTTACTTACTGTGTCGGCAAGAAACTGAAGGGAGACTGCGAGACTCAAGAGATCCTGTCAATTGGAAGCCCGTGCGCAGATGTCAGGAAAGAAGAACTCGTGTGAAGATTGATCTACGAAGAAAATGAGGCTATATATACATGATAGACGAGTCATAGACACCCCGATCTAACCCTAATACAGTAGTGATCGGCACTGCGTCGGCAGATCCTTTTGAGCAATCCTATGCCTGCGGGAGTTGCGGGTGAGGGTTATGAGATCGGCGGCGAGTGCAAGGTTTTGAGTGTTGAATTGTAAGTTGAATTATTCCACGTCTATTACTCGTACGATGCATACGGCAGCGGACCAGCCACGTATTTATGGAATCACTAATAAATCTTTTGTATCTAGTATCAACGTCGTCTCTTCGATCCACCTCATCCCCAATGACTACGAGTACTGGTGCCGTTTCTATACGTAAGGCTTCCCACACATCCCCGTTTCACTGCCCGAGCTATTTTTGTTCCAGTAACTATGCTCGGTATTGATGCTTGACTTTATAGGGAGAGCGACTGCCCTATTGAGCCAGGCATTTAGTCCGTTGTCGTTCAATCGAATGACCAAAAGAAGGCCCAAAACCTGGGCAGGAAGCCAAACAAAGACATGAATGACAGAATCATGAGCCTTCGTTGCTTCCAGACAAGTCAGGTCTAAGCATCTAGCCGGAGGTTTACCTAGTTAGCGTAATATCGGCTATCGGCTACCACCCATAGACCCATAGATAACGAGGGGAGGAACCGGGGATGTATATAACCGCTAGCTAGTTGTAGACATGAGTTAATACTCATAGGCGATTTGCGTTTCGAGGATTATCCTGAATAGCCTGTGCCTGTGTATAGATTTCGATAAGTTATTTGACAGCACTTTATTTAAATCACAAAGCTAGTATCCAACAGCTCTAACTTTATCCGTGAGAGACCAGCTATGTTCCTTAACCGTTCCGGACTAAAGACTCTGTTACAACTTCTCCCACTTTGTCGCCTTATTCTGCTCAACCCAGATCTTCTCCTCATTACTTCCTGGCGGCGGCGGCACCAATCCCTGAATCTTCCACAAATCTCTATCAGTTTCCTCAATGTGATATTCCCAGTCATACCCCATATCCTCAATATGCGGTTTCAAAACCTTGTCCACCGCCTCTAGAAACCTAGCCTTGGCCTCTGGAGAAGATAAGGTCCGCGTGATGTTGGAGATATGCACGCGTATGAACGGTACCGTAGGATCAGGCCCTGGCTCAGCGGAATTGGAGGCTGGAGAGGGGCGGGCAACCCCGCTAACGAAGAAGGAGTCTAGGCCAATAGGGATAAAAAGAACGTTGACGTAGAAGGCAGGAATAAATCTAGCATATAGCTTGGTAACAGACTCCGCAAGTGCAGCCTTGGCAGAGGCGGTTTCAAAGGTGGTTGATGGGTGGTAGATAAGCCAGAGTGGCATTTTGGGAGATGTCTATGGGATTTAAAGATCTGGATTGTGAGAAACTAATGAAAATGGAGTGGTAATATTTGTAATTGGGGAGATGGGAAAGGGGAGAGATATATTGCATGAGAGGAGTAAACAAATTGGGACGGAATAGTAATCGTATAGTACTTGAGTAATCATAGTAAGCCCATTGACCGTGGTTGTGTACCAACGATGGCCAACCGTTTATTACCACTACCTCAAACTTGGGCTGACCCTAACGGAATTCATTCAGAGCCGTAATAGTTCGGGATGCAGTTGGTAGTTTAGAGGAGGGTAAAGACTACGCGAGCCTACTTTGGGAATAGCGCGAAGTGGCTTGGCGCAACAGCTTTAACCTCAGCCTTGCGTCTTCCTCTCGAAACACACTTTTTCTCTCCGACAGCCTTTGGAAACATAACGAAACTGATTGAGCATATTAGATGTAGCGGACTTTCACTGACACCGGGGTCTTATACTCTGAATCCCATTCTATTATACAACACGACACGATATCCTGATTAGATGCTGTCCCTCTCCCGCTGCCACTCGAGCTGCTCGACACGGCCCATATCGAATGGGGATGGCGCTGCAGACCAGTCGAGGTAAACGGAATGGCGGAACGTATTAGGAGGGACAGGAACCTCCATATCGACCCTCACGGCTGGACTTCGGCTTGATTCAGTATCGGTGGTACCTTTTGGCTGTTAGCTGCTGGACGGAAAGTTCGAATTCATAATCTCCTAAGTCCCAAGAAGCCCCTTAAATCCCCCAAACCCCTTACTCCCCCACCGAAATTGACTCTAGGCTTGAATTTCACCGTTAATCTCTCTGAACGTTACGCTTTCGTTGAGCCAGTCATTCCGCATAAGCGTGCAGTACTCCTTGACACATGCGCTGGCCATTCTGGAACTCTGACCAGGTCGCAGACACCTCTTCTTGGACTCTTACGAAGAAGACTATTTATCCTAAGTGCGAAATTTGAAAATACTGACCTCTCCGTCTCCGTCTTCCTGTGAAAACCTTCACAATCATATCACATATTGAGTCTTTATACCGTATCCCAGCGATCGTTACCAGTAACGTCAATATCCCGAGAAGAATGGCCAACATTGTGTCAATGGCCATTTGAGTAATACTCATGGCTTGTCTTTAGGTGTAGTGCTTAGAAGCTCGGCGTCGGCGGTAGATCGATCGCCTTCATGCACATGGCTTATCTGGACTGCTGAAGGACGTAAGTTAATTCTATTAGTGGAATATTTCGTATTGAGATGTCTTTGATGCCAAATACCTTGAGAAAACGTCTCACTTTGGAACGCCACGAAAATTCAACCCAGATACACTTGTAGAATGTAGTTGTAGTCGTCGTAGTCGGCGTTGGTGAACTGAGTGTGTTCTTCTACTGTCCCTTCGCTGCGACTGCTAAGTTGGTTTGATGCTTTTACTAGATTCCGACTTGTCGTAAAGGAATTATGGGAGTTCTATAAAAACTTCCTTTGGTAGGCCATGTCCTGAACTCGCCTCGAAACGTTTATGCACCTTCGACTGATCGGTGAGTATTGCGACGAATGGGATGGTCGCGTTCTGTTCGGATACGACCCAAAAAGGGAATCGTAGCATGCCCTTGAAGCCTACAAAAGCAGCGCTGTTTTAAGGAAATCCACCAATGGCTGTTGCAGATAGAAAATCGAAGGCGAAAAGGCGACTGATCGGTTGGAGAGAGTGCATTGGGCTGAGGAACGAGGCTGAAATTATTTAGGAAGGCGGTGAGGAAATAGGTAATGTGATTGGATTTCGTACTTTGGATTTCGGTCCAGCGCTGCTGTCCATGCCTTGGCGGTACGTAGCTGGCGGCGTTCGTTTCCCTGTGCTGCTGCCATCATTGCTGCTGCTGCTACTGCTGCTGCTGCTACCGCTCCCTCCCCAAATAGGAGGCTTGGGCGCAAAAATTATTGACGCAAGATATTACCAGGCTAACCCCGACATGGAAACAGCCTTCTATAATGACATAAAGTCTATTCCATCACCCGTCAGGGTACCATGTTATCGATAAGGGTATAGACCGTGCATATAACACCACTCAATCTATGCCTCCTGATTGGCCAAATTCTTATCGATAACGTAGGGCGATAATTGACGGGTGATGGGATAGAGTCATCTACGGTAATGTTTGCATCGTCCAATCTCCCATTGCTGACTTCCATAGTGCGCGAACATGTGCACGTTCTATCATCCGCCGCTTGATCTTCGCATGCTTCCATATTTGGCGGACATGGCAGGAAATTACATCAACAACGGCATTGACTTTCTCTCGTCAACGTCCAGTGATCTATTTGGATCGGAGTGGAGCGGATCTGAAGGCAAATCCACTCCATCCACCAAAATAACGATTTGACGCCAGGAGCGCTGCGGAGCTCCAGTGTCGACATATGGCACGTGCTCAAAGTTAGGTCGTAGCAGAAATTCTCTTATCTTATCATCACATGACTACACGTGACATCATGTGTAGTCACGTGTATACATCTACAGGCACGTACCTATAACGTAAGTGGTGGTCACCACCATGTGGCGCCCCACCAAAAATTAGTAAATTCGTACTTTAATATCTTAACAACCACTTAACTAATTACTAT
>Ga0307515_10021478_pt1 | contig 11445 bp, 1 predicted proteins | sample 17_EM_MG_FD_194513 | JGI IMG/M metagenome (GOLD analysis project Ga0307515, IMG submission 194513) | Populus trichocarpa ectomycorrhiza microbial communities from riparian zone in the Pacific Northwest, United States - 17_EM | ecosystem: Host-associated > Plants > Roots > Unclassified | place... | reverse complement strand
GTCTAACGTAGTCTAACTTCTTACTTATTAACTCTTAAAATTTTTGTATAGTAGCTATACTTTATCTCCCTCCTTAAGATCTAGTCCCTTAGATCTCTTAGCATTATAGTACCTTTTTATTCTCTATTATACTATTTTTACTAATTCTATAAGGTTTATATAAAGATTTATTAACGTCTTTATTCTTTCTTTAGCTATACTACTTATTTTCTTTACTTGTTTTAGTGATAATAATATTCTTAGCTTATATCTATAATTCGCCTTAAATAGTAATATGCCTATTTCTTCTTATAGTGTTATATTATATATAAACTATATAACTAGTAATAATAATACCTAATTATTCTGTGCGTAATTAATATAGTGCCTTAGATACTACTCTAGTGTCTAATTTAGTCTTTCCGTTTAACCGTCTATTTATAGGTAATATACGGTAGAAGTTACTACTCTAACTCCTTATTCCGCTAAAAATACCTCCTAGAATACTGCTATAAATCTTAAATCTCTATCTAATATAATTTTACTTAATACTCTGTGTTTTGCAAATACTTCTTTAATATAGATTTTAGCGATATCTTTTACTAATATCCCTTCTGTGTATGCTATAAAGTATCCCCACTTTATAAGCTTGTCTACTATTATTAAAATTACGTTATAATCTTGTCCGGTAATAGGGTCTCTTAACTTTAGTAGTTTAATAATAAAGTCCTATAATATAACCTCCTATAGTCTCTCTAGTATTTTAATAGGTTATAGCCCTCCATATAGCTTATGCCTTATTAGTTTATTTCTTTAGCAATCTAGATATTCTTTTATAACTTTTTACGCTAAGCTTTAAATTCCGTTAATAATATACTCCTTTTAGAGTCTTAATACTAAGCCTATAGCTCTATTATATCCTTAAGTTATTCCCTTATAGAAATCTTCTATAAAATGCTCCGCTATGCTTTTTAGGATATACTTTACCTCTCTATACTTATATAATATTTCTTCTTTTAAATGTTCTAATTGTTCTTCTAGTTATGCCTTAAAGATCCTTTATGTTTAAAAGCTTTTTAGTGATTTATAAACTCTATCTAGTTCTTCTTAAGTTACTACAATTTTTGGATAATTGTATTAGATTAATCTATCTATATCTTTTTACAGTAAAGCCCCTAATAGCTTTTTATTATTTTATAGTTTAGCTTTTTAACTTTAAGTATCTGCTTATGTATTATCTATACCCTTAGTATACTAAATTTTAAAATGGTATTTTATAAGCATTTCTACCTATCTAACCTATCTTTAGTTAAGCTCCTTTATTATTAAAAATCCCGTTAAGTTTTTATAATCTATCTTAACTATAAATAGTTTCTCTGTACCTTATAAGAATGCTCTTTATTTTTTTAGTGCTATAACTATACCTAATAACTCCTTATTATAAATGTTATAGTTTAACTCTAGTAGTATTATCTTCTAACTATAATATACTACTAAGTGCTATTTATTCTAATGTTTTTATATAAAGTATACCCCTAGTATAAAGTCTAATACGTTTATTTCTATAACCGTCTCTAATTCTAGTTAATAGATCTTAAGAACTGGCTCCTAGGTAAACAATTCTTTAATTTTTTTTAAATAATTCTTACTATTCCTTTCCCTATGCCTATAGTTCTTCTTTTTTAGTTAGTCGCATTAATGGTTTAATATTTTTTAACTACTACGCTATAAACCTTCTATAGTAATTATAAAACCCTAGGAATAATCTTAACTACGTAATATTCTCTAGTTCTTGCCAATTTACTATAGCCTTAATCTTCTTTAAATCTATACTAAGTTAGTCTAGTTTAATAATAAATTTAATAAAATTGGTCTTTCTAGTAAAGAATTTGTATTTTTTTTAATTGCTACTAGCATCTATTCTTCTTATAGTCTCTTTAAGACCTATTTAACGTGTTCTCTATACTCTTCTTTAGTTATTAAGTAGATTATAATATTATTAAGATATACTATAATAAATTCATTTAAGTGTTCTCCTAATATATTATTAATATACTTCTAAAACGTTACTGGTGCGTTTATAAGCCTAAATTATATAACTAATAGTTTATATAGTCCTTCCTTTAACCTAAAGGCTGCCTTTTATTTATTACCTTCTTTAATCCTAATAGTACTAGATAACCTACTAATAACTGCGATGGTCTAATATATCCCTTTTATAGGTTTTCTTAGATAAACTCTTTTAATACTCTACCTTCTTCTTTAGTAAGCTTATAGATTGGAAAGAACCTTAGACTTATTCCTAGTTCTAATTCTATTTTATAGTTCTATACTATATATTCTAATAGCTTTTTACTTTTTAGTAACTATAATTTCTTGCTATACTTATAGTATCTCTTTAGTATATAGCCTAACCCCTTTTCCGTTTCTTTATAGGTTGCTCCTACTTAGTATTGTACTAACTTGGCTTATTATTATATTTTACGTTATTAAGTATCTTTAATATTAACTTAACCTATAATCCAATTAATCCTTAGATTATATTCCTATAACTAAAACATTTTTAATACTGCCTTATTATTCCCTAATAGTAATATATTAAAAAACATCTTAATTTATCTCCCTTTAATAGTTAGCTAAATAGGTCCTGTTTTAAGATTAATAATACCTCCTCTATAGGCTATCGGATCTCCTAAAATTATTACTAATAGGTAAGGGTGCTCTTTTCTCCTATATGGTAACCCTATTTTTTTAACTGCTGCTAATAAGATATGATTCCTTATTGCTTTACTATCTATTAATGCTTTAAACTATTAATCCTACTACTTAACTTATAGGTTTAGGTGTTATCCTTAAATTCCTTTAAAGGTTTAAGGCTCTACTACTAGTTCCCTCTAGTCCTATAGGCCTCTACTTTTCCTAACTATTAGCTGCTTAATCCTATTTATACTTAATCCGCTTTTAGCTAATACTTAGTTCGCTTTTTGTCTTTAATATACTATAAACACATATTCTCTAGGTATTCCCACTACTATTATTTATTTAAGTATTCTTCTATAAGGAATCTTCTTAGCTAAAGTATTAAGTCTCCTTAGCTTTATACTTCTACTAAATGCTAACTATATATATACTTAGCGTTTCTATATTTCGCCTTGTCTAGTGCCTAGTATATCCTTATTAAATACTTCCGGTTCTTATTTTTTAGTACTCTATATATATTATACGTATTATCTACGTATATAATTTATACCAATGTATAATATGCTTAATGTCTTAGGTTAACTCTTAGCTTATCTTCCTTCTTAAGTTTAAACTTTTTTTATATTAATCTAAGCGTTGTGACTTTATTTATAGGTACTAATATTTGCCTCTCGCTTCTCTAGTCCTCTAATTACTTCTTTAAATTCTTTAATATTATAATTAAGGCTTCTTTAATATAACTTATAGCCTTTTCTGTAATTAGGTGGTCTTAGATAACTTTTTTATCCAACCATATATAGAAATCTTCCCACTTATCGTTATATCGCTGTCTATACTACTTTTAGTATAATTCCTTAAGTGTATACGGCCTATCCGTAAGGAAGTATCTTCTTATTACTGCATCGTAACAGCCTTTAGTATATCGTTCCTTAAACCTAGTTAGAATCCCTAAATCTTCTTCTTATTCTAGTTTAGTAAGCTACTTAGCTTTTAGTGTGCCTGCTCTAGGCCTATTGGTAATTCTTTATATAAGTACTCTGTCCCTTATACGTCCTAGTGTATTAGATCTTTTATTTAGTTTCTAGTCTTACTATAAGGTAATTCTCGCTCTGAATTTCTCTATAGTTTCTTTTTTTTGTGTCTCGCGAGTAAATCCTTAAAGTCTTTTTGCTTCTTAATCGTATTAATGGTCCTTATTTATATCTTAAAGTCTTAGTTCTATAGGATTCTTAATCCTAAGCTGGCTTCTATTTCAAGCTTTACTCCTACCTTAGTTTAACTAGGCTTAAGTATTCTTATTTTATCTTAAGAGTCTTAAATCTTACTTATCTTATCTTAAGAGTCTTATACCTATAGGAAACTCTATCCCGAGCTTATTTATATATCTTTAAACTAAGCTAATACCCTACTCTATCGGTTTTTATCTATTATAGGTCCTTAGATATGCCTTATCTTATCTTAAAAATCTTAGTTATTTCTTATCTTATCTTAAGAATCTTAAGCCTTTAGCCTTTTACCTTTATTAAGTAATAAATTAGCACTAGCAGTTATCTGCTTGCTTAATCTTTATAAAATACTCTTCCTTTTATCTTATAAAGCGATAGATGCCATATCTAACGGTGTTATAATGCCCGTTACTAAACCTTACTCTGTGGCGGTTTTAGTCTCTACTTCTAATATAACTTTTTTAAGAATTGCACGCTCTTAGTAAGCTGCCCTTATTGCCTTATTATCTATAAATGTTTTACCTCTGTTAAACTCGTCGTCTTTAATATCTAATCTACGTAATGGTTTATTAGTTCCCCTATATTCTAAGGATTTTAGCTTTTATAGCTAATAGCTTACGCTATACTTAGCGTCTTTATAAATTTAGTATATGTTATTATAATAAAACGTAAAACTTTTAATTAAACACTCTTTTGTTTCTTGCAGTATACTATTATCCCTCTATATATATATGTCTTCTGCTAGTTTAGTTCCCTTTATTATATAGTAACTCTAACTATTTTTGTAATCCCTTACGAAGTAACTCTATTTCCTATAATTTATATAAGCTCCGTCTTTAAACCACTAACTTTGCTATAGAGTCCGCCTAAACGTCTTCTATTGCTAAGATCCCTAGTTTAGCCTTTGCTTTTTAGTCCTGTAATTACTAGATCCTTAACTTTTAGGTTTTTATAGTTTCTTACTCTATCTCTTATAGGCTTCTTTAGTACCGCGTAGGTCCATTAGCTTTACGCCATATTATAGTTTCTAATTTAGCTTTAGTTATTATATATTCTGCGTCTTATATAACTATAAAACTCTATCCTAACCTCTCTTAGCCTATTCCCTTTAGTAGATCTAATTATTAATCTTAATTACTTAATTTATTAATTCCCGTAGGGTATCTATATCTTCTATTAGGATAATCACGTCCTAGACTTTAGCCTTAAGTTCCTGCTTATACTATGCTATAAGCGCCTTATTGTTCCACTTAACTTGCGTTACTAATGTCTAAAATTACGTTATATACTTAATTGCTGAGGTTCGTTACGTAATATCTTAGAGTTTTCTTTCCGCTATAGTTACTACCTTTAGGTCTTTAAATATTTATATAAGTTGCTCCATAACCCTTTCTAGCTTAAGAATATAAACCGCACCTCTTAACTAGTGGTTGTTATTCCGTTTACTTATATCTCTATAAGGTAAGGCTTAAACTACTTAAGTGCCCTTCCTAATAGGAATAGTCCCGCATATACTATTCAATCCAGAGGTATTGGCAGCTTTACCCCTTCTTATATAACTTTAAAGTGCATTTACATAAGAAATTCTTTAAGTTTTAACCTTTCTCCTAAGTATCTCTCGATTAATAATAGCTTGATTTTTACTACTTTTATTCTATTAACCCTTTCTTCTAGTGCCGCATTATTAGTTGTTAGTTAATTAACTATCTTTTATAATTGTCTAACCGTTACAGGTTATTATAAGTTAGTATCTGCTATACTAGTATCACCTCCTAACCTTAAAGTAGTTGCCGCCGTTAATAGCATTATAGTGGCTGCTTTTGGTAGCATATTGTTTAACTTTCTATATTTAATACCGTAACTAGATAGTAATTATATAACGGAACCTTATAGCAAGTACTATGATAGGCTTATTAATAGGCTAGGTGTGTAGGTAATGCAAATTAAAGTTAACAATATAATAACTAGTGGAGTGGTTACCTAATAAATTAACTCTAATTATATTCTAAAAATCACTATAAGGAAGGAACTATTTAGGTAGGGACTAAGGGTCCTTAAATACATAACCGTACTTCTATAAAATCCTCCTTATACGTAATATACGTGTTATATATATTATACGTACGTTTCTCTTATATATTATATATACTGCGTATAACGTTATATAACCTTAGTTACTATTCCTCGTTACATAGCTCTATTGGCTCTATCCTAAACCGTACTTAAATTAACCAACTAGCTTCTTTTAACTCTTCTCTAAGTAGTTATAATATCGTACTTAAAGCGTCCGTAACACCTTTGGCCCCACCTAGGCTAATTAAGAGATTAAGCGCTAAAGGCAACTCTAAGATCTTTTTTTAAGCCAGAAATGCTAAAGGAATACACTAATATATTCAACTAGGGAACTAACTAAAACCCTCCTAGAAGACTACCGGCCTATAATTAGCATAGTAGCGGTATATAGACTGCTTACGAGCTAAGTAGGCCTACCTCTTTAGGTAATTTAAACTAATTACTAACTTAAGACCTAAGCCTTATTGGGAAGCTTACACTAGCTACTAGTACTAATACTACCTTTATAGCAGGAACTTCCCTAGGCCCGAGTTTGGAAGGTTAAGAGCCCTATACTAATCTTCTTTAAGATAGATATTGGGAAGCTATTATAAGGCTCTTAGAAGCTATGCGGGAGGAAGCCACTAATAAATATATTAGAACCCTTTAAGGGCAAATCCAGATCTAGTAGGGTTTAATTTAAGCTAGGTAAATTCTTTTATAACCTAATTAAGGCTAAGGGCTTCCCGGGAGCTACCTAGTACCTACTTAAGAAGGTATAAAAGACTTAGTGAGTTATCTACGCTATAAATAGAAAAAGAATATAGACTAACTAGCTAAGGCCTTTAGTAGTTTAGAACTTCGCTATAGACCTAACACCTAGTAGTTAGATAATTGGGTTTGTAAGGTAGATAACTTCTTTAAGATGCTAATGATACAAAATAATACTAAAGAATGTATACGCTGGATTATTAGCAAGATTAAAGACCGATTACTAAACCAGATCGCATTTAATTAGCTTAATAAAGAGTAAATTATTATATAGCCATAGCTATAACCCTTTTTTAATATAATAACGTAGAGCTATTCTAGAATGGGATATAGCTGGACCGCTATAACTTTCGCTAGTTTATAAACTTTATAGAAACTTATACTTAGTAGATAGATTTAGAGCCCTTTAAAAATAAGGATAGTAGCATCTATAAAAAGGAGAAGATTAGGTTTATCTAGGCTAGAATTAAGCTAGTAATTCGTGATAAAATAAAGCACGTGGGAGCTCTATTGCGGATCACTATATATACGGATTTTAAATAAGTAGTTTTAAACGCTAAAGATACGGTAAGGAACTAGACCTCTTTTAGTAGGAAGCTAAGGGGTTACTAAAATCGTAGGCATTTTAGTAGTAATATAGGGCAGACCTAACTTTTAAAGAAGCCGTTTTTAAAGAGAACTTTGGAAGGGTTAAAGTTAGGAACCTTAAATAATAGGAAAAACTCCTAGGGTTAACCTAATACCCATCTAGCGCCTTTACGGGAATACTTTAAGAAGTTAAGAGAAAACTCTAGAGGTAGATTCTATTAGAAGAATAAGTAGGGTAATAACCGCACTAATAATCTAAAAAAAGAAAAGCCCTAGTTATAGACCTCTTTTGGCTGCAACTAGAGTAAGATATAGAAGGAGAGACTTTTTATATCGCTATTAAGCTAGAAATAGCACTCCCTATAGGTAAGATACGTTAGTTCTAAGTACTATATAATAGCGGCGCCGAAATTAATCTTATATAATATAATTTAGTAAAAAAGCATAAACTTATCCTATTATAAAGGTGGCGGAAACCTATTATAGGCTTCTTAGATAAGTATTAAATTAAACTACATAGTGCCTATAAGCTTATAGTGTTAGTGCCTAATATATATAACTATATTAAGGTAGTTAGCCTATAACCCTTTTAGGCGGCTAACTTTATAGATTATAACTTTATCCTTAGATACCCTTAGCTTGTAGAAGTAGATCTTAAAATATACTTTAAGATAGGAGCCTTTAAATAGTAGAATAATAAAGATTTAAAAGGGCGTATATTACTAATAAGCCTAAAGGACATCCTAAAGAATATAGCCTTAGGTAAAATAGTATACGCTCTATACCTAAAGGAGTATTAGATCTAACCCCTATTTAATAGCAAGATAGGTATAGAGCCTAGTATAGGTAATATCCCCCTTATAATGGAGACCCTACGGGGAACTACCGGATAGGTCGCGGAGATATTATAGGGAAATGGCGATCTTAAAGATTTTATAAGATATTTTAACCGCCATAGGTTACTCTAGCTTAAGTAATACGCGGAAAGTATACTTTAACACCTTAAACGTTGCGTTAAAGAATTCCCTACCCTCTATTGGCTACCATATATAACGGTTTAATGTATAGTGGCAACTATATATAAGCAACCACTATAGCGTATAACGCTGCCCGTAAGTATCCTAAGGGAGCTCTAGGATTTAACTAATAATAATATAGAGAATAAACGCGACCCTAATTTATTAAATATTCTAGTAGGCCTAAGGGATTTACTAAGGGTATTTTTGGGTAGGAGAGCTAAAGTTCTACCGTAGAACTTGGAGTATAATTATATAATTAATTTAAAAGAAGGTAAATAACCGCCGAACCTTCTTATCTATAACCTCTCGCGTAAAGAGCTTAAGATTCTATAGGAGTACCTTAATAGCTTATTAGAAAAGGGATAAATCTGGCCTAGTAAGTTACTAGTAGGCGCGCCAATCCTTTTTATCCTAAAACTAGATAGAACTATAAGGCTATGCGTAAACTATTACGGTCTTAATAAGATTATAATTAAGAACTATTACCCACTACTACTAGTTAGTAAAATACTAGATTAATTATTTAGGGCGAAGATCTTTACGAAGTTAGATCTATAAGACGCCTATTATAGGCTCCGTATTAAAAAAGGGGATAAGTAAAAGACTGCTTTTAAAACCTAATACGGCCACTTTAAGTATCTAGTAATGCCTTTTAGGCTAGCTAATACGCCTATAATATTTTAATTATATATTTATAGAGCCTTAGGGGGACTAGTTAACCATATATACATTATTTATTTAGATAATATCCTAATCTACTTAGAAGATAAGGATTAGCACAAGTAACACGTCCGCGAAGTACTGGAACGTTTAGATAATTAGGGCCTCTACGCTAAGGCGTTAAAGTATATCTTTAATACTAAGTAGGTTAAGTTCCTGGGTTATATTATAATGCCTATAGGTATAGTTATAGACCTATTACAGGTATAGATAATTTAGGAGTAGCCAGAGCTAAAAAGCTACTAAGATATTTAAGTATTTCTAAACTTTACCAATTTTTATAGGCACTTTATTTATAACTACTCGGACGTTACCTAATACCTATTTAATTATATTACGGAAGCTTCCTAAGACTTAACCTAAGGAGTAAAAAGCTTAAAGGCGGCAAGGAAGAAAACTAAGAAGGGACTAACTAAATAGTATAAACTATAATTATGGCCTAGAAAGGTTTAGGAGGCCTTTTAGGAACTTTATATAAAGTTTACGGAAGCTCTATTACTGCGGCATTTCGACCTAAATTAGCTATTAATAATAGTTACTAATATATCGAATTTTGCCCTTACTAGTATCCTGCTATAACCCAATAGGTATCTAGACGCTATTTAGCTCTATTAGAGACTAGTAGTATTCTATAGCAGAAAATTCTAGGGGCCTAAAGTTAGGTATTATACCCACGATAAGGAACTGCTGGCTATAGTTAACTGCTTTAAATAGTGGCGACACTACCTTAAGTACGCGAGTTATACTACTTATATGCTCTTAAATTACTATAATTTACGCTACTTTATAATTATAAAGGAGCTTATACCTTAATAAGCTAGATAGGTAAAGGAGCTTATATAATTTAATTTTAAGATTAAATATAAGCTAGGGGAAAACAACCCTGCTAATAAACCGTTACGACGGCCAGACTATACTAAAGGCTTTAAAATAGGAGAAGGAAAATAGATAATAGATATCTTACTCCCTATATTATAGAACAAGCTCTAGGTATAGGATATTTAAGCACCTATAGCTCTATGCATTAAGTCTTAGGCGGTATAAACCCTATTAGCTTCTACTAATATTCTAGCTAGTACCCAGTCCGTGGCCGATAAGGGTCCGAATATACCTAGATAGGATATCCCTAATACATTTTTAGAACCTAGTAATACACTATCTCTAATTACTAAGCTATCCCCTTAAATAAATAGTAAAGCTATAAAGCAATTAGAACTTAAAGCCCTATAATAACTAAAGGACTTTAACCTTATAGCGGCCTTTCTAACATACGCGCATTAAAGAGTTATAAGATCTATAGTACCATCTAGTCTTATACCCAGAATAGTATAGGACGAAATAGCTTTTATCTAGGAATTATCTAAAAGGTTAACGGATCTTATCTATAAAGTATAATAGAGGGACGCTTCCTACACTATCTTTAATACGGAAGTAGATTAGAAATATAATAAAAAGGAAGCTGCTAGGCGTTACTATTAGGAACTAGACCTAATAGGCCTACTATATAGAGGTGGTAAGGTTTAGGTAATATAAGAAGTAAATCTACGATAGAAGATTCTTATAAAGAATTACGATGATTTTTTAGGCGGCTACTATAGTTAAGCAAAAACAGTGGAATTACTTTAGCGTAAATACTATTGGCTAAGGCTTAAGTAGGAAGCAAAGGAGTATATTAGCTATTACGAGAAGTGTTAAGTATATAAGATCCGTAGGCACAAGCTATAGGGTCTACTTAAATTAGTTCCCCCCGCTAGTAAGCTATAACGATATTACGCTATAGACTTTATTACGGATCTCCCGCTATCTAAAGATAGCTAAGAATAAACATATAATTTGGTCCTTATACTTATTAATAGGTTTTTAAAGTACGTCTAATACCTTCCTATTAATAAGACAATTAACGTATAAGCGCTTACCAGCCTAATTAAGGACAAATGCTTTTTTAAAGTAGATTAGCCGCATTCTATTATTATTAATCGGGGCAGTGTCTTTATAAGCCAGCACTAGTCGGATCTATACTTTTATTTAAAGATAGACTATTATTATAGTATAGCTTTCCATCTATAAATGAATGGGTAAATAGAACGCCAGAATTAGAAACTAGAGTCTTACTTATAAATATATTTAAACTACTAGTAAAATAACTAGTGTAAGCTACTTCTATATATAGAGTACGCTTATAATTTAAAGAAATATATATTATATAAGTATGCACCAATCTAAATTGCCTATAGCGTCCGACTATTTAGATTTAATAGTATACCTAATAATTATTAGCTAAGGCCGTATAATTAGTTATAGGATCCTACTAGGAAGTTTAAGGATATCTACTAGAGAGTATAAGGATACCTTTAGGAATAGGAGGAGTAATAAAAGTATACGAAGTAGAG
>Ga0307515_10021477_pt1 | contig 11445 bp, 10 predicted proteins | sample 17_EM_MG_FD_194513 | JGI IMG/M metagenome (GOLD analysis project Ga0307515, IMG submission 194513) | Populus trichocarpa ectomycorrhiza microbial communities from riparian zone in the Pacific Northwest, United States - 17_EM | ecosystem: Host-associated > Plants > Roots > Unclassified | place... | reverse complement strand
GGGTGGCGGCCCCCTCAACGACCTGCCCGGCCGCCCCGACGACAGCACGCTGGACGCCGGCCGGCTGGACGGGCTGGAGCTGCCCGTCGCGGTCTCCGGGCTGATGCTGGGCAGCAACCGGCACGGTGAGCCGGTGGTGACCCGGCTGTTCCGGCCCGAGCAGACCCGGGCGCTGCTGGTCGGCGGGGTGCGCTGCGCCCAGCTGATCGCGCTGCGGGCCATGGCCCTGGGCGCCCGCGTGGTCGTCCAGACGGCCCGGCCGCAGGCATGGTCACCATTCGTCCGCGGCGCCGCCGTGCCGGGCGAGTCGATCGCGGTGATCCCGCCCGGTCGCGCGGTGGACATCCCGCCCGGCTCGGCGCTGCACCCGCTGCTCGTGGTCGTCGACGTGGGCCCGGTGGGCGCCGACACTCGCCCCGGCGCCGGCTTCCAGGCCACCCTGGTGGTCCGCGACGACTTCAGCCCGGCGGACGTGGACGTGGCATCCCGCGCCGACCTGCTGCTGCTGCAACCGCTGCGCCCCGACGAGGCCACCCTGGTCGGGGCGACGCTCGGCCTGGGCGAGGCAGCGCAGTGGCTGACCCGGATCCGGGTCGACATGGTCGGCGTGGTCAACCGCCGAGCGGTCCGCTGGGCAGCCCTGGCCCAGACCCCCATCGAAGCCCAACTAATCGGCCCCGCCGGCCGCGGCTGACCAGCCCACCGAATCATCCGGCCAGCGCTGACCCGACCCGCGCCGATTGCCTGCGGTCCGCGTCGCTCACAAGTCGGGCTCCATCGGGGCCGGCCGATCGCTATCCGCCTGGTTTGGGGAGCTCGGCTGGATGTGGGCGTCCGGCCGGATAGCCAATGACGTTCATAAGATCGGGGAGTGTCGCGCCCGCTGGTGGCGTGACCGTGGCACGATCGCATGCCATGGGCATCCTCATCCGGCTTGTGATCACCGCGGTGTCACTGTGGATCGCAACCCTGGTCATCGGCGGCATCAGGCTGACCACCGATTCGTTGCCGAGCAAGATCGGCACACTGCTGGCCGTCGCGGTCATTTTCGGCATCGTGAACGCCGTTTTGCGCCCGATCATCAAGACGATCGGCTGCGGCCTCTACGTGCTCACCCTCGGCCTGATCTCGGTGGTGGTGAACGGACTGCTGTTCCTGCTCACCAGCTGGATCGCCGGCAAGCTCGAGCTGCCGTTCCACGTCGACAACTTCTGGCCGAGCGCCATCTTCGGCGCGCTGCTGGTCGGCATCGTGAGCTGGGTGCTGAACGCCCTGGTCCCCGACGGCGGCGATGACGACTGAACCGCCCGCCGACTAGGCCGCTCGGCTGCGACATCACTGCCCGCCGGCTGACCAGCGGGCGGTGACACTAAGCGGGTCGGCGAAGGTTCCGTCCGCGACTACCGACGCGAAGGCCGCCCGGCGTGACACGCGGGCTTCCGCAAGCATTCCGAACGGCGCTCGCCCGTAAGTGCGCCTGATTCCAGGCGATATGATTGGTTATCGTCGGCCTTCGGTTGTCGATAAAGCACTCGATGAGAGCGCCGCCTGGCAATCTTGGTCACTGGGCGCCCACCTGTGGGCGAAAAGTGACCACGATCTATTTATGTTTCGGACAAAAGCGATTTATCGGAATCGGGCAGCACAGGAGCCAGCGGCCCGCGAGACCGGCCGCAAGAGGCGCGGACTGGATTGCCGGCTTCGGGCCACCGCTGCTCGATTGGACCCGTGACCTAGGACATATGCAAGGACCGACCCGCCGTCGGGAACTTACGGTGTGGGCATGACAGAAGAGCGGCGTGGATTCGCGTTCGGGCTCACTGCGTACGCTATCTGGGGATTTTTCCCGATTCTTTTCAAGCTTCTTCGGCCTTCGTCGCCGCTCGAGATTTTGGCTCAGCGGATCATCTGGTCCGTTGTCTTCATCAGTCTGCTGCTGCTCGCCATGCGCAACTGGCGCTTCCTGGGCCGGGTCGTGCGGGATCGCCGGCTGCTCGGCGGGGTCAGCCTTGCCGCGGTCCTGATCGGCGTGAACTGGGGCACTTACATTTTCGGCGTCAACTCGTCGCGGGTGGTCGAGACCGCTCTGGGTTACTTCATCACGCCGCTTGTCGTGGTGTTGCTCGGCGTGACCGTGCAGCGCGAGCGGCTGCATCTCTGGCAGTGGATCGCGGTCGGCGTCGGCGCGATCGCTGTCGCTGTGCTGACCGTCGACTACGGTCATCTGCCCTACATCGCGCTGCTGCTCGCCGCGAGCTTCGGGTCATACAGCCTGGTCAAGAAGCGGTTGTCGCTGCCGCCGGCCGAGGGGCTGTTCGTCGAGTCGGCCGTCCTTGCGTTGCCCGCTCTTGCGTTCCTCACCTGGTTGAACCTGACCGGCGGCGCGAAGTTCGGGCACGTTTCGGCCGTACACACGACGCTTATGGTCTTGTGTGGGCTGTTCACCGCCGTGCCACTGCTGCTCTTCGCGGCCGCGGCCAACCGGGTGCCGCTCGTCGGCCTCGGCATCCTGCAGTACGTGGCCCCGATCCTGCAGTTCGGCTGCGGGGTGCTGATCTTCCACGAGCCGATGCCGGCCGCTCGCCTCGCGGGCTTCGCCCTGGTCTGGATCGCCCTGATCATTTTCACGGTCGACGGCCTTCGCCGGGCCCGGACAAACCGGCGGGCCCGCACCGTGCGCCAAGCCGAGACAGCGATGCAGCTGGCCGAGACCGCATAACAGTCACAAACCAGGCGACAGCCACAGCCCGAGACCAGGCAGCCAGCCGAGACAACTGAACAGATTCAGGCTGAGAGGGTGGCGGCCGACCCGACGGCCGCCACCGTCGAGCCGGCCGCTACCCTGCCGCCACCCTGACCACGCCCGGAGGGGCAGGTCAGGGGACGTTATAGGCGAGCAGCGTCATGCCGTCGTTGCGCACCAGCGCGAGCCGCGAAAGCGTCCCAGCCCCGAAGTGCGTCACGCCCGACATGCTGAACTCCTTGCCCGGCGAGGCCACCCAGGAGCCGAGTTGCTCCATCTCCTCGTCCGGGCCGTAGGCCATCAGCCGCACCGTGTACGGCTTCAGGTCCGAGTCTTTGTCGTTGTAGAAGCAGACCAGGTTGATCTTCGTGCCGCCCGCCGTGCCGGCCACGTTGATCTGCGCCGACACCGGAATGCCGGCGGCGACCGGGGTCATCGCCACGGTCGGGCCCGGCGGCGTCGTCGCCGGAGCGGAGGCCCGGCCCATCAGGAAGACCATGCCGACGCCGATCACCAGCGCCACGCACGCGGCCGCCGCAGCGGTGCTCAATACTCGTACCCGAGTCTGCTTGCGCTCTTTGCGGCGGGTCCGCTGCGCGGCGGTGACCAGGTCGGGGGTCAGGTTGCGGGACGGTCGTGCGGGCGGAATGTCCGGCTGCAGCAGGCGCTCGAAGTCGGCCGGGTCCAGGCGGCCCAGCAGGCCCGGCAGCACGGCGATTTCCGCGACGGCCTCGCGGCAGAACGAGCAGGTCGCGAGGTGCCGCTCGTAGGCGGCGCGCTCGGCCGGAGACAGGGCGCCGAGGACGTAGGCGCCGTCATCCTGCTCATGGTCGCATCTCATCCCGTCACCCCCATCTCATCCAGAGCCATCCGTAGTGAACGCAGTGCGTAGTGTGTGCGCGACTTGACCGTGCCCGGCGGCACGCCCAGCCGGGCGGCCGCTTCGGCGACGGAGCGGCCCTGGTAGAAGCACTCCACCAGGACCTCGCGGTGCTGATCCGAGAGCCGTCCCAGGGCTTCGGCGACCGTCCAGGCCTCGACGGCCCGGTCAGCCTCGTCGGCGCTGGGTGGCGGCTCGGGAAGCATGTCGGTGACCACCTCGCCGACCCGAGCCTCCCGGCGCCGCCACGCGTCGATGGCCAGGTTGCGGGCGGTGATGAACAGCCATGACCGCACCGCGCCCCGCTCCGGGTCCAGCGCCTCCGGATGGCGCCAGGCCCGCAGCAGGGTTTCCTGAACCAGGTCTTCCGCCCGTTGCCGATCCCCACCGGTCAGCCGGACGGCGTGCGCGAACAACGCATCCCCATGCTCTTCTTGCAGAGCGCGAAGCAGCTCGGCGTCCTGATCTTCCAAGCCTGCCGACCTCCCTCGCACGTCCACTCTGCTTTACGTGCGAGGTGAGGCGGTGGTTCAACGGAGTCTTAGGCGAGCACTTCAGGCTGTGGCTGCGTCCCCCGCGGAGAGCGCCTCGGCGACCGAACGGGCGGCGGAAGTGAGCTTCGCCCGCACCACCCGGGCCGACGTCAGCATCTCGGCGGCGGGCAGCGCGCAAGCGAGGACGAGCCGGCGTTCCATGTCCCGGTCTGCGACGACCGTGACGGCGGCACCGGCCAGCCCCTGCCGGAACTGGCCCATCTCCAGCTGCATGCCGCGCCGCTCCCCCGCGGCCAGGTCGGCCTCGAGCGCCTCGGGCGTGGTCAGCGTCGCCGGCGTGAACGCGCGCATGCCGTAGTCCCGCAAGTAGCGCGCCCGCTGGTCAGGGGTCAGGGTGGCGAGCAACGCCTTGCCCAGGGCCGTGGCGTGGCCGCCCTCGTCGAAGCCGGGAGCGAGATCCTCCAGGAACGGCGAGCGTGGCCCCTCGGCCGAGGCGGTGACCGCTATCCGGCCGCCGACGAAGCGGCCCAGGTAGTGGGTGTATCCGCTGTCCGCCGCGGCCCGGCGCAACGCCTCGCCCACGGCGGGCGGCCCGCGGAACGCCGAGACCAGCTCACGATATCGATCGGCGATCTCGAGGCCGACGATGTACGTGCCGTCCTCGCGCCGTATCACATAGCCTTCGTAAGCCAAGGTACGGACAAGGTGATAGGTCGTCGCGACGGTGAGCTCACACCGTCGCGCGATTTGCTTCACGGTGAGTCCGCGCGGAGCCCGACCCACCGACTCGAGCACACGCAACGCGCGTGACACGCTCCGGATAAGGTCTGACGGCTCCGCCAGAGGGTCGCGCACAGCCACCTCCGACGCCGGGGACTTACACCATATGAATAATCTTCCTCCGACGGAATGCCTAGAGCATGTCGAGCAGTGCCGATCTGCACGCGACGTGTGGTCATTGACACTCAGGGTCCCCTCTCCCTGTTGATCGGCTTAGCCTCCTGGAGATGACGACCTCCGCCTCCGTGGCCCGACCACTGCGGGCCGCAACCGGGGCGCTGACCACCACGATCGCCTGTTCGGTGCCGGTTTTCCTGGTCGGCGGGCTGGCCGTGCAGATCAGCGCCGACCTGCATTTCAGCCCGGCCGGGCTGGGCCTCGCGGTGTCCGCGTACTTCGGCGCCACCGCGCTGGCCTCGGTTCCGGCGGGAGCGCTCGTCGAGCGGTACGGGTCGACCGCGATCGCCCGTTACGGCATTGTGCTGAGCGTCACTTCGCTACTCGCCGTCGCCGCGCTGGCCCGCTCACTGTGGAGCCTGATCCTGATCCTCGCGCTGGGCGCCGGGGCGAACGCGCTGGGTCAGCTGGCCAGCAACACCAGCCTGTCGCAACACGTCCCGATCCGGCGGCAGGGCCTGTCGTTCGGCGTGAAACAGGCGGCGATCCCGGTCAGCACCCTGCTCGCCGGCGTGGCGGTGCCGTTGATCGCGCTCACGCTGGGCTGGCGCTGGGCGTTCGTGTTCGCCGCCGTCGGGGCAGCGGCGGCGCTGTGGCTCGTACCGTCGGATTTGGACGCGACGAAGCGGTCGACGGGCCGGGCCGGCGAACGGGCGACCTCGGCCCTGGTTGTGATCGGTTTGGCGGCCACCCTGGCGGCGGCGGCCGCGAACGCGCTCGGCACGTTCCTGGTCGACTCGGCCGTGGAACGCGGCATCGCACCCGGCCCGGCCGGCCTCGCGCTGACCATGGGCAGCCTGGTCTGCGTGCTGGCCCGGATCGGCGGCGGCTGGCAGGCGGATCTGGTGCCGGGCCGCCAGGTCGGGGTGATCGCCGGCCTGCTCGCGACGGGTGCGATCGGGCTGGCGCTGCTCGCGGTGCCGGGGACGGCCGCGCTGGTGGTCGGCGTGGTGCTCGGCTTCGGCCTCGGCTGGTCGTGGCCCGGCCTGATGAACTTCGCGGTGGTCCGGCTGCATCCGCAGGCGCCGGCGGCGGCCACGTCGATTACCCAGACCGGGGTCTACGCCGGGGGATGCATCGGGCCGCTGGCGCTGGGTGCCCTGGCGGCGGCAGCCGGCTATCCGGCGATGTGGACGGCGGCAGCGGCGGCGATGGTCTCGGCGTCGGCGCTGATGGTGGTCGGCAGCGCCATGCTGCGCCGCCACCCAGCCACAGCCACCTGAGAAAGCGCCGCTACGGCCGTCTGAGACGCAGCGTGCGGCCGTGCGGGACCGCTCAGCTAGTACGGTCGGCGATGAAGTCGCAGAGTGCTTCCATGGCCCGCCGGGGCGACCCGTCGGGCAGCGGCGCGAGCTGGGCCCGAGCCTCCTCGGCGTAGGTGCGGACCGTCTCGCGGGCCCGCTTCATCGCCGCCGACTCGCGCAGCAGCCCGAGCGCCTCGGCGTGCAGCGCGTCATCCGTGACGGGCCCGATTGCCAAGATCTCCCGCAGCCGCACGGCCGAGGCATCGGTGTCGTCCCCGGCCAGCGCGTAGAGCACCGGCAGCGTGGGCACACCCTCGCGCAGGTCGGTGCCGGGTGTCTTGCCCGACTGCACCGACTCGGACGCGATGTCGAGCAGGTCGTCGGAGAGCTGGAAGGCGATCCCGATCGTCTCGCCGTATCCCGCTAGCGCCTCGACATACTCCGCCGGCGCGTGTGAGAAAAGCCCGCCGAACCGCGCCGAGGTGGCGATCAGCGAAGCCGTCTTTTCCGTGATGACGTGCAGGTAGTGGGCGATCGGGTCACTGCCGCGCGGCCCCACGGTCTCGGCGATCTGCCCGTGCACCAATCGCGCGAACGTGCGCGCCTGCAGGTGAACGGCCTCGGGCCCGAGCGAAGCCGCGATATCCGCGGCCCGAGCGAACAGATAGTCGCCGACCAGGATCGCGACGGAGTTGCCCCACCGGGAGTTGGCGCTGGGCGCCCCGCGCCGCACGTCCGCCTCATCCATGACGTCGTCGTGATAAAGCGTCGCAAGATGGGTCAACTCGACCACGAGCGCGGCGGGCACGACCTCCTCGGCGGCCGGCTCCCCGAACTGCGCCCCCAACGCCACGATCAACGGCCGGAACCGCTTACCGCCCGCGTCCATCAGATGCCGCGCAGCCTCAGCCACCAGCGGATCGGCGCTGCTCACATTGCGACGCAGCGCGTCCTCCACAACCGTCAGCGTCGCCGACACCGAAGCATCGACCGCAGGATCGATATCGAGGCCAAGCGACGTCAGCGCGCTGTCACCGGTGCTCACCACAGTTTCACGATGCCATACGCCCCTGACACTTTCCCCGAGGGGGTCGGGCATCCAAGATCAAATTCACCTTCACCCCATTTTGTACGCGCCCAGCAAAGTCCCGCCGCCCCACCACAAGCTCCGCGACGGCCAAGCCCAGTGCATCAGCGCCGGGCTGTCCCAGTGGTCCAGCCCCGAAACCAAAATATCTTGCCGAGACAGGTAGTAGAGCGGCCCACCCGTTCGTCATCTGGCTGACGAACGAGAGGGGAGAACGGTCATGGACCTGGTCACTGGTGCGCAGGTAGCGGTTGCCCTGACGGTCCCGGTAGCACGGGAGCGGATGTGGGAGTTGATCACCGCCGTGGACCGGATCGGCGAGTGGAGCCCGGAGGCGATCGGCGGCAACTGGTGCGACGACGGCCCGGCTCCGGGTGCCCGATTCATCGGCCGCAACCGGCTTCCGGACGGCTCGGAAAATATGGTGAACTGCGTGGTCATCGAGGCCGTGCGGCCGAGCTGCTACGCCTGGACGGTGCTGGACGCCGCCGGGCTGGTCGGCTCGACCTGGCGCTATGAGCTGCGTGCGGGCGACGCTCCGGGGAGCACAACCGTCCATCACTCGTTCACCCACGGCCCGGGCGCCACCGGTATGCGGGAGGGTGCCGCCGACGATCCACGGGCGCGGGAGAGACGCCTGGTCGACTTGTGCCGAAACATGACCACCACGATCGTCGCGATGGCCGACGCCGAATCTTCGATAGGAGTAGCCGGATGAAGTATCTGATGCTGGTGTGCACCGACCCGAGCTACACGCCTGGCCAGGAGGAGGGTGCCCCGGATGTAGTGGACTGGCTCGAGGAGATGAACGGCAAGGGGGTCCGGCTGATGGGCCACCGCACCCGGCCGGCCAGCGACGCGACCACGGTTCGGGTTCGCAATCATCAGGTGCTGCTGACCGACGGGCCGTGGGCGGAGACCAAGGACCAGATCGCCGGCTTCGACGTCCTGGACTGCGCCGACCTCGACGAGGCCATCGAGGTCGCGGCCAAGCACCCGATGGCCTGGGCCGGGATGATCGAGCTGCGGCCGTTCTGGCCCGAGGAGTACTGACAGCCAAGACGGAGCATGCTTGTGACCTCTGCGGTGCCGGACCGGATCGCCGGGATCTACGCCGACGGGTGGAGCCGGATCGTGGCCACCATGATCCGGTTCACCGGCGGCGATTGGGACCTGGCCGAGGAGTGTGCGCAGGACGCGTTCGCGCAGGCACTTCAGAAGTGGCCGGCGTCCGGCATCCCCGATCAGCCACTGGCCTGGCTGACCACCGCGGCGCGGCACCGTGCGATCGACCGGATCCGCCGCGCGTCGACCGAGGCGGCAAAGCTGCGGGAGGTGGCCGCGATGGACCTGGAGCCGCCCTACCCGGACGACAGCGAGATCCCGGACGAGCGGCTGGAGCTCATGTTCACCTGCTGCCATCCGGCGTTGAGTCTGGAGGCCCAGGTGGCGTTGACCCTGCGGAGCCTGGCCGGGATGAGCACCGCCGAGATCGCGCGGGCGTTCCTGTTGCCGGAGCGCACCCTGGGCCAGCGCCTCTTTCGGGCCAAACAGCGGATCGCGAACGCGGGCATCCCGTTTCGGGTGCCGCCCGCGCACCTGCTGCCCGACCGCCTGCCCGCACTGCTCCACGTGCTCTATCTGCTGTTCAACGAGGGGTACGGAGACGCGCAGAAGGTCCGGCTGTGCCAGGAGGCCATCCGTCTTGCCCGGGTGCTGACGGCGTTGATGCCCGACGAGCCTGAGGCGCACGGCCTGCTCGCGCTGATGTTGCTGCATGATGCCCGGCGGCCGGCGCGCACCGACGCGGCCGGCGATCTGGTCACCCTGGACGAGCAGGACCGCTCGCGGTGGGACCAGGCGCGGATCACGGAGGGCGCCGAGATCTGTGAACGGGCGTTGCGCCGGCGCCGGGCGGGGCCGTTCCAGCTACAGGCGGCCATCGCGGCCTGCCACGCCACGGCGCCGGTCGCGGACCAGACGGACTGGCCGCAGATCGTCGGGCTGTTCACGGAGCTCGCCCGGATCGCGCCGAGCGCAGTCGTGGAGCTGAACCGCGCCGTTGCGATCGGCATGGCCGACGGTCCGGAGGCAGCGCTGCCACTGGTCGACGCGATCGCCGAGACCGGACAGCTCAAGGACTACTACCTGTTCCACGCCACCCGCGCCGACCTGCTGCGCCGGGCCGGCCGCGGGGTGGAGGCGGCCGACAGCTACCGCGCGGCGCTCGAACTTGCGCCAACTGACGCCGAGCGTCGTTTCCTGCGGAACCGGCTGCAGCCGCATTGACGGCGCAGCCCGCGCCGGGCTTGTCTGCAATCAGCCGGCAGGGCGAGGGCCGCCGTAGGTGGGCCCCCGCCCGGACTCGGCGGGAGCTGCGGCGCGCAACCACGCACGGACGCACGACAGACTGATTTTGATCAGATCTTGAATTCTGCGCGGATGGCTGCCCGAGACGCGGCGGGGCCCCGGCCGGAAGATCCGACCGGGGCCTCGACCAACGGCGTCAGCGGACGAATTGGGCCGCGTTGTTGGTGAGGTCGATCAGCGGCGCCGGCGCCACGCCCAGCACCACCGTGGCGATCACGCCGATCGCCAGGGCCGCCGAGGTCAGCACGCCCGGGATCGAGACCGCCGGGGTGGACTCGTTCGGCTCGGAGAGCCACATCATCACGACCACGCGCAGGTACGGGAACGCGATCAGCATGCTGGTGATCACGCCGAAGATGACCAGCCAGGTTTGGCCGCCCTCGATCGCCGCGCCGAAGACCGCGAACTTGCTGGTGAAGCCGCTGGTCAGCGGGATGCCCGCGAACGCCAGCATGATGAACGTGAAGACGCCGGCGAACAGTGGGCTCTTGCGGCCCAGCCCGGCCCAGCGGGACAGGTGGGTCGCCTCGCCGTCGGCGTCGCGGACCAGGGTCACGATGCCGAACGCCGCCAGCACCGAGAAGCCGTACGCGACCAGGTAGAACATCGTGCTCGACAGGCCCGCCTTGTTCAGCGCGAGGACGCCGACCAGCAGATAGCCCGCGTTGGCGATCGACGAGTAGGCGAGCAGGCGCTTCAGGTCCGTCTGGGTGACCGCCAGGATCGCGCCGACCAGCATCGTCAGCACCGCGATCGTGCCGAGGACCGGCTGGAAGTCCCAGCGGACGCCCTCGAACGCCACGTACAGCACGCGCAGCAGGGCACCGAACGCGGCCACCTTGGTGCAGGCCGCCATCAGCGCGGTGATCGGGGTGGGCGCGCCCTGGTAGACGTCCGGGGTCCAGACGTGGAACGGGGCCAGGGCGCTCTTGAACAGCAGGCCCATCGCGACCAGCGCCAGCCCGGCGTAGAGCAGCACCTGGCTGTGCACCGGGTTGGCGACCGCGTCGTGGATCTGGTCGAGCCGCACGCCGCCCGCGAAGCCGTACAGCAGCGCCACGCCGAACAGGAAGAACGCCGAGGCGTACGAGCCGAGCAGGAAGTACTTCAGCGCCGCCTCCTGGCTCAGCAGGCGCCGGCGGCGGGCCAGCGCGCAGAGCAGGTAGAGCGGCAGGGAGAAGACCTCCAGCGCGACGAACATGGTCAGCAGGTCGTTGGCCGCGACGAAGAGCAGCATGCCGCCGAGCGCGAAGAGGGTCAGCGGGTAGACCTCGGTCAGGCCGGGCTGGCTGCTGGCCTGGCGTTGGTCTTTCTCCGAGCCGACCGTGATCGCGGCCTGGGCGACGAACGCGCCGCCCTTCTCGACCGTGCGCTCGGCGATCAGCAGCAGCGACACCGCGCCGAGGGCCAGGATCGAGCCCTGCAGGAACAGCGTCGGGCCGTCGATGGCGACCGCGTTGCCGATCGTGATGGTCCGGACCCCGCGCTCGACGATCACCATCACGAACGCCGCGACGAGCGAGAGCAGCGCGAGCGTCAGCTGGATGCCGTTGCGGAACCGGCGGGGCAGCGCCGCCTCCAGCAGCACGCCCAGGCAGGCCGCCCCGAACAGGATCAGCATCGGCGACAAGGCCGCGTAGCTGATCGGGGGCAGTTGGAGGTTCTCCATG
>Ga0307515_10021476_pt1 | contig 11445 bp, 13 predicted proteins | sample 17_EM_MG_FD_194513 | JGI IMG/M metagenome (GOLD analysis project Ga0307515, IMG submission 194513) | Populus trichocarpa ectomycorrhiza microbial communities from riparian zone in the Pacific Northwest, United States - 17_EM | ecosystem: Host-associated > Plants > Roots > Unclassified | place... | reverse complement strand
TCCTGACGACGACAAAGTGGCCGACGTGCTCTTTCACCGAAATAACTTCAAGCCCGACAAGCACCAATTAGTGGTCAAGCTGCACACAATGATTTGACCGTGTACCAACTGTTGTATAACTCTATATTCTCTACTTCCCAATCGAATTTATTAATCTTCGTTGCTTTTGGAGATACGAGTTGATAGAGCTTCTTGGGTGCCTCAGTTTTAGACCGGCCACCCCTACCTCGATCTATCTACAGGCAGCTCCTGTGCGATGATATCGCTCATTTTTCTGCCGCCTTTCCCTTTCCTCTCCTTTTGTCCGACGCCTCCCTCCTGTCCCGGCAATCTTAGCGTCTCCGATGCCCCCCCACGACTCCTGACTCCCGCTCCCGCTCCATCATCACCCCATACCTCCCCCACGCTCACTGCATGTTAAAAGTCGTTTCGTATTCTTCATGTACTGGTACATGTATCGGCTCGATGCTAGTCATCGTTGCCTGGTGGTTAATAAAGAGCTGCCGTTTGTCGCCGTCCACTTCGCTGTCTTCGTCGTGGTTCCTGTTGCTCGCATGCATCGCACCGTCGTTGGCATACATCGCACCCGTCGTCTCGTCGTCCTGTCGTCTTCTCGCTCGCACTCGCTGTTCGCGTACCTCGCACACGATTATACTTTTAATACTGCAACCCCTTCCTGTGCCACGGAATCCAGTCCCCTGGAAATACCCTTATGTAAAATCATTCTGATTGTACTAGATATCCGAGCATTGCCAGACCTGTCAGAAATTTCTGTGTAGCTGTGTACAACGAGAACAATCGTGTTTGTTGGAACCCGCTACAAACGCAAGACGAATCCCGAAGCCCTTATATAACTGTCAATCCAGTATCCAGACACTGGGGCTCAAAACCAATACAGTAAGGGTTTCCAATTTCCGACAAAAGACCCAGCCAGCGTATAAACAAGGAGCCCTCATGGGGGGCTTGGACCTGACCTCGTCAGGCCTAAGTCCCCCTCCTCGACCTGGGGCGGGTAACTACCACACCATATGGGAGGTAGACGACATACATCCCAACGGTTTTACGTCTCAGTAAATCCTGCAACAGGTGCGATATACGTTCCCTTTGGGGTCCATCATAGGGGATGAACCCTACCTGCCGTGCTGCCCCACCTGCTTTTGAGCACCCTACCTGCTTTTGAGCACCCCACCCGCTTTTGAGCACCCTACCATACCGTTCGATGAACCCTGCCAAAACATGGGGAACACCCCCTCGTCACCAGCCTACGCCACCATTGAAAACCAGTATACCCCTGAATATTACCAATCTAGCTGACATTAGCAGAAACAACCAAGTACCCCAAGCTGCAGAGACAGCTGAGCAGCCCGAACGGAAAACACATGCAGATTGCCGCCCACATAGCTTGACCACGCTGTTACAGCCCCCACCCCGCTATGACCCAAATACCCCTGAGCAACGAATGCAATGTGTTGCAAACCCCCGCATCCAACACAGGCACAGAACTGAAATGATAGCCGAGCACACACAGCACAAAGCGACAAGTGAGACCCCAACAGAATGACCAATTGTCGATTTTGATTTAGGACCATACCCAATTGTAAATTTGTTTTAAACGGGATGTAGCCAAGCCAACCAGCAGGGAAGGGTTTTAGTGGGTAGGTCAGGCGCACTGATGAAAGGACTTGTGGTGATTGTGTGGTGAATTTCACCAATGCAAAACACCACAGGTTTCACCACAAGTCATGGTGTTTTCTATGTGGTGTTTTCCAATATATGACTTGTGGTGGTTTTGTCCGATTTGTGGTGTTTTCTAATATAAAGTCATACCGATTTATGGTGTTTTCTAATATAAAGTCATACCGATTTGTGGTGTTTTCCAATAAGAGATTTGTCCGACTTGTGGTGTTTTCTTGGGCTAGCCAGACCTAGACTTGTGATGAATTTCAACTTGTAGTGATATTTATAGTGAATTCTATGATACAAATCACTAAAAATATAAGAAAACAAGACAAGAGGGGTTGGAGAGGGAAAGGAATGGCCTTGGGTGCTATGTTCAGTCCTTTCCTTGTGTACAGAATGCATGGGGGGGGGTATCGATTGGTGTATCTAGTGCAGAGGTTGACTGATTGCCATGGGTGTTCGAGTGGGTCCCAAAGTGGTGGGTCTCGTACATGGTAGGGAAAAGTATTTTGTGCCAATAGAATGGATAGCCCGGTTCACAATACCGCGAAGTGTGACCATATATGGACTGAAAGTGGGATGGGGGTCATCCTTGCACTTAGGGGGGCATCAGCAATTGACAAAGAGTGGCAGAGTGTGAACATAGGGAACAGTACGCACTGTCAAAAGGAATATGTGAGGTCAGAGTGAAGACAAAAGGGAAACAACCTTTTGATGAACAGAGAGGACAGATACCTAAAAGAGAGTGGGAGAAGGCACTTACGAGGAATAGTGTAGTACATTTCCATGCTGCCATGGATGACTTCCCACTGCTCGGTTGGTTGAGTTCATGAAGGCAGCGCCCATCCATGTTCTAGAGTGCTGACGAGTATGGCTACCTCCTGCTTCTGAGTAGTAAGCACTTTGATTCTCTGAACTGTGGTACACACATGGCCGCATCCGTGACAGGGCAGAAGGTCAAGAGTGGCCCACATAGACAAAGGCCCTAGTGCTAGAATGTGTATATAGGTGAATCAGTCAGTGTAAAGTACCTACCTTTGTGCTTGTGCTAGGTAAACTCTCATCTCGACTCCCATGGATCAAGGCCCTGGCTTTTGTGACAAGTCAACATCACCTTTGCGGACAACTCATTCTGTTCAGGGCGCCATGTGCGAAGTGACAAACATAGCATTGGACAGCACGTGTTATCGTTGATAATAACATTGGTTGTGGACGAAGACAGAGGGGTGGTGTAGCCATGGTCCTATCAATCTGGTTAGGGATGTTTGTGTGGTGATGCCCTGCATCAGTGGCTGACTCTATTGCTCACTCACACTCACACTGTGCATACATGTCCTACATTGGGTGGAGGAGCAGCCTTCTTGATCTGCACTGGAGGTGGAGTGCAGACAATTTGATCCACAGAGTATGTTTCTGCTCCTGTGACCTTGTTGCTGATGTCCATCAGTGAGATTATTGATGTGTACAAGTGAAGCGGAGTTGAAGACTCACTGTCAGCGCTGCTGTGGCCGCTCCCTGAGTTGGAACCATCAGAAGGAGTTGCCCTCTCCATGGGGGGCAGCTCAAGGAGACAGAGTGCATCATGACACCTGTTGCACCTATTTCAATGCACAGAACATGTTAGCCAGTCCCAAAACTGCCCCCTGGCCGGCAGTCCCAATTGGGGTCATGCATCCCCAAATCAGGCTCATGCATCCTGGCAGTAGGAAAACAGCACCACACTTACAAATATAGGAGATACATATGTGGAGAGTAAGGATTCGGGAAAACTTGAAAGGAAAGTGTCTGTCGGTGGACAGTCAAGGTTGGCTGGTTCCAAGTTGTGACTTGTGGTGATTCGAACTTGGAGAAAAATTTTGGTTTGCATTTTCTTGGTCTGAAAATGTTCCTCTATTCCTTGTAAAAACACTCTAGATACAATGTACACATGCTATCAAACATGTTTTTGATGTTCTCATAGTGCCCCCCGACCTTTGACCCAAACTCGAACAAATCACCACAAATAGTTGTGGTGATTTGGACTTGTGGTGAAATCGCCACACAAATCACCACAAGTATTTGTGGTGATTTGGACTTCTGGCGAAAAACACCACAAAAAACACCACAGCAGGTGAGAAACACCACATACCCTTTTATCAGTGGGCAGCAGATTGTCCAACGGGCGGTTGTTCCCAACGGCGAGCCGTACTGGAGTCCCACACACGGCGCACAAGCGTCACAGTGCATGATGCATTTCCCTACTTTCCCCCACCAAAAAAAAAAAAAAAAAAAAAAAAAAAAAAGAAGCCCTCATGTGCCAATATGCGCGCTGGCCACGTCATTGCACACACGTGATCAGGCTGACCTGCCATTGTCTAATTCTGAATTTTAAGCACTATAATTCAGCAGGAAGGCGCTGGGAATACCTGATCTATTGCTGGGGAGATGCCGATATGCGCACCGACAACAATATTGTATGTGCCTGATTAAACTGACCTGTAGAGATTTTATTCTGAATTTTAGGCGGCATAATTCGGTGAGGTCGGTTGCAACAAGAGGGGCGATGACGGACGGACGGATGACAGCAACTAGGGGAGGGCAGCGTCGGGAATATCTGACGTATTGCTGGGAAAGCGGGCAAGTATGCCTGGTGGGCGGGCGGGGTCGGTTAACACATGAGGGCGATTACTTAGAGAATGCGTGTATTAGCACATCCGATGGCCTATTCTCTTGACTGACCAGTTTCTTTGGGAAAACCGTGGTGAGAGTACAAACAGAGTATCTTCAGTGACCATGCTTTGTTGCCTTGTCTTACGCCTTAGGCCGGGGATTGCGCCTCAGACTCCACCTCCTTACGTACACCAGAGGGTTCACACAACAAGATTGTCTCTGTACTACTCGGCTCTGGTGAACGAGGACCTCCTTGTGATATACTCGAACCTCAACCGAACCACGGCCCTTCATGGGGGGCAAGTCCTCAGAACCCCCGCCCAGAGCCCCCGCCCAACCCCCCAAACCAATAATACCTCCTGAGTTTGCAAGCTTTGCTTCATACGATCTCGAAATAAGTCCGCCGTTGGATCGCCTGCTCAGATCTCTTTTTCCTGACCAGCTACAGTTAAGACGTGCGATGGAGACAATCTCGATCGAGCCAGTGCTTCCAAGCTTTGCGACAAGGTTGCAGTGGAAGGTAGTGAAGGGTATTTTACCTCTCCCCTCTGCTCCAGTGACGCGTATCTCACCACTTGCATTTAGCGCGCAAAAGCTGGTCCAAGCAGTGATCGCCAGGTTCAACTTGTACCCAGACGTATCGAAAAAGGCCCGTCTACTGGATCTCGTAGACATTCTTGTTTTTGCCTGTGGCGATACCTTCCATTGGTACCTCGCTGAGGAAGGATTCTTCCAGACGCTGGTATCGGATGAGAAGGTATAGCGTTCATCACCCGTGTACTTTATGTCTCCTTATTGGCTCTGCATAGGTTCAAAGCGACCAGCATTTTCGCAGCGATACACAGGCGCACCTGGCCACCTGGCTCGGGAGTCTATCATGGAAGGTATCCGAAATTGCTAGTGATGTACTCCGGCTTCTTTCGGGCTCCTCCGAAGGAGAATCCCCGACTGACCGTCAACCTGGAAGTTCAAATCCTTATTGGCCCTCGGACCAGCTCTTAGATCGCAGTCCTAGGGAAGGTATTACGGTATCTGACAATTCATTAGGTGCTCAGATTGTCGGTTTTAACCAATTGTTTCATTTGCAGTTCCAGACGCCGATACTTGAAAAGCCGCTCTGCAAGCTCCTGTTGTCGAGCTACGTTCAGGCTGGCGATATCCTTCGGACGAGCAGAAGATTGAAGTGGTTCTCCTTCCAAGCCATTAACATCGCTCGTCAAGCTTTTCATCTCATCATCTGGTTCAACAACTTTATCGGCCCCGACGGGCCAACAGAGAAACAGTACAATGAGGGTATGGAATTGGATGAGTAGGTCCACTTTCTGCTTCCTTCTCGTCATCTAAGGTGCGATAATTGCAGTGCGCTTGAGGAATTGGAAGACAAGATCGACGAACTCGAAACTCTGGGACTCGATAAAGCGATTCAGTCCGAAGAGGATCACAAATATGATCTAGCACGGTTATATCAGATATTCTTCTCCACTCGAGACTTCTACGTAAGCTCTCATAGCCTGATGTACGCTCATCATAATGACCCGCTATGAAGCCGAGCGACCGCGACTGTATAACCGACCTTGTGTTGAAGCGGCTTGCTGACTCGGATCATGATACCCTGATCCTAGCCCGTCGCCTCCAAGCGCGAGGCCCTCACACCGAAACCTTCCACACTCATAACGTACATGGTCTCTGTGAGGACAATGATAGTAATCAAGGACATATTTCAGACACGAGCGCGTCCCAAGCAGAGCCAGATGATACAGAAACCGCATCCCGCAATGATTCAACACCGCCACCAACGGAGGAGCAACAGGCATCCACAGCTACTCCTGCATCCGGAAGGAGCGTGGAGGACGTCTTCCTTATAGAGCCGCAATCTCAAGAGGCAGCCGAGGTGATTCAGACCACGACCACGGAAGGACAACAGCAAGAAGGAATAACTGAGGCGGTAACTGAGGGGACTACGGCATTTAATGAGCTTAGGGGGAATGGCAGTAAAGGCATCCGGAGGGTTCGAGATAATACTACGAACAAGAGCTTGGCGGTGGTGGTCGTGAGACGAGCGACGGCGGTGATTCGGCGTTTCTCAAGTCTGGCGGCCACCCGTGGCTCAACGGACCGAAGTAGTCAGGTCGGAATGTAGGTGATCACCTCCGCCATTGTCAGCCTCAATCTGATCTTCCGATAGAAATTCCCAGCTGGACGAAGTGGTTGCGGATGTGAATAGAGCGATCGCGCCTGAGGGTAACACGTACGATCTTCCCGGACACGTTCCAACGACTGCAGACCTCATAAGGATTAACAATCGGTTCGATATCATTGAGGCGAGTAACCTACACGTTATCGGTTGGAGTGGCAAGTGATTATCTTTCTGTCTAGGCGCAAGTTGGGCAACTAGAAAGACAGCAAACAACTTCCTATCAAGTTGAACAAGTTACCTCCCCAATATCTTTAGGCGATTCAAGTGCCCCGCAGGAGTATCCCACTGTTACTACCCCTCCGATATCTCCAAGAGCTATACCGATGGCCACAGATACACAGCAGCGTCAACCTCGGCGTCAAGATAGTATACCACCTCCTCCAAGGCGGCGGGATCGTCAGCAGCCCGGAAGCCCGGAAGATACAGAGGCAATATCAGGGCTGGACCCTATCACCGAGAGCCTGGCGAAGGACAACAAAAGACTTATCAGGCGCCTGATTAAACCTATAGAGGAACTCAATAAAACGGTCCAGGCGGAAGAACGGGTCTTCAATTTAGCGCACAACGCTCAAGGCGGAATGATTCGCATGCCGGATAGCTCACATGACCAAGGCATTCACCAGGCGGTTCGTGAACTCCTTGAGGGAGGAAACAGCGCAGAGCTTGTAGAGTTGAGGCGATTTCAAGAGACAACAATGAAAGTTAACCAAATAATTACAGTGAGTGGAGTGATGACAGAGCGCCATACGCTAACACAAGCTTCAGGAAGTACGAGATAAAATGAATCTTCGTGGGTGAGCGTATATCTCACTTGAACCGGATCTGACTCTCACACAGCAAAGACTTGCAAGATTCAACTTTACCAGCTTGATGACCCAAAAGGACGGAATTGGGTTTGTGGTACGTGCTAGATTATAGGACGGTTACTCCATGTTGACAGAGGCCCGCAGCCCTCCCAGATAATGTCTCAACGACGAACGAGTTGATAGCTCATCTGGTGGAAGACGAATTATTCGAAGACGAGGAAGGTGTTCGCATTTTTCTTCGCAAAGGCCATGCCCATCAACTCACTCCGAAGGGGCGACTTTGGGAGTTGGCCGACGGTACTCTCGACCTCCGCTTCTCTGGGCCTGCAATGGACAAGGCTGAATACGAAGATGGAGCGCTCGTTTTAGATTGGGTTGTGAATGACAAGAACTTTGCGATCGTGCTGATTGACAATGGAAAAGAAGAGAGGGGCTGTGTTTTGGGTACGGTCATGCTGTGTTTTGTATCGGATTTGTTTGCTCACATTCTGGTTTAGAACTCCCAAAGCCGAACAAGAAGACAAACATGCATGTACGCGAGTATTTGCAGACACGTCTGGAGAAGGACCTTTCCGGCTACGAGATCGACCGTATTAGCGACATTGAAAATCCTGACGATAACACGGTTGCCGACCAATACTTCCATCATAATAGCTTTCATCACACCAAGCACAGATTAGTAGTCAAGCTGCGCGCAAAGACTTGACTGGATGCTTTGGTTTGTGACTGGCCGCCTTCACCAACACGAGAAACCTTCATGGCCATTACCAGCAAATGTATATAAATCAGGGAGGGTCCGCGAGGCGAATAAACACGCCAGTGCACAAACTAGGTGTAACAGTGCTTAGTAATTATATGGTCTTTGACGCTGGCGTTGGTCTAAATGCGTGGCTTCAGCAGCGACTGAAAGCAGGTTCGTTGAGTATTGATTTCCGATCTGTGACAGATCTGTCAGGTGCCTGAAGTGTCAATGCCCCTCTGATTCGGAAGAGTTGTACTGCAGCACCAGATTCATATGAAGTATTAACTACAAGTGTTTGAGTCTACCTAAGCCTCTCAACTCGTAGGTCTCTTCAGTCGATCGAGAACGCGAAGCTGGTGGTAATTAAGTACCGTCAATTTGATCCGCACGTCTACCTCATGGCATTCAATGACCTTCGCCAGCGGGTTCGAGATAGTACCACGAACAAGAACTTGGCAAAAGCGGTCGAGAGACGATACACGCGGCTGAAAGAGTGGTTCACAAGCCTGTCGTCAAGCACCCCCAATAGCCCAACCACCCAACGGAGTCAGAAAGCAATGTAGGAGATCGCCTCGACCATTATTGGCCTGCTGATCTTTCCATAGTGCTTCCCAGTTGGACGGCGTAGCCGCAGATCTCAATAGGATGAACAGCGATCCGCATGGAAGTGGCACGTACGATATTGTCCAGCACTTTCAAACGTCTGCAGAGCTCACAGATATCAACGATCGTATGACTACCATTGAGGCGAGTAACCTACACGTTACCTGTCGGAATGGCAGGTGATTATCTTTCTGTCTAGGCGCAAATTGGGCCCCCACCAATATCCACAGCCACAGATCCACAGCAGCGTAAAGCTCGGCGTCAAGGTAGTATACCGCCTCCAAGGCGGCGGGACAGTCAAACACCTGCAACCGCTATGGATGATGCTATCGCCGAGAGTGCGGCGAAGGACAATAAAAGGTTTATCAGGCGCCTGATTAACCTTTTAGAGGAGTTCAATACGACGGTTCAAGCTGCGGAACGGAACTTCAATTTAGCCCACAACGCTGAAGGCGGAACGATTCGCATGCCGGATATTTCACATCACCGGGCTATCTACCAGGAGGTTCGTGATCTCCTTAAGGGAGAAAGCAACATAGAGTTGAGGCGATTTCAAGAAGCCTCAATGCAAGTGAACCACATAATCACAGTGAGTGGAGTGGTAACAGAGCGCCATATGCTGACACAAGCTTCAGGAAATACGAGATAAAATGAATCTTCGTGAGTGAGCATATATCTCAGTTGAACCGATTCTTACTCTCGCACAGCAAGGACTTGTAAGATTCAACTGTACCAACTCGATGACCCAAGAGGACCCAATTGGGTCTGTGGTATGTACTAGATGATAGGGCGATTACTTCAACACTGAAGAATGCCTACAGTTCTCCCAGATGATGTCACAACGACGAACGAGTTGATAACTCACCTGGTAGAACGCAATCTATTCGAGGAAGAGGGAGATGTTCGCATCTTTCTTCGCAAAGGCCGTGCCCATCGACTGACCCCGAAGGGGCGACTTTGGGAATTGGCCGACGGGTGTCTCAACCTTCGCCTCCATGATGCGCCCACAATGGACAAGGTTGAATACGAAGACGGGGCGCTTGTCTTAGACTGGGTCGTGAATACGCAGCACTTTGCGATCGCGCTAATAGACAATGGAGAAGAAGAGATGGGTTCTGTTTTAGGTACGATCACTCTGTGTTTCGGTTTCGTGTCAATTCAATTTTTTGGCTCACATTCTGTTTTAGAACTCCCGAGACAGAACAGGAGGACGAACGAGCGTGTGCGCGACTATTTGCGGGCACGCCTGCTGCAGGGCCTTACCGGCTACGAGATCGAACGTATTAGCGACATTAGCACGCCTAACGATCTCATGGTTGCTGAAAAAGATTTCCATCAAAATAACTTTCGGACCGCCAAGCACAGTTTAGTGGTCAAGCTGCGCGCAAGGATTTGACCGTACACCAACTGTAGATCCAGGGCGTACAACTCTATCTGCCTTGCGATTTTCCCAATCAACTTTAGTCGTCTGTTGAGATAAGCAGCGGCTTGGGTGCTTTGGTTTTGGACTGGCCGCTTTCATCTACACGGCCTGCTTCTGGTCGCTCTACCTAAAAGTATGCAGGCCCATTACTTGTATATATATAAATAAGGGAGGATGCGCGAGGCGCATCAACACGCCAGCGCTCAAACTATGTGTAACAGTTCTTATGAATGTAGAATAATGATATGGCTTGAGCTCCTTTTTTTGGGGGGGGATGTACTAGGAGTCTAAAGTAGTATTATGTACGCTTCTGGTCAACATATTCCGACGACAAGGGGTCGATCTCGCGAGCACCAATTTATCGGGACTCCCTGGAGGCTCTCTCATGGTCATGAATGTCATTGAATAGTTCTAACTCGTATCGTAGTAAATTGGCTCCACAGATTTTTAATATTGATCCCCCTCAATGACTCCCACCTTCGGAATAAGAGGAGTGGATACAGCGCAACACATACAGAAGGTATCACAGAGGAAGAATGAAGCGGAGGAACCCATAAACCGGTGCCGCTGTACAGAAAGCGATCATAACGACAGGAACAACCAACGCGGTCGACTCCTTGGCACAGACCCATAGGATAACCGATATGACGAGGCATATGTATCCAAGCACGAAGTTCCATAGCATATGGTGCGCAACATACCTCCAAAGCTTGTCCATACCAAAGTCTTCCAATATATCCACACCACCCCACCCGTCTAAATGACCTCGGGGCATCGTATGACCCGGTTCATGCATCTGGCGATATGGAGCCGAGTTTTGGGCGCTTGTGTCCATCGCCTTCCGCCGCGCGAGAACCGGAAGTGCGGCGCCTTGGACGGTGATATAGACAGAGGAAAGCGTCGCGCCGAGGTCGAAGAACAAGCCAGCATAAACGAAGACACGGAACGACCTCCAGAGGGGCGAGTCATCGGACATCGATTGGATAACGGCGATCATTCCGCCTTGCACGGCGGCAAGCAACGCGGTCTGGGGGATTCTCGTCAGTGGGACACGATAGGTTTTTGAATAGGCTACTATGGGACCTACAATGATAGCTGTTGCTTGCGAAGCCTTCATCCATCCGTCTAGCGCCTGTGCGACGGGTGTCGGGAGGTCATCTATGTCGAAAATTGTTAGAGCCGCGCCATTTTGACAGACGAGGAATACCTACAATTCAGGGCACGTTGGTACTTCTCCGCTGGCCAAGGGCAAGCCCCCTCTGCGTCCCAACAGATTTCTGCCTGCCGTGCATTTAGGCCTGCGGCTGTTGAAGTGCCCTGCGGCTGCGGGGTACGCCCGTCGAGA
>Ga0307515_10021475_pt1 | contig 11445 bp, 11 predicted proteins | sample 17_EM_MG_FD_194513 | JGI IMG/M metagenome (GOLD analysis project Ga0307515, IMG submission 194513) | Populus trichocarpa ectomycorrhiza microbial communities from riparian zone in the Pacific Northwest, United States - 17_EM | ecosystem: Host-associated > Plants > Roots > Unclassified | place... | reverse complement strand
CTACACATTTCTCACATCACAACAGTCGACCATGTAATGGGTCTGGTCCCTCTCATGAGGACAGCAATGAACAAAGATGAACCCACCTCCACAGTCAGTCTCCTTACGCCGCTTTTTTCCAGGTGGTCCCTTTCTAACTCACCGAAGCGTCTCAGGATGCAAATTTATGGACCGTGTGGTCTCCGTAAATTCGTCAGAGTCAACCTCCAGCTCACACTCACCACGCTCCGCGGCCGATATGAGGTTCATGAGCTATTGGACCCTAGCGAGGAACCGTCAGTAACATGCGAAGCGGATCTGCTTCACGCCAATGAAAATCCTGGCAAGGACATCCGTCCCGACGGACAAGGTCTCTGGAGAAACGTACTTTCCGACAAGGACTGGACGGTCCACGCCGGCCCGCTCCAACACCGAGGTGCGTACTCCAATACGACATCTTATTTCATATATATGGCCGATATATATCTCGCGATGTAGCTCCTGCTATAGGATACGTCTTCCAAGAACACGTTAAGTACACATACCGCCCGGAACACTACGCCCCTCACATCCAGCGGAACTTGCACCACTTACGGACGGAGACGGTACCCGATGCCCACGTCCAGGAATCGATCCTGCGTCGCGTTATCGGGCGCCGTGAAAGCGTCTCGCTTCCCGACGGAACAACCTTGAACCCACCGCCAACCGACGTAGCAGGCCGCAAGATTGTCATCCTGGGCGACACCTACGACTCGAGCGGAATTATGCCGCTGTGCTATGACGCTAGTCTGCTCGTTCACGAGGCTACCCAAATGGCTATCCCGCAATATTTGGCACGTCAGGTCTCACAGTTTCGAAAAGCATGCTCAGAAGAAGATGCGAGGAAGGCTGCGCTTAAGCATGGTCATTCTACGGCTGCCATGGCAGGCGAATTTGCCAAGGATATTCGCGCGAAGATACTGTGCTTGAATCATTTCAGTGTCAAGTACGTATGACCCCTCTCCTTCATTTTACATTCATTTTAAATGACGGTTGTGAAGGCTTTCCCTTTTCGGCGCGCGAGACGATCCACACGATCGTGACCGGAACTCGGAAAGAAACGGAAACACCAAGAAGAGACGGCACGACATCCTTGACGATATCATGACCGAGCTTGAGGACCAGGCGAGTGCGGCCTGGAGTCTAGGGAGAGCGATCGCTACGTCCGATTTACAAACTATCTCGATTCCGTGGTGCGACCCTCCGGCGCCAGTAATACAAGGACCTCTATCATCGCCTGCCCCTATGGCTATAGTTCCCTCTGCGTGAGCCTGATACCTGACCTTTTTGTCCTTGTTCTCGTTTCTGTGTCTGCGTAGTCAGGTTTCGTCTTGAATTTTGTTCATTACTTACTAGGTTTGCTCCAGGCTACAAGAACTATTCTCTCATATTGATGATTACCATGTCGCTGGGCCCCTTTATCCATGACGCTTGTGCGAATATCATCTCGAACCATCGTTCGGTGGCACAGATACGGACTCTACGCCGAGTGCCGTGAATACCCAGCATTCACTTTTGATTGTTGGTGAGAGTGTTGTGAACACCTGTCCGTCCCTGCCCAATGAAAGGGCATCTCAAAAGGAAAGCGTTGCGCTTGCAAAACTAGAAGTCGGTGCGTACTGCTCGACGACCCCTTTGAGCGCTGTGGATAGCCATACCACTCGATTCTTGTTCGAACAGCTGTTCGAGAAATTAAAGGAAAGGCCAGACCGGGATCGAACCTGGGACTCCCTAATTCTAGGAGGGTGCGTTGCTGTTACGCTACCCAGCCGGGAAGTGGAGGAATCATCAACTCCATGTTCCAGGGAGAACTACTCAAGCACCGCAATGTGGTACGTCACTTGTTCCGCCAGGTCCTATGAACTTTCCTCAACTTCTTTAGGTCCTCGTTACCCACCATGTCGAGCTTGCCCTGCCTGGTGCATACGACCTCATCCACATAGTCGGCGGTGAGATTGTCACCCAGCGAACCGTTGCGGATCCCCGTGTCAATGGACCCCTCGAGGGCGTCGCGATGCATGAGAAGGGGCCGCAAAAGGAATCCCCGTGGATCCACATCCGACTCTTCCGAGGATGGTGTAACCGGCGATGATGAGGGAGTTGGAGTTATCAGCTTTCGATCGCACTCCGAAGTCACGGCGAAAAGGCGTAATTGAGACATTCGAAGTTTTGGCGCTTTGCATCTCAAGTCCTTGGATTCTAGAGACAAGGGTATAGATGTAAGTCGACCTACCATAAATAATGCAACACTCTATCTGGGCACTTCTGTGACAATTTGGGTTTTGGACGGGTTGCGGCGCCTAGCCTCTCCCAGTGACTGTAGTGGCATAGTGAAGCCCATGAAGTCCCACTAGGTTGTGAAGGTATGCTCTTCTGAAAGCGAGATGATATGGGCGTCATAATCGCGGCTCACACCTTTTCCGAGGTTCTGTCCATACTTTTGGATAAAAACACCGCTACTAGTCGCTCTAGTTGGGGATGCAGGTATTATCCTATGTCTTTGACGTACCACCCTAACCCTTGAATGGAGACTGGACGCATAGTGAATGGCATTTAGAGTCTGAGTACAAGTGGGTAATCACGTACTACACTCAAAGGAATACCAGGATAGATGAGATTAGGACTACAAAACGGGGTGCGTTGTAGAATATTCGTACACATGATCATCAAATCATGACAAGCAAGAAACATTACCAAACGGTAGATTGCATTCTCGAACGGCGCGCTGCGTTTTTGAGTGAATCGAAAGAGCCAGGATGGATGGGTGGGTAGTTCTCGTGGATAGGTCTCCTGAAGAGGATTATCGGCGTAAAGTTGGGACTGTAAGAGAAAAACATGAAAAAAGGGGAGGATCAACCGTAAAAGATATACAGAACAGAGACCAAACAAAGTACGTATTTGTCCGTAGCACTCCAAGTTCCTCAGGAACAAGGGCAGCCGATCAGCGGCCCCTACTCGATTGCGCAGTGGGGGATGTGTCGTCGGTGAGTGCTGGCGTGGTGCGATGAGGGCCATACGTTCTAGGTGGAGCAGTGAGATATGTGTTATCGTGGGACTGGTACGAGTAGTCTTGTGGTTGGGCAGGCGTGACAGGGGAGAGGTTGTAATCAGAAGAGGCGATGCTGGCCGAATCAGAAACCTGGTGACCATCTTGTTGTGTGGGAGAGGGAGGGTCGTAGGGGGTGGGGTGCAGAGGTAACTCGTCCTCGGCGATCATATGAGCGCTGTGCGGAATCGCCTGCTCGTGGAGATTGAGACCCTCCGTGGGTACTTGCTGGTCTGCACCCATCGTGTCATTCTCGTTTGAGGCAAGTCGTCGCTGCCTCTTCTTGCGGACGACGCAGCATATTATGGAAGCGATTATGACGAGGACGACAAAACCTAAAGATGAGGGAGCACGCGATAAGATCCTGTTTCCAAGATTCAAGTGAAAAAAGTGTGACTGACCAGCGATAACACCAGGGACAATGGACTCCTTTTTTGAGGGGGGACATGTGATTGGGTTCCCCCTGCGCGGAATGATGAAACAGGGTAGCCAAACTAGGTTGGATGTACGTACTTGCTATCGTAGCAACTGCCACCACCACCACCGCCATTGGATGTTGGCTTGTTTACGTTTTGTGACGAGCTGTTTCCCTCAACGGAAAGCGCGAGAGCAACAAGGGATGCAGCGGCAAGGTAAAGAGACCTGAATTGTATTGAGGGCATATTTTTGGCAATTCTATCTGGTGAGGTGGGGCGACGCAATCAGGAAGGCCAACAGGTAGAAGGTGACTAAAGAGAAGTGAAGCGCCCGCCTTATTGTTTTGGCTTTAGCGTTCGCTTGAGGGCTTGAGGGCTTGACCTTGGCGCCGTTGCGGAATCATCCCGGGATCACGGGGCTTTGCCTTTTTGGGCCGACAAAGGGTCCGGCACCACCTTCCTAATTCGGACGAGTTCGGCTAAGTCGGTGAGTCGGTGAGTCGGTGAGTCGGTGAGTCGGATGAGTCGAGGTGAGTCGAGGTATTGCGAGCTCTCTTACGGGTCTGTATGTGTCCAAACATATCTATATTACGATGTGACGATGCGAAAAATCCCCGTTCAAAATCGTACGTTGTGACCAGCTGGTCACTTTGGGGTGCAAGTTAGGGGGGGGGCCTGCGAGGTTTCCAACAGCCATTTATAAACTCGGGCGGGCGCTTGGGGCGCTTGTGGCGTTTAGGTATTCAACAACTGGGGGTATTCGGGGGCTCGCGCCCCCGAAAGCCCTTGTTTTCAGCTGTGTAAAACTCGTTTAAACTGTGTTTTAAACTGTATTCATCGTGTATAATGAAACAAGATTCACAATCGTAAGGTGTTGGTCACCATTTGTCCAATTCTTTTGCTACATCAAAATCGTTACAGGGTTCAATTGTCCTCACCACTTGTATGTTCAGCTTGGTGATAGTTGGACCTGCCTTGGTTGGTTCTGAGGAGTCCTGTCCATTTATATAAGCCCAAACACCAGAGGTTGTTAGGGTGAGCTGACCCACGTTTTTGATATGATGTCTCTGGTACCTTAATTCTGGGCAGCAAGGAGAAGGTCCTCAGGCCACTTATACATCAGAGCAGCTTCAGGTGGATCTCGTTCGATCGTTTCTCGTCTCGTAGGACATCGACGATCGCGGATCTGGCCCGCGACCAGTCAATGGGATAACTTGATCCCCACTCGAGCGGCTCTTCCACCCGAATGTGAGTTCAAGAGCATGGTTCACAGCACCAGTGTAGCCGTATAGTAGTCGTCCACCGCTTCTGGCTCGACCTAAAAAGGTGCCTTAGAGGTTGGAAGGCTGCTTGGAACTGTGTTCAATAGACTCTTCAACTAGACTAGACGCGTTTGAAGCGTCTGATCCATAGTTAAATCTCCGAAGCGCAGTAGTCGTTGGTGACAGAGACCCAGATCCCCGTCCACGGAGGACCACAACTCCTAACCGTTGCTAAAAATTATATTCTGCTATGTAAAGGTCATAATACGGATCATTTAGGTATTATTGGTTTTCAATGGTTATACATAGCGCTTTCGGCCCTCGGAGTTTAAAACTGTTTTAAACAGCAGCTTTAAACAGGCGGTTTCAAACTCAGAGGTTTTCAATCCCGCCCTAGTGCAAGTGCTAATAGTTCTGGTCAGCTTTTGCATAGGTTGAACTGCGAGAGATTGCACAGACTGGGGCACGACAGCGCCTAAAAAGCAGGCAGTGGTGAGTTATTGCAACTCGAAGTGAACGAACTTGAACTCAATGAAAAGCGGTTTTCCTTCAGATCAGAATCCTCAGCAGCAAATATTGCCGTCGCTCTCCGCGTATCCGAGTAGTGTAGGCGTTGTTTTATGTGAACTTTGTGCCATTCGGGTCTCCACCGTCCGTTGTGATGTAAGGGAAACATGGCAGCGACAGCCGTTGCGTCGCTGCGAGTGCCATGTATTTGGTTTCAAGGTCCATGAGCGCCGTACGTAAGCAATAGAATAACTGTGCCACACGCGCAATCTGATCATCTTGTTCGATATCAGGGCCAGTCCCAGTCCACACAAAGTCCGTAAGGGGCTGAATGACCCAGTCTTTGCCGAGTAGGGTAGCCCCGTGTACAGACACCCAGGGAACAGCGATCGAGAGGAGGAAGCTAGCGCAGATGCGTTGTGTATACCATCCAGCTGGGAACTAGTCCTGCATCAGCCCCCCAGTATGGTACGGGTAAGCCCGACCACTTACATAGTTTTCAGACCACCAACGGGCGAATGAAAAGGAGGCCTGAACGGATGGGTCACACCCACCGGTGCCGGTCTCATTCTTGAGTTCCCATAACATGAGCAAAGCAGACATCCCCATCCCTCCCAGCTCCACCTTGGTCACGCAAATACCAGTACTATAGCATGTGGCCTTTGTTAATTTCCAGAGATGATAGCCCGACCGAGCAATTTCTTCAAGATGTGGAGGAGGGCGTCCTGTCTCTCGCATTCGCTTGCGTAGAGATTACACGAGGTGACAAGGAGGTGACAAGGAAAACACCGACCATCCTGTAGTTATCCGATGGTATCTCGATCTCTATTCGCCTCTTCACGTTGTGGCGGAAATGAGCGAACGTTGGTTCATAAATGGTGACGGGCGGCCCACGAGTGGGATGGGGGCGAGTGATGAGGATAGGGTCTCGCTGCTGCACATGGAGCAGGTTCGTGATATGAGCTGCATTAAACGGCGCTGGTTTCGCCTTGGCTATCTTGACCCCTGCATCATGATCTGTAAACCCCCTGACTATCAGCACCAGACGCATACTTTCTCGCAATGAATACCCAACGAAGCTGCTTTCAGTCGCTGCGAGGGGCTATCAGGCTCTGGAACTTCTAAAGGCATGCGTTTAGACTAACAACAGCGTGAGCACCCATGCTATAGATACACACATATATACTACCTACGACTCTGGGGAGTATAACCAGGATAATATACCACTTCCCTGGAGGAGGGCTTTCGCCAAAAAATATTGATAACTGTTGCTTCTCGTCGAGCTCCCTGCACTCCCTCAAGTTGTGGCATAATCGTGTGAGTTCGTTCATTCGCGTCGCATGATCATAGGACTCATTGATTGCGACTCGATATAACGTGAGGGTGTCGGCGGCAACAGTGGCGAGCGCATTCGGCAACTTTACCTTGATAGCGTGCTTCAGATGGGTCACCGTCCACCAAGTACGAGTCTCATCGATAGTGACTGAAATATGCTGCCGCCTCTGGCGCGGAAGCACCAAACATTGCATGGAAGAGGTGGATTGACTTTACCACGTGACTCGCTCCTCAAATGACTCATCCACAGCCCGGGTTTAGAGCCGGCTGTCGAAGTACATCTTATTTACGCCATTTCGATTCGCCGCGATCGACATATTTAGGCGAGCGCCAGCTATACTCGAGCGCCAGCTTTGGCTATCCAAGCATATCCAAGCACTTGTCGATACTAATTGCTATAAATCGATTATCTACTGGGCTACATGGTACACCATGAGCCCGCGGCCATCTCCTAGGACAAATCACTTTCATCTAACGCGACTTCGGAATGCGATCGAAAGCATTAACTCCAACTCTCTCATCGCCGGTTACACCGTCCTCGGAAGAGTCAGATATGGATCCACGGGGATCCCTTCTGCGCAACGCCGTCGAGAGGTTCATTGGCACGGGGGTCCGCAATGGTTCGCTGCGTGACAATCACACCGCCGACCATGTGGACGAGGTAGTATGCACCAGGCAGGGCAAGCCCGACATGGTCAGTAACGAGGACCTGAAGAGGTTGAGGAACGTTCATGAGACGTGGTGGAACAAGTGACCTACCACATTGCGGTGCTTGAGTAGTTCTCCCTGGAATATGTTGGAGTTGATGATTTCTCCGCTTCCCGGCTGTGTAGTGTAGTGTGACGGCAGCGCGCCCTTCTAGAATTAGGGAGTCCCAAGTTCGATCCTGGTCTGGCCTTCCTTTTCTCTTCCTACAGAACAGATGTTCGAACAAGAATCAAGTGGTATGGCTATCGGTCCACAGCGCCCATAGGGTTGTCGAGAAATACACACTGACTTCTAGCGTAGACTGCTTTTGAAAGCGCAACTCTTGCCTTCTGTACACCGCCCAAACCAATGCCGCGTTCGCCAATTTCTGTTGCATACTGGTCCTCGAGCATAGCCTGTAAGTACTCCGTATTTCTCTTATTCCACACCTCTTAATTACGCATCTTACGCTTTTATATCTACCGGTCATCCTAAGATGTCCAGAGTCCAGTTGCGTTGTATGCGTTTATTTGGTTACACCATCCTCTACTTTACCTCGTCCTGCCATTGCCATACTTCGCCCTACTCATACCTCTCTGTTAACTATTCATCCTAAATATATATTGATACTCGATTGTACACGGAGACTGGGCAATTAAGGCAACCGACATAGAGAAATATATATCTCAAATACAAATACATACTCCGAATGGTTCACGTACCTGCGAGTCGGCCCTCCAGTTCAATCGGCCTTAACAGATTAGTGCTTGATTGACTGTCAATGGCCACAAATAATTCTGGTACTCCATATATTCATCGACGGTTCAAGGAGAGGGATCGTCGGAACAGATGCGCTGAAGCTCCAGGGAGTTGGCCGGACCTGGGTCAATTCAAGTGGCAGGTAACACCTTGCCACGATAGCTTTGATATCTTGCCGAAACTTGCCATAGAATTTGTATCCACTTACAGTAGTTAGACGGTCAGCGAGCGGGAAGTTTTTCCACAAGGCACGATGTATGCAGCTGCGTAGATTTATCAACTAAACACTTCTTTATGTTATCATGTATCTACGTTTGAAGTTTGAGCATGCCCGGCTGGCTGGTTCGCGTGGCATGGCCGTTGGCAGAAATGGCCTTAGTCACTCAGCTCAGCGAGCAATGAGCAATTGGGTACATTTGGGCTAAGGAACGGGAAGAAAACTATAAAATATAGACTACTAGTAAGCACTAGTAATCAAAAACACTAGAATTCGACATGCAGACACTCTCTGTCTACCCATTCTCCATCATCTTCGTCCACCGGAGCAATCTGGGGGCGTTGATGGCAAGCTCGAGGATGGGCTGGGTCTTCAAGTTTATCTTGTCTCTTGTCATTCCTTGCTTTTTCTCGCACTGTTTCCAGTCACGCAATCGACTTTGGTTGGGGCATGCTTGTTGGGATGGAGCGAGAAGACAGTGCGATGCCACTTTGCCATTGAATAGGCATGTGAATTGTCTGAGGTCATTTTGGGAGCCGCACCCGTCACCTCAGCAGGGTCACAAAGCTTGGGCATGGCTTTTTCTGATTGGGCACCACTCACGGCTTGTGTCAAGGGTCGGCTGCTCCAAAAACACACGCAGATGAAAAAGAGTATAAGGTATTATATTTCTAGCATCGATCAGGCCGAAGACAATGTTTCTAGGGCCGGTTGCTCGGTGAGTGTCGGTGCTCGGTGACCGTCTAACTACTGTAGGGGAATGAAGAAATCGAGACGTGGACATTTGAATAAACCCGACGTTGAGCTCCACCACCACTCCCAGCTGGGCCACTCTTTCGCCCTTCTAATTGCAAAGACATACATATTTCCTTGGAGATTCATTTCCACGGTTTACACAATCCTGCGACTGTTAGAATCTCGGGCGACCGGCTTTCCGAGTCTCGTGTTCGTTGGAATACTCGGGGCACAAGACGAGCGAAGTGAGTCCATTATACATTAGAAATGTTGCTGCGTTCACAGCCTTCGGACTGCGATGCGGACTGCGCCGAATCTGACCAACGCTGCAGATGGACATGGCGAGCGCTCTTCCACAAGAAACCTTAGCTCTCATATTTCAGCATCTTTCCGTCGAAGAGACCTCCCACGGCCGATACCTCGAGGATATTCTCCTCGTCTGCCGACAATGGCGCGTAGCAGCCCTCAGCCATTCTCGCCTTTGGGCACGCATCATCGTCAAGATTGGAAATATTGAAGCCGATACCGAAAGAGCCTACGACTCTCGTATACACCACATATCACGGCGTTTATCACTCTCGAAGACGGCGCCTCTTACCGTCGAAATTAGTGTGGACAAATTCGTTGATGCACATATCAGCGAGTCCACCTGCAACTGCCACTCTTTCGCCATGAGCTACGGTCACTACGATATGGATTGCAAGATTATCGCCAAGTACATCGATCAGTTTCGTCGCCTCATTCGCCTCTCGGTGGGGCAGACCGGAGAGCATATGGCTCGCTGGGTCAGCCTATCCATTGATACCTTGGAGCGGTGGTTCAACTTTAATGGAAAACACGAACTCGGAAACATGATCCTATTTGAGGACCTGACGTACCCAACTCCCTTGCTTAGGAACCTCTCGTTGAATGGCGTTGAGGGTTCTTTCCGGACCTTGTTACCTTCCCTCCCTTCCCTGATACACTACGAGGTTGTGACCTCGTACAATATACGCGACCTCAACCTGCCCTGGTCCTCGCTCCGATCATTGGAAATCTCCAGGGGCTTTGGCGTTATGGACAGCGGAGGTCTTAGGTGTTTACCTAACTGCACACGATTAGAGAAGCTCTGTATCAAAACTTTTGAGACATGGTTCGAGCGAGGCTTGTTGAGGCAAGCCAACCCTTTCGAATGTACCCTTCCTTCTCTCTTGTCCTTCGAGCTCCTATGTCCTGTTCGGGGGGTTGATATGACCAGCTTCAATCTCCCATCCCTCATCTACCTTACACTTGCCATCCCCGACTCCTTCATGGACCAGTCAACGTGTAGTCCCCTGGCGGCGACGTTGGAACGTGTTGGATGCATATCCACTCTGGCTGCAAACACACGGAGGCTCAAACTGTTGCACACCAATATGGGAACCCGCGATCACATTGACTCTCAAACATCGAAAACCAAGCTTGTTGAGATGTTTAAATACATGCCGAAACTAGAGGAGATATACCTCCCTTCGACGCTCTATGTGTGTATTAGCAGTATCTTACGGGAAGATCTAGATGTCGTACCTCACCTGGAACGACTCTTCATCGTTCCTAAGCACGACCACCCTATCCTGGTTAATGGAAAGGACGTCACGCCAAGGAGCGGGAATATCAACTGGAGGGCGGGTATTCCCAGATTGCTACCAGGTATATTTCAATATTGGTCTATCAAAAATCGGGTCACGCTAGCTAATGCGAGGAATACAGTATCGTCCTTGTGGTGATAGGGCGCTCAAGCTTTGCTCAGAATAAACTGCGAGAGATTGTACAGACTGGGGCACGACAGCGCCTAAAAAGCAGGCACAGGGGTGAGTTATTGCAATGTACCTTGACCTGGTGGCGTGCAAATCTAGTGAATTATAGTACCAACTTCAGACATTGGATAAGTGCTATATTACGATCAGGATACTCGTGATTGCCTTACGGTCTGATCGATCGTCGCCACGCGTACTACGATATTACAATGTCCATGAGGTTTAGGAGACAGGGTTGGAGGGTCTCATAATACCCACCACTTTATTCGACTTGGGGTCCGTCAATGAATATCATAGCTGCTCTAGCTGCTCGGTACACTTTGATATCCCGTCCGCATTATATCATTCTATCACTACTTGTTCGCCAAATTATTGCTCAAGTTGATCAGATTCAATGGTGTAGAGTCCTGGTGCACAACTTCTAGCTGAATTAAGAAGTTATGGGCAATAATACGAATAGTTTGATATGCGACATATATTGATGCCTCAATCCAAGCAGCAGATCACAAACTGGGTATTCCGTGAATACCAAGGTATTAGAAACCATAAACCATAAACCCGATCGGAAGGTCGCAAATGGGTGGAGCCCTAAGTGGCTATCTCAATATATTGGTATCCTCCTGAGTGTTCGTCCACGATCCAGGGTTCGTCGGTGATACTGCCTGTCGTAGTAAACGGGTTGATTCTC
>Ga0307515_10021474_pt1 | contig 11447 bp, 3 predicted proteins | sample 17_EM_MG_FD_194513 | JGI IMG/M metagenome (GOLD analysis project Ga0307515, IMG submission 194513) | Populus trichocarpa ectomycorrhiza microbial communities from riparian zone in the Pacific Northwest, United States - 17_EM | ecosystem: Host-associated > Plants > Roots > Unclassified | place... | reverse complement strand
TTTATATGATTATAACTTTAAAAGTTATTTGGTTATGATAAGAATTTGTAAAACTCGGTAAAGATTTAAATTAAAAAAAGCATAAATTTATAATTTTTTAAACTTATTTTTCTAATCAAAACTTAAAAATTATAACAATATCAAATAAATATCAAATACATACGGTAAGTGCAATTGTGACTTGCAGAAAGGTGGAGCGACATGGAATGGAATGAGCCATGGTGCTTGGCCAGCCCAGAATGATGAAACAAAAAATAAAGGTGTAATAATTAATCCTTGCTAATTTTCATAGCTACTTTTGATGTCAATGTGTAGGTTAATGATCTTCAAATTTCACCTCACATAGCTGCTAATAGGAAGGTCGTCTAATCTCTACCCTACCGAAATCCTGTCTGCAAAAACTAGATCTGTGTTTTGTGTCCTATAAAAGCTTAAATTAGTAGCTGGCATTCAAATCAGAGTCATCTCAACAGGCAAAGAAAAGGTATTTTTTTCAAAGAGTGTTTCCCTTCTTCTTTTTTTTTTTTTTTTTGAGATACATATAGTTCTTCAATTTCTTTTTATTTAGTTAATACTGCACGAGTCAAATTTCACTTTTAATCCTTGAATATATCAGGACTCTCACTTTTAAACTTTAAACAAGTTAGGCTTTGAATTGACCGAGAGTCTCGAATCAATTTGTCAAAGTTGGTTTGAGTTTAATATGGCTGTTTTTATTTATTGTATTTTGGTTTTTTTTAATAACCTTTTGTAATGGTTGACATTTTCTATATAAAAAAAAAAGTACATGGATTAAGAAAACAAACTAGTTGGTGTCCAAATTCGAAGCGAAAGAGGCATATTTCAATGTCAAACATGATAGGTCAAGCATCTTGGGCCCTAAAATAGATGGATTTTCATTTTCACTCGACACATGGTGGGGCTTTCAAGTTTCACCAACATTAGCATGCAGAGCACATGTAGCAGTCCCTTGCTCGGTTTTCATGAGCTTTGGTGCACAAAATCCCCCCTCTTAACATCATCAATCGTGCATACCACAAGTGACTGATAGAGGGACACAATTGACAGAGACAACGATGTGCCTCCTCTCAATTTTCTGCTTCTACACTTGTCCGTCTCCTTTCCTCGGATCACATCACACATAGCCCACCCGATGTAAGTTGATGTTAGTAAGTTAACGTTATTTCAAATTGTAATAATATTTATTTTTAAAATATTTTTTTGTTTGAAAATTTATTAAATAGTTTTTGTTTTTATTTTTAAAAATTTATTTTTCATATTAACATGTGAAAATGGTTCAAAATCATAATAAAATAAAAGAAAAAATTCAAAAATATTTTTTTAATGTAAAAATAACCACTCTTAAACAACTTATACTAAACTTGATTTCAGCCTTCAAAGATATAATTTTCGCCATCACTTCTATACTTAAAATTTTCCTACTTCAACTTCATTATAGTATATAGAATAAAACAACACTTATCTTTAGAATAAACACTATATTTAGTCCTGTAGATTTTATAATGTTTTGTTTTGATTTCTATACTTCGAATTTTCTTACTTCAACTTCGTTATGGTATCTAGAAATTTCTAACATGGCATTTGTCATTAGGGCATGACTATAACATCCAGCATGGTGTGTATACTTGTATATCAGAAGCAGCATGTTGATTTTATTGTGCAAGCTAAATAAAATATAGCTAATATTTAATTAAAAAATAACCAGTCACTCGTATTATCATCAAGCTTGTATAATTGTTCCTGTCAAATTGCTAAAAATGGCCAAAATTTTATCTTTTTCTCGCCATTTCATCTTAAAATCACAACAAGTAGCACTATTTTAAGACCCTAAAATTAAAAAAACGAACAACAATTTTTTTTTAAAAAAAACTAACACACCATTTGTGTTATCACGAAACTCTCATAATATTAGAAATAATTGTTGTTGTTAAATAGCTTAAAAGGGTCAAATAGAATATCCATTTTTTTTTCAAAATTTTTTTTCAAGCATTTATCTTTCTCTCACCCTCTCATCTTAAAATCACAAAACAATTAATACCACTCTAAAACCCTTAAAAAAAACAATAAAATTAAAAAAAAAACCTATTTTTTATTTGTTGCAGTCAACTATTTGACAACCAAAGGCGTGTTGAATTTATTTCAATATTAAACACTAAAAACACCCAATTAAAACGTTGTAAAAATGAGATTAAAATATAGTTTAGTGGAGTGCTTACGTGTTGATAAAATGTAAGTAACAAAGGACATTCCGTATAAGAAATTAAAACAAGCTGCCATCGTCACCGGTTGACCAGATAAGCTGCCTGGCCCGGTCACTAATAAACCGAACCGGCTCGAAGACATACGGTTCCATCGCACGCATCGCACGTGCATTTACCCAACTTTGAGCTAAAACCAACCAGAAAATTAAACAAAATAATTTTCAAAATTAAAAAGAAAAAACACAAACTCGAAGAACAACATGACTCTTCTGCCCTGTCCTCTCTCCTCTCTCTCAGTGGTAACCTCAAAGAGAACAGCAAGGCGAGGGTTTTATTTATGTTAGAAACCTTAGAAAATAAAGACAAAACACTTCCGTTTTAGGGAGAGAGAAAGCTAAAAGACAGATAATTTTTTAGAGAGAGAAACACACAAAAAAGTTTGAGTCTTGGAGCTGTGTCACTCACCAGCTAGGGTTTTAATTTCATTTTCTCCTTGTATTAATTTATCATCAAGGTAAAATCTCTTTCTTAATTTATTTTTGAAAATTTAATTGTTTTTCTTTTGTTGTTAATCCATTTCCATTTATGAGATTTATTGTTATTTAATTACATATCGATTAGCATTAATCAGGATAATCTTAATTTAGTTCACAAAACCTCCTTAAGTTTACTCCGTATCTTTTAATATTAAGCAATATAAAAAACCTAGGGTTTTCTTTTGATTTCTTCCATTTTTGGTATTTTGAATTCTAGGGTTTGATCTTCTCTCATTGCTGTTACTGGGTTTTTGAAATGTCATGGCTGAAATTGATGGAAAAGTAAGTTCTTTTCTATTGTTTCGAGCTGATTGTCTTTGAAATTTGGTTTTTTTTCCTATTCAATTAGTGGGTTTTCACTTTACTGTTCCTTTCTCTGATTATGAGTCTATCGGTTTTGAAATGGTGTGTAAGTGGTGGATGCTTTACAAAAGCTTTGATCTTTAGATAGTATTACTATTGGTTTTAGGGTTTGCCATTGTTTTCCTGTTGTTGCTGCTTGTCATCAAGTTCATATACTGATTATTTTATGTTTTCTACATCAGTAGGTTTACGTGATCAGTTCTATCACTTGTGTTTTTATTGGAAATGCTGTTAGTGTGTTCTCTTTGCAAGTGTTGGTGAAGGGACTCCGGTATATGTTGAACATGATTCACTATCTGATCTGTGCACATGAAGCAAATTGCCATACAGCGGTGCTGGTCATAAAACTGTGTTTCTGTTATGCTTCATGAAATACATGCATACCACATACTAGTTGTGGTGACATATGCCAAGCATAATGTAAAGTATGCTATGCATGTCATGCATTGAATTCTCTTTCCTGGTTAGGCATTTGAAAAAGGCTGGTCTGTGCCAAGGACATACGAAAGTAACCATGCGTGCTTTCATAAAGCAATGATGAGTCGATTGATTTTGTGTAGTTCATTGGTGTTTTACCTGTATGTTTGAATCTTATAAAATGTTTATTCGATGAATGTGTTTCTCAAAGTAAAAACAGTGCAAGAAAGTATCTCCTTAATAACCATGTAATCTTTTGTTTTGTACTATTTTTGGGTGCGCGATGAAAGAAGATAATGGTGCCTTACCTTTACAACTGCTATGCACTTTCTGCTTAATGTTCTGATGCTCTGGTGTAAGTCTCCTAGTGTTGGGACAGTAACAAAATACTTATTTGGGAGTGGTGAGTGACCCAGCCCTGCCAAATTCTGCATTAAAAATGGTCAACTGTTTTATTCCACCCTGCACAAACAATATCTATCAGTTTGAGATTCCAAATTCAAACTAATTATATGATTTGCCATGCATTTGCCATTATTTGTCCCATGATTACTAGTCTAAAACTTGTCAGATTCCATGCAATCTACCATCCGCATGTTCTAGTGTACCGTATAACCTGTGTTAGAGGAGGAGGCAAGTATTTGCTAAATTTGATAATGGAATTTATACTCAACATGGAAGGCCAATTAACTTTCCCTTTTTGTATTGTTGTTCTCAGTGGGTAACCATTTACCATTTCTTTTACATCCGTGCTTCCATTCTCTATGAATAAGAGTATTTTGAACCAAGGGCGAATTATCCTTGACACATTCTCTGGATGTCCTTGAATTTATATTATATATTTTTTCTGGTTTCTACTTACACTGGATGTTCTGTAATGAGTGATTTAGCCCATGTCATGTGTTTATGTGGTTTTAGTTAGTCTTCTTTTAGTTTCTGTGTACATGTTTTTTAATGAGTTCTAATGTGAAGTATAATAAGTGTTTGTCAGCTAATATATACTGTCTCAAACTGTCTGCTTAGGAATTCTATTTCATTCCTTTTGCAGGGAATCCTGCAAAAAGTTCTAAAAGCCACCGTGGCTCTTGATGGAAAAGAGCAGATTATTATGCCACAAGGACTTCTTCAATGCTTGGAAGTGCATGTAATTCATTATGACTCTCGAGGATTTCTTTACACTGACTGAGATGAAGGATGGGCTCACAGCCCCATCACGAGTCCATGAGTTGGTTGCTGTAATGAAGAAGGAGAAATTTACTGTTGTGAAAAACATTGGAGATGCAACCAGGCAATGGGCAGCTGTTGCAAGCACAGTTGCTGCTACAGAGAATAAAGATTGTCTTGATCTTTTTATTAACTTAGATGGGCTGTTGTTTTTTGATAGATGGTTAAAGCTCGCTCAGAAGTTCAGTAATGAAACAGGTGAAGGCTCTGTAGAAGAGTCAATTACTGCATTGTTAAGAGCACTGGAAAAGCTGCAAATAGACAAGGAGAGGTCTATTACTTCAGGGGTCTGGGACACTGTCAATAATTTACTTGACCACAATAGTTCTCGGGTTCAGGATAGGGCAAGGGCACTGTTCAATAGCTGGAAGCCTGGTGAGGTTAGTGATGCAATTCACCATGATGTTCAGAGCGTTGGGGCATTTGATAATGTCGGAATGAAAGACAGTAACACTGGCAAAACTGAATGTGTTGTTCTTGATGTTCCCCTTTCAAACAGAAGGGCTGATGTAGAAAACAATGCTGCAGAACAAACCGGGGATGAAAGTTTGCAATCAAGAAGCTCAAATTGTCTTCCAGCAGAAAGCACCCAGGATGTACAAATTCAAACAAATGATTGTGATCATCAAAATTTAGACCATAGAAATTTGGAGAATAGAACACAAGATCCTCTCACCACCTCTGTGGATAGATCATTAGATCCCCGTTCCCCCCCTGTTGTGTCAACATCTGACCAGGAAAGCCCACCATTCAAAGAAAAATCCCAAGTGAGTAGTACTGTAGAAGGGGCTGCTTCTACTGAGACACATAGTTTAGCAGTTCCAAAGGGACACACAGCTGAACCAGACTCGGAAGCTCCAAAGATGCTTACTGATAAATCAGCTGCCTCTAGTAACGTGGAAGCTGCAGTTATTTCCTTGAGTAATGTTGCTGGCAATGCTCAGGAAATTGTGACAGGATCCGCTTTGCAAAATAATATTGACACCAAAGAGGATAATTGCCGTACAAGTGCATCTGGTGATGTGGCAGCACCTTTATCTACATCAAAGGTTGGGACAGATGAAGTGGAGAATAGAAATCAATGTCAAACACCTATGTTTAATTCTACTGCCAAAGATGGTGAATTTTCTCCTGACCCTTCACAACACTTGTCTGGCAACAAGAGTGTGTTGGAAAAACTTGACAATTTAGGGAGTCTCTATCCACGGATGGAAGACATTGCCAGTGATGATGATAGAGAACATGGCAGTGATGGAGCTGAGGATAATTCTGATTTCTCTAAACCAACCACAGATAAACGTAGTCCAGATTTGATTGACAGAAGAAGATCTAATATTGAGCTTGAGTATGGCATAGTTGATGCTCTCGAAGTTGCTCGACAAGTTGCTCAAGAAGTGGAGAGAGAAGTTGTAGATTTCAGAGAACAATCCTGTAGCTCATCTTCGGAGAAAATCATGGAAAGTGTTATTAAGCAGCCAGGTAGCCCAGACTCCATAAATGCAAAACAGGACCTATCCACTGAGATCCCTCCAGAAAACGTGCCAACCAGACAAAATCAGCCTTTTGAGACACATGCTGAACAAGAGGGGCGCATGATTGATTCAAATAATCTGGAAAATGAAGCAGAGAATGGCATGCATGACCTGGAGTCCTCTCAGGTTACTGAAGTGGCCCAAGAACCAGAAGTTAACACACAGAAAGGCTTTTGTGATTTTGATCTGAATGAGGAAGTCTGTTCTGAAGACATGGATCGCCCCGTGAATACCATCTCCACCCCAATTTCTGTTGTTTCAGCTTCAAGACCTGCAGCAGCTTCTGGATCACCTGTAGCTCCTTTGCGGTTTGAGGGGACTCTTGGATGGAGAGGTTCTGCAGCTACTAGTGCTTTTCGTCCAGCTTCCCCACGCAAGACTTCTGATGGGGACAAGACACTTGAGACTGGGGGTAGCGGCAACAGTTCAAAACGAAGGCAGGTTTGCTTTGATATTGATCTCAATGTGGCTGGGGGTGGAGAGGAGAAGGTCATGGATTTGATTTCGTCAAGACAAATGCCAGTCTCATCAGGCTTCCATTCCGGGGAATCTTCTTTGGAAGTGGGTTCAAGAAGACCAGAGAGACCCAACCTGGATTTAAATCGTACCAGTGATGATGGTGATGCTACACCGACAGATTTGAGATTGGAGGGACGGCTCTTTTACCAGTGGAATGGCCATCGCAGTCCATCTCCTGCTTTGTCATCGTCTTCAAGGCAGCCTTCAATGAGGAACTTTGATTTGAATGACAGTCCTTTCTTCCAGAACGACTCCTTGGATCAAGGGCTCTATCATAGCAAGACTTCCCAAACTGCAAGTGCTTATGGAGGACCTAAACCAGGTGATCCTGTTATTTCTATCATGGGTACTAGAGTAGAAGTGGGGAGTAGAATGGAAGTTGACAGAAAGGGTTTTATTCCTCAGACTCCATCCATGCCAAATGGCAAGCCTCTGGAACATGCAATGGACGCAAATCTTACAAGAATGGGAGCTGTTTTGGGTATTGTCCCCTCTGTGTCATACACGCACTCTCCTGTTTTTGGGTTCAATGCACTGGCAACAGCACCTGCCATGCCCATCTCTTCGGCCATGTATGGCCCTACTGGCTCAATCCCTTATATGGTGGATTCAAGAGGAGCCCCTGTCATGCCTCAAATAATGGGCTCTACACCAGCTGTTCCTCCTTACTCCCAGCAACCATTCTTCATGAGCATGAGCGGAGCACCCCTAGGTTTAAATGGTGCTGGGCCCTCACGGCCTAGCTTTGACTTAAATTCTGGTTTTACGATGGAAGGGGGAAGCATAGGTGGTTTGCGGCAGCTACTCATGCCTGGCCAAGGCAGCTCACAGCCTTCTTCAAGCTCTGGGGTGGGTGGGAAAAGGAAGGAACCGGATAGTGGGTGGGAACCCGCTTGATCTTTACAACATAAGCATCCTCAACCTCCATGGAGATAGAAACTTCCTCATTGTCAGCGTGCCAACTCCTGGAATCAGTTGATAAGTCTGATCAAGCTGGTTCATACTTGGATTGCGAACGAGGCATCCTAAGCTGATTGGCCTAAGTGAGGGAAGCAGAATAAAACCGGGGGCATTGTGAATGTAAAATGATTCATGAGATTAATAGCTGAAGCAGGAGAAAAAAAGAAGATTAGGGTTTTTATTTGTTCTTCATTTTGGTTTAGTTTCTTACTTCTCTTTTCTGTGTTTTATAGAAGGCAATTGCAATCATAGAAACTTTGGTACATGTAGCTGTAATTTATCTTCGTCACATAGCACAGAAATTTAAAGGAACTAATTGTCTTTAGCTTCATTTTTTGAAGTTTCTTTTTCCTCTTTTTTTTATATATATATTTTCAAGTTCTCTTGTATAGAAGGGCGTATGTTTAATTTCAGTAGTTTACTATTCCCTGTTTTGACGAACAGAATCAAAGGGTACGTGAATTCTTTGCTGATTTTCTATTGCAGAATGGTGCGTGCAGCTGAGGCCCAGATTGGTGAATTACATAAATCTCTTTATGAAGATCTGTGAAAGCTCCCAACGGATTGTGGAGGTGTCAATTTGCAGCGTTCTTGGACGAAACAAGACTAGCAGCTTCCGTTGATTAATCAAAGCCAAGCAACGTGATATTATGAGCTCAAAAACAGAAAACCCTCGAGGCCACAAATATAAAGACTCAAGTCACGTAGAAAGTTTAGTTCTTACGGGTCGGTATGAGTCACGGTTCAGAAAGATGAACTAAAAAATTGTTCTTTTTTTTTTGTGAAAAAAATAAATCAAAACAATGTTTTAATCAAAAAAGTAATTTTTTTTCTTAAAAAAATTAACGTATTGAGAAGCAAGTTTCGCTCATATCAGAACTAGTTGTGGACCTGTGGCCGAGAGACCTTATAATTCCTGATCCCACGAAAACCCATTAAAAATTCAAATAGAAGAGCAGGTAATACTGACAAGAAACCTTATTAACCGGCTGCTCGCAAGTAGTATTTTTTTTTAGCAAGCATTTCCTGTATCATAAGGTAAGTTGAGTTGCATTGTATCAAAGATGATAATCAAGAAACCAAACGCAAATCAGGAGGAGCAGTTAGGCCCAGAGACCAATCGATACCACAAGGCAGCATAATAGATCAAAACTTTGTGGGCCAAATACCAGAATATTGCGACCCCGGAAAACATTTGTTATTAGGTCTCGATACCTCCTAGTAATTATACAGGAAAAAAAATACAGGAAGGAAATTTAAAACATCGGGGGAGATGATGAACAAGTCCTTTGCAAGGATGCTTTCACATACGCACCATCATCGGTTACTGTCTGCCTGCCTGCCTCTCTTCCTCTAAAACCGGCAGCTAAAGGACAGAACCTTCATAATATAGAGGTAAATGACCACATAATTTGATGGCCGACTTGATGGTGCTACTTGCGCTTATACCTGAAAAAAGAAAATGGGTATCGATGAGTATTGAGTTCCAGTACTTGGAATGATAAAAAAAAATATTATTTTGATACTTGTAGGTAAAAAGTCTGAGAGTATTATTCTGGAATGTCCTCTCTAAAGCAATCCATAACATCTAAAGTCCACTTTTTGAGAATTTCATCAACGCAAGTATCTTTGCTGGCATCGGGAAGTGGCAAATCAGAAATCTATCACTGAGATTAAAGCTGCAGTAATAATGCATTATATGACAACGCAGGTAGCATAGCGTATTTTATGGTTGGGAATCTTAGGATGGTGTAAGCTCCAAGAGTACTTTTATTCACACAACATAGGGCATCTATGACATCACATACATAACGCTTGTGCAAATATTAGAGACCTGTGTTATGTGGTAAACTATTTGTGAGTCACCCTACAGTTAACTGCAAGAGATATTATGCTGCGGCTTAACCAAGACAACCTATTTATCTAGCCTGCGTTGATTGAGATATGTCTCCTGTAGCTTTGATTCTATGCTATAGACAGTATGTAGGAGATCTAGAAACATAAAAGCCAAGAAAAGAAGAAATATTAAGTTGATTTATACCTTGATTTGCTTTTGAATGAATTCTTGGACTTCTTGTTTCCTGTTCCGCTACTTCTTCTCTTCTGCTTTTTCTCACTCATATCGCTCTGGAATAGCTCCTGCATTTCTTCTGTCCTTGATTGAGTTCTTTCAGGAGGCTGCTTTGATTTCTTACTACCCTTCTTCTGCACAAACTTGCCCGCATCCATTGCCTTCTTCACAGCCTTCGCTGCTTTTGCCCGCCGGTAACCCAGATCAACTAGTGATAGTCCAGTCTTTTCTTTCTTATTTTTTCCACTGCCCTGCAGTATGATATAAGCAACACATTTCACTTTGCAAGGAGCATAAAAGAAACTTTTGCAAGTAATAAAATGTTAGCATTGAAATACGTTGGCCTGGCTTAATGATCTTATGAAAACCTGAAAAGCACTAACAAATTGACATAAAAACTGCCACCTCAAAATCCTACTACAGAAACATCTTTGCACATATCTGCCTTATGGTTTGATATTAGCCATTCAAAATATCTAGTGCCATAGACAACAGAACAAGATTATATACATGCATGATATTTGCTCACAGAAAATGAGGGGACACATACTTCTGATTTCTCTGTCAAATCTTCATCCTCTAGCATCTCTCTGGCTGCTTGTAATTTTCGACGCTTTTTACGGGGTAAATTTTTCTGTTCAGCAGAAATTAATTATGTTTGTGAGAATAATTTTTTTGAACCAGAAAATAATAGCATTAAATTGCAACAACAAAAAAACAAGACAAGACAAAAATCACCTCACGCTCTCGCTTCCTCTTTTCCTTCATTTTAAGGTCTTCGGCTTGTTGGGCACTCATCACCTCATTTCCAGAACCTTTTTCTTTTTCAACTGATGACTGCTGCATGCAATTGAAGACACCATTTGATTAATAGGAGAAACTAACCTCATACTAAGATTGCTTCATATGAAGTGCTGAGAGTGAAACTGAAAGAGGTAAATCATTTAACACAGGAGGAAATAGCTATGGTTGTGTGTATTCCATTTATAAAGAAGAATAGCATTATTGCTTAGGAGGCATATCTCCTCTAACATAAAAAACCATCTTCACGTGATTCCCGTCCCCATAGAGGATAAAAGTATAAAAGGAGATTAAGAAAATATACTAAATGCATTATCCAGCCTTGCCATATGACAGCAGATAAAACCTAGCATTATTTATCAACACCTTCCAGAAATCATTATGTTGACAAGGTTTGTGTCTTCTTCTGAGTGGCTATGGTACTGGCAGATCTTAATGGCCAAAAAAAATAAATTCAAATTCCAGCTTATGAACATCTGGGACAGATTTGTTTTGAACAAACAAGGCATATAACATAAAACAACCGTGATAGTATATAAAACACCTTTGCTGCTTTTGCTGCGAGCATTTTCTCTCTCTCTGTTACAAACCAAGTCCTTTTGGGACGTGAAAAGATTTCATCCTTGTGTGCGATCATATTTTCTGCCTGCAAGAATCATAAAGTGTATGAACTTAATTTAGTGCTTTCTCAGGTTAACAGTTTCCAAAGTCACAAAATACTTTTACACCAATAGTACAGACTTTCAACACAATGTGATGGCAAAAAAAAAAGAAATACAAAATAAAAAATAGAAGACTAGTA
>Ga0307515_10021473_pt1 | contig 11447 bp, 8 predicted proteins | sample 17_EM_MG_FD_194513 | JGI IMG/M metagenome (GOLD analysis project Ga0307515, IMG submission 194513) | Populus trichocarpa ectomycorrhiza microbial communities from riparian zone in the Pacific Northwest, United States - 17_EM | ecosystem: Host-associated > Plants > Roots > Unclassified | place... | reverse complement strand
CCGAGCGCATGCGGCCTTGGTCCTCTAGCGGCCAGCCGAGGCCGCGGCCAGCGCGGCCAGGGTCTCGTCGGGGCGCGGCAGGTTGACCTGGCGGGTCTGCGTGGCGACTTGGCGCAGCAGCTCGGCGGTCGTGGTCACACGGCGCGAGCTGCGGTCGAAGTAATGCTCCAGCGAAGCCTGGGCTTGGGACAGGTCGCCTTGGGCCTGGTCGAACTGGCGTGACAACAAGGCCAGCCGCGCATTCAGCAGGCGCAGCTTCAGGTTTTCGCGCAGAAAGTAAGCCTGCTCAGGCGCGACCAGCATCGCCTCGGGCTGGTCGATGCGCGTCACGCGAACCAGCGAACGCACCTCGGCCCAGGTTTCGCTGGCCACGCGCTGCCAGGCCTGGTCGAGCAGGCCGAGCCAGTCTTCAGCCTGGCGCCGCACGGCGGATGCCGACGGGTCACGCGGCGGCGCCGAAGCCGGAACAGGCGCGGCCGCGGCGACCTTGCGCTCGGGGTTCACCAGCATCGGCAGTTCGTCGATCTGGCGCACCGCTTCGTCGAGCTTGATCGACAGGCTGGGCACATCGGCCACTGTGACGGCACGGACACGGTCCAGATCGCGCGCAACAGCGCGACGGACCCGCTCGAGCCGCGGCTGGTTGTAGCGTGCGAGCCGTTCGTCGGCTTGGCGCAGCACAGCCACCATCGGTTCGGCGCTGCCGGTGATGGCCGACTGCTGTTGTGCGACACGCAAGCCAGCCTCGACATCGGCCAGCACGTTCTCATCGCGCGAACGCGACAGCGACTGGATCAGCTCTTCGACTTGCGTGCGCTGCAGCGCAGATTCCGCCACCCGGGCCTCGACCAGCGCCAGCTTGGCCGCCACATCGGCCGCGGCGTCGTGGGCCTGGCGGGCCAACAGGCGCGCTTCGGTGGATTGGTCCTGGCTGCTTTGCTGGCGCCGCACCAGTTCTTGCTCGAGCGACTTGACGCGCTGCTGCGTGCTCCACACCAGCGAGAGGCTGGCGACGCAGAGCACGGTCAGCGCCAATGCACCCAGCGGCCACATCAGGCTGCGTGCAGGCGATACCGCCGGGCTTGCCGAGCTGACCACGGCTGCCGGGGCAGGTGCCGCAGACACCGGTTCAGTGGCGGCGGGCGCCGGGGAAGACGAGGGCAATTCAGGGGCGTTCACGGTGTGCGCGGGATTGTATCGACGGGCCTTGTTCACCACAGGGGCGCGCGGCTTCCGCGCCACAGTGTCGCGCCGCCGTGAAGCAAGGGGTTGTCAGCGGAAGCAACGGCGCGAAGCCGTCGCTCGCCATCCGACAAATTTAGGCACGCAGCGTGCCCAGGGCCTCGGCCACGGCTTCCGGCGAAGGCTTCAGCTCGATCACCCGGCCAAACCCCAACTCGCGCGCGCGCTCGGCAATGCGCGGATGCGACGCCATCGCCAGCGCGACCGTCCAGTCGGCGACCGGCGCCAGGTCTTGCAGATGCTCGATCGACTCCGAGCTGCTCAGCAGCCAGACATAGGACGCAGGTTGCGCCAAGGCGCGCGCCAACAAAGCCTGCTCTTCTGAGTTCAAGCGTGGAGCGCCACGGACATACGACTGAACGAAGCCGACACGGGCACCCGCTGCCCGCAGTTGGGTGGCGAGCCAGTCACGGCCGCCGTCGCCACGAACAATGCCCACGCGTTGGCCAGCCCAGGCGCGCATCGGTTCAAGCGCCGCCCACAAGGCTTCGGAGTCGAACTGCGCAGCATCTTCAGACGGCGCGACGATCAGCTCAGCCGGCACCCCGGCCGCGCGCAGCACCGAAACGGTGCCGGGGCCGGTGGCCGCGGCCAGCGTGCCCTCCGGCCAGCGCCAGCCGGCCGGCAAGGCGTCGAACAAGCCGCTTGCGGCATTCGGGCTGACGAACATCACCAGCGCCGCCGGCTGAAACGGGCCCCCAGCCGCCAAGGCGGCGAACCACAGGCGCAGCGCCACCGGGTCGGGCGCGGGGCCGATCTCGATCAAGGGCAGTAACTCGGCCTGCACACCCAAGGCGAGCAGCCGCTGCTGCCAGACCACGCCCTGCGCTCGCGGGCGCGTCACCAGCGCACTGCGGACCGGCGCGGCGTGGGGGCTCATCCGCCCAGCGGGGCCAGGTAGCGCGCGGCGCCGGACTCGCGCAAGCGCGACGCGGCCTGCCGGCCCAGGGCCTCGGCCGCATCGACGTCGGCCACCTCTGCCTGCAACTCGGCCTTCAACAACGGCAGCAAATTGTTCTCGCCATCGCCCAACGCCACCGCCAGGTGCAATTGGCCGGGCTCAGGCCAGGTGGCGTGGGCCGCCAACGGCACCGAGCAGCTGCCGCCGAGCGAGCGCGAGACGGCACGCTCGGCGTGTGTGGCCAGCCAGGTTGGCTGATGGATCAGCCGCGCCAGGGCTTGCTGCAGCGGCTCGTCGTCTTCGCGGATCTCCAGACCCAAAGCGCCCTGCCCGGCCGCCGGGATCATCTGAACGACGTCGAAGAAGGCGCGGATGCGGTTCGCCAGGCCCAGGCGCTTCAGGCCGGCCGCCGCCAGCACGATGGCGTCGTAGCCGCCTTCGTCGAGCTTGCGCAGCCGGGTGTCGAGGTTGCCACGCAGGGGCTCGATACGCAGATCGGGCCGCAGCGCCTTCAATTGCACGACCCGGCGCAGGCTGGAGGTGCCGACGCAGGCGCCCTGCGGCAGTGCGCTCAACTGGTCGTACTGGTTGGAGACAAAGGCGTCACGCGGATCTTCGCGCTCCAGGATCGCCGCCAGCGCAAAGCCGGGCGGCATGTCCATCGGCACGTCTTTCAGCGAATGCACCGCCAGGCGAGCCTGGCCGTTCTCCAACGCGGTTTCGAGCTCCTTGACGAACAAGCCCTTGCCGCCGACTTTGGACAAGCTGCGGTCGAGGATCTGGTCGCCGCGGGTCGTCATGCCCAGCAATTCGGCCCGCAGGCCCAGCTCGGCGGCGAGCCGGTCGCGCACATGCTCGGCCTGCCACAGCGCCAGGCGGCTTTCGCGGGTGGCGATGACGACGGGCGCGGCCGGCGCGGCGGTGGGGGCGTTGTCTGCAGGCATGGATGAATTATCGCCAGCCCCACCGACCCGGCAGAGCGAAAACCAATGACGAAGCCTGCTACGATCGGGCAGTGGTAATTTAGTTACCCAGTTTGGAGCCTCTATGCCCCGCGCCGCCCGCACCGTCTCCCCTTCCGCCCCCGCTGCACCAAAATCGCGCAAAGCTGCAGTGGCAGTGAACGCCAAAAGCGACGCGGCCGAAAAGAACAAGCCGCTGATGGAGGATATCCGGTTACTCGGTCGCATCCTCGGCGACGTCATCCGTGAGCAAGAGGGTCGCGCGGCGTTCGAGCTGATCGAGCGGGTGCGCCAGCTGTCGGTGGCCTACCGCCTGAAAAAAGACGCCTCGGCGGGGCGCGTGCTCGACCGCCTGCTGAAGAACCTGTCGGCCGACCAGACGGTCAGCGTGATCCGCGCCTTCAGCTACTTTTCGCACCTGGCCAACATCGCCGAAGACCGCCACCACGTGCGCCGACGCCTGCACCACGAAGCCGAGGGCCATCTGCAAGAAGGCTCGCTGGCCTTCTGCTTCGAGCGCCTGGCGCGCGCCGACCACCGAGGTGCCGACATCGCGGCGATGCTGGAGCGGGCCTACATCTCGCCGGTGCTGACCGCCCACCCGACCGAAGTGCAGCGCACCAGCATCCTCGACGCCGAGCGCGCGATCGCCACGCTGATCACCCAGCGCGACGAGCTGCGCAGCGAACGCGACCGGGACGAGAACGAGCAACTGATCCGTGCCCGCGTCACCCAGCTGTGGCAAACACGCATGCTGCGCTACGCCAAGCTGCGCGTGTCCGACGAGATCGAGAACGCGCTGTCGTACTACCACGCGACCTTCTTGCGCCAGATCCCGCGCATGTACCGCGAGATCGAGCAGGCATTGCCTGGCCACACGGTGCCGCCGTTCTTCCGCATGGGCCACTGGATCGGTGGCGACCGCGACGGCAACCCCAACGTGACCGCCGAAACGCTGAACCTGGCGCTCTCGCGCCAAGCCGAGACTGCGCTGCGCCACTACCTGACCGAGGTGCACTCACTCGGCGCCGAGCTGTCGATGTCGGCGATGCTGGCCCCGGTGCCGCCCGAGATGCAGGCATTGGCCGAACGCTCGCCCGACAAGAACCCGCACCGCGAAGACGAGCCCTACCGCCGCGCACTGATTGGCGTCTACGCCCGCCTGGCCGCATCGCTGCACGCGCTGACCGGCACCGAGGCGCTGCGCCACGCGGTGGCACCGCAGAACCCGTATGCGAGCGCCGAGGAGTTCGCCGCCGATCTGGACGTGATCGAACAATCACTGCGCTTTCACCACGCCGAGGCCCTGATCGCCCCACGCCTGGCGCCATTGCAGCGCGCCGTGCAGGTGTTCGGCTTCCACCTTGCCACCGTCGACCTGCGCCAGAGCTCGGACCAGCACGAGCTGGTGGTGGCCGAGCTGTTGCGCGTGGCCCGCATCGAGCCGGACTACGCCGCGTTGAATGAGGACGAGCGCCGCGCCGTGCTGCTGCGCCTGCTCGACGACGCGCGCGGCCTGCGTGTGCGAGGGGCCGACTATTCGCCGCTGACGCAAAGCGAACTGGCGATCTTCGAAGCCGCCGCCGTGGGCCGCGCACGCTTCGGTGTCCACGCGATCCGCCACTACATCATCTCGCACACCGAAACGGTGAGCGACCTGCTGGAAGTGCTGCTGTTGCAGAAAGAGACCGGACTGCTGCAAGGCACCTTGAACGACCATGCGCAAGCCGCGCTGATCGTCGTGCCGTTGTTCGAGACGATCGCCGACCTGCGCAACGCCGTCGACATCATGCGCGAGTTCTACGCGTTGCCCGGCATCACCGCGCTGGTGGCGCGTGGCGGCGGCGAGCAGGACGTGATGCTGGGCTATTCAGACAGCAACAAGGACGGCGGTTTTTTCACCAGCAACTGGGAGCTGTACCGCGCCGAGATTGCGCTGGTCGAGATGTTTGATGCACTCGAAGCCGAGCACAACATCAGGCTGCGTCTGTTCCATGGTCGCGGCGGCACCGTCGGCCGTGGCGGTGGCCCCAGCTACCAGGCGATCCTGGCCCAGCCTCCGGGTACCGTGAAAGGCCAGATCCGCCTGACCGAGCAGGGCGAGGTGATCGCCTCCAAGTACGCCCACCCGGAGATCGGCCGACGCAACCTCGAGACCCTCGTCGCGGCGACGCTGGAAGCGAGCCTGTTGCACCCGACCAAGGCCGCGCCCAAGGCCTTTCTCGAAGCCGCCGAAGCGTTGAGCCAAGCCAGCATGGCCGCCTACCGCCACCTGGTCTACGACACCGAAGGTTTCACCGACTACTTCTTTGCCGCCACGCCGATCCGCGAGATCGCCGAGCTCAACATCGGCTCGCGGCCCGCGTCACGCAAGGCCACCCGAGCGATCGAGGACCTGCGCGCCATCCCCTGGGGCTTCTCGTGGGGCCAGTGCCGCGTCGCGCTGCCCGGCTGGTGCGGCTTCGGCTCGGCGGTCGAAACCTTCCTCGCGGGCGACGATGGCAAGGGCACCGGCCGCGCGGGGCGGCTCGACCTGCTGCAGCGCATGCACAAGCAGTGGCCGTTCTTCCGCACGCTGCTGTCCAACCTCGACATGGTGCTGGCCAAGAGCGATGTGCGCATTGCGCAGCGTTATGTCGAACTGGTCGAAGACAAGCGGCTGGGCAAGCGCATCTTTGCTGCGATCCGCACCGAGTGGGACAAGACACACGACGCATTGGGGCTGATCACCGGCGAGGGCGAACGGCTGCAAAGCAACCCGGCGCTGGCGCGCTCGATCGAGCACCGCTTCCCCTACCTCGACCCGCTGAACCACCTGCAGGTCGAGCTGATGCGGCGCTACCGCAAGCGGCCCAAGAGCGAGGTCGTCGACCCGTCCAACGACCGCGTGCAGCGCGGCATCCACCTGTCGATCAACGGCATTGCGGCGGGCCTGCGGAATACTGGTTGACCCCCACACCCCAAGGGGGCTGAGCCCGGACACGAAAGGTCCGGCGGACCTTTCGTGCCTGGCGAAGGGGCGGGCCACTGGCCCGCCGCGGTCTGCAAGACCGCGCAGCGGACCGGCAAAGCCGGATCCGCGCACGCCACTTGGTGGACGGCGGCGCTGCGCGCGCCTAAGTGGGCCTGTTACTTCGGCGCCGAGGCTGTCTGTTGCCGCTGCAGTGCGCGGCGCGCGGCCTGCATCTCGTTGCCGTTGCTGACCAGCGCGAATGACGCTTCGACGCGGCGGTAGGTTTCGCAGGCCTGGGCCATCGTCATCGGGCCCGGTTGGTCGAAGCCGAAGTTGGTTTCTTCGACAAAGGCTTCGCTCAACGCACGCTGCTCGTCGGCCAAGGCATTGACCCGATCGGTCGGCCAGCCGCTGCGTCGCGCCAGGCCGATGCCGATGCCGTGCTCCATCAAGGTGTCACCGTGCTCGATCATCAGCCCGGCCACCGCACCGCACTCCTGGCGGCGCTGCGGAGCGGTCAGGGCGTCGGTCGAGCACAGGCGCGAAATCGCCATCAAGCCGTTGTTGACCAGCAGGCTGCCGACACCGATCAGGTCCGCCGCCAGCACCTGCCGCTCCACCGGTGGCAAGGCCTGCAAGACCGCGCTGTTCGACAAAGGCATCAGGTCGCTCCAGATCAGGCGGCTGCCTCGGCTCTGCGCGGCCCGGCCCAGCGCTTCGCGCGCGGTGCGCGTGTCAGAGCGCTCCAGTGCCTCCGCGGCCACGGCCAGCCAGGCCTGGACGTTGTCCGGATCGACCGCAGCCCAGCGCGCCGGCGACATCGACGAGCAGGCGGCCGCGTGCTCGGCCGGTGCGGTGTCGCACAGCTGCGTGGCCAGCGCGGCCACGCGGGGGTCGTTGCTGCTCAAGGCTTCGCTGACCAGTGCGAGGTAGGTGTCGGCGTCGGGTGGCCCGTCGACATCACGGGCGCGCGACATCAGCAAGCGGCCGGCGATGCGGTCAAAGGCCTCGGGCGACGAGGCCAGCAGCTGCCCGGCATGGGCCAGCGCTGCGGGCCGCAGGCGGCGGAACACCTGGTCGATCGCATCGGCCGGTTTGCCCGCCAACGCACGCCACTGCGGCGGGCAGCCGGGGTCGATCGGGCCGGCGGGAGCGGCCGGCTCGGTGGGATTGCTCGCGCCTTGCACCGGTGCCGAAGGCGTCTGGCTGGCCATCACCGCGTGCTGGGTCGCCAGGGCCACGCTGGACAGGGCTTGCAGCACCGAATCGTCGGCGGCATCGGGCTGCCGCCACCAGCGGTAGCCGGCCACACCGAGCGCCACCAGAAGCAGCAGCGCCAGCAGCATCGACCAGTGTGTTCTGCGTTCGTTCACCCGGCCATCAACCGGCACGCGCCAGCACCTCGCGCACCTGCGGCAACTGACGCCGCGATACCGCCAGCCACTCGCCGCTTGGTTCGACCTGAACCGCCCAGCTCTCGCCACCCTCTTCGGTCTCCGTGCCCGGCATCGCGCGTCGCTCGAGCGCGCGTACCGCCGATTTCGCGACCACCATGCTGCGGTGGATGCGCACCACCGCGTCGCCCAGGCGCTGCTCCAGGTCGGTCAGCGCATCGTCCAGCACATAACGGTGTTTTGTGGTGCACAGCGTCACGTACTTCATCTCGGCGCGCAGGTACACCACCTCGGGCACCGGGATGCGCAGCACGCGGCCCCGATCGCTCACCACCAGGGTGGGCGCTTCAACCGCTGGCACCACCACCACAGGGGGCGGCATCGACGCGCGTCCCAACCGGTGTTCGATGCGGCCCAGGGCCTCTTGCAAGCGCGCGCGCCGCACCGGCTTGGTCAGGTAGTCCACTGCGTCCACTTCGAAAGCCTGCAGCGCGTGCTCGGTGTGCGCGGTCACCAGCACCACCGCCGGCGCCGGTTGTTGCTCACGCAACTTGCGGGCCAGGCTGATGCCGTCCATGCCAGGCATGTGGATGTCCAGCAGCACCGCATCGACCGGCTGGCGCGCCAGCGCGTGCAGGGCCTCGGCAGCGCTGCCGGCTTCGTCGACCACCATCGCTGCCGGGCGTACGCAGTCAGCCAGCAGGCTGCGCAGGCGCATCCGGGCCAGCGGTTCATCGTCGACGATCAGTACACGCAAGCGGTCCATGGTGGTGATTGTCGGCGCTGGGCAGTCGGGCGGCCAGCGGCCAGGCGAGCAACGGTCGGTTTCAGCCGCCGAACGTTACAAGGGCAGGCCGATGCTCACACGGAAGCGGCCATCCTCGGTCAGGCCGCTGCGGAAATCGGCGTCCAGATCGTGCATCAGGCGCAAGCGCTCGCGCACGCTGGCAATTCCGATGCCATGGCCGGGCCGCGACGGCCCGGGCGCCACGGTGTTGGTGACCGAGATCAGCACGCGGTCGCGCCGGCGGCGGGTGCGGATCTCGATCGTGCCGCCCTTGTCAGCCGGCTCGATGCCGTGGCGCACCGCGTTCTCGACCAGCGGCTGCAGCGCCAGTGGCGGCAGCTTGGCGGCCGCGGCGTTGGCATCGAGATCCCATTCGACGTCGAGCCGGCGGCCGAAGCGCAGTTGCTCGATCGCCAGGTAGCGGCGCGACAACTCGATCTCGGCGCCGACGGTGGTGGCCTGGTCCAGCGCGCCCAGCGCCGCGCGGAACAGATCGGACAAGTCCTCCAGCACCTCTTCGGCGCGCTTCGGGTCCAGCTGCACCAGCGTGATCGCGGTGTTGAGCGTGTTGAACAGGAAGTGCGGGCGGATGCGGGTCTGCAGATCGGCCAGGCGCGCGGCAGCGGCCGCCGGCAAGCGGGCCCGTTGGCGCCAGCGCTCGGCCTGGAAAACCAGCGCAGCGAGCAAGGCACCGGTCAAGGCGGGGGCGATGGCGTGGGTGCTGCCCGGCGCCATGCCGGCTGCCGCCATCGGCCACCAAAGCGTGAGCGCGGCCACCGCGCCCAGGGTGGCCGCAGCAACCACCTGCACCATCGGCGCAGCACGGGCAATCAGGTGGCGCGCGGCGCAGGCCATCAACACCCACAACAAGGCGGCCGGCACCGCCACCGTCGCCGCGCTGGACAACTCGCCCAGCCAGCTGGCCGGGCCACGCGCGCCGAACAACAGGCCCACCCCCAGCACCACGACCACCAGCAGCAGCGCACGCAGCAAGGTGCCACTGCGACACAGCTGCAAGGCCTCGGACTGGGTCAGGTCGGGTGCGGTGACGGCCTCGCGCAGGTCGTCGAAAAGGGTGCTCGCGCCGGTGTCGTGCATGCGTTTCACGGGGGCCATTCTGGCCGCGGGGCGAGCCGGCGGGGCGCGTGACTTCTAGAATCAGTGGTTTCCCTGATCGTCTTCACCCCTATCGCAGGCGCCCCCATGAGCAGCAATCAGTTGGACAAGAAATCCCAGGCTTGGTCGGCCCTGTTCTCCGAGCCGATGAGCGAGTTGGTCAAGCGCTACACCGCCAGCGTCTTCTTCGACCAGCGCCTGTGGCGGGCCGACATTGACGGCAGCCTGGCCCACGCCGGCATGCTGGCGCGCCAGGGCATCATCAGCGCGCAAGACTTGGCCGACATCGAACGCGGCATGGCGCAGGTCAAGGCCGAGATCGAGAACGGCGAGTTCGTCTGGAAGCCCGAACTCGAAGACGTGCACCTGAACATCGAGGCCCGCCTCACCCAGCTGGTGGGCGACGCCGGCAAGCGGCTGCACACCGGCCGCTCGCGCAACGACCAGGTCGCAACAGACGTGCGGCTGTGGCTGCGCAGCGAGATCGACGCGATCGCGCCACTGCTGGCCGACATGCAGCGTGCGCTGCTGGCCGTGGCCTCGCACCACACCGAGACGGTGATGCCCGGCTTCACCCATATGCAGGTCGCGCAGCCGGTCAGCTTTGCGCACCATATGCTGGCCTATGTCGAGATGTTCGCCCGCGATGGCGAGCGCTTGGCCGATGTGCGCAAGCGCGTGAACCGCCTGCCGCTGGGCGCCGCGGCGCTGGCCGGCACCAGCTACCCGCTGGACCGCGAGAGCGTGGCCAACGCGCTGGGCTTCGACGGCATCTGCCAGAACAGCCTCGATGCCGTCAGCGACCGCGACTTCGCGATCGAGTTCACCTCGTTCGCGACGCTGGTGATGATCCACATCTCGCGGTTGGCCGAAGAGATCGTGCTGTGGATGAGCCAGAACTTCGGCTTCATCGACCTGTCGGACCGCTACTGCACCGGCTCGTCGATCATGCCGCAGAAGCGCAACCCGGACGTCGCCGAACTGGCGCGCGGCAAGAGCGGCCGCGTGGTCGGCCACTTGATGGGCCTGATCACCTTGATGAAGGGCCAGCCGCTGACCTACAACAAGGACAACCAGGAAGACAAGGAGCCGCTGTTCGACACCGTCGACACGGTGAAGGACACGCTGCGCATCATGGCCGAGATGGTTGGCGGCGAGGTCGACGCAAACGGCACCCGCAGCGGTGGCCTCCAGGTCAAGGCAGAGGCGATGCAACAGGCCGCGCGCCGCGGCTACGCCACCGCCACCGACCTGGCCGACTACCTGGTCAAGAAGGGCCTGCCGTTCCGCGACGCGCACGAGGTGGTAGCCCACGCGGTGAAGGAAGGGCTGAAGCTCGGCGCCGACCTGTCGGACCTGCCGCTGGCCACGCTGCAAAGCTTCCATGCCTCGATCGGCGACGACGTTTTCGAGGTGCTCAGCCTGACCGGCTCGCTGAATGCGCGCAACGTGATCGGCGGCACGGCGCCGAACCAGGCGCGAGCGCAGATCGAGCGACACCGCGCGCGCCTGGGCTGACGCGCGGCTTGGCTCGGGTCGGGCCTTCGCCGGCTCGGGCCTTGAGCACCGCCAGGGCCGAGGCCGGCTCGCCTGCACCCGAAGGCTGGCGGTCGCCGGCCGCTTTCCTACGGATTTTCGGAATCACTTCGCGGGCTTTGGCACCACAACCTAACTCGTTAGAGACGTAGACTTGGTTGACGCTCCATGCATTGATCATGGGCCACTCAACCAACCACTGGACTGTCCATGCGAATCTTCACCTCGCGACGGCACGCCGTCGCTGCCGCCCTCGCCTTGCTCGTCGCCTCCTCCGCCGGGGCCAAGGACGTGCTGGTCCACCGTGAAGGGACGGGCCGCACCCTCATTGCTGCCGATGCCCAGGCGCCTGATCGGCTCGTGATCAGCGGCCACGTGGAGCAATGCGAATCGCACAAGGCGGTGCACGTCTCGTCCGACCGCGGCAAGAGCTGGACCCCGGCGTGCCTGCCGACCACCTCCTCCTATTGGGTCTACGAGACGCCCTCGGTCGCCATCGACGGCGAGGGCACCATCTGGGCTGCAGCGGCGATGCGCTCGGACTTCGACTCGGGCG
>Ga0307515_10021472_pt1 | contig 11448 bp, 6 predicted proteins | sample 17_EM_MG_FD_194513 | JGI IMG/M metagenome (GOLD analysis project Ga0307515, IMG submission 194513) | Populus trichocarpa ectomycorrhiza microbial communities from riparian zone in the Pacific Northwest, United States - 17_EM | ecosystem: Host-associated > Plants > Roots > Unclassified | place... | reverse complement strand
ACTACGAAACGAAGGGGGTGTAAGACAGGTGACAGCACGGATGAGATGGACGAACGCACTGCCACGAAGGAATCCGTATACGAACCGTGGGCTGCCCATCCACCGCAGATGCTCCGTGTTGATGTCCAAATCTGCCATGAGACCCATGGATACGGACATGTACGAGATCATCCGTCGGCCGTTCTGCGTGATCGAACAAAGGTCCGAACGCATGTATTTCCCCTTGACCGCGTTCAGTGTTGCCAAAACTGGATCAAGACCGTCCTAAACAAGGCAGACCTGCGTCAACTTCGACCGTCGACGATAAAGGTTCTCCATACAGAGGAGAATCGGGCATTACCTTGAGTCCCAATAAACTGATACAACACCCATTGCCCGAACCTGTAGGAACGGGAGCAAGAGAGATGGCGAATGCTGCACGGGGATTCTCGTGCTCCGCAAATCCGTTGAAGATTTCGTGGGCGAGGCCATCACCAGAGAGTATGACGATCGCGTCGTAATCCAAGGAGATCTTCTTCGCGATCTCTGTCGCGTGCTTGCGGTGTGTTGTGACTGTGAGTGGTGGTGGTAAGGGATTTTTTTTTTTTGTGTTTTCTGGACCAACTGACAGGTTACATCGAGGGTGCATTTGCCGCAGTCAAGAATGGGTTTGACGACACGATTGAATAGGTCTACACTCCTACCCTACAAAATTTGAAGGAGCATTGTGAGTTATTCGGGTGTCGGAACTTGAGCACTAAGCATTTGGAACGGGGATGGAATGGATACCTCACCTTTCCGGAGAACGGATTGACGAGCACCTTCAGCCTCCTGTTCCGCTTGACGTCTGGTGCAGGCGAAGTTCATTCCTGCTCCCGGAGACTTAGTGTCAGAATCGCACCTTTGTATGCGACATTCAACAAGTCTTCTACCCACTCGGTAGCTTCTTCCTTGGTGCTCCCCCGTAACTTAGCCTCAATACACACCGTTCGTGTCTTCTTCTTCTTCTTCTTCTTCTTCTCGACGAACGATATTGTCAGCGTGCTCTCCGAGAGCTCAGCCCAAATGATGTGATAGACCGTCGCCGCATGCTTCTGCTTTCCTGTACACAACATTGTCTCAGCACGAGATACAAGAGTTCCCAGCATCTGACAAACCGGTTCCATCGGGATTGGTGGATATAACCGTGAAGGAAATGTCGGAGAAGGTGAGGGTGAGAAGCTCGGGGCCCCGTTGGACGGTTAGCACGCGTTTGGTGGTCGGTTCCGTTTCCAGGGTGAGGGGAGTGTAGGAAGAACCAAAGTTAAGGCAACCGCAGGCTGCATCGTGCGCGCCGTCTGTCATCGTAGGTTTGGATCCAGAGGGAGTGGAGGGCAGACAGTCAGTGTTTCAGCGTCTGCAAAGCTGGACACCGGTCCGGGCGAACTGCGGCACTCCGACGCCGCGGAAGCAAGTCCGTCAGCCTCATCTCCGTTGATCACATTGTTCGACCTGTCCACAGCTCCCATCCTTCCACAGCTCGTTGATCCGAAAATGCCCCACAGATTCCTCGAGATTGATCCTGAGTCACACAAAAAAGATCAGTCAATCCACCATGGCCTCAAATCATCCGGGGGCCCTGGTTTCTGTTCACTCTGGGTCCGTAACTCTCCAATGGAACTGCTCAATCTCTTTCTATCCGCGTCTGCACATGCTTCCGGCATGGGTGCAAACGATCACAGCGACACGCGTCCCGGATACGGGTGCTCCTCATGAATGTCACCAAGGACTTGACACCGATCCTCCATCTTTCTGAGTTTGCCCGTCGAACCCACGCAGGAGGCAACGACGACCACGCCCCAAACTTGCACAACCTACCACGGTCCACCGAACCCTCCCTTTTTTTCGTCCCCCCCATCCTCACAGGCTCCCACACACGCATTGCGATCTCGGGCTTTGAATTTGATACTAGCGATTGCGCTTCCCGGCACACACGCCATCGCGTTAACCACATTCCCACCCGTCCCTGTGCCTGTGCATCCACCCCCATGCGAATCCCAGTCTCGAACGCAAATGAGGCGTTAGAAAGCTCATATTCTGCTCTCATCTCCAAGTGGACCTTGAACTACGAGGACCAATAACCCTATACCTGGTATCCCTCCCGAATCCCACCCTTGCCTCCGCCGCCAACCAGTGACGGTCGTCGCGACTAATATTCAATCCGCGCTCACTCCTGATAACCTCACCTACTTCAACACGGAAGCTTCCATCAGGTATCGCTGTCTCGGCTCCCGCGCATTCCACCTGGCAGACATGTTCTCCGCCTCAAACGGCTCAATCTTGGTTTTCCGTGTCACTTCGACACATCAAGCAACTTCCAGATCATTATGCGCGTTGTCCTCCCGGTGTCTACATCACGAAGCGCTGACATCCATTTAACTCCACCGCCCTATCCAAGGCGTTGCATCAGTTCTCATGGGGGTCCCGGATGGGTATTTAGGAACCGGGATCAAGGCCTCCCAGGGAATGACAATACCCCAGAGGGACGGCGATTCAGCCGTTCAGATAGCGTTCAACAAATATGATTAGCGAAAATGAAAATTTTCTTGTTCTATAAGGATGATATACACGGAACCGGGGGATGGAATAGGAGATTGGATTATATCGCGATATCTACACTACCGTAACAAGCGGGTAGCGCAAATTTAGGATGTTCGGAGCCGACGGGGAGAGTGTAGGGGAAAACCGAGTGTTGGTCAAAGCATCGCCAAGGGTTCCAAACAAACTACGGGCAAGGGAGAGGTAGAGCGCATGTGAAGGTCGAGTGTGATTCTGTGGGTGTCAGTGGGTGTCAGTTGACCTAAGATAGATCGAACTGGGAGACGTACGAGCAAGAACACCCATCGCTTGCCTTTCAACCTCCAGCAGAACTTCCTTGAGTTCCCCATACTGTCCTTTTGTCCATTGGATGTTGCCGTCATGAATTCTCGGCTTATGCTCCTTGAAGTGTCCTAACCCCCGATCAAACTGCCCGAGGACGTGATCCAGCCGTTCGATGAGATCTCCCCGGTGGTGCCCCATCCCGATCCCACTGAAGTCCTCCCGGATCGCGATCTGCATCTCGGCGAGACCTTCAGGAACGGAAGAAATAGGATCCCACTCCGACCAGACAAGAAGCAAGTACGACTTGAGGACTTCGATGTCTCCAAGTGCTCGGACATGGCGAACAACATCTCCACTGGTTCCCATTGACCGTCCCGAGCACTCAGGGGGGAGAGATGGCCGTTTCTTCAACCACGACCAGATGCCAACGGGAATGTGTGGTCGTAGGGAGCGAACGGACGCAATCTGCAACAGCGCGTCGACCACACTCTGACCAACCATGTCTGTATACGGGACTGCCGAGACTGCTGCTGCCCACCTGGCGACTGGTTCGCTTCGCAATAGATTGAGCCGAATTGGACGGGGCCATTCAGATGAGGAGCGAATGGGCTCAATATGCGGCAGATTGTGCCAAGATACGTGCGGCGACGCAAGAACGATAACCTGGTTCAAGGAAGGAGGGCTCAGTTCGTTTGACAGCCTAGGAATGTATGGTTTGACGCAATGCCATATGAACTGCTCAGAATTTGAGGTCATGACAGCACGTAAGAGTGTGTCAAACATATCTTCTTGTCCAACCCGATCCTGCCAGAGCACGTACGGGAAGAGGCTGCTGATAGCTTTGCGTTTGTCATGGAGTAGCTGCTGATCATCTGCCCGAACAATCATTGAGAGTTTCTGGGCTATCAGGTGGGAAACACCCTCCAGTCGAGCGCTAACCCTTGATCAGAGAGGTGGACATCTGACAGATATGGACACACCTCTCGTCCAGAGTCGTGGCATTCGGAAGGGTGCAATCCAGGTCAATTGCGATGATCGACAGGCAGTCGGCGATGACTGAGGTAGGTGGCAGAGGGTCCTGGGATAGGAAATGAAGTGCGAAGTGGAGGAGCCAACGAGGCAACTTCTCACGCTGTCTCCTCTGGTATTCGAACTGGGCAAGCTTTGAGAGAGCACACGCAAGTACGATGTGTTCATTGTTAGTCGATTTGCAGTCCTCCCACCGGACCCGCCACCGCGGGACTGGCCACTGGGCAGATTCCCACGCTGTGGAAGGGTTTTTTTGCACTAGGCGGGTTGGATAGAATACGTTGTGGATTACGCCCAGAGTGTGGGAAAATGGGGGGCCGTCGAAGTCGGTCCCGAATGGGAAAGTTGTAGTGTATCGCTGACGAACACCATCGAGGATCCTCGATGTTGGGTCTATGGCTGCGAGGTGGGAAAATGTCTGGAGGAAACACAGTGCAGAACCTCTTGCAAGCTGCTCCAACCCTTGTGTGATAACCACGTGGTAATCAGTGGTTTTAACACAACCGAGGAGAATATCAAAGCAATCCACGACAAGGGTCGGGTCAGGTTCTGCCGGTGCTACTGTTGCGAGGTAGTTCAAGACTGACGCACGGACGGGCCCATCCAATGATGTCCGGAGTGCCCACAACGCGCAGTGCATGTCCAACACATCCGTTCGCTGTTCTAATCCCTGCCATAGCTGGGAGCACGCCCCACGAACGAAGCCAACCGATCCCCGGAATATGGCTCGCCCGAGCCGGTAGGCATCAATAACCAACCAAATGGGCAGATGGAGGATGCGCAAGAGTAATTTGGTAATACTGCCTAGCGAGTGAGGGGATTCCTTGAACCCATCCCATGCCTCAGTGAGCATACGACAACAAACGGACTCCTTGATGGAAACGGAGAAAACTGAACGAAGTACGCCAGTGATATGGAGAAGCCAACGAGGGACATCTGGAAGACGACGGATGATGTCCAGAAGGCGATGGGAGATATCAAGAATATGATGAAGGGCGTCCGGGATGCCACGGAGGAGATGTGCACCAGGGGTCTGATATGGGCAGCTTGCTGAAGCCGCCCCCGCAACGACGATGAAGAGGTAGAAGAGAATACCGAATGAGGTGACTCCAAGGACAACCGATGCGACAGTCGTGTTGATCTCCCAAAGGTAGCGAGAGAGGGCACAGCCGAGCAGCAAGAGTGCGACCTGTAACATCAACGGCAATGACTCCATCACGTGGTCAAAATACCACACAACGACGCCGTCGAGTTTGCGTTGCCGATTCTGGCTGCGCTGGACGGCAGATCCTCGCATGTCGATCGATGCGTATCGGTTCAGCCACTGCTTGCCGAGCATCGCGAGGAAGGCGGAGAACAGTGAAACGGTGAGACTCGCGAGGAGGATTGCCTGAACCTGGACGACCGTATTTGTGGGACCAGACCACTGTGGAATGGTGGGAACTTCGCCGCCGAAGGAGGTGTTGTCAATCTTGTGGATGAGGACACGGAGGAGAGCGGCGGTCTCTTCGTTCGGGTCCTGCTGGAACTCGGAGTGGACTTCGATGATGAACGCGGAAGTGACGGCGGAAAAGAGACCAGCCTGTGACACGAGTCAACACACGTGTGCCTGAACGATGTGGGCAACGTACAAATATTAGGGTCGTGTTCAGATCCTCATCGTATTTCTTCATAAAGTCCTTATCGTACTCCTCGGCCTCCTTGCGGTAGTGTTCGTAGAATCTGGCGCGAAGATCCTCCTGTGGTAACTCCAGGCCCTCTTTCTCCCTATGCGAGGGATCAACACAATCGATGGCTGGCAGATGCAAAGCAAAACCTACCCGCCCGCTGTTTGTCTCCCGAGTTCCCCATTTTCATTCATCTTCGAATTTCCTCCACTCTGGCTGCGGTCGGAGATCAGGAGGATTTAGCGATAGAGGATATGTCAACCGTACCCTGACGATGAAGTACCCCCAGAGTCTCCTACACCACTCGAGTTCTTGGGATTCCTGGACTTGAACTCAGTACTCAGTGAGGTGTTTCAACGCCTGATACCGCGTACCTCCTCAGGTTGCCTTCGACGCGTGTGGATGGATATTCGTCAGTCGGGTGTGATTGTCCTTCTGTTCCATCTGCTCGGCTACGACCCCAACCAAGGGTCAACCGAGCCATGCTACGGAGAACATCAGAGGACTCACTGTATCTCTGTGACCTCTTCTGGGTCTACCATGGCGGGTAGAATCGGTTCGGTTCACCGAGGGAGGGATGCGAAATGAGGGGGAAAACCAAAGGCGGTGTACACTGAGTATTTGCTAAACGAATTCATAGGCATCCTCGCGTCAGAAATTTGGCTGTATGCACATGACCGGGCCGCAGTCTGGATGCTTCCAAGTCGGGCCGCTGCTACCGAAGTTATCTTCCGCAGATTCCCCGAGTCCTCGAGCAGGGTTTCCTGATGGATAACAGCGCTCCAGAGAAACGGTGATTCTGCCGTTCAAATATACTATTCAACAAATGGTGTCATTAGCGAGAATCCGAGAGAAGTAAGAGATCATTGCTCTACAGGAGCGATATATACGGAACCAGGCATGGATTCAGAGGTTCAATGACATCGTGATATCTACAATACCGAACAAGTGGATAGCGTACGTATAGGCAATTTGGAACGACCTAGCTGACGCGGAGAGTGGAGGGAAACGCAACAACGGGACAGAAGCCGTTGTACAAACCAAGCGTTCCAAACAAACTACGGGCATGGGAGAGGCAGAGCGCACATCAAGGTCGAGTGGGATTCTGTACGTGTCCGTGGGTGTCAGTTGACCTAGAGAGGATCAAGCTGGGAGGCGTACGAGCAAGAACGGTCATCGCTTCTCTGTCTACCTCCAGCAACACCTCCTTGAGTTCCCCATACTGTCCTTTTGCCCGTTGGATGTCGCTCTCGTCAAGAGCAGGCCTATGCTCCTCGAAGTATTCCAACCCCCGATCCAACTGCCCTAGGACGTGATCCAGCTGTTCGATGAGATCTTCCCGGTCGCGCCCCATCCCGATTCCACTGAAGTCCTCCCGGATCGCGACCTGCATCTCAGCGAGACCTTCAGGCTTGGAATAAATAGGATTCCACTCCGACCAGACAAGAAGCAGGTACGACTTGAGAATTTCGATGTCTCCGAGTTCTCGGACATGGCGAACAACGTCTTCCTTGGTTCCCTCTGATCTTCCCGTACACTCAGGGGGGAGAGGCGATCGTTTCTTCAACCACGCCCAGATGCCGACGGGAATGTGTGGTCGTAGGAGGTCGACGGACGCAATCTGCAACAGCGCATCGATCACATTCTGACCAACCTCTTCTGTAAACGGGACTGCCGAGACTGCTCCTGCCCATCTGGTGACCATATTCTCGTTGCGCTGCCCATCGCTCCAATATACATGGGGCGATACAAGCACGATAACCTGGTTCAGAGGAGGAGGGCTCGGTTTGTTGGACAGCGTAGCAATGTATTGTTCGACACGATGCCATATGAATTGTTCGGAATTTGAGGCCATGGCAGCACGTGAGAGGGCGTCAAGCATCATCCGTTGACCAACTCGCTCCTGCCAGACCACATACGGGAAGAGGCCGCTGATAGCTTTGCGCTTGGCATGGAGTAGCTGCTGATCTTCGGCTTGAGCCATCGCCATGAGTTTCTGGGTTATCAGGTTGGAAACTTCCTCCAGTCGAGCACTAATTCTTGATCAGAGAGGTGGGTATCTGACAGATGTGGACACACCTCTCGTCAGGAGTCGTTGCATTCCGGAGGGTGCAATCCAGGTCAATTGCGATGATCGACAGGCAGTCGGTGATGACCGAGGTAGGCGGCAGGGGGTCCTGTGATAGGAAATGAAGCGCAAAGTGGAGGAGCCAACGAGGCACCTTCTTGGGTTGTCTCTTTTGGTATTCAAACTGGGCAAGTTTTGTAAGAGCATGCGCAAGTATGATGTGTTCATTGTTGAACAATTTGTAGTCCTCCCACCGGACCGACCGCCAGGTAGGTCCCGTGTAATGCGTTCTTTTGCGCAGGCGCCTTATCATGCCTCTGAGGGTTGGATGGAATACACAATGGATTGCACCCAAAGTGTGGGAAAATGGGAGGCCGTCGAGATCGGTCCAGACTGGGAAAGTTGTAGTGTATCGCTGGCGGACATCTTCGAGGACCCTCGATGTTGGGTCTATGGCTGTGAGGTGGGAAAGCGTCTGGAGCAAACACAGCGCAGAATGTCTTGCGAGCCGCTCCAACCCTTGTCTGACAGCTGCCTCGAGATTGGTGACTTTGACGCAACCGAGGAGGATATCGAAACAATCTACAACAAGGGCTGGGTCAAAGCCTGCCAGTGTCGCTTTCGTCGCAAGGTAGTTCAGGGCTGACAAGCGGACAGGTCCATCCAGCGACGTCCGGAGTGTCCACAAGATGCATTGCATGTCCAACATATCCGTTCCATGCTCTAATCCCTGCCGTAACCGGGAGTACACCCCATGAAAAAAACCAACCGATCCCCAGACTATAGCTCGCGCGAGCTGGAAGACATCAATAATCAACGCGATGGGAAGAAGGAGGATGCGCAAGAGTGATTTGATGATATTTCGTGGCGAGAAAGGGAACTCTTTGGACTCATCCCACGCCTCGGTGAGCAGGGCAGAGAAAAGGGACCCCTTGATGGAAGCGGAGGAAACTGAATGGAACATCCCAGCAATGTGGAGAAGCCAAGGACGGACGTCTGGAAGGCGACGGATGATGCCCAGAATATGACGGATGATGCCCGGAAGACGACAGATAATGTCCGGAAGACGACGGATGACGTCCGGAAGACGAAGGACGATGTCCGGAAGACAAAGGACGATGTCTGGAAGACGACGGATGATGTCCGGAAGGCGACGGATGATTTCTGGAAGGCGGCGGAAGATATAAAGAATATGACGGAGGATATCTGGGGTGGCACGTAGGATCTGTGCACCGGGGGTCTGATACGGGCAGCTCACAGAAACTGCCCCCGCAACGATGATGAAGGTATAGAAGAGAACACCAAATGAGGTGACTCCAACGACAACTGATGCAACAGCCGTGTTGATCTCCCAAAGGTAGCGAGAGAGGGCACAGCCGAGCAGCAAGAGTGCGACCTGTAACATCAGCGGTATCGACTCCATCACATGGTCGAAATACCACGCAACGACGCCGTTGAATTTGCGTTGCCGATTCTGACAGCGTTCGATGGCCGACCCACGAATGTCAATCGAAGCGTATCGGTTCAACCATTGCTTGCCGAGCATCGCAAGGAAGGCGGAGAAGAGTGAAGCGGTGAGACTCGCGAGGAGGATTGCTTGAACCTGGACGGCCATCTGTGTGGGGCCGGACCACTGTGGAACGGTGGGAACATTGCCACCGAAGGTGGTGTTGTCGATTTTGTGGATGAGTACACGGAGGAGAGCGGCTGTCTCTTCGTTCGGGTCTTGCTGGAACTCGGAGTGGACTTGGATGATGAATGCGGAAGTGACGGCGGAAAACAGACCAGCCTGTGACACGAGTCAACACATGCGTGCCTGAACGATGTGCCCAACGCACAAATATTAGTGCCGTGCCCAGATCCTCATCGTATCTCTTCATAAAGTCCTTATCGTACTCTTCGGCCTCCTTGCGGTAGTGTTCGTAGAATCGGGCGCGAGGATCCTCCTGTGGTGATTCCAGGCCCTCCTTCTTCCTATGCGAGGGATTAAGGCAATGGACGACCGGTGTACACGAAGTAAAACACCTGTCCTTCGTTTGTCCCTTCGGTTCCCCATTTTCATCCACCTTTGGATTCCCTCGACTCTGGCTGCGATCGGAGATCAGACGGGTTTAGCGAGGGAAGATATGTCGACCATACCTTGAAGAAGAAGCACCCCAAGAGTCCCCACTCGAGTTCTTGGGATCCCTGGACCCGAATTCAGTATCCAGTGAGGCAGTCGATGCGTGGTACAACATACCCCCGATCTTTGCCAGCTGGGTGCGATTGTCCTCCCGTTACACCTCCCCGGCTACGACCCCAACCAAGAATCAGCCGAGATATACAACGGAGAACGTCAGAGGACTCACCGTATCTCTGTGACCCCTTCCAGGTCGTCCATGGTGGGTAGAATCAATTCGGTTCAGTGAGGGAGGGATACGAGATGAGGGGGAAAATCAAGGACGGTGTACACTGAGCAGCCGAGCTGCCACGATGTAAACACGCTTCCAGATACCCTCGCGTCAGATGTCAATCTTCGAGCATCGGCATGGCCCGATTCAATAGCCCTGGTGTCACTGACCCGAAAATGAGAGATCCGGCGGTATCCGTTTGACCAGGCCCACTGGCTAATCTGACGGACGGATGAATGTTTGAACGAGTGGCCCGGCATCAACTCAAGAGCGACTTCGACCACACCATTGTACATGTGAATTCAGATATTTCTAATCCCACCACCCTCCCCGTCACGAAGTCGCGGCGGGAAAGTCGGCTACGAACGAGCCTAAGAGCGTTGTCCGTCGCACAGAGATAGACACAGTTACTGTAGAAGCTGGAAAGGATTTCTTGGGGCTTGGTGATTGGACTTTAAGAATATGATGGTGGCTGGAGGGAGTTTCCAGATCGGTCCGACGACTTACAGTGGATGACAACCGCCAGACCTGCATTATATGAGTCGAGGTCTGGTGGGTACGTGTGAAGAATCCAATTAAATGCGTTCTCTCTTCGCGGCCAACCGGAGTTCAGCGCCCCGCAGGTACAAACTGCACTGATTGTGTTATTACTAGTCATTCAGGGTGCTCCAACCCGCCGGATTTTCTCGAGGTGCGCGATGATATTGTAAAATTTGAAAGGAGGTCGCGGGATACCGCTTCAATGCAGACCTGGAAACGATTCCGAACTCACGCCAGGCTCATTCTGGGCAGTGTACTCGCGCGCGAATCAGATTGCAATATGTATACATGACTTAGTATCACATGTGACGGAGTCCTCGCCTGGAGATGGGTCCGGAGGGTAGAGGAAGAGAAGCCCGTTGGGGTCTCTCGAGGGTATCGCGTGGGCATTCGTCTACTGCACAACCTTCTTGAAGTTGTAGTAGCACATGGCTCCAAGAGGACGAGCCTAGGCGGATGGGAGGAGAGGAGACACGATCAGCATTGAGGTTGAACATTTTCTCCACAATCCTGCACGTACCTGGTGAATGTTGTTCCTGTTCGGAACGGGCAAAGGATTGGGGAACTTCCCATCCCCATCCACAAGGTCATATTCATACCTCGTCAAAAAGAAGGCCAAGATCAACTTCATCTCCAGCTTCGCCACCTTCATCCCCGTACAAGGGTGCCTACCGACTCCCCAACCGAGGAACGTATAGGCAGCGTTCGGAACCGGGTCCGGTCGCAACCACCTATCAGGGTCGTACTTTTGCGGCTCCGGATAGTATTTGGGGTTCAGGTGTACGTCAGCCAAGGAATACGCGAGGAAATCCCCCGGTTTGACCACCTGTTCACCTATTCTCATCTCCTCACGAAGGTTCCTCCGGAAGGCGACACCAGCGAGGGAACGTCGTTGCGTCTCCCGGATGCAGGC